>F157a_European_Toad__coassemble_144_pt1 | contig 12401 bp, 13 predicted proteins | sample F157a_European_Toad__metabat2_low_PE_002 | metagenome-assembled genome bin F157a_European_Toad | reverse complement strand
GAGCATATCATAAGTATCCAAAAATCGATTCACATTATGGCTTTACAGCTGCAGATGTTGCTCGTAAGATATTGGATTCAAATGGTTTAGGTAATGTTCATGTACAGGTAAGTGAAGGTGGTATGTTATCCGACCATTATAACCCCTTAACAAGAACGGCAACCTTATCTAGTGATATCTACTACAAATCAAGTATTGCTTCAATTGCTGTTGCTGCTCATGAAGTAGGACATGCTATCCAACATAAAGAAGGTTATGGCGCTATTGCCATCAGAAATAAACTTCTACCTGTTGCCAATATTGCTAGTCAAATGGGTTGGGGGGTACTATTTATTGGTTTTTTCTTAGGACTTAAGCCCTTCCTTTATCTTGGTATTTTGATGCTTGTGGTTGTAGCATTGTTTCAGTTTATAACGCTACCTATTGAGTTTAATGCCTCTAGTAGAGCCTTAAGGCAACTACAGGGCTTGAATATCGTTGATGAAGATGAAGTGAGTGAAGCTAAATCCATGTTGAATGCAGCGGCTTTAACTTATGTGGCAGCTCTACTTAGTACCATCTTTCAAATACTACGTTTACTTGTGTTATCAAGACGAAATGATGATTAAATCATTCGTCTTTTTTTATTGATTGCATATCTATTCTTGAGGTGATTAAATGAAAAAGTGCATACTAGTTATGTTATGTTTACTAATTAATCAAATGACTATCAAATCCGTTGAATCAACAGATAAAGAACAAGTACCTTATGAGATTCAAGTCATGAGAATAGAGGAAGACAGATTACTTATTGAAGGATGGGGGATGTTAAGTAGTATTCAACATTTTGTTGATGAAAAAACACATCGATATGATTTAATATTGACTTCAGATTTAGGCGAACAAATTCAAGTACCTGGTGAAATTGTTTATAATGATCAAACAGAAGTAATGAAATTAATGAATGTTAGAAAGTGTGGTTCTTTAGAATTAAATCAAGATGGTGCATTTTGTTATTATGACTATAAAAATGTAGGATTCAGATTTACAATTCCTTTATCATATCTAGAAATTAATCGCTCATATCAAGTAGATTTAATAATTACTGGATTTCAAAGTGGAATAAGTAAATCAACTAAGTTATTTTATCCTAGTCGTATTCCCTTAATTATGAATAATGAAGGCATTGAATATAAAATCGTTTCAAATCTCTATGATACAGCTTTAAAGGTCGTTTATCAGTCCGTGTTTGAACGGCAACGACCAGCTGATAAGATTAACTATCGAACAACAAGTCAGTTCTGCTCAGCAACGTATGGCTATGCTGTGTTTTACCAAGTAGGAGCTATCTTTAACTATGTTTACGATCGTTTTCAAAGCGGAGGAACAACCTATTACAAAATCTATACGAAGAATGCTACGACGTGTGAGAATGGACGAAATGTATCTGTGGAGGGTAATGATTATGAAAGTTGGGTAGCAGGGAACTTTGTTGACTATATCGGTGAACCTTTACGAATCGAAGTTAAACAGCTCAATGAGCCTCCTGTGATCACTATTCTCTCTCATCCAATAATCTTTATCGATGAAGTAATAGATTTATATGATTATGCAGTAGCTTTTGATACTGAAGATGGCGATTTAACTGAATTTATTACGATAATTGATGGTGTAGTAGGTAATGACGTAGGTGAGTATCCCATTACTTTCTATGTAGAAGATTCCTTAGGGGCATATGATATTAAAGTAATGAACGTATCTGTGATAGAACCAACCAATACACCACCTAATATTAATGCTAATGATCGTGTAATCTACCAATATTCAGACTTTGATTACTATGAAGGAGTTTGGGCAAATGATAGGGAAGATGGTTGGATACAAGATGCTATTGGTTATCATGGTTATGTAGATACCGAAGTACTTGGACGTTATCCACTTGTTTATTATGTTATGGACAGCGAAGGTTTAATAGCAGAAAAAATGATTCATGTGAAAGTAATAAGAAATCCAAGAGAGAAAATACGTTATATCGATGATCAACTACCCTTTTATATGGAGGAAATTCCACGTAATTGGCAAAAAAAAGTTAATTTCTTATTTGATCAACTCAAATATCCGACTAAATTAGCAGAAAGAATCTCAAATTACGATAATCAACATAACATAAAAAGGCTAGAATCGCTCTAGCCTTAATTAGTAGGGAATTAATTTGTTATTTACAATCTAATCCACTTTTTTTAGTACTTTCAATAAAAGACTCATTATTATTAATGCCATCCATCTCAATCCCAGAAGCTTTTATATTTTCCAGAAATAAATCAGTATCAATCTTTGATAAATAAACACTCAAAGTTTGTTTAATTACTAAATCTTTAATTGAATAAGAGAAAGGATAACCATCAATATCTTTATATTGCGTTTCTACTTCTTTCATCATTTTAACAAGTTCTTCTTCTGCAACTATTCCATTAAAATCAAGTGTTCTAACGGCCAGTCCATAGACACCTCATAAAACTTTGCAAGGGTGATTAAGTTAGCATAGCCAACGTCTTGGTTCTTGTCATCTTTTTCGTAATCATTTAAGGGGGGAATATTTACGACACTTGCTAATTGCTCTGTGCCTTTATATCCTTTTGCAATGCGTAAATCCTTGAGCTTTTCGCCTAAAGTAAGTTTTGTCAGCATAGCGTCACTTCCTTTGCTTTTTCTTGAAGTATACCAACGTTCTGCATTGTTTACAAACAAGCAGTTTACTTCTGTTTAGTGAATATGATAAAATAAAGAGAAAAAAGACAAATTCGAAATTATTTTAGCTCGTCTTAGGCAGACAATTTCAAGTCTTATACAGAATGTGAGGTATCATATTATGCACTTAATCTTGTAGGATGGAATGTTGTTCTAGATGCGGATAGCGCGGACAAGTTATCTGTATTTTACGAAAAACTTCTCGGTTGGACGAGGTTTCCAGGCGAGGAATTCACCGTTTTAGCAAACTTAGCACAAACTGGGTTTCCAACATGGATTACTTTTCAGTAGGTAGACAACTATACTCCGCCTGTTTGCCCGGCAATACTTAACAAACAACAACAAATGGCTCATTTGGATTTCCATGTTCAAGATGTTGAAGAAACAGTAAAATATGCTCTGTCCTGTGGGGCAACCATGTCAGAAACTCAATGTACAGATAGTTGGCGAGTGTTCTGAAAGATAAATTAGAATTTGTAGAAGGAGGATTTGATTATGGTAACTCCATATTTAACATTTAATGGTGATTGTGAAAAAGCATTTAACTTATATGCCAAAGCATTTGGCGGTGGTAAAACTGATTTTGCACGATTAGACAATGACCCAAGCAATCCGATTATGCACGCAAGTGTTTCTTTCACGAAATATGAGGGCTGTATTATGGGAGCTGATGTAACAGAGCCTGTTGTAATTTCTGGAATGGCGATTTGTGTTGTACTGCCCTCACGAGAGGTAATAGAAGATATTTCCGTAAAGCTTGCAGAGGGTGGCACGCTAATGCAAAGTTTTACGCCACATCCCGTGCCACATCAAGAGGATGGAGCTGCTGAAGTTCTTGATAAATACGGCTTTACTTGGTATTTAAGTACGTAGATAAAAAATGGATATTTTTATAGTTTAGCAGAAAGAAAAAGTCCAGTTTTCAGGGCTGTTTTCAAAATCTAGTGAATCCTTTATTACGATTGTTTTATTCTCTTCTTTATAATCAAGAGATTGAATCAAGAGAAAAAGGAGAATAGATATGCTCGCCTAATATTTTTCCTACTTTGATCATTGAATTGTGGTTTGCGTAAAGAGAAACCATCATCGCTTTAACACAAGGATCATAGCGATCGTACTTAGGGATTCCAAGGACTTCATCTACGTGTGTATAGAGACCACCAGAACCGTCTTTATAGGAATAAGTAATCGTGTTACAGTTCGGATATAGAAATTTTATAGATAACTCATTGAACCTTTAATAAACTGTATATATGTCGATACATATCCGTCTAAAGATACATGCTCCATAATGACTAGTGAAAGGGGATTATTACAATGAATGAATTTGAAAATTTAAGAAAGTTAAAATCTCGCGACAAAATAATCCTTATGGGTGAATTATATGACTTTAAAGTTTCGAAGAAATATTCAAAGCTTTGGAATATCAATATGAATGTGACAAGGATAGCGGTTTTAGTTTGCACACTTCTTAGTCTTCTTGAAATTACTGCTCCAGATATGATGAGTGACAAACAACGTTTGTTTATCATTCTTGGCTGTTTTCCTTTTATGATTATAGCTTTATTTAAACAAAAAAATTGCCGGAAATACATTTTTGATAAAGGATATTATACTCTTATTCAAAAATACGAAGAGACATATTCGGAACACTAATATTAAGTTTTTCTTATTTTTGTATTAGTACATGAGCTAGTTATTTGGTGCAAACTCGTCTCTAACACTTGTGAGATTATATCCATCACTAAAAATAAGGGGCTATAGAGTATATATAATTTTCTAGCCTAGTAGCCATGATATACAAAGCAAATTGGGGGAATATGATATAGTTGGGTCGAAGAATATAAAGTCTGTTATTTAATATCAATCGTGAAAGAAAAGGGTAAAAGTATTATTACTAATAATATCATTTCTTTTATTTAGTACGTGTGCAGTCAATGCTAATGATAAAAAGCTTATACTAATGAAGAATTGATCTTAATACAGCAATTGTGTCAATTAGACCCTGATTTCAATCTATCAGATGGTGAATTAGTTTCTATTATTAAGACAGAAGAAGATTTTTCAAGCTTAAGTGTGAATAGAAATACAATGAAACCAAGTGTTATGACGATGTTTGTTTTTGTTCAGAGAATTAACAGCAACAATACAATCTATGATGATTTTAAAATTAAAGTTATTACTGTTTGGAAGCAAACTCCTTTTTTTAGAATGCAAGATGTAATTGGTATGTTCAGGCATTAGATAAAGTAATTCTAACCACCAATGTGAAGAAGTTTAATAGTAATGAAAATGCTAAAGTAATGGGATCATACGCTCATGCTACAACTTCTATTGGTAATGGTTTTAATATTAGTTTTAACAAAATAGGTGATGTTAGTTTTAGGAATAGTGGATTTCATAATTCAAGAAAAGAAATTACATATTATGATTACTAGTTATGTAAGAAGGTGGAATTATATGGAAATATATTTTATTCGGATTATTGATTTCTTTTATTGAAAGTTCTATCATATCTAAATTTAGGATGTTAAAATAAACTCTTATTTTATAAATATGTAAAGGGAAGGGGATACCAGTTGATTCAAAGCGGTTTTATCATACATTATTATTAAAACAATTCTTATTGTCAGTTTGAAAGAAAATATGCTATCCAAATTAAATAAAAATCGAACTTAAGCAAATTGAAGATATTCCCAAACAAAAAGTGATGATTAAGTAGAATAAATAGTCATAGATTATAGGTATAAGATAATTAACATTAAATTGTTTAAAACTTTTAAATTTTATTTATAGTACATTTTATTGCTATGCAATTAAAGATAAGCAACAGAAAACTTCTAAACTTCAATGTTGTAATAATTAAATGGAAATTTAGTATTTACTTTAATAATTTATATAATTCGTTTCAGTAAAAGCATAAACAGAATAATGCTTGACAACACTAACATATTCATATAACGTTAGATTAGAAAGGGCTTACATTAAGTTGTAAGGTGGTGGAAGTTGATGGTTAATCTATTATAAACTAAATTCTAAATGCTTATTATTAAAATAATTTTAAATCCTCAAAATGAGGTGAAAGGGGAAATTATGAAAAAGATTTCTAGTTTATTTATAGCTTTATTAATGGTCTTTTCGTTAAACGTTACAAGTGTTACGGCAGAGTCAGTTGATTCTGTACAAACTGTCCCTCTTGCAACAAATATGCAAGTAGAAACAAATGTCAGACATATCAGAGCAGAAGATAATTATGTACTAACCGATGGAAGTTATTTGATAGACGAGTCTTCATTAGTGGGTACTGAATTAGAAGGAAAAACTGTCTTAGTAACAGAGCATGGTATTTATGCTGATGGTAAAATTTGGGATGAGATTGCCATTTATGTTAGAAATAAACTTATCGGCTATTTTATTAATGGAGCAATTGTTTATGTTTCTGGATACACTGGAACACAATTAGCGACTGCCGCAATTTCAGCTATAGTTGCTTTAGTATCAGCACATCCTGCCGGATTCTTTGCACTTATGGCACTAGCAGCATTTACAGCTGCAGTTGTGATGTCTTACGAGACATCGACTGGAAACGAGTGTATTTTGAGTCCTTCTGGTGGATATACTTGCAAGTATAGTGTATAAACATTATGTGGATAATTGGCATAGTGGGACTCTTATCTGGAATTATTGGAGATAGTATACTTCGTGAGCGCAATATTAAAGGAACTAAACGTATACTTATAATTGTTTCATCGACAACGATCGAAGTTATTATTCTCTATTTCATAATTTCTTATTTTAATCTTTAATTTCTTTTGTTTATAAATAAGAAAAATGTTGATTTTTTTAATACTGATTGATTATTGTGAGAAAGACGATGCTACAAGTTCATCGTCTTTCTCATTTTATTTTTGATTCTAGCAAAATCAATTTCCTTTAAATAATTATTTAAAGACCATTACTTAAATGTTATGCTAAAGTATTGTATAATGAGACATTATGGAGATGTTATCATGGTACTTAAACAATATGTTAATGAATATATCAAAAGATGTTGTAATTAACTTGATAAAATCACCTAACGGTGGTCATATTTTTTTGGGATTATACTTCGCATAATATATCAATGCGAATTGTTCTAAAATCAACAAAATCAGTTAATGACACATCTTGCGATGTGTATTTTTTATTTAAAAAATAGGAAAGGAGAGTAACTATGATGGAAAAAGATATCAGAGAGAATATTCCGTTACAACCCATACGAGCTGAAAAGGGCAAGGCAGAAAAGAAATATCATACGAGAATACAGGTCGTCCCTAACCTGAGAGAAAAATGGATCGTAAATTTCTTGGTTTCAATTAATTTTGAAGGCGCCAAAGCACCTGCAGAGGTTATTCGAAACATTCTCTCAAGATTCTATTACAATCTTGATTTGTTAAATTACGGTGCTTACGATGATCTAGACAAAAAGTTTGTCGAATACATCATCAATGAATCGAGCGAGCAATTAATAGACAAAGATGAAGATGAATAAAAAAAAGTTCCACAAGGAACTAGGGTTGAATTTAATTACTAGTAATAATTAAATTCGATTAAATCAGTTTGCGTTGTTGTTAATACACTAAATATTCAAATAATCAAATAATCAAATATTCAAATATTTTAGCAAAAGCTAACAGCTTTTAGTCGTGCCTTAACACATCTTTATTATAAGCAATATATAAAAAAAAAACAAGTATTTATAAGCAATTATAAGAGAAAATGTTAGAAAAATTAGATATAAATATAAAATCAACATTTAATTCATTCAAATACTGGAATATCCTAAATTAAATGATGAAATGTCAAAAAAATAAAACACACTTTAATTGAGTGAAGGGAGCGTGAAACTAATGGTTAGTGGACTTGATTTAATCCAAAAGATTCATGCGGGTGGCGAAACAGTTCCTGGATCTAAATATGATCAACATTGTTTCACAGCGATTTTAAAAGATTGGGATGATACATTATCTTACGAGCAATTAATGATAGCTGATGCACTTGATCAAAACACTTTCTACGACAAATTCTACAGTTTTGAAAAATTACATCCAGTTGTTCAAGGCCTTATTGATGAAGGAACAGAGGATTCATACTTCAGTATAAATTCATTTTGGATTAAATCTAAGACCACTTCAGATATAAGACACCTCAACGCATTTGCATTAGACTTCGATTACTACAAAAAAGAAAGATATAAAGACTTAGATGCTTCTGAATTTTACGATATCCTTAAAAAAGACCTTCCAATTAAACCTACAGCAGTCGTTGACTCGGGTCGAGGATTGTATGTTATCTACTCATTCAACCACTGTTCTAAAAGCATGCTTGGATTATATAAAGCAATATATAAAGAATTTAGTGAACAATATAAAAAATATGGACTTGATGCTGCAGCAACTAATGTTACGCAAGTGATCAGAATACCAGGTACATGTAATTCACGAAGTTTGAAGGAAGTAAGGATCCTAGAATATAACGATACTAACTACGAATTAACTGATTTCGCTAGTATATTAAAACATACTTATCAAGAAGTAGTTAAATACAAAGAGCTTAAGAAGCAAGATACTACCATCGAAATAAAAAAAACTATATCAAGCTTCAGCTATACAAAAAATATACGTCGAACTAAATGGTTTAAAAATTTATTCGAAGACTTTAAGTTATTAATTCAGCTTCGCAATAACGATAGAGATTATGAAGGGTATCGAGAATGCATGCTATACATCACTAGAGAGAGAGCAACATGGTCAGGTCAATCAATCGATGAATCTATTAAAACAGCTCTACGGTTAAATGAACATTTCCATTATCCATTATCGAAAAGTCAAATAGAGAATCAATGTAAGCCTTCAAAATTGCCGAACTGCTGCTCGATTGACACAATTATCAATAAATTAAACATATTACCTCATGAACAACTTAAGCTGAAGCTATTAAAAAGCAAGCGACTGAAGGATAGTCTATTTAACAAACGATCTAAGCGTCACAAGCTGCTAAATAGAACAGAAAAAGAACTTAAGATGCTAGAAAGAAGAACTAGAGTCTTTCATCTTAAAAGAATCGGAATTAAGAACGTAGATATCGCTGCAATATTGACAATCGATAAATCAACGGTAACTAAAGACCTGGATTATATTATGAAAAACAAAAGTGAATTCAGAATAAAATTAGCCGATATGATTCAACAATTAACGACACTGTTCGACACGCCTGCTTTTCTGAAGAGAGTAACATATGACAGTCAACAAAAGCTTCTAGAATGGCTTAAAATAGGCCCCAAAGCACTATTAAACAGTAGCTAAAGCAAAGGGGTTGCCAAAAAATAAGTAACAATGATATACGTGAGACCGCTTTTGTGGTTTTGAAAAGAAAAAGTATTTAAATCGAATTATAAAAGGAGAAATAGTATGCCGAAATGGACAACAGTTATTATAGGTCGTAAGAATATCGAGAAACAGATTGAAAATTCATATTTAATACATATGCCTCAATCATCAAAGTATGCGGGGTACATGGTATGGCTCCCAGCAAAATTAGTTAAAGCTGGAAGAAATATACAAACAATAGCATTCTCATTTACAAACGAATTTATTTTCAAATTAAAAAGATATGATCAAGAAGAATTTAGTGATTTTCATTTAATTGATGTAAAAGACATTAACGCCTTGGAATTTGAAAAGGCATTCGTGGTGAACCCGCAGGAGATAGATATATGAAAAATCTAGAATATAAAATCAGAGAATCTTATAATGCAAAAGTGATGTTTGAAATGACTGTTGATGTTGACGGAAGCTCATTTCTAGTTATTTATGGAAGGCATATAAATGGCGGATTCTGTTGCATAACTAACTGGAATATTAGTTGTGAAATGAGTGGTACAAATGACGTTTTCTATAACAAAGGACAGCTTATGCGTTGTGATTTAAATGAAGATGTAGCAGTAGCGATTGCAAGTGCGATTAAAGATAAAGGGCTTTGTTGTAAGGCGGAATGAATATGGAGCTATTAGATGAACTAAAAGTGAAAGACTTTATAGGTATTTTATTAATGAGTGGATATACCACAAACTCTTATTTATGGGTTTCAAATCTTCAATATGGTAATCGTGGCTATTTAAATAAAGAAAAAGAATATTACTATGGTCGAGAAGTTTGCCGAGATATTCAATCTCTTTTGAATTCAAAACAAAGTGAGTACTACATTACAAAAATATGCTTTGATACAACGAGAGGATTTAATCCAAGATTAATTCGTATATCAAAAAACAGACCAAATGTGAGGAAATATATATTCAAGAAAATTATTATAAAACACTTGAGGAAATAGAAAATCACAAAAAGCTTAGTGCTGCAATGGCAAAGGAAGTAAAGAGGAAATGAAAAATGAAAAAAATACTTGATGCATGCTGTGGAAGCAGAATGTTTTGGTTTGATAAAGAAAATAAGGATGTTCTATTTGTTGATATTAGACAATTAGAAACTACTCTGTGTGATGGAAGAAAATTATCTATAAAACCAGATGAAATAATTGATTTTCGAAATATGCCATATAAAGACGATTTATTTAAATTAGTTGTATTTGATCCTCCGCATTTAATTAAAGGAGGTGAAAATTCTTGGTTAGCTAAAAAATACGGGATTTTAAATACTACTTGGAAAGAAGATATTGAAAAAGGATTCAACGAATGCATGAGAGTATTAGAACCTTATGGAGTATTAATATTCAAATGGAATGAGGAACATATAAAGACAAGCGAGATTTTGGCCACCATTAATTTTAAGCCATTATTTGGTGAGAGGCGTTCTAAAACACATTGGTTAGTGTTTCTAAAAACACAAGGGTATGAAAAAAATGTCACCGAGTGACAAAAAGGAGAAAACAACAAATGGGAAGAGTAATTGCAATATCAAATCAAAAGGGTGGTTGTGCTAAAACAACAACTACGATCAATTTAGCAGCAGGATTAGAAGAAAATGGATTTAAAGTATTATTAGTCGATTATGATCCGCAAGGAAGTTTAACTAAAGCATATCAAGTAAAGGTTAATTCAATGACACCAACTAGTTACCATTTCACAATGGAACAGCTGGATGCACGTATTCATGTAAGTGAATTAATAGATCTAATTCCAACAAATAACAAGCTATCAGCAATTCAAAACGAATTAATCAGCTTTCCAGATGGCACATTGTATTTAAGTTATGCAATTAATGAAATAAGGGAAGAGTATGATTTTATATTAATCGATTGTCCACCTCAAACATCATTAATCGCTAATAACTGTTATGCTGCAGCAGATGAAATTATAGTACCGGTGTTTCCGGGATCATACAGTGTAGATGGATTAGTTCTCCTCAAAGGACAAATTGATTCAGTAAAAAAATATTTCAAGAACAATCTAAAAGTGTCAGGAATCCTGATAGCCAACGTTGATTCTAATACAAAAGCAGCAGCTCGTATTAAAGAGATTGCAGCACAGTGTTCAGAGAAATTTGAAAGTCACTGTTTTGAAACAACTATTCCACATTCTACAGTAGTGAATGATGCTCAATCGTCATATAAGAGTTTATTACAGTTTAATAAAAAAGCTAAAGTTACTATAGCTTATCAAAAATTCGTTGATGAATTTTTAGGAGGATTAAAACATGAATGCTAAAAGCCTAGTTGATGAAATGTTTGAAGACGTTGAAGGTGATGCTTGGACTCCAACAGAAAAAATGTCACCGAGTGACATTTCTCAAAACACAGCATTAAAATCCAAAAATCGAGTATTTCATTATTCAAAATTAGTTAGCAATCCTAAGAATGCCGAAGTATTTGAATTGAAAGACGTTCAGAAAAAAGCTGAATCAATACTTCAACTTGGATTACTTCAAGATCCTTTAGTACAATTAGTAGTTGGAACAGATACAGCGATGATCATTGCAGGGCATAAACGTCTTGCAGCTATAAAATATCTAGTTGAAGAGCTTGGGAAGGAAGAATTTGAATTAGTTCGATGTAAAGTAATTGTATTAGACGAAATTAATGCCGAATTAGCAATGATTGACACAAACCTTGAGGCATCACAACTCAGCACCTATGAAATGATGCAGGCAATTGGTAGAAAAGAAGAATTATTAAAGCTAGAAAACGTTAAAGGTGCCAGAAAAGTGATTGCAAGCAAAAGCAATTTAGAAGAGACACAGATAGGTTATTACCTAAGATGTTATAAAAAATTGACTTTAAATAGTAAAAAAATGATTAAAGATGGCCTCATCACATTTAAACAAGCGATTGAATTAACGAAATATGAAGAAAAGACTCAAGAGTCAATATGTTTTCAAATAAATGTGAAGCAGCTTGATTTTGATAAAGCTATCGATAAGGTAACTGGAGAGTTCATCACAGAATTTAACGATGAACTAAAAGGTGTGATCAAAGGAATTGTAAAAGACAAAATTGGTTCTAAAGTGAAAATTGGTACTAGTATGACAGTAACAGATTTAAAAAATGCTATGGATGTACGAAGTTATTGGGGAAGTAGTAATTTGCTCGATAACGTAAGTTGGATAGAAGTTAATCCTAAGTATTTAAAAATTGTCGGAATTGATGATAAGAACAAAGTAAGTTGGAGCAACGTACTATCTATC
>F157a_European_Toad__coassemble_137_pt1 | contig 12702 bp, 7 predicted proteins | sample F157a_European_Toad__metabat2_low_PE_002 | metagenome-assembled genome bin F157a_European_Toad | reverse complement strand
TTAATTTACCATTACTTATTGTAAATAGTTTATCTGCTATATCAATTATACTTTCGCTATGACTAACCACTATTATTATTTTATTTTTAGACAGTTCTCTAAGCATTTTATATAGAAATTTTTCGCTCCTTGTATCTAAGAATGCAGATGGTTCATCGAAAAGCAGAATATCACCATTAGCAAAAAACGCTTTCATTAATGCAATCTTTTGACCTTCTCCTCCTGATATATTTGAAGAACTCTCTTCAATAATTGTATCAAGTTTTTCTGGTAATCCATTAATATACTCAAGCAAATTCATTTTTCCCAATAAAGCAAAAATTTCCTGGTCACTAACGTTTTCATCGCTCGCTAATAAAATGTTATCTCTTATACTTACATTAAACAAAACAGGCTTTTGCTCAAATAAATTTATAACATTAAATGTATTTATATCTTCTATTTCGTGGGTTTTATTTGAGATTATTTGAATACTCCCAGAATAGTCTTTTTCAATACCTTGAATGATTTTTAATAGCGTTGACTTTCCTGATCCTGTCTCACCCATCAAGACAGTAATTTCTCCTCTTTTTGCATTCATATTTATATTATCTAAAATAATCCTGTTTTCGGATACAAATGAAAGTGCATTGACTTTTAAGGCTTTAACTTTACCAAAATTATTCATTCCTTCATTTTGTTTTGCATTTTTGACAGAATCTATAAATTTATAAATTCTATTAGCACTTACAGATATTTCAATTAAATAATTCCACATATTCCCTAAATTTGAAAACATATTATCTATAAAACTTTGTGCTTGGAGGATTATAATTATATTTGATAAATCCATGTCAGTAAGGTTAATAGAAATTATAATGCATATCACTATATTAAAAGCGTTTGAAACCAATGCTAAAGAATTTAACAATGTCTGATATTTTTGGATTTTAAACGCATTTTCTTTCTCTGTATTGTTCAATCTCTCAAAATCATCAATTTTAAACTTCGATTCCTCTTCATACATTCTAATTGCAAGCATATTATCTAGACAATCCTTATATACGGCACTCATTTTATCATTTGAATTTTGTCTATCATTAGCACTTTTTTCTATTTTAGATGAAAACTTCATGCTTATTAGAGATGTGGACAACCCTATTAGAATTGATGATATTACAAAAATAGGATTTATAAAAAATATGATTAATAATGCGATGATTCCAGTTAATAGTGGCTCGATTACTTTTAGACCTAATCCTTGAAAGTAAAACTCTGAGATTTTATCCATACAATCATTCATTAAAATTGTATTAACATCACTCAACGACCAACGAGTTTCTTTCGCAATATTTCGATAAATCCATTTATGTACGATTTTATTCTGTAATGATTTTGAAATTTTTTCACTCATATTAGATGAAATAGCGTATCCCATTGAAACGAAAAACCTAAGCATTATTATCCCTAAAATAATAAAAAATATTTTAAAATAAATTTGCTCACCATTCATTACAGAGTCTATTGTCAATTTTATCACGTATGCCGGTATTAATCCAGTCAATAACCATGGGATAGATGTACACATTGAGCCTACTATGGAAAGCAGCCAATAAGGAAAATTGATTTGAATTAGCTTTACTACATTTTTAAGTTTATTATTTGATTTCATTATCGTTACGCTCTCTTTCATATCTTTCAAAAAAATATGACTTATTATTTAATAACTCATGAAAACTCCCACTTTCTATTATTTGGCCTTCTTGCATTACTACTATCCTATCAAAACATTTAGTATATTCTAGTTTGTGGATAGTAAAAAAGGTTGTTTGTGTTGTATTCTCTAAGAGTAATTTTATAGTTTCTCTAGCAATATTATCATCTAAACCGCTTATTGCTTCATCTAATAGTATGATTGGTGATTCTCTTACAATTAATCTTGCTAATACGATTCTTTGTCTTTCTCCTACTGATAATTTTTGGACATAGTTGTTAACATATAGTAATTTGCCTTCAATGATATAGCCTAAGTTCAATCTGTATAGTATTTTTTCTATTGTTTTCTCATCAATACTTTTATTTCCCATTTTAATATTGTTAAATATTGAATCATTAAATAGCATACTTTCTTGACTGGCATAGCCAACATATTTAGATAAATCATTTTTACGAATACTGTTTAATTCTTCACCAAACAAATTTATTGTTCCAGTATAGTTTGGATATATCCCTGAAATTATAGTTAGTAATGTACTTTTACCACAACCATTATCACCAACAATTGCGATTTTTTCACCTCTAGATACTTTCAACGTTAAATCGCATAATATATTTTTTCCATTACTATAAGAGAAGCAAAGTTTATTAATATTTATCGCATTAGTAAAAAAAACACTCGAATTTTTGCTTGGTAATTTTACTTCAAATTTATCAATAGTCTCCGAATTATAAATTTCATTTAAGTCATTGATATTTGCTAATAACATGGGCAGATTAGATAGAACTGAATCTAATCCTTTCATTTCATTAGTGACAATCGCAATTAAAGTCGTTAACGAAATGAAACTAGCGATATTAATTGTAGCATTATCCTTATTGATGTAGCTTATAAGCAAACATATAAAAATCAGAACTAATTCATTCATAACTTTGGCTGGGCTAAAAACCAAAACGAGTCTTGTCATTGCATTAGTAAATTTCTTTATATAGTTACTTTGTGCAATCTCCAACCATACAGGGACAACTTTATTTTTATCAAATATTTGAATTGTTAGGGCATTGGAAATGACTCCATGAGCAAGGGCATTCCTTTCATTCCTTGCGTGAACCATATCATCCATGAAATCATCACAACAAGATCCAGCACTTATTTGTAAATAAAACATAGTAATTATCATTACTATTAATACAAAACCAATTAATGGATTACTAACTATTATGACTAAAGTCACAACCATAGTTATTAAAATTCTTCTAATCACTTCTGGAAGAAAAATGCCAAGATTGTCCCCTAAATCAAATGTGGACTCTTGTATTTTCCCCAATAAATCCCCGTGTTTCATTGCTTGGAATCGCTCATAGCTTATTACAATTAATTTTCTTAGTGTTTCATTACGCAAAACATATATTAGTTTATTACGTGTATGACCGCTTAGCAAATTTAATAGTGCTTCGATTATTATAGATATGAGTCGTAAACATAAATATATAATCAAGGTATTGAATATGATACTATGCCCTTTTTTCATTAAAAGTTGATCTACAGTCCTCCCAAAAAAAACGGATGTTATGACACCAAATATTGCCATAAGAAGAGAAAGCACAAATAAGATCATCGTCTGCTTTTTAATGTGTGCCAATTCGATGAATCGACTAATTTCCTTTGTAGCATTCAAATAATAATTAATTTTCTTAAAGTTCAAGTTTTCACATATATACTTCATATTTATCATTAAAAAGTATATTTCTCCTTCCTTCTGTTTATAGCTTAAATACAAACATGTTACAAATTTATTCAAACTGATTTTTTCCCATAATTAAAGAATAAAAAGTGAACACAATTTGTCAATCGCAAAAAAAAGTTGAAACATACCCTGATTGAATATGCTATTATAAATAGATAAAAAAAGGTAGTAATATATAAATCGCATTCTTCGTGATATACATAAAGCCACATTCTTTTTTTATAATATCATTTCCCATTATTAATGTAAAGAACCTTTTCAAAAACGCTGCAAATTCACACTAAATTGGACACTCTGTCCGATTTACCTATTACTTCATTCGTGATACTATGAACTTATCTTCGTGCTTGCTTGTTTGAAAGGAGAATTTTTATGTCAAGCAAACATACCCATTTTACTTATGAAGAACGTCTTCTTCTACATCAATTCGTCTTCGAAAACAATGGTGCCAGAGATATTGGTAGACGACTGATGAAAAGCCCATCTTATTTTAAATGATATCTTGTATTGATATAGTCAATTATAGATTTATCATATATTATACAACTGATTTCATCTTTTGAATTCACTCCATTTCCTGAGTTAGATAACCAATTATGAGAGCCAACAAATAATACTCTATCATCTAGGAGCAATATTTTAAAATGTATTGGAGGTATATATTTTAGGTTTTCTTTAAGAAATTTCTTAAGTGCTTTAACTGCAGAAATATCTTTGTCTACTCCCTTCCCGAAATTATTTTTATTAATTATATCTTCGATCATTGAAAGGCCATAATTTGTTTTATTATAGCCAAAGCCAATATTTATTTTTTTATTATTTTCTATCTCTACTTTCAAGCATTCTATAAATTTATCTTTCACTGTTGATGATCGAATCCAAGGAAAAATAATGTTCAAGGAGGAGTTTATTTTCGGAATAATTGACATTAATAACTCATTATGAGATTTTGAAGTAGGAAGTGCGCCATTTTCTATATACTTACTCAATTCCAAATCAAGCCCAGTTTCATTAGAGACTTCATCAGACATAATTGATATATATTTAACAAATTATATATTTAGTTTAAAACCTATATTCCCGGTTTTAGCTAAACTAACAATTAGTCTTTATACTCCATTTTTAAACATTCTAAAATGAAATTTATTATTATCTCTTCAATTTCACTATTAATTGTTTTCAATCTTAAAATAGGGATACTCGCTTTACCTAAGATAGAATCCTTTACAGCATCTCTTTCTTTCTGAACAGCTTTAGAATGGTGTTCACCATCTACTTCAATAACAGCAAATGGTGTTTTGTCAATATAATATAATACGTAATCACAGCAAGCCCCATTCTTTAAAAATGATAATTCGCGCTCCGTAAAATTATTATTAATTTGAGAGACTAACTGCCTCAAATATATTTGAGAATGGTAAATTAAATTTTCGAATCTATGATCAGCCATAATTTCTCTTAATACTGCTGAAACTATTTGTTCTGATTTGTATTTCGAGTCACTTTTATTTAACTTAGAATGAAGTTTCTCTAATGATTTATCATAATCTGCATAAAGCAAGTCAAACGCCGAGATTACAGGGCTCTCAAATATTTCATCACTATGAGCATAGTATTTTATATATCGTATCAATGCGGCTATATGTTTATTATTTTCTGCAAATACATCATCTCCAGTAACTAATATAAACTCCTGTTTGGCTCTCGAAACAGCAACATTTATAAGTGCTGCATCATCAACAAATTTTATTAGATATCTTCCTGATTTCTTTTTGTCCAATACAGTTGAAAAAATTATCCTATCGCATTCTCGTCCCTGGAATTTGTGTATAGTCTCTTTAACTACCTCATTTGGAAGTAGATTTTCAGATAATCTTACTTGATCATTAAATGGTGCGATAAACCCAGTGCTCTCTTGAAATTCTGAGCATTTATTCAACTTTATTATTGATTCAATTTCTCTTAGATTGGAATTGTTTCTTCTATGATTACCTTTTGCAGTAGTTATCAAAGTTAGTGAATTTTCCCCCTTGTCCGATTTCATTGAGATAAGTTGATTATTATAAAAGTACATATTGCAAAATTGTATAATTTTCGGATGACATCGATAATGCTCTTTAAGTAAAGTAAAAGGGATCTTTTTAGTGTACAATTCACTTATAGAATCCAATAAACTATAGGTTGAACAGTTATATAAATCGTTTTCTACTGCAAGATTTGACTTTTTAGGTATATGAGGCAATTGTTTTCTATCACCGACAACTACAACATTATTAGCACACCCTAAACACAAAACACCAGGGACGATATCTTGCTGGGAAGCTTCATCAATAATAACATAATCAAACATAAATCCTTTTGGAATAGAATTAACTAAGGAATGAGTTGAACTTCCAAATATTGGAAAACAATTAATGAACTTCTTGAACTTATCATGCATATAATTTTTCTCAGTGAATTTATCAGTTGAATTCGGCATATTCTCTTTAATATATTTATACATATATAGTAATGACATCTCTTTAAGATTTGAAAGTAATCCATCAAAATTCGCGTTATTTAATAACTTCTCGATATGTTTTCTCTGTATATTTTTTTCGCTCAAAAGTGACTCATAATAAGACTTCTGCAAATGAAAAATAAATATTTGCCTATCCTCTTGCTTATCTAAAATTTTATTATTAAACATTCTATAACGAAAAACAAAATTCAATTTATTTATGAATCTCAATGGTTTTTCATGTAAAGATCTTGTATATACTAAGCAATTAATTAGTTTCATTGATGAGTTTGAATATTTAAATTTCATTAAATCTAAATCTCCACTTGATTGAATCCAATCATTCAAGTAACTCATTTCAATCTTTATTTCTTGAATTTCATTTTCAATACTAGCCAAGTCATTTCTACTTCTCAGAAGATTTGATAATTTGTTGAATACATTATCAATATCATTTAACTCAATATTTGAATCTTCAAATTCCGGTTTTTTGTATGTAATTTCTTCGAAAAAAAGTTTCTTATTATCAGATTTGCCTAGTTTTGCAATCATGAAATCTAACTTAACTTTATGTAGTTTTTCATAAACGTTTTCAACTGCTGTATTATTATTTGAAACAATGGCGCATGTTTTTCCATTCACCAATATATTAGCAATAATATTTAGAGTTGTTTGTGTTTTGCCTGTTCCAGGGGGCCCTTCTATTATACTAATTTGCGAAGAGAATGCATTCTCAACTGCTCTTAATTGTGACTCATTTACTCCAAAAGGAAAAATATAGTGCTTAAGACCATCAAGCGTATGTACTTCATTTTTTAAGTAGGAAGCAAGAGAGCTCTTATTATTTGCGACTAACTTATCAAATTGTTGTAAAACATTTTTTGCAATACCTACTTCATCTTTTTTTGCATCACTAACTCTTTCTTTCGCAATTTCCTTAAAATAGTCAAATATTCCATACTTTTCGAAAGGTATTGCTTCAGATATACTAACCTCCGACGATTTATAAATGTACTCCTTGTTACCATCAGAGTAAGTAACTATTACATATTCATCTCCAACTTGTATGGCTTTTTCAATCATAGAAGTGACGTGTTTAGACTTATCAAACAATACATTTCCTAATATTGTATGACACGGCTCTATCGTCCAATCACCTAGTTCTCTTGTGAACTTCTTACCTGATGCAAATAATAACGTAATGAAAATTTTGTCAGTATCTTTATCCATCCACAAAGTCCAATCATTATATCTTTTTTCCTTCCCATCCAAATATAGTTTAGTCATATTCTTCTCCCTCTTTTATTCGTCAAGTATACCATGTTATGGTAATTGATGTAAAACTTAATAGACTTTATAGATATTCTTGACTATTAAATACATATTTCACTGCTGACAACGGAATGCCACCAGTTAAATTAATGATAAAGTTTTACTTTGATATATATCCCCCTCATAACAAATTTACTCATAACATTGTAAAAACCTTCCCTTTGTGCCGATTTAGCCATGTCGACAAATAATTAATAAAAAATTATCTAAAAATAATAAATTGTCTTTAAATATTATTGAAAATCGATTGTATGATGAAACTATAGATTCAAGTCATCAAGTAAAATACAATGAGTGATTAGAATTGCTCATAAATTATTCACAACTATTTTGATACAATCTAATATTTCAATCAAGATTTAAAACTGGCTTATCAAACTAAAGAAAATGTATATTATTTAATCGTTTTTGTTCATATGAAGAAGCTGTATCGAAATTAGACTATTTAATTACACTGATTTTTTGGCCAATATCGAAGAATATAAAATGGATACTTCACTTCTTTATAACTTGAGAATAACCGTGTAGCCGAAATTATCAATGCTAATGTATTGGTTCCTCTATATAATATTAAAGATATTCGTAATAATGAATGGATAGAGATAAGAATTATGTATACAATCAACAAAAAAACTTTGTTTTTAGATAGATAATTTGTCAAATCAAATGCAACTGCCCACCAGAAAGTGCCTTTTTTAGTGCCCATCGACAATTTTGCAGATACTAAAGTAATTATGAATTTTAAATAATTGGTAAAGGTGGATTCTACAAGAGAACCCACCTTCTTAAAAACATAATTCCGTATTGTTCAGATACATAATTTCTTTATAGCTATAAGACAAGTATTCTATCAACAATCCTACAAAATGATGTTAGAAAATCAACGAAATTTCGAATTTCATTATTACCTCTTGCTTTAAATCTAATTAGTCTAAAATGAACATAACTCTAAACAATTTATACTTTCAATTTCAAGAAACTCATCATTATATTATTCAAGATACTTTCCATTACTTCTTATAACTTTTTGATACCACTTGTACGAATCCTTTTCAATCCGTTTTCCGCTTCCCTCCCCTTTATCATTATAATCAACATAGATTAATCCATAGCGTTTGCTCATTTCTCCAGAACCACTTGAAACAATATCAAATGGAGACCAAGCACAAAATGCTAAAACATCAACGCCATCTTCTAATGCTAATTTCAATGATTCAAAACATTCGCGATAGAAATTTATTCGCTCAATATCATGAACTTTATTATTTTCCAATTCTTCTAACTCACCAATTCCACATTCCGCTATCATTAGTGGACAATTGTATCTATCATAATAATCAGTAAGGTTCTTTCTAAGAAGCTTTCCATCATGAGGCCAACCCCATTCATTCATTTTGAAATCTGGGTTTATCGTAAATGTCGAAGGTTCTAATGTGTCTTTTTCTGAATTAATTGCCATTGTATAATAATAACTCAAAGCTAGGAAATCCATTGTATATTCTTTTAATAACTTTCCTTCCTCTTCTGATATTTGGATTTGAATTCCTTTATCTTTAAAATAACGTAAGATATAACCAGGATATTCACCTCTAATTTGAACATCACTAAAATAAAATTGCATTTGATTCCTTTTTTGACTTAGTAATACATCTTTAGGTTTATATGAGTAAGGATAAGTAAGACAATCAGCAAGCATTGTTCCAATTGCTAAAGCAGGATCATTGAGTGTACTAGCAAATTTTTTAACTTTTGCACAAGCAATAAATTGATGATGAATTGCTTGATAGCATGTCTGTTCGTAATCCTCACAATCTTCTTTGAAAATTCCAATCGATGGGAACATCTCAAAAAACAGCAAATTAATTTGGTTCATGCAAATCCAATGCTTTACTTTTTTATGATATCTTTCAATTAATAAGTTAGCATACTTAACATATAGTTCAATCACTTTTGGATTGATCCAACCTCCGTATTTCAAAACAATTTGAATAGGTAAGTCGTAATGAGAAATCGTTATAATTGGTTTCATTCCATTCGAGATTATTTCATCAATTAAGCGATCATAAAACAATAATCCCTCATTATTAGGTACCTCATCATCTCCATTTGGAAAAATTCTTGTCCAAGCAATAGAAATTCTCAAACACCTTAAACCTAATTTATTTAACATCTTTAAATCTTGAGGATATGTATGATAAAAGTCAATTCCAAATCTCTTAGGATAATTTTCATCGCAATTATCTCTCATGTATTCCAATACATTTTCTTTATTTAACTTACAATGCTCTTTTCTATTATTAGGTAAGACAGCTTCATGAAGATCTGGTATACTAATACCTTTTCCATGTTCTCTAAACCCGCCTTCACTTTGAGGCGCACTTAACCCAGCACCAAACATAAAGTCTATTGGAAAACCATCAGATATCTCTTTCATGCAATTCTTCCTCAATTTTTTTGATTCGATTACTTAACCGTACTTCCATTTGTATCAAATTAACTGCTAAATAATATTCAGAATTAATTGTCATAAGCGTATCTTGTGCATGTGTAAATAAAGTTTTGGCACTTTCTTCATTTTCTAAACTCATTTTAGTTTGTAGAATTTTAGTTTGTTCAATATGAGCTGATTTAATTTCTTCATTTGCCTGTCTTAAATATTCTTGAGACTCATTTTCCTTGCCCAAACTTGAAGCAACAATTGCCTGTTGTATCAAATTTCTTCCATCGCCAGCAGATGAAATTATTTTCATTGACGCTTTCAATAAGTTTTTAATTTCGTTATCCATCTTATACTTCTCCTTCATTTTCTTCCTTTTTTATTTCATTCGCTTCAAAAGATTTATAGAAAGGATACCATATAGCAATGGTTACTACAAATACAATCGCTAATAAAACAAAGCTTTTTAAATCATAGTTAACAAGAAATGCTGAAATGAACTGTGGTATGAAGCCCATATTAAATGGTTGTGAAGGAATTGTTACAAATCCGAAATTTAGTACAAGCCAAACAATAGCAGGTACAACAATTGCATTTATCCACATAGGGATCATCAATATAGGATTCAATATAATGGGTGCTCCGTAAACAATTGGTTCATTAATATTACATATACTTGGTACTAATACTCCTTTTGCTAAACCCTTTAATCTCTTTGATCTAGATTTTAACATTAACAATACTAATGGAAGTGTACATCCTAAACCACCTAATGTACACCAACCTGAGTAAATAACCTCGTTGGTTGCAATTGCAGTTGGAGTTCCACCGCTCGCAATCAAAGCAGCATTTGTTGCTATATTATTTAAAAGAATAGGATAGAACGCTCCTGATAAAATCCAACCAGATGCACCAATTGAATAAAAGAATACATATAAGAAATTGATTAAAACAAATCCGTATAATATATTAGAAACCTTTTCAAGTGGTGAGAAAATTTGATTAATAAAAACTAATAAATTAAAATCCATTACGTAAACAATAAGATATGGTATTAAAAAACATAAGAATATAGGTAACATCTGATTAAACCAAGAAGTTACAAACTCTGGCATAGTTGTATCTTTTTTAAAGAAGGAGAAATGCGCCATTTTACACATAACAAATGAAACAAAATATCCACACAAGATAGCTAAAACAATTCCTTGAGGACCTAAGTTAGTAAATAAAATAGGTGTTTCTCCCCACGGATTTACTTGCCATACTTGGGACATTAAAAATACTCCTACTGTTGATACAATAGATACTAACTGAATCCTTTTTAAACGTTTTCCTTCTGTCACATAATAAGGAATCATAATAGCCACAAACAATCCTAGTAAATAAAACGTAAAATTATACATAATAGATAAATCTGGAATTATACTTATATAAATACGTACGGTATTTAATATATTGATAATTGATCCAACCAAGATGATGGGTAAAGTTGCCATCATTGTTCTTTGAAGAGCTCTAACCCACACATTTTGTGTGATTTTATTAACTTTTGGTGCAAAATCATTATTTAACCATTTAATCATTTTTTTCATTTTCTTTCCTCCAATATTCGTAATGCTTCTTTAATTCCGAGTTCACCATCCAACATCCCATACGCTTCTGATGATATACATTTAGCTGGAACGTTATATTCTTCAGCTACCTCTTGCAGACTGGATTCTAAGTTCTTTAGATGAGGGCCAATCAAACATACGTCCGCATCTTCTAAGTAACCCTCCATTTCATATTCACTTTGAGCACGAACAGTAATATCATCTCTCCCCATTTTCTTTGCAGCTCTATTCATACTTTGAGCCATACACGTACTTGATGCCCCTGCTGCGCATACTAACAAAATATTCATAATATACCTCCTGTAGATTTTCGCGAATATCTATAGTCTTATTATTAATTATTGTTTTCAATTTTTCAAATATAAATTGGCATAATATGTATGCCAAAAATTACTATACAATCATTGTCTTGTATATTATCATAAGAATAGGAGGATGATATTTATGGATCGATATGAGATAGTAATAAAGCTACTTTTACATAAACAATGGATGACATCATCCGAACTCTCAAAAGCAAGTGAAATTTCAATTCGAACAGTTCAACGATATACGAGTGATTTAAACAAACTCTTCCCAAACTTAATACACTCTGGAAGAAAAGGGTTTAAATTGAATTTCGAGGTATATAAAACACTTGATTTGTCTTTCTTTCAAGACGAAGACCGTGTAAAGAAAATAATAAATGTTTTAATATTTACTAATGATATGACCCTTGAACAGCTCGAAGAGAATTTATATGTTTCAACATCTACGTTAAAGAATGACTTAGAAAAAGCTCGTAATATTCTTTCTACTTATCATCTTACTTTAAATGTAAAAACATCGAATGTGTACATTGTAGGAACTGAAAAAAATAAACGCCAATTAATAAAAGACTATGTATATGGAGAAACCAAAAGCGGGTTTATTAATTTAAAAGACCTACAAGATTTTTTCCCAGCATACAACCCAATCGATATCGTTTCTATCATTTCTCAAGAGTTTAATACATATAAATTATATGCAAATGATTATACTCTATATAGTTTAACATTACATATTCTAATAAAAATCGAGAGAACACAACAACACTTCTATTTATCAAATTCAAATATAAACTTAATTTCAAACAATATATTTCAAGAGGTTTCATTATCCATCTGTAGTAAAATAGGAGAAAAACACAAAATTGTATTTTCAGATACAGAAATTAAAGAATTTGCGATTCTGATTTCTTGTTGTACACTATATCATAGAAATATTTCAAAAAATTCGAATATACTTTTATATGTCACTAAAGAAATTCATCAATTAGCTAATCAACTGATTTTAAATGTGAACGATTTTTATGGAGTGAATTTAACAAACACATCGTTTATTGATAATTTCGCATTA
>F157a_European_Toad__coassemble_123_pt1 | contig 13359 bp, 9 predicted proteins | sample F157a_European_Toad__metabat2_low_PE_002 | metagenome-assembled genome bin F157a_European_Toad | reverse complement strand
GTCATACATTGCTTCAAACTTATTTTATGAATTTATCAGGAAATCTATTATTAGGCATGAAAATTACCTTTATTTTAGTTGTTACTTTAATTTTATTTATTATAAAATACTTATTTAGTCGTAATCAGTTAGTCAGAAGAAGATTTATTCGTTTAAAAGTGAGTAACTTTATAGTGTTTTTTATATTCATCTTAGTCTTACAAGCTTTATTCTTGTTATACCTCGTGTATTTAGGTGATTCAAGTATTATTAGCAACCGTGATTATTTAACTATCATCGAAAGAGCCTTACCTAATCTCTTTATCATGGTTCAAGTCGACCTTGTTATTTTCACAATTTTGGGTGCTACTTGTCGAAGACGATTCTTTATGTAAGTCAAAATATGAGTGTTTCAACCTACTTGGTGAAGCACTTTTTTATTTGAATAAGTAAGGGGATACCTTTCAACTTTGTAAGATAACTGTAAGCAACATCCATGGAGGAAATGTTGTGTTCATTATAAAATAGAATCAGTAAGGAGCTGATTTTATGATATTGAAATTATCGTATGCGAATGTAAAGAAGTCTTTTAAAGACTATATGGTTTATTTTTTAACTTTAATGTTTTCTGTTTGTTTATTTTATACCTTTAATTCATTTAATTCCCAACAAGCAATTATGGACTTAAATAACGCTCAATCATCATTGATGATGACGATTGGATTATTGATGCATGTTCTCTCATTTTTTGTTGCGTTTATCTTAGGATTTCTGGTACTCTATGCCAATAACTTTCTAATCAAACGAAGGAAGAAGGAATTTGGACTCTATTTACTTATGGGTATGCCCAAAAGTATGGTGTCGAGAATCTTAGTATGTGAAACATTCTATGTTGGTTTAATCTCATTAGTTTGTGGTTTAGGCTTAGGAATTGTGATGAGTCAATGTCTTGCGCTTATTACTGCCAACCTACTTAATACAACAATTAGCTATGAATTTATTTTCTCTTTTGAATCAATGATTATTACGATCTTATCCTTTGGCATCATCTTTCTTGTTGTCATGTTCTTTAATACTCGAATCTTTAAGAAAGGTAAAATTATTGATTTACTTCACGCAAAGAGCAAGAATGAGAAGGGAACAATTAATCGCTTAAGTGTTTCAGTGATTCTCTTTGTGATCTCAATCATTCTTCTAGGTATTGCTTATTACTTAGCTTTAGATATGATGACCTTCTATATCTTTTTCCTGCCCATTATTATCCTTGGTATTCTTGGAACCATTTTATTCTTTATGTCACTTTCAGGATTCTTCATCAAAGTGATACAAACACGAAAGAATTTTTATTACAAAGGTCTTAATAGTTTTATCTTAAAACAAGTAAACGCTAAAATAACAACAAACTTTATGAGTATGAGTGCTGTTTGTTTACTATTACTTTTGAGTATTGGTGCCTTTGCTACTGGTTTTAGCTTAAGTGATGGCTTTAATAGGCTTGTAGAAGATAATACTCCCTACGAACTATCAATTATTCAAAGAAGTGAAGAAGTTGTATTAAGTGAACAAGAATTAAGCTATGTTGCTTCAATGGATGAAATTACGGTATATCAAGCAGAACTAGGGATTTCTAGTTTCTACAATTCAGTCATAGAGAAAGATACTACAGGATATACAAAGGCTGATTTCATCTCATTAACTGATTTTAATAAATTGCTTACTTACCAAGGCTTAGATACGATTGAATTAGCTCCTAATCATACAAAGATGGTAGAGGGTTTACATAATGGTATCATTGCTAATGAAGAGACTGATGTAGTATTAAATAATCAAAAGTTAGTGAATGATGAGGTTTTTGATACGATTCCTCTGAGTACAAACTATCAACCAGATTATCGCTATTATTTAGTTATTAATGATGATGAACTAGCTAATTTAGAAGGAAATATCACAAGGAAATACTTTAATATTAATACGAAGAATGAACTTAGTTTCAATGCCTTAATCACAGGATTTAATCAGAATACTAGTTTTATCAGTCGATATGAAGTGAGCGAACAATCCTCTTCAATGTCACTACTCTTTACTTATATTGGTATTTATTTAGGATTTGTTTTCTTAATGGCAAGTGCCGTAATCCTTGCACTCCAACAATTATCACAAGCAAGTGAAAACAAAGATCAATATGAATGTTTATTAAAACTTGGCGCTGATAAGAAAATGGTAAGTAGAGCTTTATTAAAACAAATTGCCTTATATTTCACTGCTCCGATTTTCTTAGCTGTTATCCATTCCATTGTAGGTATTCAAGCAGTATTATCAGGTTTCACTCATTTATTTGGAATCACTTCATTACTACAATCAGGATTCATGACATTCTGTGTTTTCCTAGTACTCTATGGCTTTTATTATTTAATTACTTACTTTGGATGTGTTCGAATAGTTATTCAAAAGGATAATTAAATCAACAAGATAAACATTTCACAATTAATTACTATTTTAAGTTGAAATACGCATACCTATCATGTATAATATGAAAGTTAATTTATGCACAAGCATAAACTACATGGAGGAAAAAACATGAAATTAAAAAAACTGATATCCCTAGCGGCATCAGCCATGTTAATTTTCACAATGGCTGGCTGTAAGAGCGATTCTACAACGTTCAAAGCAGGGACATACGAAGGAACTGCAAAAGGTTTTGCAGGAGAAATTAAGCTTGAAGTTATCTTAAGCGATGAAGCTATTACTGAAGTTAATATTCTTGAAAACAGTGAAACTGATGGAATTGGTAGTAAAGCGCTTGAAACTCTTCCTAGTGAAATTGTCGCAACTCAATCAGTTGATGTTGATGTTGTAGCAGGGGCTACTGTTTCAAGTAATGCAATTATAGAAGCAGTAACTGCAGCACTTAAAACAGCGGGTGTTGATGCAAGTAAATTAGTAAAAAAAGAAGTTCAAGAAACTGCAAAGACAGTTGAAACTAAAGAAGTTGATGTTGTCATCGTTGGAGCAGGTGGTGCTGGTATGGCAGCGGCTATTGAAGCGGCTAATGCTGGTAAAACTGTCCTAGTTGTTGAAAAAGCATCAATGACAGGTGGAAACACAACTCGTGCTACAGGTGGTATGAATGCTGCTGCAACACCTGAACAAGCATTATTAGCAGAATTCAAAGAAAATGCTGGAGTTGAAAAAACAATTGCAACTGCGAAAGAAAAGTTCCCAGAACTTGCTGAATTAGTAGCAACAGTTGAACAACAATACGCAGAGTTCCAAGCAGGAACTCGTGGTACATACTTCGATTCTGTTGAGTTATTTGAATTAGATACATTAGTAGGTGGACAAAACAAGAACAATATAGAATTAGTAAACGTTCTTGCTGAACAATCCGCTGCTGGTATTGCATGGTTACAAACTATTGATGCTAATCTATCAGAAGTTGGTAGTTTTGGTGGAGCAAGTGTTAAACGTATCCACAAACCAGTGAATGCTGAAGGAAAAACAGTAGCCGTTGGTAGTTACTTAGTTCCAATTATGGAAGATACATTAAAAGAATTAAATGTTGAAATTTTATTTGATACACCAGCAAGTGAAATCATCATGAGTGATGGTGTTGCTACTGGAGTAAAAGCAAGTTCAAAAACAGTTGATTATACAATTAATGCGAAAGCAGTTATTATCGCAACAGGCGGATTCGCAGGTAATTCTGAAATGGTAGAAGGTTACCAAGCGTCTTTAAAAGGATTCGTTTCAACAAACGCTCCAACAATTACTGGAGATGGTATCAAAATGGGAGAAGCAGTAGGAGCTGCTACTGTCGATATGGATCAAATTCAAATTCATCCTACAGTTGAACAAGCTACTTCAGCTTTAATCACTGAAGGATTAAGAGGAGACGGAGCTATTCTTGTTAACCAAGAAGGAAAACGTTTCTTTGACGAAGTTGGAACTCGTGATGCTGTAAGTAAAGCAGAAATCGCACAAACTGGTGGATATGCTTATTTAATTGTTGACCAAGCAATGGTTGACAAATCAAGTGTTATTGCTGGTTACATTACAAAAGGTTACACTGTACAAGGTGAAACATATGAAGAATTAGCAAAAGCTATGGGCAGTGATGAAGCTACTTTCAAAGCAACTATGGAAACTTGGAACGCTGCTGTAACTGCTGGTGTTGACGCTGAATTCAATAGAACATCATTTGCTAATCCATTAGATACTGCACCTTATTATGCAATTAAAGTATCTCCTGGTGTTCACCATACAATGGGTGGATTAATGATTAACACGAACACAGAAGTATTAACTACTGATGGTGCTGTGATTAAAGGATTATACGCTGCTGGGGAAGTTACTGGTGGAGTTCACGGAGCAAACCGTTTAGGTGGAAACGCTGTTGCCGACATTATCGTCTTTGGACGTATTGCTGGTCAAAACGCTGCTGCATCTATTCAATAAAACATGAAAGAGACAAGTCTTAAGGATTTGTCTTTTTTTTTGTAGAAATAGTAGTAATAACTACTTTAAAGGTTTATAGTGAAAAAAAGGGGACTGATTGAAATGGTGAATGGGTAGTATTTTTTAGTAAAACACTAAAGGGAGGAGAAAAAATGAATCAAAAAGTTAAATATGTACTTATTTTCTTAGCTGGAATTTTATTTTATTTTATTGTTACAACCATACGTGCCATGTATTTTTAATTTAACTGACCTCTAAGTTTTAATTTGAAGTATTGTTAAAAGTGCAAATTATTTATCATTAATTAGAACATAAAAAAAGAAGAACTTCTTCTTTTTTTTGTATAATGGATAAATTCTTTGACTCTAAACTTCTTTTTGATTCATATGATAGAGCTTATAGAAAAGCGATTTCTTTGCTATTAACTCATCAAACTTACCTTTTTCTTCTAATATTCCTTCATTCAATACTAATATTTCATCATAGTGTTGTAAATTTTCTTCATTGTATCGATGAGTAATAGAAATACAAGTTAAGCATGGATCCTCTAGGATTGCTTTTTCAACAAGATACGCTGTTTTATTATCCAATGAACCTGTTGCTTCGTCTAGGATAATGAACTTATTCTTTTTCAAATAAGCTCTAGCAATTGCAATTCTTTGTTTCTCTCCACCTGAGAAATTATTACCATTCTCATCAATCATTGAATCAAGACCGTTAGGAAGAGCCTCAATAACGGAAGTCAATCCAGATCTTCTTGCGCATTCTATGATTTCCTCATCACTTGCCTCTTGATAGAGTGTAATATTATTTCTTAAAGTATCATTAAAGATAAAGATATTTTGTGGGATAACAGCAACAATTTGATTAATATCATTTTCATTAAGTTGTTGATAATCAATACCATCCATGGTGATACTCCCTTGATAATCGCGATAGCGCATCAACAATAACTTAATTAATGTTGATTTACCACAACCACTACTACCTACAATCGCATATTTCTTATTCTTCTCAAAGGTATATTTAAACTGTGTTAATGCATACCTATTTTCATGTTCAAGAGCAGGATATTTAAAACTTAGATCATGGATGCTGATCTTATCAGTAAATTCAATTTTGTTTTCATTAGTAACTATTTCTTTTGTGTCAATTAAATCGGCAATTTTTATGCATATGTCTTTTGATGCCTTAATATTAGTAACACTATTGAGGGCACCCGCAATTGGGTAGAAAATTACGACCTCAAGTTGAATTAAAGCTAACATCATAGCTAAATCAATCATTCCATAAAGGACAAAAATACCGAAGGTTAATGTAAGTATTAACTGTGATGAAACCATGATCCACATGGTTATATTACCAGCGAGAGCATTTTTGAAATTCATCTTTCGTCGTTTTGCTTCTGCTACTTTACTATGAAGAAGATGTTGATGTAAGAAACGTCCGCTTGATAATGTTGTCTTAATGATATCAAACCCAGTAAAACAGTCCTTTAGGAAACTATTATAATGCCCTTGTTGAGCCATAGCTTCCGCATTCACAGTACTGAGATTGCGAGTGATTAACTTAGGTAGGAAGATAGAGAGTAGACCAATCCCCAACATAATGAGACCAATCCAAACGTTAATCAATAGAGCATAAGTAAGTCCTAATGTTAATTCGAATAAGCTTGAAAATAAGCTATAAAAGCTTAATAAATATTGTTCCTCGATAACTCGAACATCATTATTAAAGAGGGAAATGTATTGACTGGTATTTTCTTGATTAAATTCCACAACACTCTTTTTGAATATCCCTTGGTATAAATCATTATTAATTTGTTTAACACTATGTTCACGATAGTTACAGAGTGTTCGTTGATAAAACATTCTTGTAAAATACATATAAGTAATTGTAAACAAGATTAATAATAAGCAGTAACCAATTGAATCATATCGTCTGTTTCCAGCCACATCACCAACAAAATGGAAGACGAACACAATACTTATTTCTCCAAAAGCACATAGAATATTCGATATAAACAACATGAAACTTAATTTTTTATTCTTAACAATATATCTTTTCATGAGTTCTCCTCCTTTCCTTATTCAGTTTCTACTTTTTGATTAATCGTATAAAGTTCATAAAACAATGACTTTCTCTTCATTAGTTCTGTGAATTTTCCTTTTTCTTGTAGAACACCTTCATTCATGACAAGTATTTCATCATAATTCATTAAGTTTTCTTTGTTGTAACGATGAGTAATCGATACACAAGTTAAATTAGGGTCATCTAAGATGGCTTTTTCAACTAAATAAGCGGTTTGATTATCCAAAGCGCCCGTTGCTTCATCGAGGATAATAAACTCATTCTTATTCAAATAAGCTCTAGCAATCGCAATTCTTTGTTTTTCTCCACCTGAGAAATTATTACCATTCTCATCAATCATTGTATCTAATCCTTCATGAAGCGAAGTGATGACAGAAGTTAAACCTGCTTTTTTAGCACATTCCATGATTTCAGAATCATTTGCTTCTTGATATAGTGTTATATTATTTCTTAATGTATCATTAAAGATAAAGATATTTTGAGGAATAACAGCCATAATTTTATAGATATCAAACTCATTCAATGTCTGATATTCAAACCCATCCATTGTGATGTTTCCTTGATAATCACGATACTGCATCAACAATAACTTAATCAATGTTGATTTACCACAACCACTACTACCAACAATGGCATATTTCTTATTCTTTTCAAATCGATAATTAAATCCTTTTATAACATCCTTATTGACTGTCTCACTACTTGGATAATGAAAACTAAGATTACTGATTGCTATTTCATTCTTAAAGTCTATTTTATTCTCTTTGATTTCATCTTCTTTTGTATCAATTAAATCAGCTACTTTATTACATACATCCTTAGAAGCTTTAATCTTAGTCATATCATTAAGAGCAGCTTCTAATGGATAGAAAACACTTGTTTCAAGTTGAATTAAGGCAAGCATCATGGGTAAATCAATGTAGCCAAACAAAGCAAAGCAACCGAAGATTAATGTAATACCTAACTGACAAGTTAAGACAATCAATCTTGTGAGGCTAATTACTTGGGCATTCGCATAGTTCATCTTCTTACGTTTTTCTTCCATTGAATTATTTTGGTCGGAATGTTTTCTAAAAAAGCGTCGGCTTGATAATGTATTCTTAATGACATCAAAGCCTAAGAAACTGTCTTTTAAGAAGATATTATATTCTCCTTGCTGATCTAAGGCAGCGGCATTAACTTCACTTAAGTGATAGGATATCAGTTTTGGTAAGAAGATAGATAAGAGACCCACCACGAGCATGATGAGTCCAATCCAGAAATTAATTAACATAGCATAAGTTAAACCTAATATAAATTCAAGGACAGAAGAAAACAAATCAAAGAAACTTAAATAATATTGTTCTTCAATAAGGCGTACATCATTATTAAATATTGAGGTATACTTGCTTGTATTTTCTTGATTGAATTCAACTAATTTCTTTTTAAAAATACCTTTGAATAAATCATTCTTTATTTGATTCGTAATATCTTCACGATAAGCGTTCTTAACTCTGGCATACGTATAAGCAGTATAAAAGTAATAGATAATAAAGAAGAGTATCAACAAAGCACATTTACCAATTGAATCAAAGTCTTTATTACCTGCCACATTCCCTGTATATTGGAATACGAAGGCTTGAATAATACCAATTAGAGCAATTTGCATATAAGCAATAATTAATAAAATACTTAATTTACGGTTCTTGAATATATATCTTTTCATAAGTTCCCCCTGGGTAGAATTGAATGTATTCTACGATGTCTTCAGCTTTATTACGCGATTTCGATTATAATAATCAATTATATAGTAAAGCCATACGAAATTCTCCATACTTTGAATAATTTGATATTTATCTTGATTAATTTGTTATTGATGATTTAAATAAAATAACAGTTGCTTCAAATTCCTTCTTATCAAAATCAATATTAGGAACAAATGATCCATTATATTTTCTTGCTGCTTGTTCAATACTCAAGATACCTAAACCATGATTGTCTTTATCTTCCTTTAAAGACAAGAGAATACCTTCGCTATTGAGTGGAGTCTCTTTAAACTTGTTTTTTACCACAATCTTAATAACTTTTGTAGATTCTGTAATGCTAAAACTAATGGTTTTATTTTCTACACATTGATGAGTTGCTTCTATGGCGTTATCTAATAGATTCGATATGATTGCACATAATACGGTTGCTTCAATAGCACATTCTTCAATATTAATCTTAATATCAAAGTCAATGTCTTGATTCATTTGTATTCTGACATTAAGTAACGCATCAATAACATAGTTACCACAATCTATTTCTTTAGTTAGTGCGCTGCTTCCTTGTAGAGAACTAATGTATTTTTTTGTTTCATCAATTTTTCCCTCTGATAATAATGAGTCAATAATCAGCAAATTATTACGAAGGTCATGCTTCGCAATTCTTAAGTTAGTGTTTTTTTCATTCTTACTATCAATGTAAATCTTGCTCGCTTCTTCAAATTTATCTAGCAGGTTAATATTTCGGTTATTAAGCTTTTCTTTAATCAATGAGCGATATATTGAAAGAATAAAATAGACAATGGTTAGAAAACTAAATATAAGTATTATGAAATCTAATTTAGTGAGAACCCAATTCTGAAAAAGAATACTTAAGAATACTGCACCAAATCCGACACCAGAACTAACTAAATAGACGATATTTTTTTCAAATACAATAAATCCTTTTTGGATAGAAAAATGAACAGTAAGAAATCTCCATATTGCATAAATCATACCTCTGGAAAGTAAAATAAATAGAATGCGATAGATAGAGTTGTAAGTAAATATTTCAACTATATTAATATCCAATAAAACAGTAACTGTCATTACTTGAAAAGAAGCAAAAGTATTATATAAAAAAGTAAACAGTAGTGAATTATTTAAAAGATGTAATTTTGATGACTTGTAAGAAAAAATGGAGTATATGAAAACAACAGAAACGTGAAGTATGGTTGAAAGATAAGAGAAGACAACGAAATACGAACTTAAAAATACGCCTACTGATGCTGTAAAGAAAAGAATAACTCTATTTGCTTTTGTAAGTTTCTTACGAAAGAAGAAACTATTCATAAATGTATCAAATATAAAAATATCAATCATACAAAAGAAGAATTCCCATAGAATGCTTGTCATTTGTCCACCTCCTTAACTAAGAAGTTTTTGTATACTTCAGTTAGCTTTCTGACTTTACCATAAGAAATTTTAAATTCTACTTTACTATTCTCTAACGTAATTTGCCCACTCTTACTAATCTTCTGAATAAAGTGCATGTTAATTACAAAGTTTGCATTAGGGGCTATAAAATCACTATTTAATCGTTCTTTTATTTTTGAAAGGCTCGATATATGGATGCAAACTTTTTCTTTAGATGTGTATAAATATACTTTTCGTTCATAGTATTCAAAATACATAATATTTTGAAGGTTGAAAGATTCAATTCCATTATCAGTTTGAAGCGTAATTGATTTAACACTTGTTAAGTGATTAATTGCTGATTTTAAGAGAATAGGTAATTCATTACTCATCTCTTGTTTTAATATATAGCCATAGATATTAAGCCCAAAAGAGTTTTTCATATATTTATCATGAGAAGAAACATAAATTATCACAGTTTTCTTTTCTTGTTCTCGTAAAGTTTTAGCCAAGGAAAGCCCATTTTGTTCACCGACCTCTATATCTAAAAATAGCAAGTCATAAAAAAGATCATGATTTGCTAGTAGAAAAGGTTTAATTGTATTAAATGTAGTTACTTGGTATTGGAGCTCAGTATTAAAAAGTGTCACATCGATTAAATGATTAATTTTATTACAAAAGATTGGTTCATCATCAATAATAGCAAAATGATACATACATTTCCCCCTCGCTATTTTTTTACTTATAGTTGAATTTTACTTTTATTAAGGGTTCATGTCAATTAGAATATTTACTAGGCAGTGAAAGTTTTGAAAGAGAATAGTCAATATAATATCTGTTTTATCATTTCTATTTAATCATCTAATTGAAATAAATAGTGAAATGATTGCTAATGTGATATAGTTAGAAAAAGAGGGTATAAAGATGCTTAGGTGTTACTAAAACACCAATATGAGTATGAATTATTGCTGTTGGGTATCAATTAGGGAGTAACTAGTAGAAAGCTAGGGTTACACTATGTGTAAAAAGGGGAAAATTATGAGATTAAGAAAAATTAGCTTAGTTGTCTTATCAATCTTTGTATGTGCTTGTAGTCATGTTCAAAAAGAGATGGAACCAAGTGAAGCAGGTCCGAAACAAACCAGCACACTATATGATAGAACGGGCATAGTAAAAAAAGAATTAGCGTTTAAATTTTTTAAGTATACTGTAACTGATGTGAATATTACTGAAAAAATATTCGGAGCTAGTGAAGACGAATATAATGATTTGGGTGAGAGGATTGCTCCTCTATACCGAAGCTCTCCAAAACAGCAGTTATTGATAACTAGCTATGCGAGTGATGGTCTAATTGATGGAACAGTGTATGTCTATGATATAAAAACTGACTCATATTTTTCATTAGTTGCATATGAAGGAACAAAGCAAATTAATAATTCTGTTTATTTTGATGGTGCTTATATTTATGCTGAAGCTATTAAAGATGCTCCTCAACTTGATATATATACTGAAGTGGTTGAAGTGAAATTATTCCGAGATGGAGAAACAAAAACTTTAACATCTAATGGTATTGGTGCGCCTGGTTTTTATAACATTGACAATGTAATTTATTTCGGTAGGAAATGGTTTGAGAATCAAGATGACGAGTTAAGAATCTGTAGCGGTATATCAAAAATTGTTAATGATGAGGAAATACAAATAACCAAGTTCTGTAGTGATAAAATAGTAGGTAGTTGGCGAGAAGATAATTCTTTTGAATATATGGGTGCGACCGGCTCATACAAGCACTACTTCTATTACTTATCTTATACTCAAGGGAGTGAAAAAGCAGCTGTTAATTTATATAATACGAGGGACGGGTCAATCAAAACATATCCATTTATTAGAAAAGAAAATTCAGTCCTTGGTATTGCTTTTAGTAATGATTATCTGATTATTGGAACTAATCTTGATAGGACCAGTCATTGTAAATACTCAAGTATACACATAGAAACAAATAAAACACTAGACTACAGTGTAGATGCTTGTTATAGTTTTAGTCAAATGAGTGATCAATTTATCTATGCTTCAAGTAGGAGCCAATATAGAATATCTTTAATCGAAATTAATGATTTAGGTGAAATGATTATTTATGAATCTCAAGATGAAAGTCTAGGATACTTTATTCCTATATCTGATGATTCCTACATCGAAAAAGGTTTTGAAAATATATATTACATATCACGCGCACCAAGATAATAAAGTGATTAAACTTGAGTGTTGTTGAAGTTAATAGAAGGCAAGGGATATATTTTCTCTATGTGTGAGGTGATTGCTTATCAATTGATTCAATAGCTATTAATGTTTGTAAAACATGTTCGCATTCAATAATATTAAGACTAAAAAAGCACACCCAAACTTATGAGTGTGCTTTTATGAATTTAGTTATCTGTACTATTTCTTTGACCTACTTGATAGTCATCAGCATGTTCAAACATATAGGATACTGTGCGAGGTTTGCTACCTGTTAATTCCTCAAAGTTGTTCGTATGTGTTGCCATTTTACCTAAGCGAATCGCTCTAGCAAATGTAACCATACCATCACTTGAATATGGAGCTGGTGAATCATCTTCAAAATGTCCGTCTGTATTTCTTGGAACACCGATGGCATCAAACGCTGCATAGGTTTCTTCTTCAGTTGTTTCTTTTAATTGTATAGCTAATCCAGTTGCTTTGTTTCCTGCTTGAATAAAGTCATTTAATGTCATTGACTCAGGACCATTAATATTTAAAATGGCATGGTGTAAATCATGGGCACATAGAGCATACATGGCTGCTTTGGCACAGTCTTTTCTGGATATATAAGACATATAGCCATCTCCTTGGCAGCTTGTCATAGTGTTTCCTGTAGCTTGTGATGAGAAGTAACTTGTTATCATTGCTTCAGCATATTGTGAGTTTCTCAACATGATAAAATCAATATCTTTATTCACAATATAGTTTTCAGTAAAAGCATGGTCAATCTTTTCAACACTTGGATTTTCTGGGTCTAAGGCATTAACTAATGATGTGTAAACAATTTTGCTTACTCCCGCTTTAATTGCTGCATCAACAGCATTCTTATGAGCAGCTTGGCGTTTTGGCCCAACAAATGGTGAAGAGATAATCAACATAACATCGCCACCTTTAAAAGCACTTTCTAATGTTTCAGGGTGATTAAAGTTAGCAACACGACAATCAAAACCTTCTTGTTTAAACTTTTCTAAACCTTTTTCAAAAGGACAAGTAAAAATTAAATCTTCTTTCTTAGCAATTTTAGTGATATTTTCAGCAACATATCCACCAAAGTTACCATCTACTCCAGTCACAATAATTTTAGTCATAACAAAATTCCTCCTCTGTTTTATAAGTATATTTTATCATTCTTCTCAGTTTAAAACAGAGAGATAAAACTTATACAAACAATAAGAAAAACTTATAGAGATTTAAAGGCTAATTCAATTTTCTTAACTAAAGGAGCAAGATAAGGCTTGGTGTTATTGGATTTATACCCTAGACAAAAAGAAGCGTGATGATGGGTATCTTTAATATCAATAATACAAACTTGATCTTCTTCTGATATTACTTCTTTGGCTAATAAAGCAATTCCTTCATTTAGTTTTAATGATAAAAGCAATTCAGATAAATCATCAACTTCTTTTACAATGTTAGGTTGTAC
>F157a_European_Toad__coassemble_122_pt1 | contig 13359 bp, 10 predicted proteins | sample F157a_European_Toad__metabat2_low_PE_002 | metagenome-assembled genome bin F157a_European_Toad | reverse complement strand
AAACTAGTAACTATAAGTAGTACCGGCTTATTGTGAAACTTAACTCCCCCTTGTAGGACTCCTAACAGTAGAACTATTACTAATACTCCTGAACAAAAATAAATTGAGTTTTGAATCATGTTGTAATAATTATTGGTTGCTAGTACAAGGTAATGCGTCAGTGGTATAAGTAGTATTAGTGCTACTAAAAGTGTACAAATTAATTTTTCACTCAAGTTTTTAATATATAGTTGATATTCTGTCATAGTATTCGTTCCCCTTTATTTGATTTTTTTCTTAACAAAACTACAATAAATTGATTGTAGTTTAATTAAAAAAACGAGACGAATAAGTCCGTCTCGTTTAATCTTAATAGGTTAAACTAAATTATTTAGTCCAAATTCCGTTAGCATCAATTACGAAACCGTCGATAGTTGTATTAGAAACCATTTTACCTGCGTTGTCTACATAGTACCATTTAGCACCTGTAGCATCTTGAGCAACCCATGCATTTCTTAACATTTTACCATCTTTAACGAAGTACCAGTCTTTACCAGCTGCTACCCATTTAGTTACAGGTTTACCGTTTGTATCAAAGAAATCCCAGTTTCCGTTTCCTTTGTCAACCCAACCAGTAGCTGCTTCAACAACATCACCGTTAAGAATTAATTTGAAGTACAATGCTTCGATTAAATCACCATTAGCTCTTACTGCTCTAACTTCTTTTGAAGTCAAGTTGTAGAAATTGCCAGTACCATTTGCTCCAACTAGTGCATTGTAAGCTTTTCTAGCAGCGATAATTTTAGCAGCTTCTTTATCAGTTAATTTACTGCTTAAAGTTAAGTTTTCAATATCAGTAGTTGCTTGTTTTAGGTATTTTTCAGCTTCTGAAACTCCACCAACTAAGTTAGTATAAATACTATCTTCTTCAGCTTTTTCAAAGTTAGTTGTTATTAATGTTTCTAAGTTACCTTTTAAAACATCAGTCTTAGTTGCTAAGTATCTTGCAAAATCAGCTTCTTGTAGACGTAATGAGTAGTTTCCGTTAGAACGTTTAACAGCTTCTACAGTATAGAATCCTTCAAGAACATTTTCAACGTATCCTTTTAAGTTTTCAATATCTGCTGAACGGAATGCATTGAATGCATCATCATAATCATCCAAGTGAGCATCACTATCAGAAGCTACGTAAGTTTCGTATGCACCAGCAAGCGCATTTACTTTTGTTTCAACTTTTTTGTAGTTTCTTAAATCTGCATTAGTTGATTTCATTAAAGTATTAACTTCTTTGATTTCTTCAACCATTTCTTCTAAACGATCCATGTAATCAGCAACATCAGAATCATCTTCTACAACGCTGTATTTTGCAACTGCAGATAATGTTTTAATTTTGTTACCTTTAACATCTTTAATGAAATCTTCTAATTTAGAAAGATCAGCACGGTTGAATTTTCCGTCTTTGTCAACTAAGTCTCCAACAGTTGTATCGCCTACTGTCGCTACTTTCAATGCATCAACATAACCATCGACTGTATCGCCAATGAATGATTCTTGATATTCTTCAACTGCACTTTCCATTTCTGTGAAGTAAAGTTCGTAATATCCTTTTAAGTTTGAAGCAGTTGCAGAATTAAGATTTCCCTTATAATCAGAGTATAATCTTGAAATTGCAGCATATTCATCTTTAATACTGTTGTATTCAGTTTTATTTAGATTGCCACCATTATAAGGTCCATCTTCATTGAACTTTGCATCAAGTTCAATTAATGCAGCTGTTAATTCTTCAACTGCTCCAGCAAACGTATATCTTCCGCCTGTGAAATCAGTTTCATCATCCTCATGTCCTGCTAAGAATTTAGCGTCAGCATTTGTTTCGCAATCAGATAAACCCGCAATTAAATCAATTACTGTTTCTGTTCCTGCGCCTTTAACAACTGTACTAGCCAAAGCAAGGAATGCATCTAAAGTCATAGCAGAATCCGCTAAGTTAGCTCCCACAAGGTTTTTTGCAGTAGTCCATGTGATTGCTTTGTCTACTGGAACTGTACTAAGTTTATACTTTCCAGCATCTGCAGCTAAATCAGCCTTAATCATTGTGATAAGGTCTTTTGCAGCATTCGTGTTTGCTGTCACACAAGTAGCAGGATCCCCGATTGCTGTCGCAGCCATAGCTGGAGTTACAGCACTTAATACCATAGCTAAAGACATACCAACTGTAGCTGTAGTCTTTAAAGCTCTTTTTGAATATTTATTCATAAAATAAATTTCCTCTCTTTCTTTCTCTTTCCCTATTGGAATTAAAATTAATCCTGGATATACATTGCAAATACGTATAGTTTTTGCATAACTGAATCCATTCATTAAAATTAAATGATAATAGTTATCAAAATGAGAAATAAGGGGAATTCATCGTTTTTGTAAGAAATAAAATAAAAAAAGAGATAAATTTTACCTCCTTTGGTGTTGAAAAAATGACAATTCGCCATAGATTTTTTATAAAAAGACAAAAAAGAATGCTTCAATTAGATTAAAGCACTCTCTTTGTAAAACTATTTTGTTGTTAAGATAATATCCCAGTACAATGTACCACGGTCATTCACTACACCAATAGCCATATATTTATATGTGGTGCCAAGAATAACTGACTCATGTTTATCAAGCAAGATATCTAGAATTTCATCAATATCATCTTCATCTTCGATTCTGATTTCTTTTGCTGTAGATGAAGTATAAGATACTCCCATCTCATCATCTAAGAAAACTGTTAAACGAGGTTCAGAAATTGAATAACCATCTGCAAAATCTTGTGCTCTAACTTGTACAGCATCATCAAGATCATCCATTTGTTTTAAAGATTTAGTACGTTCGTCATTAATCAAATCAAATAATTCACTTGCTTTTGATTGAAAGCTATCAACTAATAAGATAACTGTATATGTTTTCTTACCAACTGTGTACATACCAATACCAATTTCACCATAAGCACTGTCTTCAATAGCACGTCTATCAGATTTAGTACTTAATAATTCTTCTACAATTGTTTCTTCATCATCTTCATCAATTACATAACATTCATAAGAATCAGAATATTCTACATCAAATTCATCAAGAACAGTTTCATAGCTCTTTCCATTAGGTCGTTTGCTACTAGCTTTTTCAGCGATTTCCACTGCACGTTTATAGGCAGCTTTATCTAATCCGTTGTTGTAAGCCAACGTTAAATCAGAATCACGTTCCTCATTTAATAATTCAGCGATATAACGTTTTTCACGCTTATTAGCCGATGCATCAAATTTTTCATTAGCTTCACTTGATTCAGAGTCGGTTAACCAAAATACCCAAACAAAGGTTGATCCACTCTTCGCAACACCAACAGCAATACTCGTATAATCTTCATCTAACATTGCACGGTATGCATATTTTTCATCGATAAATTCTTCAAGAGCTTCTTCAGCTGTATCTGCTTTAACATAATATTCTTCAACATTATCATTTTTTAATTTTAAATCAGTTAAAACTGTATCCCAATCTTTTCCATTAGGGCGAGTATCACTATATTTTTCAGTTAATTCATTTGCACGAATATAAGCTGCTTTATCTAAATCATCCGTACGAATCCATAGTAAAGGATCTACTTTTTCAAAGATACGTTCAATATTAATCATATCGATAAGTTCTTTTTTAGCAACTCGATTAATAGATGATTCATATGTATCTGCATAGTCAGTATTTCCTTCAATTTCTTTTAATAGAACTCCATTACGAGCAAATTCATATGTTTTACCATCAATAGTTTGTGTTCCAATTAACATTTTTCCTGTATTATCAAGGTAATATTTCTTACTGTCTAAAGTTAACCAACCTTTTTGTTTTTGGCCATTCTTCACGTAGTAATATTGACCACCTTCTTCTTGCCAAGCGCCTGTTTCTTCTTCAAGACCTTGTTCGCCTCTAGAAATTACTTCACCACTTGCTTTAAGCACGTATTTACGTCCCTTAAATGTTTGATCTCCACGAAGCATCATTCCACTTTGATTAAACAAGAACGAATCATTCCCAACAGCAAATTCTTTATCTGCTTGCATAATACCATTAGCAGGATTTAAATAGTACCAATCCGTTGAATTAGCTGCAACCCATCCGGTTTGCATAATTCCTGTTTCGTAATCACTGAAATACCATGAATTACTATCATCAATAAACCAACCTTTAGCTAGATTTCCTGATTTATCGAAAAAGTAATATTTTTCGTTAATAAATTCCCAACCAGTTGCATATGATCCATTAGCTAACCATCTTTTATTTGAACCAACATCTGTCCATTGAGCTTTCGTTGGTAAAGCTGATAGTGAAAAGACCATTGTCGCTGCTAACAAACTTGCTAATAATTTTTTCCCATTCATTTCAATTCCTCCTATTTCTTTCCTATATTATATCATGCAATTTTCAAAATAGAATTCTAAGTTTTATAACTTACTAAAAATCGCTTATAATTTACTGAATTATTCTACAAAATATTGAATCAAGATGGAATAAAAATAGCTAAATAAGTGGATTATCTCCATGAATGACGTTTTCTCATTAGTAGAGAGACTAATTTGTGTGAAATTTTGTAAAAATTGTTTTGTTAATACCAATCATGTTTTTCATTACGATCAAGCTTATTAATTTCATCCATTTCTTCTTTAGTCAGTTCAAAATCAAATAGTTCTGTATTCTCTTGAATATGTTCAGGATTACTTGATCCTGGTATCACAACCACGCCCTTTTGCAAATTCCAACGAAGAATAACCTGCGCAGAAGATTTTCCATGCATTTTTGCTATCGCTGTAATGACTTCATTGTTAAGAAGTTCAGTTGTATGCCCTCTACCACCTAATGGATACCAGCCTTGAACAACAATACCTTGGTCTTGGATAAAAGGAATTACATTATTTTCTTGATAATATGGGTGAATCTCATTTTGTACTAAAGCTGGAATGATAGAAACTTCAGGTAAAAACGTCGTTAATTCTTCAACGTACCAGTTTGACAAGCCAATTGAACGAATTTTACCCTCCTCTACTGCCTTTTCCATTGCTTGATAGGCCTCTATATCGCCAACACCAGGATGATGTAGTAACATTAAATCAATATATTCAATATCTAGTCTTTCAAAAGCTTCATCAATAGCCTTTTCGGGATTATCAAATTGGCTAGGATAAATTTTCGTGGTTACAAAGATTTCTTCTCGTGGAATACCAGAATTTCTTACTGCTTCTCCAACACTCTCTTCATTATGATACATATATGCGGTATCAATTAATCGAACTCCCCTACTCAACGCCTCACTTAAGGCATTCACACATATCTCATCGGTTAAACTATACGTTCCGATTCCCAAAATAGGCATTTCATAGCCACTATTAAGAGTTACTGTCTTTGTTTCAAAATCAAAGGAAGCTTTACCTTCTATTTCGCCTTTTTCTTGTGTTTCATCAGGTGATGTCTTTGGTATTTCTTCATCCATTGAGAATGTCGAACAACCACAAACGCTCAATAATAAAATAGATTTCAGTATATTTCTAATTAGTCCTTTCATAATTCTCCTTCCTTGATGAATAATTAACTTAATAAACATTTATATACTACGTAGACTAGCGATAAGATTTCTCAAAAATTCCTGCACAATCCTCATCACTTAATTCACAAGGATTCGCTTCGAACAATCCACCTTGCATAAAGCGTGCACCTTTGGCTAAAGTCATTGCTTCATTAGGTAAGAAGCCAAAATCACTCATTTTTAAATCAGCAACGCCACATTCCTCTTGAAGCTTCACAAGAGCAGTGATAAAATCCTCTGGTTTGTCAGCCTTATCAATTCCCATTGCTTTTGCCATCTTGATGAATTGTTCATCACAAGCATGTTTTTCAACGAAAAATTCAGCAAATGCTTTCGATATCATGATTAATCCTGCTCCATGTGGAAGGTTGTGATGATAAGCACTCATTGAATGCTCCATGCTATGTTGAGCTGTGGTTGATGTTAATTGCATCGTTACACCTGCCATCGTACTTCCATAGGCAATATGTTCACGAGCTTCAATGTCTTCCCCATTTCTAACCGCACGAGGAAGGTATTTACTGATACTTTCTATGGCTGACAAAGCAATTGTTTCACTTAAAATATTGACTCCTTTTGACATCATTACTTCTGTATTGTGAAAAAGAGCATCGAATCCTTGATAAGCTGTATATTTAGGAGGTACACTTAACATTAGTTCTGGATCAACAATCGCTATACAGGGAGTAAGATCAGGACTTCCAAATCCTATTTTTTCGCTAGTTTCTAGATTAGAAATAACTCCAAATCCATTCATTTCTGATCCTGTTCCTGATGTTGTCGCTATCGCAACAATAGGAATTGGTTTATTAACAAGTGGCTGACATTTGCCAGTACCGCCATAGACATAATCCCAAAGATCACCCTCATTGGTTGCCATGGCCGCTATACCCGCTGAAGAATCAATAACTGCTCCACCTCCAAGGGCAACGATAAAATCACAATTATTTTTTCTAACTGAACTCGCCCCTTCCATGATTACTTCTTTTATTGGATTTTCCATAATCTTATCAAAAATTTCATATTGAACACCTGCGTTTTTTAACTGCTCTAATGTACGATCAAGATAACCATTTTTTTTAGTTGATTTCCCATTAGATATCAATACCAATGCCTTACTTCCAGGCATAACTAAGCCTCCTAATTGGCTTAGTGCACCTCTTCCAAAAACTAAATTTGTTGGATTATTAAAATTAAAGTTCATATTCATAATCAATTTCCTTTCTATCGCTTTCAAAGCGAATCATCTTCTAATTGACAGACCTATTCAATAGGTTTAATATAAGTATAGAACCTAAAGCTAACTTTAGGTCAAGCATTAATTAAAATAATTTTCAGGAGGATATTCTATGTTCTATTCAATTGGTGAAGTCGCAAAAAGCACAGGTATTTCTATATCAACCCTGCGCTATTATGATCGTGAAGGAATGTTTCCACACATAAGTAGAAGTAATGGTGGAATTCGAGTGTTTTCAGAAAAAGAACTTGATACATTGCGCGTTATAGAATGTTTGAAAATATCAGGTATGTCCATAAAAGATATCAAGGAGTTTTTAATATGGTGTCAAGACGGAGATGATTCTCTTTCAAAACGACAAAATTTATTTCATCAGCGCTACGAAGAAGTACAAATACAAATTGAATTATTACAGAAAACAATTAATACATTGAAATATAAATGTTGGTATTATGATAAAGCGGTGAAGGATGGAAGTGAAGAAAACGTAAAAAATATATCTTATGAAAATATTCCAGAAGATATCAGAGAATTCAAAATTTAAATCAAGCTATTATAACTTACAACAAAAAACTACCCTAATGAATCATCACTAAGGTAGTTTTTTCTATACTATTTCTCGCCAGATTTTAGCCCCAAGCGATTTAAGTTTTCCATCAAGGTTTTCATAACCTCTTTCAATATGATAAATTGAATGAATTTCTGTAACACCTTCAGCAATTAACCCTGCAATAACTAAACTAGCACCACAACGCAAGTCTGTTGCCTCTACAATTGCGCCACTTAAAGTAGTCCCTCCATTAATAAACGAAGAAGGTATACGAACATCAATGTTTGCTCCCATCTTACTTAATTCATAACAGTGTTTGAATCTTTCTGTATAAATCGTTTCAGTTACCACTGATTGTCCTTGAGCTTGAGTTAATAGTGTTGTTAGAGGTTGTTGAATATCTGTAGCAAACCCAGGATATGGCAGTGTTTTAATATCGGCCGCTTTTAGAGGTTTATCGCCTCGACGAATCGTAATCTTATCAACATCGATATCTAATTCAATCCCAATTTCTTGTAATTTAGATAACAAACTTTCTAAATGGGCTGGAATTATATTTTCTATCACCATCTCATCTGCCGCTGCTGCTGCCAAAACAATATAAGTTGCTGCTTCAATTCGATCAGGAATAATTTCATGAAAACAACCACTTAAATTATCCACCCCATCAATTGTAATCACATTTGTTCCAACTCCACGAATCTTAGCACCCATCTTATTTAATAATGTAGCAACGTCAATTATTTCTGGTTCTTTCGCTGCATTTTCAATAATTGTTCTACCTCTTGCATAAACTGCAGCCATCATTATATTAATAGTTGCTCCAACCGAAGATATATCTAGGAATACTTTATTTCCAACTAATTCTTTTGCCTCTATAATATAAGCACCGTGATCATAAGTCACAGTAGCACCCAACGCTTCAAATCCCTTTAGATGTAAATCGATCGGACGTGGTCCTAAATAACATCCTCCAGGCATTTTCATTTCAACACGACCATACTTACCAAGTAACGCTCCCATGAAATAATATGAAGCTCTTAATTTACTAACAGCCTCTTGAACCATTGGCTTATTTTGCATTTCAGTTGGATCAATCACAATATGATCCTGTGCCTTCATAATGACTTGAACACCTAAATCTCGCAATAAATCAGACAATGATGCAACATCTGAAATATTAGGAACACCACAAATAGTCACTGGACCTGTCGCTAAAATAGCTGCAGGAATAAGTGCAACCGTTGCGTTTTTTGATCCACTGATTTTTACACTTCCGCGTAATCGATGACCACCTTCAATTTTTATAACTTCTTCACTCATTTTCTATCCTCCATATAACGCTATTTTATTCGCTCATCTTGAATGTGTGCGCTGGTTTAATTAATCTCTATATTTGTACATATACTATACCATATCTTGTAAACGATGTAACTATCCATGTTGAAAAGCAAACCAATTTTACCATATTTACTTCATCTTTTACTAATAAATAATTTAAATAACAAAGAAATTATTTAAAATTGACATTTAGCGTTTATAAAAACTGTTTCCTATGATAAAATATAAAGAGTTTGTGGAAAGCAGGTGACATTATGATTAAAAAAATTGGGTTTGATAATGATTTGTATTTAGAACAACAATCAAAGTACATTTTAAAGCGTATTTCAGAATTTGATAACAAGTTATATTTAGAATTTGGTGGTAAGTTGTTTGATGATCATCATGCTTCAAGAGTACTGCCTGGATTCTTACCAGATAGTAAGCTAAAAATGTTACTTACATTAAAAGAAAAAGTAGAAGTTTTAATTGTCATTAATGCTTCAGATATAGAAAAGAATAAAATCAGAAGTGATTTAGGTATCACTTATGATGTTGAAGTATTGCGTTTAATTGATGCTTTTAGAGGTGTCGGACTTTATGTTGGCAGTGTTATTATTTCACAATATACGCATCAACCGTCAGCCGATGTATTCAAGAATCAATTAGAACATTTAGGTATTAAGACAGCGTTACATTACCCAATTCAAGGTTATCCAAATAACGTTGCAACGATCGTTTCTGATGAAGGTTATGGTAAGAATGATTATATAGAAACAACTAAACCCTTAGTTGTCGTTACTGCTCCAGGTCCTGGTAGTGGTAAAATGGCTACTTGTTTATCTCAACTATATCATGAACATAAACGAAACATTAATGCTGGTTATGCTAAATTTGAGACTTTCCCTATTTGGAATTTACCTTTGAAACATCCTGTGAATCTTGCTTATGAATCAGCAACAGCTGATTTGAATGATATCAATATGATTGATCCATTCCATCTTGAAGCTTATGGTGTAACCACTGTTAACTATAATCGTGATGTGGAAATATTCCCTGTATTAAATACCATCTTTGAAAGAATTTCAGGAGTCTCTCCTTATAAATCTCCAACCGATATGGGAGTTAATATGGTTGGTAATTGTATTATTGATAATGATGTTTGTATAAAAGCAAGTCAAGATGAAATTATTCGACGTTATTACCAAGCTTTAATTGATCAAAAGCGTGGCTATATTGGTGACGAAACAATTAGTAAGATTGAACTTGTTATGGGACAAGCTAATATCACCACTGAATCAAGACTTTGTGTAAAAGCTGCTCTTGATAAGGCAGAAGCAACTGATGGACCTGCAATGGCTATTGAACTTGCTGATGGTACGATTGTAACGGGTAAGACAACATCTTTACTTGGTTCAGCGAGTGCCGCTATCTTAAATGCATTAAAAGCGATTGGAAATATTGATGATCGCATGCCTTTAATTTCTCCAAGTATTATTGAACCTATTCAAAAACTCAAAGTTGAGAATTTAGGGAATAATAATCCTCGTTTACATACAGATGAAATTCTAATTGCATTGGCTATTTCAGCAACTACTAATCCATTAAGTCATTTAGCGATGAGTCAATTAGCTAAACTTCATGGATGTGAAGCTCATTCAAGTGTCATCTTGTCAGATGTTGATACGGCAGTATTTAGAAAGCTAGGTATTAATTTAACGAGTGAAGCTAAATATCACACTAAAAAGTTATATCACAAATAAAAAAGAGAGCTTAATTGTTCTCTTTCTTTTTGTTGTTTTTAATAACCATTTCAATTTGTCTAAACATTTTCATTGCCTTTTTACGTGTCTTATTTTGATAAAGTTTATTTGATATCTTATATGAAAGACTATTTACTTTCCCTTGATTATGTGGAGTAAAGTCTTCACTATAAGTAACATCACATAAATATTCTCCTAAATCTTCTAAGGTCATTTCCATTCTTGTTACACCATTTGTGGATTCTACTTGTAATAGATAATGCACACTCTCTTCGAACTCAACAAATCGGAAAGTATAAGAACCTCGTTTTTCTTTCTTTGTATAAGAGAATCCTTTTTTAAATGATGTTCTACGAACATTCTTACTTGTTGATTGATTAATATCATAAAGAAAAGAATCCATGACTATCGTGAACACTTCCTTTGTACTAGCTTTCAATTGATAAAGTAATTCCATCTGATACACCTCATTTTCTCTATCAATCATATCATTCTATGCTCAATGAAACAACAATTTCTTATAAACATTTAATTTTCCATTTACTATCCCTTCAATAGACTGTACAATGTATTTATTAAAGTGAGGTGTCCTACATGGAAGAAAAAGTATTATTGTCCTTGATTGAGAAAAATGCTCGTCGATCAATATCAGATTTAGCGGATATTCTCCAAGAAAGTGAAGAAAATGTTCTTGAAAAACTGACAGTTTTAGAACGTGAAAAAGTTATTAATGGTTATCATACCGTAATTAATTGGGATAAAGCAAATGTTGATCGTGTCACTGCGGTTATTGATGTGAATTGTACACCTGAGCGTGATTATGGATATGACCGTGTTGCGGGTATGATTTCTTTATATCCTGAAGTCGATACGATGTATCTTATGAGTGGTAAAACTGAATTTATCGTTATTATTTATGGAAAAACTATGCAAGAAGTATCGAACTTCGTCGGTAGCAAATTGGCTGTTGTGGAGGGTGTTACAGGTACGTGTACAAATTTTGTTTTAAAACAATATAAATCTGCTGGTGTAATCTTTGACTCAAACAATGAAGAAGAAAATGAAAGATTGATTGTTACACCCTAATGTACGATGAATTATTAAGTGATAAAGTCAAAGTATTAAAACCAAGTGGAATCCGTAAATTTTTCGATTTAGCTGCTACTAAAGAAGGTGTTATCTCTTTAGGAGTAGGAGAACCTGATTTTGCTACACCATGGCATATCAGGGAAGCTGCAATTTATTCAATTAAAGCTGGAAAAACTTTTTATACATCTAATGCTGGATTACTTCCATTAAGACAAGAAATTTGCCATTATATGAAACGCCGTTTTGATTTAAGTTATGATCCAAATAAAAATGCTATTGTTACTGTCGGTGGTTCAGAAGCCATTGATATTGCCTTAAGAGCGATTATTAACCCAGGGGATGAAGTTATACTACTTCAACCTTGCTATGTTGCTTATGAGCCTAGTGTACTACTTGCTGATGGTGTTCCTGTGTTTATTGAATTAAATGATAAAAATCATTTCAAGTTAACTGTTGAACAATTAGAAGCTGCCATTACAACTAAAACTAAAGCAATCATACTTAACTTTCCATCCAATCCAACGGGTGGTGTCATGACTTATGAAGATTATGAGCCTTTAATTCCTATCTTCAAGAAACACAATCTTGTGATTCTATCTGATGAAATCTATGCTGAATTAAGTTATAGTGAAAAACATTGTTCACCTGCTAATTTTGATGAAGTTAAAGACTTAACGATTATAATCAGTGGCTTCTCAAAAGCCTTTGCAATGACTGGATGGCGTTTAGGTTATTTGATAGCCAACGAAACCTTTGTTCAGCAAATGATTAAAATACATCAATATATTATTATGTCAGCACCTACTGCCGCACAGTTTGGAGCTATTGAAGCTCTAAGGAATGGACAGAAATACGTTGATGAAATGGTGGAGCAATATCAATTACGACGTAATTTCATCGTTAAAGGTTTTAATCGCATTGGTCTTCCTACTCATCAACCAGAAGGAGCCTTCTATATCTTCCCTTGCATCAAGTCTACAGGTTTAACATCACTTGAATTCTGCGAGAAACTTTTAGATGAACAAAATGTTGCTTGTGTACCAGGAAGCGCTTTTGGAAATGCTGGCGAAGGTTATATTCGTGTTTCATATGCCTATAGTATTGAAGAAATCAAAGCAGCGATTGAAAAAATCGGTGTGTTCATGAAACAATATCAATAAAGCACTTCATTGTGCTTTTTTCTTACATTTTTGTTAGCTTATTGTTATTTAATTCGATGTAGTAAAACTTCCCATTCTGCCATAATAGAAGCAGATACAGGGAGGCATTTATATGAAAAAAATAGTTGAATGTATAAAAATATTGGTTTGCGTATTATTTCTTGGTTATCGAGAATCAAATTACAATTAGGTGCCATTATGAAATATCTTGTTCTTGCAACAAAATCTATCTTCCATCGTTTTTATGTATTCCTTTGGATGCTAATGTAAGGTATAATAAAATAAACGAGGTGAGTATTATGAAAATAATGATTATAGAAGACAATCCCAAAATTAGAAATGAATTGAGCGACTTCTTAAATAAAAATGGATATGAAACTTCTACTCCAGAAGATTTTGCGAATATTTTAAGCATCATTCTTCAAGAAAAACCAGACTTATTACTTCTTGATTTAAATTTCCCCGTGTTAGATGGCCATTTTATTTGTCGTGAAGTTAGAAAAACAAGCACTTTACCTATTTTGATAGTAACAAGTCGTGATTCAGAGATTGATGAACTTATTTCTATGAATTTAGGAGCGGATGATTTTATAACTAAACCCTATAATCTACAAATTCTATTGGCAAGAATTTCATCAATACTAAAACGAGTGTATACG
>F157a_European_Toad__coassemble_112_pt1 | contig 13753 bp, 8 predicted proteins | sample F157a_European_Toad__metabat2_low_PE_002 | metagenome-assembled genome bin F157a_European_Toad | reverse complement strand
CTTTACAGGCACTTTCTGTTAAACGCACACTTTTACTAATGCTTTTCTTTTCGTAAGCTATACTCATTGTCTTCTTGCCTCTGAAAGGTTTAATTTTAGCTCATTGATTAGCGTGTTGATTTTCTCTTTTTCAATTTGCTTTTCTTTGATTACCTTTTCATCTTTTGTTTTATCTAATTTCTTGATTTGTTCATTAATTGTTTTAATTTTCTCTTGGTTTTCAGAAAGAGTATCTTCTATCAACTCAATTTGTTTATAGAAGTCATTTCCTTTTTCTTTGAGATTTCCGACAACCACACTTCGATAATCAATATCAATATGATTCATTGATGTATCTTTTTGAGTGATTAAGACACTTAACCCATAGAATTTTCTAGGTGGTTGTACTTGTACCATCACATCGGATAAACAAGATAAATCATTTTCACTTTCAGCTTTACACGTTGATTTTGAAAGTGCATAGGGAATCATCTTATTATTTGAATCAAGAAATTCATAGGTGATTTCATTTTCTTTTTGAGCATCTTTTATAACTCTTTTTTCTTGTAATCGCATTTCTAAAATATTCTTTTCTTTATCATAGATAAATTCTTCAGGAGAATATATTGTCACTCTTCCAAAAAATAATTTAGTATCATGATTTTTATTAAACATCGGACGATCATCAGGCAAATAGTATTTACTAAATATCATAAACACAAAAACTAGTGTTGTTAAAATGATGCCAGCAATCAGTTTTTTATTATAACCATCTTTTAAAACTATCTTTTCATCTTGATTATTTAATTTCATTGTTATCACCTCCATTCTCTTCTCTTTGGAATTGCTCCTTAGCATATACCTTTACGACCTGTTTCGAATCAATAATTGTACGTATATTGTCCATATAGGGTTGTTCAATGATGATACGATCAAGAAACTTATCTTTAACTTTACCATTCGTAATTAAACCCCAATCATTTTTAAATAGAATAACATCATCTTTTTCTAAACAATCAGCCTCACACTCTCCAGCCATAACGATATTCTCTGCTTTTATCATACAATTTTTATACACTGGATTTGTTTCATTAAAGTGGTGACCATTTCTTATAAATGAAGATTGAATTTCAAAACATACATATTGATTCAATAAATGAGTTCCACCTCTTTGATAAAGTTTCTTTTCAAACGTTCCAATAACTCGATAAATTTTATGTTTATTCGTTCTTATCCACATCCCTTTTTTATAGTTAACTTTCAAAGGATTGAATACTCTTCTTTTTGTTTCTTTGATTGTTTCAAAACTTATATTTTCCAAGCCGAACATTTCTATAATTCGATTCAATTCTTTTTCTTCAGAATTATAGGGTTCTCGACCCTCATTCATTTCAACGATATCATTTAAAGTAAATTGTTTTATCATTCTGTTTATTCATCTTCCTCTCTTTCAAAGTCAATCACATCATGAGGATTAACTAAATTTTTAATATTTTCATCACCAAAATTCATTTTACCTATTCGAATTTCAAAATGTAAGTGACTACCACTGGAGTTACCTGAATTGCCCTGTGTTGCAATGATTTCACCCGCTGATACTAAATCACCCTCATTCACTAATACATTCTTACAATGAGCGTAAACAGCGTAATAAACCACATCATCTATTTCAGTTCTTAATACAACGTTATTTCCATTCCCATGACCTTTGCCATCAATCGTGCCACACATATTCCCAAGACTTCCACCACTTGCATCACAACGCTTATAAACATCCTCTACCATTGATTCATGATAAGCATATAAGTCAGCTCCATAACTATTGCTTAAGTCGATGCCATAGTGGATGGAACCGATAGCACTCATATACTCATCACCTTTGAAATCCCCAGTAATTGAAAATGGACTTTCAATAGGAATCACAAAATCATCACTATTGAATGCTCTACATTGTCCATCAAGGATATTAAGAACATGAATGGCATATAAATAACTATCTTTATATAAAGGCTCAAGAGGGAGCATTTCTAACTCATACTCTTTAGCACTTTTTAATGAATGCTCCATTCCTTCATCCACTAACCAAGTCAAATAATCTTCACCAAATTTAAAGGATTGGATAATGGCAATTGGATCCAGAGGTATTTCTAAACTTTCCATAAAATCTAATCGTTCATTAATCACATCAATCACTTCTTTTAAACTTCCATTATCTTTTAATTCATAGGCATAGATACCTAACACAGCATTTACATATTCTTGATTATTAATTTCCATCTCAACATCCCATCGAAACTTTTCAATATTGGCATCAAATTCAACACCATCAGGTAAATAGCTACATACCGATTGATTCATCAATGTATAAGCTTGCATCAAATTTTGATGATTACTATCAACGATCATAATAACCATCATAATTAATATCAAAAAAGCAAGCACCGGCATCGACAACCACAGAATGATTTTTTTCACTCTTAAGCTCCACCTTTGAAATATTTCTTTTGAGAATTAGTGACAATACTTGTAACCCAATACTTGACATTGCTACTATCAACAATTAAGAATTCACGTTCACCATTTTTTCCTTTAGTTAATTGTGATAATTGAACACAATCGCGCGTATTAACACAGTTTACTAAAGTAGGAAGTTTTTCAACTGCAGTACCATCAACATTACCTAAAATTTTATTCACACATAAGTTGAAGATTGAGGTGATTAAATCTCCATTTTGTTCAGCTGATTTTAAGATATTTTCAGTCGTATGCATGATGATCATAATTCCAGCATAACTCTTTCTTCCTAACATAACCGATAATTCGATTTGTTTAAGAAAAGGTCGATTATCCAAATATTGACCAAATTCATCAAATATCTGCATCAGGCATCTAAAAGGTCTTGCTCTTTCATGTCGAGACAAACTAATATTTTGTTCCTGTTCCTGCAGCTGATTATATTGTTCGTTTAAATTCATAGCTTTACTTAAGAAGTCAGCCATTAATGTTAAATAAGAACCTTTAATCGATGCAGATTGTTCACTTTTCAAAAAGCTTATATCGAAGACAATTGATTGATTTAAATCAACCTCAATATTTGTTTTATTGTTATATAGAAAACCAAAACCTTTAATTGTCTTTTTAAGAATTCCTTCAAGTTTATAAACATCTTGTAGTGCTTCATTTTCAAATGCTTTATTTTCCTTTTTTTCTAAAAGGTAATCATATACATCACTCAAAACACACCATTCATCATTCTTAATTTGATTCAATGCCTTCCCCTTATATTTAACAAGTTGGTCATAAACAAGGTCATGAAATAAATTCATCATCGTAAATTCTTGTTTCATATTGATTTCATTAAGCTCTGCAATCGTGGTTGTAATTAATGAAATTTTTGTCATAATATCCACATCACTAATCACACCTTTTTTTAAATCAGATAAAGAATAAATTTGGCATAAATTAATGTTTGTATTCTCATTTATTTGTGGATTTGCTAAACCATATTTTTTAGCAATTAAATCGTATTCGTGATGTATATCTAATATCTGAACAATATCATCTTTTAAAATCATATCTTCCAATATTAATTTGGTAATTGCCGACTTACCAGAACCAGTAGCACCCATCACAGCAATTGAGTAACTTGAATTTTCAAAATTGAAATAATCAGGGCAATAGACACCTTTGACTGTAATTCCAATAGGGGATGAAAGTGGATTAATTTTATTTAATTCTTTGAACATAATCATATCTGTTAAATTTTCAGATGCAACCATGGTTTTCACTGTATTTGTAAATTTTGTTAATCCTTTGTAGTAACTCATTAAATCATTAATTTGGATATATCCTTTAATTTCAATATCCTTAAACAAATCTAACAGTTTGACTTTCTGTTTTTCTAACTGCTCCAGCGTATCAGCATATAGATAGATTCTAACACTGATTTTTTTAACCGATTGACCTGTTTCTCTGATATGTCTATAAAAATCAATATTTTGTTTCATGACTTCAGAATTATCTAAAAAGTTACTAAATTTCTTTGACTCATTGATACTTTCATCCGACTTATTGATAATTTTATCAGCACTTGCATTGTAATCATTTTTTGCTATGTGCGAATAATCAATTGAAAGAATTGAATCAGGAAAGGCATTTAATTTATCAAACATAAATGGTTTCGTATGAGAGGGTGAAAACTCATGAATTTCATAACAAGTCCAGTATCGATTTGCGCTTACATAATACGTTTCATGAAAACTTACACCCGATTTACTTATGATCGTTTCTAAATCTTTGATATTTTCACGATTTATTAAGATTTTTGTATCATCGAGCTTGGATTTAATTTGCATCATCTTTTTGTAGATTCTTGTTTTTTTCCACTGTTCTTTACGCTTATTTTTCTTAGCAGCACGAAGTTCAAGTTTTACTTTTTTCTTATTCAACTTCTTTTCTATTTTTCTATCTTTTGCCTCTTTCTTTAATTGTTTTTTTTCACTTTTAGTTAATTTCATTATTTAACCTCTTTAACATCTTTAATAAATCATCATGAATTAATCGTTCATAAGCAAATACATTTAAAGCATTTTCTTCAAAAACAGGTACATCCTCAACATCAACAAACATCACCATTACCAACTTCTTTTCAAGCTCCATTTGTTCCATCAAAGCGATACGGTTTTGTATCCCTTGAATCTTATTAAAATTCTTCTTTTCTTTTTCCAATTCATTCAATACCATTTCTTTGTACTGCTGGATATTCGTAAAGAGTGAATTCATCAACTCTTCAATAAAGATTACTTTGCCAGCATGCTCAAGTTTATCTAATAAATTTATCAGCTTGTTTCTGTTTAATTCTGTTTGTTCATTACTTATTCCATTAGGAACAGTAAACTGTAACTTATACATTGCATACTTTTCTTTAGTATCTGTAACACAAACACGCCCATCAATCACATTGATCACACTCAATAATTGAACTTTACGTAAATCAAGTAAAGAATGATAATCTTCTTGGATAGGAATCTTTACTTTATTTTTATTCTTTAATAATTTTATTTCCATTTTCTAAACTTCCTTTCTTCCCAGTGATATTTTTCATACTTCAACATGATCATAATTCTTTCAATTCCATTATGTCCTTTGTTTTTTGAACTAGGGAATAATAAATAAATTGAAATCAAAATAACAAAGATTAGAAACACAAGCTGTAATTGTTTATGAATATACTTTGTAAAGAAATAAGAAGAAAAGAAGAAAATACCTACAACTGTAATAAATGTTTGATAATCTAAGCCATAGAAATCATCACTATTTGTAATTTTTGTTTTTTTAGGAATCATCGCCATAATGTTCACCACCTTGTCTATTATTTTTCATATTCTTTTCAAATGCTTTTATATCAAACTTACTTCGATTAAAATTTACATTTCCACTTAATTCATTCATTCTTGAATCAATTTTTTCATCTAAATCTGTTCTATATTTCCCATCAACTACATCACGTGTATTTGTATTTTGTTCAGAAACATAATCTTCGAAATACCAATCAGGCATCATTTTATCGTAAGATTTAGAATTGATATTTGATTTAGAATAATATTTACCATTTCTTTGTTCAAACTCTTTTCCTTTATACTGAATCTTGCGAGGCTCTTCTTTTTGACTTTCACTGTTTTTTGAATAAGAACTAGCCCTTCGCTCGTTTTGTTTTATGTTGTAATCATTTGCTTTTTGTACATCATTGTGTTCACGATAATGTTCAAATTTAGAGCCACCTCTTGGTTGATGTTTATTCTCCGATTCATGATCAGAATAGCCATAACGTGCAAACTTTGAATTATTTGAGTTATTCGAACTATTAAAATTATTCTTTTCATCATAATTTCTAGGACCCGTAGATGAAGGACCTTGAGGTCCGTAAGAACTCGTTGAATCAGTTAAACGTGGTTGCTCACTATTTTCTATTCTTTGATACTTTGTGGTATCTTGAGCTTGAGCTTGAGTTTCAGGATTTTCAAAATGAACACTTCCATATTCTGTTTTAGGAATAGGACTTTCAGTAGTCGTGCCTTTTGCCCAATCACCAATCGAATTAAATCCATTGTTGAGCGAATTTGCATAATTACCAAAACCTTTAAACCCTCTTTTAATAGACCGATTAACTCTCGCTGCACCCCACAACAATCCTCCAGCACGAGCCATTCCACTTGTTCCACCATCAATGCCTAACTTCTTCATCACTGCATCACCACCAAGCAATAACACTGCTCCACTAACGAATAAAAGGATTACATTAGCTAACCAACTTGTTGTGAGTTGATTCTTAAAGTTGGCATCTATCACAAGCGTATAAACATTCATTCCAAAATATACAAAGAAGAACCCTAGTACATTCTGTAAAGCCATCGTATATATCACTTGTATTCTTGATAGGGAATTAACAGATGTAGCCATAACAGGTGTACCTGTTAATAATAAATTAAGTAATTCAGCAACAAGGGATGCAATCTTAATAATTCCAAACAAATAGACAATTAGAATAATTAAAATCGTAACATTAATAGCAACTAAATCAGCAGTAACCATAAAATATCGTTCATCACCATAACCACCAATCCCTTGATTAACATCCATCACAATGGGTTCACCACTCATTGGATCAGTACCTACTATCTTTTCACCTAAGACATCATCAGCCATTGTTGAACCTAGTGATACATAGCCAAGTTCAGCTGATTCTTCAATTAGAATCAATTGTCCGTCTTCGACACTTTTAACCATATCCCACGTATTCATCTTAAATATTCTTTCAGACATCTTTTCATTTTCTTCTCGCTGCACAATTAAATCAATTTGATTCATTCCTGTATTTTTAAATTCTTGTAGCATCGCTATTACTCCAAAAAAGCAAGAAATTGCAAGTGATGCCATTGCGATATTATAGACTAGTTTCATTTGTGGCTTTACTTGTAATAGATTGATAAATAAAGTAATCAAAAAAGCTAATAGCATAATACTATAAATAATTTCTTGAATCTCTATTTGCATTCCTTCGATAAAGGGCATTGAACTAATATCAAATCGTACTAATAAATTAAAAGCATCTTCAACACCATTTAATAAAAAGGATGTTATATCATAAATAAACTGTCCAAATGACCGTAATAAACCTGTAAATATATCATTCAATTCTAACTTCTCATAAACTTCAAGAGGTACCTCGACAATGGATGTACCTCTCACAATGATAAAAGACAGAAAATTCATACCCTAACCTAATAGTGATTTTAGCGTTTCAAAGAGTGTTGGTGCTATTAAATAAAGTATATAAGCACCCGCTGAACCAAGCATGACGGCTTTCCCTAAGTTTTTATTTATAGTTCCCATTAAAATTGCCCCAACCACAAATGTTACAATACATACAGCTAAAACCATATCACCCATACTATTGTTTACCTTTTCAGCAGTCTCTGTGATCGTATTAAATAAATCGCCCATTACTATTTTTCCTACTACTATTTTTTGCATGTTAAATGCTCCTTTCAATGTAGAATAGACCTCAAGTTATTTGTTTACTTAAGGTCTATCTTTTCAATTTATTTTTTCTTTTTCTTAGTTGTACAATAAAATGTACAGCCACTCATTACTAATATTCCAACCATCAACATTGCTGGTCTTGTATCACCAGTATTTGGATTTGGTGGAATCGATGAAGTTGCTTTTTTCTTATTCTCTACTTGAATTGTAAGTGTTTCTCCTTTCTTCAAAACAACTTCAATCAGTTCATCATTTAAGATATAACCCTCTTGAGCTTTAATCTCTTTAATGAATATCACTGACCCTTTCAATCTAGCTAAATAAATTTGTCCTAATTCATCAGTTTCATAAGTTCCTAGTAGTTTCATCTCTGCATCATAAATTTCAAATGTCGCTTGTACCGATTTCTTTTCATCTGGATCTATTTTTTGAATCAATAGGTTAGAAGTATCTTTTAGTTTATTCAAGATTGGATTTCCATTATTAATTTCAATCACTTCTTTTCTAGTACTGATTGTAAAGGGATATTTTGTTTTATCGCATTCATAATCTTCATGCGTTTTAATTTCTTGTAAATAATACTCACCTTTATCTAGCTTAAATCGTTCTTTAATTAAATTTCCATCCGAATTTATTCCTAGTTCATAAAGTAAAATATTTTTACTATTGAATAAACCAAATTTAACAAACTTGTAAAGCTCTTCTACTTTTCCATTTTGAAAGTGTTTTTTCAATTTTAAAGTAACTTCTTTATCAGTTGGACTTGGATAATCCGGAATTAAAGGTAAATCCGTTGTATCATTAATAATTGTTTGTCCATTATTAATGACGATCGTTTGTACATTACCAAAGCTTTCATCAAACTTAAACGTAACAGGGTAACTTTCATCACTCATAATTACATTTGAAGGAGCTTTGATTTCTTCCAAAGTATATTCACCTTCAGGATAATCTAAACTAGAAATACCAACACCATTTTGGATGCGAATAATTTCCAATAATGTACCAACTGGAAGAACATCAGATTCTATTTGTTCATCAGGGAATGTTGGAACATCAAAGCCTGTATCAATAAATTCAACAATTTTCTTTTCAATAAGTGGAATGTAGTTAATTGTTCCATCCTCTTCAGAGTCTAACAATGTGTCAAACTCTACTTTTGAGCCATAAGGCACGATGTATTTTTGAAGTATCGGATTGTAATTTACCCATGATAAATCAATTGTGATCATAAGTTCAGTGGCAATCTCTGTTTCATAGTTGAAGAATTCAATCGATGCTAATTCTGAATTATTAGCAAAAGCTTCAGCTCCGATTTCGCTCAATGAAAATGGAAGAACAATTGATTTTAAATTCTTGCCATCAAAGGCATTTGCTCCGATGCTGCTAACAGTTTCACCATTTATAGTAGTTGGTATCACCACATTAGTTTGTGCACCTGTATAACCAGTTATAGAGCCATTAGAGAAAGTGAAATCATTTTCATCTGTTGGAGTTGGAATAATATCTGATTCAATCACTCCAGACTCTTGGGGTCTTTCTGGTTTAGTGAATCCTATGTCACCACCTAAGTATTCATCAGATGATGGGTCTACAGGGATTTCAATCTTTTCTTCGAGTTTAAATTCTTGATCAGAATAAACACCAAAATATATATTGTTTGCTATTGAACCATTACTTAATGCCTTTTTGATTTCAATTTTTAAATTCTGACGTTCGTTTGTTTGTTCTTTATAGATTGGATACACCGGCACATTTTGTCCTTGATATGTGATTTCAAAAGGAATCGGTGAACCATCCGTAACATAGCCATGAGGAGCTTGTTTTTCTCTTAATTCATATTTTCCTAAATACAATTGAGAAGTAATCCCATTTCCATAAGTATCTGTTTTGATTGTTTCAATTAAACTATCTTTTTCATGTTTGATATCTCCATTAACAATGATATCTTCCACTGCATATACTTCAAAGGTTGTGATATCTTGTACTTGCGATTCTTCATAAACAGGTCGCCAAGCATCATATCCAAGAAGTGTTTTATACTTTTCAAACCCTTGTAACACATCACCTTTTTTCGTAATTAATCCATTTCCTTTAGAAGAAATATTTTGTTGGTCTAATTGCAAGTGAATTAATACTGGTTTTTGATTAGGTGGAGTTGTTATGTGGTCAGCACTAATTGTAAAAGCAACCGGTCTACTACTTATCACATACCCATAAGGAGCATTAATTTCACATAGAAGATAATCACTTACAACGAGTGGTTGGTCGGGTGGCAAACTAAATTGTCCATCTGTATTTGTTGAATAGATATTAGTTTCATATACTTGACTAGTTGCAAAGTCTGTGTATTTTCTTGATACCCAATTTCCAACTGGAGCTGTAATTTTCTTTCCATCATCACGAGTAAATGTATAATCATTATTTTCATCATAAACATCTACTTCAGTATGTGTTGGAGAGTTTGGCATCAATGGATCATCAGCAACTTGTCGATATTCAACATAAGATATTTTATATTTTTGAAAGTGACCTTTCAATTTTTGTTCTTGTGTTGCCTCATTGTAAGTTGGCAAAGGTTCTTTTTTGACAATGGATTCAATCGGTTTTCCATTGAGTTGACAAACAGCAAATCCATCCTCACAGACATATTCACCCAATTCATTTTGTACAAGAACATCTTTTACCCAAACTTTTCTCATGTTATCTTGTTTCAAATAAAAATCAGGATTCCATTGCCATATCATAAATTGAGTATTGGCAGCGGGGATTGATTTTCCTGTTTCGACATCACGTTTCGTTACTTCAATACCCATTCTCACTAGTTCATCTAAAATTGTACTTTCTACCATCCTATCGTCAACAATATAAAATTGTTTTTGTAAAGTGTCAGTAGCTTGATTTCCTGTTTCTTTTCCATCAATGGTTACAACACCATTAATATCTTTGATATCTTTATCAATTCTAACTTCATATTCAACACCAGCATATCCTTGATATGGATTTAGTTCTTGAATAATGTAGTCACCAGCAGGCAAGGGAAGACCCGATACCATGAGCTTATTAGGATTTGCATAATCATAGGTTCCATAACTACCTTGAATTTCAGTATTTGCAAGTCCATAATTCGTGTTATTCGCCCACACTATCGTTTCAGGTATGTTTGTACCTGCGTTACCTAATTCATTCGTTTTGAGGACCATATATAAATCTTTGGTACTGATATTTTGTGAATCAATGTTATTTGTTTCACCATTCTTTTTCGTAGGATTTGACCATCCTTTTAAATCAGGGACAATCTCACCATTTTGTTCAAACAATATTTCATCATCCGTATTTCTGAATAAATTCCCATTGGTATCAAATTCATAAATTCTTCCATCTAATCGTTTATTTACAAAGTACTTATCAGGAAGGGGTTCTTCAATCTTATTATCTACTTTTGAATTTAGATAAATAGCAAAGTAAACATCTTTCACATTTGCATTTGTGATTAATTCAGATTCACCATTATCACTTGGCTTTTCACTGATTAGTTTTCTAAATTGCAAATGTCCTTTTTGAATTGAATTACCATAATCTAAACCCGATAATGTCATAATTCCTACATTTGTTTTTAAATCTGGAGTAACAGCTAATTTTGGAATTGTATGTTCTACAAGCTCATTATTCACTTTCACATGACCATCAATGAATTCTGCTTTATAACATGTTGGAAATATTTCATTATAAACATTATCTTGTGTTGAGTATTTCAAATCAACATCAACTACTTGACCACCTTTATAAGCGTTGTTATAAGGGTTCACAATCTCGTTGGTATAGTTTTGATACCAATACATCCCACTGGCATTTAACCCTAACTCATCAGCCTTTATGAAGTCATACTTATAAAAATCAGAATTCTTATCTTGGATATCAGTTAATAGCTTAATTCCATTATCAGCAGTAGTCACATGATGTAATCCATCTTCTACATTTTTTTCTGTGGTAATTTCATAATCATAGATTCCCGGTACTCGTACTTCTTGTAAAGCATATTTACCTAAATCTAATTTTCTTGATGTTGCTGTTACTGGATTATTAACATCCAACACTAACACATCAGCGACTTCACCTTTAAGTAATGGTTTTCCTGTAAAGTCACTTAATGGAGTACTACCATCATGTAAAACAATATCTTCACGAGCGAGTAATACGTACACTGCACCAGTAAAGTAACCATCACCTTGAGGCTCATGTGTATTGTTATGATTTAGATAATTTGTTTCATGATCAGTTTTATGAACTGTCAATCGAGCCTCTTGGCGAACATTTGTATGAGTGATCACTGGTTTATCATCACCTTTTTTCTCACTAATGGTAAAAGGTATCTTTTCCCATCGAGCAGTAGGGTTTGCATATCCTACAAAATTTGTATCGCCTTTTTTACTTGCACCATCATTAAATAGTTTAAAACTAGTGGTCGGTTCCATTGCATAAAACTTTCCACCTTTCCATTCATAATCAGGGTCAACTCGTATTTCTTTTGCTCCTCGAACACATGAATCTGAAACTTCTGTATCAGCAATGATTTCAGCCTCTAAACTTCGATAAGCATCAATAATATCATCCAATGATGTAATCATTCCATCACTTGCTGTTATATCTTCATGAACTTCTTCACCCTTATTCCATACAGTCTTGGTAGGTGAGTTTCGCCAATCAGACCATTCACAATCATCATACCCAGCACTTGGATCGTCATCAGTTGGTGATGATACCCACTGACAAACTGCTGTATGTGTTTGGAAAGGAATCTTAAAGTTTTCATTTGAATGAAAAGTAAAGGTTGCTCCTTGAACAGGGAATCGGTCTTCATCGTCCAATTTTTCAAAATCCGGAGCCTCTAATTCAGGGGGAGTCGTTACCACTGGTGGGGGAGTTAATGCCTTTTCCGATTCATTAAACATGAAGTTTACTTTCTTTTGTTGTTTAAATGGAACTGCAAACTGCATCAAGGGTTGTGGTTGATCAGCACCAGCAACAGGTGATTTCCAATAATAACTACTACCTACTGTACTTTCATCAACTTTTGAAAAGGGAACACTTTCATATTTAGTAGCCTCTTTAGGTAAAGAGCCTTTTCTTGTAAACGCATATTCAATACCACCATTTTTCTTACTCCAAGTAAAGTCAACATTCGCTGTTTTTTCTTTCCACTTGGTTCTCATTTCGCCACTTAATTCAGTGTCACGATGCTCAACAATGATGTCACCACCATCAATAGAAGAAATAGAAATTACTTTATTTCCATCTACTTCAGTTTCTTGTGTATTGATTGTATATGAACCCCAAATATACTTAGGGTCACCAAAGCTTAAAATTGCTGTCTTTGAATCAAACTTTTCAAATTCAAATTCAGGGTTTAAACTTTTATCCTTTTTAACATACTTTCCAGCATCAATTGTTTCTACTCCATCACCCCATGGTTTATGAACTTTAACGAATGTTTGGTCGTCATAAGTATCCGATAACCATCCGTTATGTTTTCGTGCTTTCTCTTTTACCCAATCAATGTTTGATTGATATCCAGAGCCTAGACCCGAATAATTCCATCCTAAATATTCCCACATCATAAGTTGTGTTATAAATGTCCATTCATCACCACTCATCTTCATAGGAACTGATGAATCACTTACACCACCATAACTTGATGCTCCATAGAACCACCATAGAGGCATATCACCAACAGGAACATATACTTCATTTTTATTTTCGATTGTTTTTGTAGGAGTATCAATTATTGTAATATCACCCGAACCCTCAAACGTTGAGGCATTACTTTTCGTTGGGTCCATACACAACACTGAACGTCCTTCACTATCTTGCATATACGCAATGTAATGTTGTTGAGGTGATGCTGGACCATAGATTTGACCGTCAACAGTAATATTCATACCATAAAATTTAATATAGATTTGTCCACTTGCCGGTGTTATTGCATTTTGATCACCATCCATCAAAATCAATTTATTTTGCGGTTCTGTATAAGGTAAGAATCCATTGGCTTTCGATGGTTTATTTCCATCACTCATCGCACTTGAATCAAAAACATATTCAATATACGTTTGTGTCTTCTTTACTCCATTCTCTTCATAATTAATTAGAAACTCATAAGACCCGTTACAAGGAGCCATATAACTTCCATAATTGCCCTCTGTGATACTTTCATCGGGGGAGCGTATTGAAA
>F157a_European_Toad__coassemble_94_pt1 | contig 14946 bp, 15 predicted proteins | sample F157a_European_Toad__metabat2_low_PE_002 | metagenome-assembled genome bin F157a_European_Toad | reverse complement strand
TTTTACAGTAATATCCGACTTAACATAATGATTCTTATGATTATCTTGTGATTTTTGTGTTTAGTTCAAGGAATGACCGATGTTGAGTCTTTTTTTAAGAAAACAAAACACGTGAATTCAGCACTCACGTATTTATTGCTTTTTAAAGAAATTCAATGAAGGCCGTTCAGCATTTATCCATCGAATAAAACAGAACCCAACTCCAGTAATACCAGCTCCAATCAAAAAACATCCCAGTAATTCTGTTGTTGAGATATCATTTAAGAATGCTTCAAATTCAACAAAATAAGTTGGATAAGTATTTATCGTTTGTACAACTGCATTATTGATAAAGTGCATAAGCATTGCAGGGAATATCGATTTTGACTTATACGTTACATAAGCAAAAACTGTTCCCATAATAGAGGCTGAGACCATTTGTCCAAGATTCATATGGAATGCACCAAAAAGAATTCCGCAAAGAAGAATGGCAATCCACGGCTTTACTTTCTTAAGTAAGGCTGAGAAGACAAAGCCTCTAAAGAATAACTCTTCAAAAATAGCAGGTAATATACAGATAACTACATAGCCCATAAATGGAGTTGTATTGGTGAATAGTGCTTCTAGTGCCTTCGCTGTTTCACTAACTTCGTTAACATTATTCACTAATACAGTGGATATCACTATATTTACAATGAATATTCCAATAGCTAATACAGCTCCACCTACATAGTTCAACCATTTAGGTCTAGTTATGTGGAATGTTTTTTTCCAATCCGTCTTTAAATAGAAACAAGCACCTATACAAGATATACCTATAATAGCTTGATTAACAATCAATCCATTAAATCCTAATTTTAATTGGGAATATCCACCAACATAGATCAACAAGAACATACCCACTAAATAGACTAACAGTGCATCAGCAATTAATGGTACTTCTCTTTTTTCAATATTCTCTCTGAATTCAAACATGGAACTACTTGATTCCTTAAATAACAAGCTTTCTGATTTGAAAATTCTTGATAAGAAATAAATTGCCAAGAACCCATAGATTGCATTCAACACTAGCACCAGTGTACCCAACATAATATTCGCATTTCCAAGTAAGGCATCTTTAATTAATAAAGCAATATTCAATACAGGTATCGCAACATTTTGAGGTGATAACGTAATACTTGGAACCATTGTTAACATACAAGGTAACATAACCACAAGTGTTAAGGGTGTAATATAATTATTTGCTTCTTTAAAGCTATTTGCAAAGAGGCATACACACATAACAACGGCACTAATAAATAAAGAAAATAAAAGAATACATAATAGTGTAATAATTAATCCTGGAATTAGACTCGCAAAGTTTAAGCTAATTGAATCATTCAATACACTGAGTTGGCTTATCATAAAACCACCCGTTATCCCAATGGATATTAGATTCAAGAAGCCCGTTATACAGGCAATCGTCGTAACCGCTAAATACTTACCAGAGATACATTCTAAATTACTAATTGGAAGAGTCAACATTGTTTCTAACGTTCCTCGCTCCTTCTCTCCTGCCGTTATATCGATAGCAGGGTACATAGCCCCCATACTTATTACCGTGATCAACAACAAAGGCAAAATCATACTTAGCATCATTTTACCTATAGAATCACCATCAGCAATGTTTTTAGTAACAATACTGATTGGTTCTAATATTGTTAAGTCTTGACCAGCAGCAATTAGATTATCTTTCACAACCTGTTGCTTATATTCTTCTAAAAACGTATTTAATGCTGTTTTAGCCCGAGAGTTTGTCTTAGTAGCATCATATACAATAGTATATTCTTGAAATTCATTGACTTCTAGATAAGCTTCAATCGTATTATCCTTAATAGCCAATTCAACATCTTCAACATTTATAATATTAAAAGATGGATCATTATGTTGAATTAATTCACTTAATATAGGAGTATTTCCTACATTAGTTGCTATTGTAATACGTTCATTACTACTCGTATTCATCCCAATACTCATTTGCATTGAGGCAACCATAATTAATGGATATAAGATAATAGGAACTAAAATCATAAGAATCAACGTTTTTTTATCACGTAGAATCTCCAACATTTCTTTTTTATAGACAGCATAAGCATTTCTAAAGTTCATGAGTTTCACCTCTATCTGCTAGTAAAACTAAGAATGTATCTCTTAAATTCTTAGTTTTTGTTTTTTTCTTAATATCCTTAACACTTCCTCCAGCTAAAATAACACCATGGTGCATCATATAAATACGATCACAAATATTTTCAGCTTCCTCCATGTAATGAGTAGAATAGATAACCGTCTTCCCATTTGCTTTTTCTTGTTTCATGAAATCTAAAATAGCCTGAGAGCTTAGAATATCTAACCCAAGTGTTGGCTCATCAAAAATATACACTTGTGGTGAATGAATTAAACAACGAGAAATTGATGTTCTTTGAACTTGTCCCGTTGATAAGTGTTCAATTCGATTATCTTTAAATTCTTCCATATCCAAAAGTTCAAAAATTTCATTGCTTCTCTTTTCAATATCTTCTTTACTCATTCCATAGATATTACCAAAAGTAGCCAATAGTTCATTCGGAGTTAAACGTTGATAAAGCTTCGTATTCCCACTTAAAAAGCCAATTGAGCGTTTAGCTTCATCACTATTCTCACTCATTTTAATATGATTAACACTAATCTCACCACTATTAGGTTGTAGAATACCAGCCATCATTCTAAGTAGTGTCGATTTTCCAGCACCATTAGGCCCTAATATTCCGACGATTTCCCCTTCATTCGCTATTATTGATAAATCATTCACCGCTAAAAACGCTTCTTTCTTTGATTTAGGCTGAAACTTTTTTCTTTCTTTATTTTCAATCAATCGATTAAATTGTTTACTAACATTCTTAACTTCAATCATCTTTTATCTCCTTCCATTATCTTTGATATTAATCTTGACATGTGGCTGCATCTATAGCTATTGAAACAAGAAGTGCAAGTTCAGCATCTTCATCTTTATTTACATTTAGACAATAATAGTCTCCCCAAGACAAATATGCTTTTTCAATTGTGAAGATAGTTTCTCCAACATCATTCGTGGCAATGTAATCATGAGCAAAGAGATCCCCTGATATTTTCCAATCTGAATTATCCAAGGTGTAATATGGAGATAATGGAGAAAACCTTTTTTTGAGTTCTCCAACATAATTGCCTCGATGAGTCAAATCAAATCTCGGTAATAAAGTAAAGACTTGTTGATCAATAAAACCAATCTCACCAATACCATCAAATACATGAATTTGATGTGATAACGTCAATATATCCGCTTTTGCTTGGTAAATAACTTCTTGATATTCATTATAGATATCAAATGTATCACTCCATGAAAAGACTCTTTGTTTTAAATATAGTCTCATTATTTTCGTTTGCGTTGTTCAAGATAAACAGCAAGTACTGCAATATCGGCTGGACTAACTCCTGATATTCGACTAGCTTGTCCGACATTGATAGGTTGAATTGCTTTCAACTTCTGTCTACCTTCAAGGCTTAGATTTTCGACTTCATCATAATTTATTTCAATGAGTCTTAAATTCTCCATCCCTTTTAAACGATCCGCTTCCTTTCTTGCTTTTTTAATATAACCTTCATATTTCACTTCTATTTCAATTTGCTTTGCAACTTCTTGTTCAATATCTAAATTCGTATAAGGTGCTAATGCTTGTAAGTCAATGTTGGGTCTTTTAAGTAATTCTAAAGCGCTAATTCCCTCATTTAAAGGTTCAAATCCTAAACTACTTAGATATTCACTAATTTTTGATTTAGGTGTGAAGCGAATTTCACTAAGACTCTTCATCGTTTCTTCTATTCGCTGTTTTTTATTCATATAAGCTTGATAATCACTTTCAGGTAATAAACCAACTTCATAACCAATTTGGCTTAGTCGCTCATCTGCATTATCATGGCGTAACAATAATCGATATTCTGCTCTAGAAGTTAAGAGTCGATAAGGTTCTTTTGTACCTTTTGTGACTAAGTCATCAATCATAACACCTATATAGGCTTCATCTCTTCTTAAGACTAAGCCTTCTTTACCCTCTAACTTAAGAACAGCATTAATACCTGCCATGAGTCCCTGAGCTGCTGCTTCTTCATAACCGCTTGTTCCATTAATTTGTCCAGCTGTGAATAAGAAGTCAATCCCCATGACTTCTAGGGTTGGTTTTAATTGTAATGGATCAATTGCATCATACTCAATCGCATAAGCATATTTTTGAATACGACAGTTTTCTAATCCAGGTAAGCTGCGTAACATTTTATCTTGAATGTGATGAGGCATTGATGTTGAAAAACCTTGAACATAAATAGTATCTAGGTTGGCTGTTTCAGGTTCTAAGAAAATCTGATGACGTTCTTTATCGGCAAATCGCACTAATTTATCCTCAATAGAAGGGCAATAACGTGGTCCAACACCTTTTACTAAACCAGAGTACATCGCTGACTCCTTCAAATTATCATGAATGATTTCATGTGTTAAAGGACTTGTGTAAGTTAAATGACAAATGGCTTGTTTATCAAAAGGTAAAATTTCATTATGTTTTGTTCGATGTGAAAAACTAACAAATTCATTACTTCCTGGTTGTACCTCAAGTTGACTGAAATCAATGCTATCGGTATAGACACGCGCTGGTGTTCCTGTTTTTAGTCGGAAGGTTTTTAATCCCGCATCACGTAGACTTTGAGAAAGGTTTTCAGTTGTTGGTTCACCATCAGGTCCAAAAGGTGTGGCAGAATGACCAACCATTACCAATGAACTCATAAAAGTGCCACTCGTTACAACAATTGCCTTACATTCAATATGAGTGCCATCACTTAATTCGACCCCTTGTACTTTGTTATCAACAATGCATATTTTTTCAACGATTGCTTCTTTTACTTCTAAATTTTTAGTGTTTAATACACAATGTTGCATATATTTTTTATATTCTTCTTTATCACTCTGAACACGTAAACATTGAACACCTGGTCCTTTTGTTGTATTCAACATTTTGAATTGTAACGCAGTTAAATCAGCTGCACGTCCCATTTCGCCCCCTAAGGCATCTATTTCGCGTACAACTATCCCTTTTGCTGGCCCACCAATACTTGGATTACATGGCATCGTTGCTATCATATCGATATGCATACTGATTAACATTGTTTTTTTATTTAAACGAGCACAAGCTAATGCTGCTTCAACACCAGCATGTCCTCCACCTAATACGATTACATCGATCATTTTAACTCTCCTAACATTAATTAATATTATAATACAAAAACAAGCTTTACGCTTGTCTTTTTTTATTCATCAACATAAAATTCTTCAAGTGTATCAAGACATAGACAACCACATCTTCCACCATCGCCTAACATTGCACAGCCACAATCAATATCAATGATGTTATTTCCATGCCATATGGTTAGTGGTGTAATATCTTGTAGATAACTTGTGGGTGTATGACCAGCAATCACTATTTTATCAGGGAAAAATTGTTGATCCTTATTAAATCGTTCCCACACAAAATAATCACGATAATCTCGGCGATCAACTTGCACAAAGTCCTCTTCCTTTACAGAGTAAGGAGAACCATGGACCAAATAATAGGATTTGCCTTGTACACTTAATTCTTTATATAAAGGTAATTTAGATACCTTAGTGAGTAAATCTAGTTGTTCTTCATCACTTAATTGAATTAAACCATCAATGGTTGGTCCATTACCATTCCGATTCCAACTGCGTATGGATCTTGGTAGATTCGTTTTTGAGTATAAAACATCGATCATCATTTTTTCATGATTACCAAGAATCATCTGCATTTGTGGATGATTAAGTATATATTGTAGACATTCTATTCCATCTTTCCCACGGTCAACAACATCTCCAAGTACATAGAGTGTATCTTCACTAGAAAAATTGATTTTATCTAACATTTTCTTAAACAAAGTGAACTGTCCGTGTAAATCACTTATACAATAAATTGCCATATAATCACCTCTGAAAAAGTATAGCATACTCCTTATATTCTGTCATATCAAATCTAATTTATATCTTTTTATAGGTTTATTAATATTGCGCAATTTGTCTTTATAACAAGAATATGATACAATATTTCTATAGAAAAGGAGTTGTTATTATGTTATCCCGAATTAAAGGACACAAAGATGTCCTTAGCAGAGGTTCTTGACTGCTACTCGGTTCAGCTATTCTATCTTTTGGATTATATAACATCCATCAACAAAGTGGAGTAACTGAAGGCGGTGTATTAGGATTAACACTGCTACTTAATCACTGGTTCGACATATCACCAGCGATAAGTGGATTCATTATGGATATGGCATGTTTTGCAGTAGGTTTACGTTTTTTAGGTAAAACCTTCGCAAAATATTCACTCGTAGCAAGTTTTGGTTTTGCTTTCTTTTATTCAATCTTTGAAAGATTTCCACCCTTGTTACCAGATTTAAGTTCAACTCCTCTTTTGGCAGCCATTCTTGGTGGTTTGTTTGTAGGAATAGGTGTTGGACTCGTAGTACGAGTCGGGGGAGCAGCAGGAGGCGATGATGCCTTAGCGCTCGTTATATCACATCTTACTAAATATAAAATAGCTAGAGTTTACTTAGTTACAGATCTTATTGTATTAGCTCTGTCTTTATCTTACATACCCATGAGTAATATTGCTTATTCATTGATTACGGTAATGATATCCTCATACATGATTGACTGGACCCAAAACTTTAGAAATGAAGAAAAAGATAATATATCTTTTGTGCTAAACAAATAAGGAGCCTAAAGGCTCTTTTATTTTGACATTATCGCAGCAAAGACATTCACAACAATCGGGGCAATAATGAATACAATCCAACCTGGATGCCATAAATCAAACCCAAATCCAAGAACTAAGTATATAAGAACGGTTAAAGGGAAAATAATTCCACCACTTTTAGCTGCCGAAATTGCATAACTTGGTGATTTTCGTTCATGGGAACTCATATCATAGGCAGTAATTTCATTTTCTTCTCCTCCATACATGATAGAACCGTAAACAATCATACCAGCTCCAATAGCACCAAAGAATCCAAAGCAAAGAATTACCCAGATTTCATTAAATAAGAGGGATATCGCTCCTGCACCAAAAACAGCAAAGACACAGCAGATAATACCAAATACTAAAAATTGGGTGAATTTTCTTTTGCGAGCTATTTTGAATTGATCAATCATCATAATATCATCAATTGAAGACATCAAATCATCTCTTGAAGCAACATTTAATTCTCTACGAATATCTTCAATGTTACCAAACTCATTAATGACGATACCAAAAGCCTCAGCTTCACTCTTACCCTCTTTTACTAAATCATTATAATGCTCTATCATTCCTTGTTCAATGCTATTACGCATATCAACTACTTCTTTTGATTTAGGTAATGCAGCAAAGACATTGTTTAAAAACGTTTTAATCTTTTCCATTATTTTCTCTCCTTATAAATAGTGTTATTAATTTTTGTGTTTCTTCCCATTCCAGGCATTTATCTAAATAATAGAGAACACCCGATTCAGTAATTGCATAATAACGACGCTTACTACCTAGTGTTTCTTCTCCTTCGTAGGCATTAATATAGCCATTTTTCTCAAGTCGACTAAAGACAGAATAGAGCGTTGTTTCTTTCATTAAATAACTACCATTAGATTTCTGTGTAATTGTTTTACTTATTTCATAACCGTAAGAATCTTTCTCAATCAAACAGGATAAAACTATTGTATCATTATATCCTCTTAGTACATCACTACTAATCATGGCTACCTCCTTACTACTACATCTGATGGAGTAAACAAAGTATAGCACAACTACTACGACAGGTAAAGTACTATTTTAAAAATAGACCATTATTTAAATGGTCTATAACATTTTAATCATCTTCTTATGTTTAATTCCTACTTCAATAAACGTTTCACCTTCAAATTCATAGTCAAGATGCTCATAGAAATTCCAAGCATTAACTCTTGCATGAAGCATGGTTTGTTTATAACCTTCATTCTTAATCCGTTTCTCTGCTTCAAGCATTAACGTTCTACCTACTTCTTGATGTTGAAACTTGGGGAGTACACAAACCTGTTTAATTTGTACCACTCCATTAGAACTCTCACGATAGATACAACACCCAATAAGTTCATCTTCAAGATATACACCTAGATGAATAAATAAGGCATCATAACGCAAATCATCCTCACTTAAAATTAGATTTTGAGGTCTTCTAAGTATTAGTTCACGTAGTTCTAGCTCATGCGAATAATCAATTGATGAAACATCAATCTGTTTAACACAAAGCATTAGCGAACAGTGGAACCATTCGGTAAGTTACAAGTAGCTAGTGCTAATTCAGCATCATTTGCCGTCTCACCCACTAAGATCATACCTTGACTCTCAACACCACGTAATTTCGCTGGCTTTAAGTTACAAACAACAAGCACTTGCTTACCAACCATATCTTCTGTTGAGAAGTGAGTGGCAATACCACTGACAATTTGTCTGATATCGCCATGTCCGCAGTCAATTTGCGAAACTAATAACTTATCTGCTTTTGGATGCTTCTCACAAGATAAAACTGTGCCCACTTTCAAATCAATTTTAGAGAAATCCTCAAAAGTAATTTCCGCTTTCTTTTCAATCGTTTCAACAACAGGTTCTGCCTTTTCATGAGCTAAAGCTATTGTTGCTAACATTTCATTAGCATCAATACGAGCAAATAATATTTCTGGTTTTTCACATACATGAATGTCCGTTTCTAATTGACCAAAGGTATGAGTTGATTCAATCTCTCTTTGTTTTGTATTTAATTGATCAAGAATTTTCTTTCCTGTTTCAGGCAAATAAGGACTCAATAAAACAGCAGAGATACGAATGCTTTCAAGCAAGTTATATAAAACTGTCGCTAAGCGATCTTTGTTTTCTTCTTTAGCTAAAGTCCAAGGAGTCGTTTCATCAATATACTTATTACAACGTTTTAGTAAAGTAAAGATTTCTTCAATAGCTGCCCCTACTCTTAATTCATCCATTTTTTCATTAACTAGTTTAGGTGTATTTAATGCTAAGTGGATTAATTCTTTATCTAATTCATCATCCACTTTTGGATTTGTTACTAATCCACCAAAGTATTTATTACTCATTGTAATGGTTCTATTAACAAGATTACCTAAAACATTAGCTAAATCCGAATTAATTCGTTCAATCATTAATTCCCATGTAATCGTACCATCTTGAGCAAACGGCATTTCACTTAAACAGAAATAACGAACAGCATCAACGCCAAAGTAATGAACAAGTTCATCAGCATAGATAGCATTCCCTTTTGATTTTGACATCTTACCATCACCCACAAGAAGCCAAGGATGGCCAAAAACTTGTTTAGGTAAAGGTTGATTTAATGCCATTAACATAATTGGCCAATAAATCGTATGGAAACGTAAAATGTCTTTACCAATAACATGAACATCAGCTGGCCAATATTTATTATATAGTTCACCATGATTTCCATCAGGGTCAAATCCTAGACTTGTGATATAGTTTGATAAAGCATCAATCCAAACATACACTACATGAGCATCATCAAAGTCTACAGGAACTCCCCATTTAAATGATGTTCTTGAGACACATAAATCTTGAAGTCCTGGTTTAATAAAGTTATTAATCATTTCATTCTTTCTTGATTCTGGTTGAATAAATTCTGGATGTTTCTCAATATGATCAATTAATCGTTGTGAGTACTTTTGTAGATTAAAAAAGTATGCCTCTTCCGTCGATTTATGAACTTCACGTCCACAATCAGGACACTTGCCATCTACTAATTGACTTTCTGTCCAGAACGCTTCACAAGGAGTACAGTATAATCCTTCATAATGTCCCTTATAGATATCACCTTGTTCATATAACTTCTTAAAAATCTTTTGTACAATTTTAACGTGATTTTCATCAGTTGTACGCACAAAATAATCATAGTCAATATTAACCAATTGATAGTTTTCTTTAATTACATCAGCAACTTTATCAACAAACAATTGAGGTGAAATTCCCGCTTCGTTTGCCTTCTCTTCAATCTTTTGCCCATGTTCATCTGTACCCGTTTGAAAAAAGACATCATAGCCTTGTTGACGTTTATAGCGACAAATCGCATCAGATAAGATAATTTCATAAGTATTACCTATATGAGGTTTCCCTGAAGTATAAGCAATAGCCGTTGTTAAATAATATTTTCCTTTGTTCATTTTAAACCCTCCTTATTAAAATAAAAAGACTCACGTCAAAGGACGAAAGTCTCGTGGTACCACCTTAATTTATGTACTCTATGGTACACCTCAATCACTTAACGCGTGAATACGTTTTTTCCTAATGATTCAGAAAAACAGTTCCGGAGCCATGTTCATAAAACTTCGCATATAGATTTTCACCAACCATCTACTCTCTAAAATTGAAATTTTATTACTCTTTCCTTCATAACCTTTATTAACCTATTATATTGGAAAACATCTTATTAATCAAGCAATAGATTCAGATGTTTATTTTTTTTGCCCATTCGCCTTGCATGATGACTTCAATCAATGTTTTTTTCGATGGATGGAGATAGCGAGATAATTCATTAATTAGGATATACGCTATATATCCCCAAGTATGAGTGAATAAGACTAATCCATAGGGAATGATACCCTCCAATATGAAAATGCGAAACATTTGTCTAGTAAGGTTAGGCTCGTTCATAATAAATTCACAACCACTTAATTCTTCACTCAATGAATGTCCGTTATGAAAATAAGCATAGCCACTTTCAATGAGAACCATCGAAATTATAAGCGTAAATGGTAAGAAATTAGTCATTCCCTTTAAAAAAAAGATAGGTAAACCTCCACTCATAACAAACAATAAGATACAAAAATATAAATAATATGGACTTAACTGAATCAGCATTTGATATAAAAGCCTTATTTTTTTAGAATTCTCCATGTTTCATTCCTCCTACTAGCATTATGTGCACTCAAAGGAAATGTAAACATTATTTTTTCATCAACTTCATGATTCTCTCTTCAATTAAATAGTAAGCACATTGAGGATCCATTGTATCCTTAACACTATCTTCTAAAGGACACAAGCCAGTATGACTTCTATTTTGAATAACCTCTACAAGTTCACCATACTGATAATCAACTTGGTAGTGTTTAAGCACCTCTACCGCAGTCTTACTCATAACCCTCCCATACACAAAACGAGCACCACTTAATACTAATAATAACGCGGCAGCCTTACCGATTATTTTATCAACAATGATTGCATCTTTAAATACTTTCTGATTATCTCGCATTTCTTCTATGATGGGTTTAACTCCAAGTCCACAAGATTGTACAATTATCTTGTCTTTAATTGCAATAAATGTACTACCTGAATCAAGTAAAGCAATTGCTTCATTTATTAGTTTTTCCATAATTTACTCCTTCAAAAAAAAGCATACTCATGTAGAGTTATGCTTAATTCAACATTTTATTAACAAAAACAGCAATTAGTTTATCAAAACGATCACTTGCATGGCTTTCACCAATTTCAATTGAAGGCTTAGTTTTACCATGGAAATCACTTCCACAAGTTACATAACAAGAAGTGTCTTTCACAATCTTTAAGTAATTAAGAATTTCTTCATTACTATGATATGAACTAAATACTTCAAGACCTCGTACTCCTTCTTTTAACATTGAATAGATTAAATCTTGACGCTCCTTAAAAGGTTTACTAGGATGAGCAAGAATTGGTATTCCTCCTGTATCCTTAATTAGTTCAAGCATATCTTTTAATGTTGGGAAACTAATAGGAACATGAGCAATTTTACCTTGAGCAAAGAAATCCCAGTAAATATTCACATAAGGATTATCACTACGATTACCACCCTCACGATAAGGTTTAAATAATTCAAGATCATTGTATTCTTCATTCAATAAACATTGCTCTCCAATCATCTCTCCAGAAATGACTCCCGTCGCATTGCTCGCTAGTAAAGCATCAACATCAAGTCTTAATCCTGTTGCTGCTTCAAATTTATTGACACGTTCGATTGACGCTTTACGTTCTTGTTTAAGATTGAAATTTTCTAATTGAATATAACGTTCATCTTTGTAATTAATTCCATAAGCAAGTAAATGAAAATCATAACCTTCATACGTACAGTCAATTTCGATTCCAGGAATATAGTCAATACCCACACGTTCAGCTAATATAACCGCTTCAAAATTTGCCTTTACTGAGTTATGATCAGTAATAGACATGATTTCTACACCATTGTTACGTGCACGAAGCATTAATTCCTCCACGGTGAATTCACCATCATCACTATACTTAGAGTGCATGTGTAAATCAACTGGATAACCCTTAACATTTTTCTTCATCTTTTCTCTCACTTCTGGCTTAATAACCACAGGAATAGGAGCTGGTGTCGATTTCTTTACTGGCTCCGGTTTTTTAAATTGTTTTAGTACTTCTTGCGGCTGCGCAATTTTTGTCTCACTTTGACTCCCACTAATCGTCTTAGTGCGAAGAATAAAGTCAATTAAACTTCTTCCTTGAGGATCCATAAGTATCACAAGTCCATTTACGATCAAGTAGGCAGCAATACCAAAAAAGAAAGTAAATTTATATAATAGAATGAAAGGTATTCCAAATCCTATACATTCTCTCATAAATAATTGCACTTTAGAAGCAGGTTTACCACTACTATCTACAATCTTGATATTAAACGTGATGGCTCCAAATGTTTGACCGTAAGTTGCCGCTATCATTGAGTTCGTTAATAAGAGTGATATTAATAATACCAATCCAATGAATGGATCAATAAAATTCAATAAAGTTGAAGGAATAAAACCTGTCACAATAAATAGCAACAAGATATCCCAAACTAATACTGGTAGTAAAACAACAATCAAGTTACATAAAAAGGCCATACTCTTATTTGATAGATATTTACTTTTCATGATTAACCTCACTTTCCACGATTTCGTACTCATAGACATGAGCCTGTATTAAATAGGTATTACTTAAAAAAGTTCCAATACTTACAATTCCTATGATAATTAATAACTTAGCGACAACTAAATGACTAGGTATCATATTATAACTAATATAAATGGCTAGAACACAGCATAAAAGAGGAATTAGACTATGCTTTTTTACACTAGCCTGCCTCATCTGATAACGTGTCTTACATTCTGGACAACGTAAATGAACGATACCAGAAAACCGTTTGGAATCAATCCATGTATCACAGCGTTGACACTGATGAACCTTTTTCATTTTACACCAACTCTCAGCATCTTGCACTCACTTAATCATCTAAACACTGTAGAATTTCTAAAATACGGTTTAAATCATCATTTCCATGATAATGAATCACGATTTCTTTCTCATCAAGGCGAACCTTTGTTTGAAACTTAGACTGTAAACGTTCTTCCATAGCCACTAAGCCAGTATTCACTTCTTTTTTCTTTATGACCTTATTCTCATCTATTTTTTTAACTAAACTCTCAACAGCGCGAACACTTAACTTCTCTTTGATTGCTTGTTTAGCTATGAGTTCCATTTTTTCTTCACTGTCTAAAGTTAATAAGCTACGGACATGGCCCATTGATAATTGCTTATTCATAACATATTGTTGAATCTCTTTTGGTAATTTCAATAATCGCAACATATTTGTTACATGTTCACGTGATTTACCAATTCTCTTAGCTAATTCTTCTTGAGTATAATTTAACTTCGCTAGAACTTTTTGATAACCTTGAGCTTCTTCAATGGCATTTAAGTCTTCTCTTTGAATATTCTCAAGTAAGGCAATTTCCATCATCTGTTGATCATCAAATTCAACAACGATTGCTGGAATCTTTTCAAGATTTGCTAATCGACTTGCTCTTAAACGTCTCTCTCCTGCAACTAGTTCATAGCCTTTCACAGCTTTTTTAACTAATATAGGAGTAAAAACACCATGGCTTTGAATTGAGTTAGCCAACTCTTGAAGTTTAGCTTCATCAAATTGCTTACGGGGTTGATATGGATTCGGCATAATCTCATTAACAGAAAGTTCTACCTTTCCACTTCCAGCTTCAAGGTTACCATGCTGAATATCTTCTAATATACCGGTAATATCTTCGCCGAAAATAGCATTTAATCCTTGTCCTAAACGTGGTTCATTTTTCTTAGCCATTATTTCACCTCCACACTATTGTTCTTCACAACTTCACTTGATAATCCTGCATAAGCCTTCGCTCCATCACAGCGGATATCATATTCAAAAATAGATTGCCCTCGTGATGGTGACTCTGATAGTTTAATATTACGAGGAACATAGTTTCTATATACCTTATCTTTAAAATGCTTGCGTACTTCTTGTTGAACTTCAACGCTCAATTTTGTTCTAGCATCATACATTGTCAACAGAACGCCTTCAATTAATAAGTTCTTATTAAATAATTGTTGAACTAAACGAATGGTCAACAGAAGTTGGGTAACTCCTTCTAACGCATAATATTCACATTGAATAGGAATTAAAACTGAATCTGCTGCCGTTAATGCATTGGTATTCAATAATCCTAAACTAGGTGGACAATCAATAATAATAAAATCATATTCTTCTCTTACTACTTCAAGTTTATTCTTAAGGAGCAGTTCTTTACCTACTTCAAATTTCACCATTTGTAAATCAGCACCAGCTAGTGAAATATTAGAAGGAACAACATCAATAGGTGGAGAGCTTAACGTTTTACGAATATCTTTTACTTGGTAATTCTCCATAATTAAGTTATAAACACTTAATTTGTTTCCTTTACCACTTGCTCCAACTCCTTGAGTTGCATTGCCTTGTGGATCGAAATCAACTAGAAGCACTTTTTTGCCAAGGTAACCT
>F157a_European_Toad__coassemble_89_pt1 | contig 15287 bp, 15 predicted proteins | sample F157a_European_Toad__metabat2_low_PE_002 | metagenome-assembled genome bin F157a_European_Toad | reverse complement strand
CATGTAAGCAGTAGTATGCTCTTCTTCCAAGACATCGAAGTAGATTGCCCTGTGTGTGGTGGAAAACAGTTTCATGATGAAATACTAGCGATCAAAGTTCATAATTTAAGTATCAAGGAAGTTCTTAATCAATCAATCGATGAAGCTTTTGAGACTTTTAAAAGTAACAAACGAGTAGTGAAATATCTTTCTTTATTGAAGGAAGTTGGACTCGGTTATCTTGAATTAGGACAATCATTAACAACGCTATCACTTGGTGAAGGTCAACGTCTTAAATTAGCCAAAGATTTAATGGCTACTAAAAAGGAACGTGTCCTTTATCTAATTGATGAACCGACAATGGGCTTACACCCTTATGATATTAAAAATTTCCTTATCCTTCTACAAAAGATGGTTGATGCGGGGAATAGTGTCATTGTTGTTGAACATAACCTTCAAGTGAATGAAGCAAGTGATTGGATTATTGAACTAGGAGAGGGTGGAGGAATACATGGTGGAAATCTTGTTTGTGAGGGAACACCGACACAACTGATGAATAATCCTCAATCATTAACGGGTTTATATTTGAAACTACATAACAAACGCCTAAACAAAACAACTCCTATTTCATAAAATAAGTTATGAAATGGGGGGTTTTTATGATTGCGGTACTCTTAGATAAGGATATCAATATACCTAATTTACTAGCTAACTATGAAATAGTTAGACAAATAAAAAAACATGATTATGATCTATACGTTGCTAATATAAATGGCAAGAATGTCTTGTTTGCGAATTTTGGTCATACTAAAGTACAGGTTGGCTTACTAATGGGCGAGATAACCAGCGAATTTCCAATAACCTCAATAATCCAAGTAGGAAATTGCGCAAGTATAAATGGCAGCTCTTTGATTAATGACATGGCTATTTCTAACAGTAGTGTTCAATACGATGTCGATTATCAACCGATTGGTTATGGTAAAAATGTCATTCCAGTTATTAATCAAAGTACCTTTCCAGCCGGAAGTGATTTAGTTGCGGTAGCCAAAACATCATCAAATAAGCTTGGTGCTAGTTCGACTGTTGGTAATTTTGCTGGTGCTGATCGTTTCTTAGCCAATGCCCTAACGGCTAACCTGTTAAGAAGCGAAAGTGGAATTGATTATGTTGATAGTGAAAGTGGCACGATTGGTGAAGTTTCTTATATGTATCGAGTCCCTTTTGTTGCTGTTAAGGGTGTTAGTAATTATGGTAATGCATCAGCGCCTACTGATTATGCCCTTCATGCTCCCATGGCAAATACTCGCTCGAGCCTAGTTGCTCTTGATATGGTCGATACCCTTACTGGTCCACGTGATGTCAATCGCTGTTATCAATATCGAACATTAAATGAAACGGAAATACAGGCAGTAGCAAGTAACAATAACAATCTTATGCTTTCATTAACTAGTATTAATCAACCTTATACTGTTCCGATGTTTTATATTTACGCTATGGTAAACGGTATTAATTATATCTTCATGCTCTCCAATCGCACAGGTCAAAAGATGAGCGCTTTAGCCGTCAATCAACGTGCGTGTGTGGTCATTCAGCAAAACTCTTCGATGGGTGCTGAGCAAGGAAATTACTCAAGTGTAATCGCTTTTGGAACAGCTCAAGTGTTTAGTTTAACGCCAACTGGAATTCAAACATTAACTAATCGCTTCCCAACTCAACAACGAAGTCGTGTATCAACCTTAGTTAATCAATTAATCACATTCCCACAAGTTTGTGGATCAACGAATACATTGATTATGCTACCTGTTGCCTCATGGAGTGGAAGATATTATTTTATTTCTGGTTAAACAAATGAATCTTTCTAGAAAATAACTTTTAGAAGGATTTTTTTTATAAATCTTGGTATACTTGAGTAAAGTACTAAGGTGGCGAAAAAATGAAAAGGAATACAATATTACAGCTAGTTTGCATTATACTCTTATTAATCGCAATTATAATGAGTTCAGTATTTATCTATTTTTTCCCTGCCAAAAATTATTCGTGTCAATTGCGTGCAGATGAAATATCGCTTTATTTAGGCGAAGAGGTTTCGGATAAATATTCAACCTATTTTGTTGATGATAGAACTAATAAGAAGATTGATGCCTCACTATTAGATTTTACTCAGGCAGGTGATTATGTTGTTGATTTACCATGCCAAGACAAAGAATATTCAATTCTATTTCATGTAATCGATCAAAAACAATTCCAGTCATTTCAACAAACGAAGAGAGATCAAAGGGAAACGAAAGAGATGGAATTATCAAGCTTAAGTAAAGAACAGGTAGTCCAAGAATTATATAGCTATATACAAGAAAAAGACTTGCACGAGGGAAACTTCGCACTAGCCTATGAGAATTTAATTACAGGAGATAATTTATTAATTAATCCTGATAACATGATGTTTGCAGCCAGCACATACAAGCTACCTTTAGCAATGTTTTATTATGATGAAATTGAATCTGGGAGAAGATTGTTAGAAGATTATTTAATGTATGATTATAATAGCTATGATGAACAAGACCCACTCCATGATATTTATCCGATAGGAAGCTACATTAAAACAGAAGATTTAATATACAATAGCCTTGTTTATTCTGATAATACCTCATCCTTAATTCTATTCAATAATTTAGGAGGATTTGAAGTATTTAAGGAAGTGATAAAAAAATACAGTGAGATTGAGTATACTGAAGAATACTTACATAATAATGAATTCACTGTTCGTTATCTAAATGATGTTTTAAAGTATTTACATCAGAGTGAAGAAAAATATCAAGATATTCTTGAATTATTAAAACTTGTTTTTCCTGATGATTATCTAAGAAGATACATAGATGTTGAAGCTATTCAAAAATTTGGTGAATATGACACTGCACAAAATAGTACAGGAATAATCTATACAAAGGAACCTTATGCAATTACTATTATGTGTGATACACCCATGAATGGAATCGATATCATTGCTGATATCAGTGAAATAGTATATAACTATCATTTAAAGGCTATGGAATAAAAAACCTTAGCTTTTTCTAAATAAAAATTACTTGCACAAGAAACATGTAACATACTGTACTTATACCAATACTTAATAATACATTGTGTTTATACTTATGAATAGCAATAAGTAAGGCAATGGATATTGCTTCAGGTAAACCATAAGGATAATTCATTAATGTAATATTTTTTAAGCAATAGACGACGAGTAAACCGACCATTGCTGGTGGTAATACTTTTCCTAAATAATGAATATAAGGCGGGAGTGTTTTATTTTCAGGGAATAAGATAAAAGGTGTGAACCGAGTAATCATTGTACCTATGGCAATAGCAAGAATTGTTATTATTGTTTGAGTTGGTGTTAAGTACATTTTTTTCTACCTCCTAAAGTTAAAACAATTAAGATTAAAATCATAGCTGGAATTACTAAGTCTTGCTTGAAAATTAAGAAAGCAATCGTTGTGCAAAGTAAGCCAATAATACCAGAGCGATGATTTTCTTTCTTTTCCATTTGTTCAATAAATAACACAACAAATAAAGCAGTTAAGACAAAATCTAGACCTTGAGTGTTAAAGGTAATCCATGCTCCAGCTACACATCCAATAAAAGTACCAAGAATCCAATATGAGTAAATTAAACCAGAGATTGCTGTATAGAAGTATTTTCGATTCACATGAGTTGGTGGATTTACACTTGAAGCAATTGAGAAGGTTTCATCACATAATACATAGATTAGAAAAGTGCGTGTTTTACCAAGTCCTTTATATTTATCAAGCATGGCAAGTCCATAAAACAAATGGCGAGCATTAACCATTAAGCTTAAAAGAAAGGCTTGAATGGGATCAAAGGGAATGGTTAAGAGGGTTAACGCTACAAATTGCATACTACCACAATAAGCAACAGCACTCATTAATAGGGCATATAAGGTACCATATCCCTTACTTTGCATTAAGACACCATAAGCCATACCAAGAATCAAAAAGCCAGTCAAAACGGGGATTGTATAGGGAAAGGCAACTTTAAAGGCATATTTTATTTCTTCTTTTCTCATTTTACATTGAACTCCCTTCGTAAATAACATATAATATATAACGTACAAACGTTAGATATATTTTATAAAGCATATTCTACCTTTGTTCATAATTCTTGTCAAGATAAGAAAGGAATAAACTTATGAATATTAATAGTACATTAGCTGAAAACCTAAAACGCTTACGTGTTGAACGTAATCTTAGTCTTGGTCAATTAGCAGAGGCTAGCGAGGTAAGTAAAGTGATGCTGTCGCAGATAGAAAAGGGAAGTACTAATCCAACGATTAATACACTATGGAAGATTGCTCATGGTTTAAAGGTTCCCTATACGGCATTACTAGAAAGAGAAGATAATCTAGCTAGTATCACTCATAAAAAAAATCTTGTTGTTCAAACTAGTCCTGAAGGCAATTACCGAATAGCTTGCTACTATCCAAGCACACCTCAACGTAATTTCGAGCAGTTCATGATTGAAATGGATGCTGGAACTCAATATTGTTCAATTGGTCACAATGAGCGTTCATTAGAATATATTTTAGTCTTAGAAGGTAGTTTAAGATTAGAAGTAAATCAAACAATTTATGAATTAGCTGAAGGGGATGCTATTGAATTTTCAGCAGCACAAAAGCATATTTATAAGGCAGGAAAAGAATGTACACTTAAAGCTATCATTATCAATTTTTATCCGTTATAATAGATTAGCTTATGATTAGGAGATGCGTATATGCGAAAAACAATTAATTTATTAGAGGGAAATATTTTCACATCATTAACAGGTTTAGCCATACCTATTATGTTAACTTCCCGTGTTCAAATGGCTTATAATATGACTGATATGATTTGGATTGGACGATTAAGCAGTGATGCTGTCGCCGCTGTTGGATCAGCAGGAATGTATATGTGGCTAGCGAATGGTTTAGTTACAATGGCAAAACTAGGTTCACAAATTAAGATTGCTCACACACTTGGGGCTAATGACAAAAATGAAGCTACTGAATATACCAAGAGTGCTCTACATTTAGGAATAGGATTTGGTGTAATCTATGGACTCATTTCAGTTATATTTGCTACACAGTTAATTGGCTTTTTTAATCTGAACAGTCTACAAGTTATTGCTGATGCGAAAATCTATTTGATGGTTACTTGTGGCTTAGTTGTGTTCTCTTTCATGAATCAAATCTTCACAGGAATTCTTACTGCTATGGGTAATAGTAAAACCTCCTTTACTGCGACAGCAATTGGTTTGATTATAAACATTATCTTAGATCCGATCTTAATTTTCGGATTTGGTTTTATTCCGGCTATGGGTGTATTAGGAGCAGCGATTGCGACAGTTATAGCGCAAGCCGTGGTAATGACTGTCTTTATTTATTCAGTTAAGGAAGACACTGTGATTTTCTCAAATGTGAAATTATTCTCCAAACCTTCAATGAAACATATTCGCTCAATCACGTTAATAGGTTTACCAGCAGCCATTCAAAGTATGATTTTCACTGGGATATCAATGATTATTGCTCGCTTCATAGCTGGTTGGGGAGATAGTGCGATTGCTGTACAAAAAGTAGGAAGTCAGATTGAGTCTATTTCATGGATGACTGCCGAAGGATTCGCTGCCGCAGTGAATTCATTTGTAGCGCAAAACTTCGGTGCTAATAACATTAAACGAGCGAAAAAAGGTGTAACGACAGCGATGGGAGTTGTTATCGTTTGGGGTTGTTTCTCAACGATGCTACTCATTGTATTCCCCGAATTTATCTTTAAGATATTTATACCTGAAGCAGAATTACTTGGAATGGGTGTCGATTATCTACGGATTTTAGGAGTGTCGCAACTCTTGATGTGTATCGAGATTACAACCGCAGGAGCATTCCAAGGCTTTGGTAAAACGATGCCTCCATCAATTGTTGGTATTATCTTAACCTCAGCGAGAATTCCTATGGTTATAGTCTTATCAGCAACAGCTCTTAAATTAAATGGAATCTGGTGGAGTATTAGTATTTCATCAATACTAAAAGGTGTAGTTCTTCTTACTTGGTTTATTATTTTCATCAAGAAATATGAGAAAACTCATCAAGAGTCAAAAATATAAGTCACGAAAGTGGCTTTTTATATGTCTGATATTTGCTAGAAAAGAGGGAGAGTGCTATACTAATTAAGAATGAAAGAAGGGTACTTATGGCAAAAATAGACTTATTTTCAGGTTTCTTAGGTGCTGGTAAAACAACTTTAATTAAAAAACTAATTAAGGAAGCCTATCAAAATGAAAAAATTGTACTTATCGAAAACGAATTCGGTGAAATAGGAATTGACGGACACTTTTTAGAAGAAGCAGGAATCGAAATTAAAGAGATGAATTCAGGCTGCATTTGTTGTTCACTCGTGGGTGACTTTAGTGAGGCTTTAAAGAAGGTACATGAAACATATCAACCTGATCGCATCTTGATTGAACCCTCAGGTGTTGGTAAATTATCAGATGTAATAGAAGCAGTGAAAAGTCTCAACGACGACACTTCATTCACTTTAAATAATACAGTTTGTGTTGTCGATGCACGTAAAGTAAAAATGTATATGAAGAATTTTGGTGAATTCTATAATAATCAAATTGAATATGCTAAGACGATTATCTTAAGTAGAACACAAGGAATGAGTGAAGAGCTTCTAGAGAATGTTATTCATAGTTTAAGAGATAAGAATCATGAAGCCGTTTTAATTGCTACTCCATGGAATGATTTATCAGGAGCAATCCTTTTAAAAGAAATGGAAAATAGTCCTTCGCTATTCGATGAGATGATGAATCATACACATCATAATCATGAAAACTGTCATTGTGGACACCACCATGCTGAAGAAGTATTTACAAGTTGGGGTGTGGAAACTATGCATTCTTATCAATATGAGGATCTACAAGATATCTTAGTTAATTTATCACAAAATAAAAAGGTAGGAACAATTTTAAGAGCAAAAGGAATTGTAGTAAGTAAAGATCAAAAATTCTTGGCGTTTGATATGGTTCCAAGTGAAATAGACATAAGAGAATGTTCAACACAGGCAATAGGAAAAATTTGCGTAATTGGTTCACAAATAAATGAAGAGGAATTGAAACAGTTGTTTCAATTAAAGGTCTAAATATGGCAATACCTGTTTATATATTCGCTGGGTTTTTAGAGAGTGGGAAATCAACCCTAATCAAAGAAACACTCGCTGACCCTAATTTTAATGATGGTGAGAAGACATTATTAATTGTTTGTGAAGAAGGTAGTATAGAGTATGATTCAAATGAGTTAAAGGAAATGAATACTGATTGTATAGTGGTTGAGAATGAAAGTGAATTAACGAATGAATTCTTTAAACAATGTGATTTAAAATATGCTTGTGACCGTGTCATGATTGAGTTTAATGGAACATGGAAACTTAGTGAATTTATTGCGAAGGAATTTCCAATTGATTGGCTATTATTACAAGTATTAACAACGGTTAATGCTCAAACATTTGCTACTTATATGAATAATATGCGTTCTATTTTCTATGATCATTTATCAGTATGTGAAGTAGTAATATTTAATCGTTGTGATGAAACACATCGTAAGAGTTTCTTACGTAGCAACATTAAGGCAATTAATAAAGGAGCACAAATTATTTATGAGGATATTGATGGTAGAATTAATGAACTCAAAGATGATGAATTACCTTTTGATGTAAGTGCAGCTCGTTTGGATATTCAACCAGATGATTATGGATTATGGTACATGGATGCTTTAGAGAACCCTAATAAATATGAAGGAAAAACAGTAACTTTTAAGGGGATGATTATGCGTCGTGAAAATGATCCATTGAATACTTATGTGATTGGCCGTGTTGCTATGGTTTGTTGTTCAGACGATACTCAGCTCATTGGATATATGTGCCAATCAAGTGATGCTGAAGGCATGCTTGATGGGGATTGGATTGAATTAACGGCTAAAATGAATACAATTTATGATGATGAATATGAAGGAGAAGTTCCTCTTCTTAAAGAAATATCTTATCAAAGAATTCCGCCAATTAAAAATGATTTAGTTTATTTCAGCTAAAAGACTAGCTATTTTCATAGATTTTGGTACAATATAAAAAAAGGGAGTAGCTTATACTTTTCAAGTAGGGTAAATATCGTCATCACGATAGTGAAAACTATCCGGTATTACACTAAGAAGCAAGACTTTTACTACAGTAGGAGTCTTTTTTTATTGCCTTCTACTACAGATCATTTGGAGGGAAAATATGATTGTAGCTGTTATTTCGTTAGTTATTGGATTTATTTGTTTAGTAAAAGGAGCTGATTGGTTTGTTGATGGAAGTAGCGCCATTGCCAAGCGATTTGGAATCCCTAGTTTAATTATTGGTTTAACGATCGTTGCCTTTGGAACAAGTGCTCCTGAAGCAGCTGTCAGTATTACAGCAAGTTTGAGTGGTCAGAATGAAATTGCTGTGGGGAATATCTTAGGTTCAAACATCTTTAATTTACTGTTTATTCTAGGAATATGTGCGATTATGAAACCACTGAAAGTTCATCGTTCAATTATTAATCGTGACTTTCCTTTATCAATACTTGCGGCACTCGTTGTTTGCCTCTGTGGCTTAGATGTATTCTTTGGTGAAGCTACTGCTAATTTTGTCACAAGAGTTGAAGGGCTAATCATCCTTTGCTTCTTTGGTATCTTCTTATATGCAACGGCTCGTTCAGCAATCAATGATGATTCAGAACAATGTGATAAATCAACGATTCTACCACTTTCTAAAAGCTTAATTTATTTAGCTATAGGATTAGTCGCAATTATAATTGGCGGAAAACTTGTTGTATCAGGAGCTAGTGAAATTGCTACTGCCTTAGGATTAGGTAAGGATTTAATTGCTTTGACCATAGTTGCCATCGGAACCTCATTACCAGAACTAGTCACTTCTTTTGTAGCGACTCGTAAAGGTGAGGCAGATATTGCTATTGGAAATGTTATTGGATCTAATATCTTCAATATTTTCTTCATCCTTGGTTTCTCAGCCTTGTTATCACCACTAGCAATGACTGCTTCGTCTATGTTCGATGTAGCTTTTCTAGTAGTGAGTAGTCTGATTGTCTTTATTTTTGCATTTAAACAAACGATTACTAAAAAGCATGGAATTATTATGTTATTAATGTATGCAGTTTATACTGCTTATATTATTATTCGTTAATTAGGAGCATCTTGCTCCTTTTTCATGATTATTGTTATTTTGTTGAGCAAATTCGTAAAATTAGGTTTATAATAAGAGTTTAGAATGAGGTAGATCGAATGAATAAAAATAAGGGATTAATGACTGAAGGGGTTATTTGGAAGAAATTATTGATTTTTTCTGTGCCATTATTATTGGGCAATCTTTTTCAACAGTTATATAATACGGCAGATTCAATTGTTGTTGGTAATGCAATCGGTAATGATGCATTAGCAGCAGTTGGTTCTAGTGGACCCATCGTTAATTTGCTTGTAAGTTTTTTTATGGGATTAGCAGTAGGTGGTAGTGTTATTATCTCTCAATACTTTGGTGCCAATGATAAGGAAAATTTGTCAAAGGCAGTTCACACATCGATTGCCATCGCATTAATCGGTGGTGTCGTGATGACTTTTGTTGGTGTTCTAGCAACGCCTACAATTTTGAATTTGATGGGAACTCCAAGCGATGTAATGAGTGATGCGGTAATCTATTTACAAATTTACTTCGCTGGTATCCTAGGTTTAATGATCTATAATATGGGAAGTGGAATTCTAAGAGCTGTGGGCGATTCAAAAAATCCACTCTATTTCTTAATTCTATCTTCATGTATCAACATTGTTTTAGATATCTTGTTCGTTGTTTATTTCCATATGGGAATCGCAGGCGCTGCTTGGGCAACGACAATTTCGCAATGTACAAGTGCTATCTTAGTTATCCTACTATTAAGGAGAAGTAAGGCAGGTTATCATTTGGAATTTACTAAGATTAAAATTGACCGAGAATGTTTAAATAGAATTGTTCGCATTGGCTTACCAAGCGCCTTTCAAAATGCTGTTGTTTCCTTCTCGAATGTTATCGTTCAAACCAATATCAACAGTTTTGGGAAGCTAGCGATGGCAGGCTGTAGCTCTTATACAAAAATAGATGGTTTCGCCATCTTGCCAGTTATGAGTTTCTCTATGGCGATGACAACCTTTACAGGACAGAATATCGGAGCTAAGCGTTATGATCGAGCGAAAGAGGGAGCAAAAGTAGGAATGTTGATGAGCCTATTTGTTACGGTTATTATCTCATGCCTATTATGGCTTCTTGCACCTCAATTAATTGGTATCTTTAATTCTAATGAGACAGTTATCTACTATGGAACATATATGATGCGTTCAGTAGTTCCAGGATATATTTTCCTCTCTATATCTCATGCATTGAGTGGTGTGCTTAGGGGAGCAGGGAAAACGTTCGTACCAATGGTCGTTATGATTTTAAGTTGGTGCTTACTAAGAATGGTATGGATATACCTAATGATGCCTATCTTCAATGATATATATGTCGTTTTCTCAGGATACTTAATTACTTGGTTCACCAGTGCCATGATCTTATTATGGTACTATCGAAAAGGAAATTGGTTGAAGAATGAATTTGATTAACCCATAATTTCACAACTTTTTTGAAGCCATTTAATTTGCATAATGTTTAAATCACATGATATAATACTCTGGACCACAAGAAAGTGAGGCAAACAATGAAAAAAATTATCACTTGTTTAATGGCTGTACTACTTTTAGCTGGATGTAGTTCTACACCAAAGGCTAATAGTGAGGATGCTTTAAAGTTTAAAGCAGAATATGAAGCGCTTAATGGCACAAAGACTGACTCAGGCAATGAGTTTCTTGATATGAGTATCTCTAAGAGTAATGAAATTGTTTATGCTGATATTAACAAAGTAATGGAAATTCTTGATACTGAAGGTGTCATCTATTTTGGATTCCCTGAATGTCCTTGGTGCCGTAATGCTGTCCCTGTTTTATTAGAAGCAGCCGCGGAAGAAGAAGTACCTGTGTATTACTTCAATGCTAAACCTTATCGCGATGATTTGAGTTTAGATGATGCAGGTAAAGTTGTTGTGAATAAAGAGAAAGATGAAGAATATCAAATGATTTATGATAAATTATATGATTCACTTCCTGTTTATGATGGCTTAAATGATGAAACAATCAAACGTCTTTACTTTCCAAGCGTTGTCTTTGTGAAAGATGGTAAGGTGATTTCTTTCCAAGAAGGCACTGTCTCCTCTCAAGAGGATCCATCTATTGCGATGAGTAAAGAACAACATGATGAATTGAAAGCTAACTATGTTAAGAGCTTCCAAGATATTAAAAAAGCATTTTGCGATATTAAGTGTTAAAAAGCATTGAGTAATTTCACTCAATGCTTTTTTTATATACTACAATGTTGATTCGAGAATGACGCCCTTTATTTTTCTGTCTAGATTTCTATTTCGGTAATATAATATTAAATCAATCGTTACAGTTATAGTATTTATGACATAGAAGCAAAACACATAAGTAAGTGAATTCTTCATTAATTTACTTATAATTCCAAATATATAACCTACTAAGATGAAATAAGTAAAAGCAACACTTTTTCCATTAGCCGTTCTTGACTTATAAGATTTATAAATGGAAATGGGCCAAGATATACCGAACGACACTACCATCAACATTTCAAAAAATTCAGGCATGCAATCTCTCCTTTTTAAAATACGCCTATGAAAGCACCAACTAAAGCAATTACTACAATGATAATGATTAAGGTAATTGGTTTCTTACCTTTATTTAACAATGAAAAACACCCAAGCGTTGCTAATAGCGGTAATAATTTTGGAACAATTGCATCAAATAATTGCTTTTGTATGTCCAATGAAACATCTCCAGCATTGATTATGTATGAAATATTTAAATTTACACTTTTTGCAATCAAAGCTCCAATAACAGCAATTCCAATAATTGATGCAGCTCTTGAAATTTTCTTCGTGTTTTCACTTATTAAGGAAATTGCCTTTACACCAGTATTATACCCTAAATGCATCAAAGCTACTTTTGCAAATAAGTAGACACTATTGTATATAACAAGGAAGATAAATGGTCCAATTATATTACCCTCAAGTGCTAGCGCAGCTCCAACTCCTGCTGATATAGGTAGTAGAGTTAGAAAGAACAAGGCATCTCCGATTCCACCAATGGGTCCCATTAAGGAGACTTTAATACCTTGAATCGTTTTTGGTTGTTCCTTACCTTCTTCTAAGGCAATGATAATACCCATTATTAGTGTTACTAGTTGAGGACTAGTATTCATAAATTGCATGTGATTTGTTAGTGAAGTTGATAAGTCTTGTTTATTGGTATGAATTTTCTTTAATCCAGGAATTAGTGAATTCGTCCAACCACCAGCCTGCATACGCTCATAGTTAAATGAAGACTGTAACATAAAGCTACTCCATATCATTTTGTTTAATTCTTTTTTACTAATTACTTTATTAACTTTCTTATCAATATATCCATCATTTGTTACTGTTAAGCTTTCGTTTTTAAATTCCATCAGAATAGTCCTCCTTGCTTTCTGCAGAAGCTTCCATAACCATTGTTTCAGGTTTTTTGCTATGATAATCGTATAATGCTATTGCGACTGCTAAAGCGGCAACAGCAATCGTATCTAGAGAAAGATATGCAACAACAACAAATCCGAAGATAAAGAATGGTATGTAGGCCTTGTTCCACATAATTTTTAAAAGCATTGCAAAACCTACAGCTGGCATCACTCCACCTGCTGTTCCTAATCCTTTGATTAGCCATGTTGGGAAAGATGAAACAATAGCAGTAGCTTTTTCTGCTCCGAAATAGATACAAAGGAAAGCTATAGAGAAATAAAGTATGAAAAGTAATGTAGGAAGTAATAAATTAAGACGCCCAATTCCTTTTAAATCTGCATTTTGTGCATAGATATCAAACTTATGCATGATAGGTGACATCGCTGTGTAAAGCAGTGTGATAATTGCCTGTAATGCAACGGCAAAAGGTACAGCTAAACCAACGGCAACTGTTGGTTCTGTATTTGTGATAATCGCTAAGGATACACCGATAACACCACCGATTACAACATTTGGAGGTTGCGCTCCACCAATGGCAACGGCACCTGCCCAAACCAATTCAAGTGTGGCTCCCGTAATTAAACCTGTCTGAACATCTCCAAGAATGATTCCTACGATTAGTCCTGTAACAATGGGTCTATGTAAATGAAATTGAAAAACTAGTTTTTCTACGCCAGCAATTCCCGCCCAAAGAGCTATTAAAAGTGCTTGTATCAACATAAATAATTGACCTCCTTATTTTATATGAATGTACTAAAATTCATATATTCCCTTTCTGTATTAAATGAATATTATTTAAATCATTAATCTTTTTTACTAAAATACTTAATACCTCCAACAAATGTTGCGATAATATTTATATCATCATCAACAACTGTAATATCAGCATCATAACCCTCTTTTAAATAACCTTTGTAGTGATCTAACTTTAAAAGATGTGCAGGGTTTGAAGTTACTGACTGAATCGCAGTAATGAATGGTAGTTTTGCTTCATTTATCAAATTATAAACCATTTTATTCAACCGATTTGTACTTCCAGCAAGGCTACCAGTAGATAAGCGAACAGTATTGTGTTCGTCGATAATAATATCTACTCCTTTTTCAGGCTTAGGGTAAATACCTTGTGGCATCCCTTTTGCCCATATTGAATCAGAAACTGTAATTAGACGATTCTCACCCTTAATTTTACCCAATATATTCACAACATTGAAATCGACATGAACCCCATCAGCAATGATTTCAGCATAAGCGTTATCCAAATTCATTGCAGCTCCAACAGTTCCTGGTTCACGATGATGTAATCCTTTCATACCGTTAAAGGTATGAGTAAAGCTTTCTACTCCATGCATGACTGCTTCCTTTGATTGTTCATAAGTTGCTGCACTGTGTCCAATAGAAACGGTGATGCCATGCTCAACACAATAAGCTGTAGTTTTTAGGCCTTCGTCATTTTCAGGAGCAAGTGTAATCATTTTGATGTGACCTTTACTTTGATCGTTCCATTTTTTTATCAAATCAATATCAGGTTTCACAATTAATTTTGGATTATGCGATCCCCTGTAATCACATGAAATCATAGGACCTTCTATGTGCAAGCCAATCAAATTGGCTCCACTTATTTTGCTTTCGATTGCTTCCCCTAATATTTTATAAGAAGCATAAAGATCCTTTTCAAAAGCAGTAGAAGTTGTAGGTAAGAAACTAGTAATACCTTCACTCGTTAGATACATTGCCCATTCTTGTAAGAATTCCATGGTTGCATGATTTGCATCTCCTCCAAGATATCCATGATCATGAATATCGATAAATCCTGGAAGAATCATACTGTCTTTGTAATCAATGTCAACTTCAATAGAACCAAAGGGTAGGATATTAGTAACTTTACTATTACATATCTCCAATATTGCTGGCTGTAATTTTTTGTCTAACCAAACTCTTTTACTTTGTATTCTCATTAAGGAGTCCTCCTTTCTTAATTTTATTATATCTTGACATATTCATCGTGTAAAATATATAATTTATTATATTGTTATATACTTTATGTTATATAAGGAGGTTTATGTGGAACTTAATCAACTAAAGCAGTTCAAGGTTGTTGCTGAAACGGAACATGTTACAAAAGCATCTGAGATATTACATATTGCACAACCAGCACTAAGTAAAACTATAAAAAATTTAGAGATTGAACTTAACTCTGAATTATTCGAACGAAATGGTAAAAATATCAAACTTAATAAGAACGGTACTATCCTTTTGTCTTATACCAATAAAATCCTAAGAAATTTGGAGAATATTTATCAAGAAATTGATGAGAATAATAAAAACTTTCACCGCGAAGTTCATCTTTCTATGCGCGTTGCTACAAAATTAATTCCGCAAATGTTAGTGGAGTTTCATAAAACCTATCCAGAAATAAAAGTTTCAATAACACAAATGCATAAAGCTCAGTTAGGCGTCTTTGCCTCATCAAAACCTATTCATGATTCATGCCATCATTTGCTAATGAAAGAACGATTAATGCTTGCAGTTCCAACTGATCATTCCATATTAAAGGAAGGCGCTGTTTGTCTTGAAATGCTGAAAAAAGACGATTTTAT
>F157a_European_Toad__coassemble_81_pt1 | contig 15697 bp, 18 predicted proteins | sample F157a_European_Toad__metabat2_low_PE_002 | metagenome-assembled genome bin F157a_European_Toad | reverse complement strand
ACCCCCTGCGTGCAAGGCAGGTGCTCTCCCAGCTGAGCTAAAACCCCATGTATATTAATTCGATAACTGGGAGCTATCGAATGCTTTAATAATATACCATTTTATTAAAATGATGTCAATTGTTTTTAAGAAAAAAGAGAAATTTCTAAGATAAGTAAATTCTTTGTTTAAATAAGAATAAATAATAAAGAATAAGAGTTTTAATAATGTGAAAATGATGATAAAAACAGTATTTCATATTCCGACTAGATACGTTATACTATGTCTATGTACAATGAAAAAGTAGTTGATAATTTACATAATGGAGGATTTATGATTCGAGATATAAACAAACAAGATGTGGATAAAGTAATGGAGTTATGGCTAAATACGAATATGGCTGCTCACTCTTTTATAGAAAGTGAGTACTGGATAAGTAACTATGAAAATGTAAGAGAAATGATGATGGAAGCTATTATATTTGTTTATGAAGTAAATGATGAAATTCAAGGGTTTATTGGATTAATGGATAATTATATTGCGGGAATCTTTGTATCTAAACAATCACAGTCAAAAGGTATTGGTAAAAAATTACTTGACTATGTGAAAAATGAGAAGGATGCATTGACTTTGAGTGTTTATAAAGAGAATGAAAGAGCTGTTAATTTTTATCTACGTGAGTCGTTTGTTCTTGTTGAAGAGTCAATGGATGAAAATACAGGAAAACTTGAATTAAAGATGAGTTGGGTAAGGAATTGAATATTATCAAACTACAGTTACTTGATATATAGTCTGGGTAATTGATCAAATCTATCGAAATAACTTAATATTTGGTGTACAATGAAGATGAAGTTGAATGGGGTGAGGTTATGAAAAAGAGACTGTTATTTATTGTGAACCCTACGGCGGGGAAAGGACAGATTAAAAGAAGTCTATGTGATATTCTCAATCTTCTTACTCGCCATAACTTTTTAGTGCACATTCATATTACCCAAGATGGAAACGATGCGAGAAAACAGGTGCTTAAAAGAGCAACTAAATATGATTATTTGTTATGTAGTGGTGGAGACGGTACTTTAAATGATGTGGTTAAGGCTTTGATGCAGTGTGATAAAAAACCTATTCTTGGATATATTCCGGCAGGGACGACCAATGATTTTGCGACAACTTTGCATATACCTAAGGACATGCTGAAGGCGACACAACAATTTGTTGACGGGGTGTCTTTTAAGATTGATTTAGGTAGGTTTAATCAACAATGGTTTACTTATGTCGCAGCCTTTGGAGCATTTACAGAAGTAGCTTATTCAACACCTCAAGATTTTAAGAATAATTTTGGCCGAATTGCTTATTTTTTAGAAGGACTAAAAAGTCTAGCTAATATTAGTGAATACCATATGAAAATTAATGCTGACGATGATGAAATAGAAGGTGATTTTATTTATGGTCATGTAAGTAATTCCACATCTGTTGCGGGAATTACCCTATCAATGAAAGATATATTTGTAAATGATGGATCGTTTGAACTATTTATGATTTATCGTCCTAATAATCCACTGGATATACAAGCAATTATTGCTGCCTTATTAATGCAGGATATTCATAATAATTGGTTTGTCTATCGTAAAGTAAAGAAAGTTACATTTGAAACTGATTCACTAGCCCAATGGACCCTCGATGGTGAATTTGGTGGTGAATATAAAAAGGTAGAAATTACCAACGAACAGCAAGTATTAGATATTGTTGTGAAAAGAGAAGAGTAATATGAAATTAACCAACCAAATTAAAGCTTATTATCCAATCAATGATCAAGAAATAAATGATCAAAGAATCATGTTAGATTGGCTTGAACAGAATCCAAATAATGCGCTACTTCGTAGTAATGAAATTGCTCACTTTACAGCGAGTGCTATCATCATGAATCAATCATTCACTAAGGTTTGCATGGTCTATCATAATATCTACCAGACTTATTGTTGGGTTGGTGGCCATCATGATGGTGATGAGGATGCAATTGCTGTGGCTCTTAAAGAGGCTAGCGAAGAAACAGGAATCACGAATTTTCAGTTATTTGAAGAAGGTTTATCTTCCATCGAAATTTTACCTGTCTTTGCTCATTATAAAAAAGGAAAGTATATAAGTGGTCATTTGCACATGAATACGAGTATACTCTTAGTAGCAGATGAAGAAGAGTTGCTTCAAGTTAAAGAAGATGAAAATAGCGATGTGAAATGGATAAAAGTGGAACAACTTGAACAATATTCAAATGAACCAGAATTAATTGTCATTTATAAAAAGTTAATTCAAAGAACTATTGAAAGGAATAAAAGATGAAAAAAATCATGTTAGTATTAAGTGTATTCTTGTTTGGAGCTTGTGCTCATTCTAATTATAAAACGATTAAAGCTGAGGAAGCATTATCAATGATGAGTGATGAAGTCATTATTCTTGATGTCCGTGAAGTTGATGAATATGATGATGGACATATTAGTAAGGCAATTAATCTACCTCTTGGCCATATCAATAAGGCTGAAGAGTCATTTAAAGATAAGGAACAAACAATTCTTGTGTATTGTCGTAGTGGTCGAAGAAGTGCTGAGGCAGCCAAGAAATTAGTTAAGCTAGGATATACGAATGTTTATGATTTTGGTGGTATCCTTGATTGGCCTTATGAGATTGTAAAGGATTAATACTATGAACGAGAAAATGGATTTGAATAAACGTTTTTTAGTATTTAGTTATTTGTTTCAATTATCTACACAGTTAGAAACTATAGGGAGTAAGTATATTGAAGATTTCACTTTTAAGCAATGGTATTTTATGCTTATTCTAAGTAATTTGTTTGATAAAGCTCCGACATTAAGTGAATGTGCAGAGGTTATCGGTTGTTCACATCAAAATGCCAAACAAATAGCTAGTAAGTTAGTCGATAAGGGCTATTTGAAGATTGAAAAAGATAAAAGTGATTCACGGGTAATAAGGTTGAAACCAACTTTAAAGTATCAAAGACTCAGTGAAGTGCGATTAAGCAAAGACCAAAAATTCATCGCTGAATTGTTTAATGGATTAAGTATGAAAGAAGTTGAAGTTATGGTAAAAGCATTTATGAAGATGGAAAAAAATCTGCAATTAATGCAGATTGATAAGTAGAGCTAGCGGTAGAATCGCTTCTAGTGACATTCTTACTGAGTTCACTAGGAGTTACAGGCGTGTTTGCTTATGGGCTAAGTTTAGGAACCCCTTATGCAATTGAAGCAATCGCAAATGCTGTAATAGACTATCCGGGTGATTCGATTATTAGATACAATATAAAATATTATAGAAATAAGAGCTGTATTATGTATCTATTAGGTAGTACATTTACTATGAAAGCACACGGAACTGAATCTGATAGAGAATTCGAGTGGAGCTGGTTATAAAATCCTACATTAAGTTACGTAGGAACACAATGTAAAATGATGAGCCAAAAAAATTACTATTAAACTACAAGATAGACTGCTACCAATATGAGTGTTATACTTGGATTGGTTGTATTAAAACAATTGGCACTTCTAATAAGAGTGAGGGAGATAGTGTATGTTTGACGAAAGATTTAAAAAACGTTTATTCAAATCATTAATCGAATATTTAATAGTACTGGTAATCGCGTGTTTAATGCGCCTATTTAAACTAGATGAAGTATACTTATCTCTTTTAATTGTTGGATATATTTTAATACATTTTTTATTAAACGGACATAAAGTTGTTGAAGATGAAATTACATGGGCTCAAATGAGTAAAATTCAGCGCATATTTGATTTTAGCTTAGTTGCAATTTTAATTTTAATAGTTAATTGGATACTATGAACCGCTGCTTACTAAGATATTATTCACTACGGGATTTATCAATAATATACAAAAAAAGAGACGTAACTTTATAGATGATTATCTACTTCATTACAGCCTCTTTTTATTTAACAATAAACTCTAAGAAATAAGGGAGTTGTTTTCTCCACCAAGCCCAATCATGAGCAACATCATTTCCCCAATAATCAACCCATGCATGTATCTTTTTATCATTAAAGATAGCTTGCATTTTTTTTGTGCTTTCAACCATATCTTCTTCCCAATCACCCTGTCCAACACATAGGATAATTAAGGAGCGATTGTAACGCTCAATATAAGGATGATTATCTGGTAAGTTCTTCATATAATCAATCGGTGAATTCATATAAACAAGGTCATCATGATAATCATGAAAGAAGAAATCTGCTTGATAAATTCCACTTAGCGAGAGTAAACAATTAAAGATATCAGGTCGGCGTAAAAAGAAATTAGTACTATGAGCGCCTCCCATACTATTTCCAGTAACCATAAGACCACTGGGATAATAGCCATTTGCTTTTTGATTGATATCATAAATAAGTGGAACTACTTCCTCAATAATATAGTTATAGTAGCGTTCATGTAACTCAATACGAGTTCTAGGCTTGCCATCCTCATAACTCCATGTCTCTTTATCAATACTATCAACACAGAAAAATTGTATTTTTCCTGAGTCGATAAAGTCTTTTGCTGCTTCAATCATTCCATTGTTTTCATAATCAAAGAAACGACCATCCTGTGAAGGGAAGACAAGGCATGGTTTTCCACCATGACCATAAACTTTAAATTCCATATCACGGCTTAAATGGCGGCTATGTTTTTTGTAATACTCTATTTTCATATGATTTTCTCCTCTACTTCGGCTTGGACATAGTGGATGAATTCTTGTACTTGATCTAACGTATAGAAGCAAGCATTGAACATGTAGTTACCCATCGCATCGGATAGAATATCAGGCATTCTCTCATCCATAACAATGTTTGAGAAATAACGACTCTTAATTTGTTCGTTGCTATGAATATATTGCTTACCATCTTTTTTACTAGCATAAGCACAATAATATTTACGATCAATCTTAGGTTGTTTATTTTCATCAAAACAAATCATATCCGCATAGATTTGATAGACATCACACATATTCGCAAAGTTCATCATATCTGGAGAGTAACCACCAGCGGGACGCATATTCACTTCCAATGCAACAAGCTCACCTTTTTTAGCTAAGCCTGGACGGTCTTCTAATAAACGGAAGAACTCAAAGTGAACAAAGCGACTCTTAACACCAAAGGCTTTAATTGTTTTACGTCCAAGTTCTAATAAATCCTTATCAATATTTTTCACTGTATAGTAATTCAAGTGATTTCCAGTATTAACAACGTCCATAATTGGATCAGGAAAGCAATGAACTGTTTCAAATAATATTTTTTTCTTTGAATTGGTGATTGCATCATAAGAATAAATAGTCCCTGATATAAATTCTTCCATTAAATAAGCATTCTTAGGTTTGTATTTATAAAATTCTTTTAATTCTGCTTCATTTCTAATTTTATAGGTTGCACTTGCTCCAACACCGTTATCTGGTTTCACAATCACTGGGAAACCAACGGTTTTAATAAAGGCCTGTGCTGTTTTTAAATCTGACACTTTTAAGCAACGTGCACTTTTAATACGTGCTTTTTTATAAAAATTCTTCATAGATGACTTTAATTTAAAGTTACCGATGTTGTCATCTTTATATCCGCTTGTTATATTAAAATTGGTTCGTAAGTAAGCATCACTTTCTAGCCAAAATTCATTGTTTGATTCTAACCAATCAATTTTACCATATTTAAAAGTGAAATAAGCAACAGCTTTCAACATAGCTTCACGATTTAGCATATCTTCTACTAAGTAATATTCAGTTAAAGTATTTTTTAACTCTTTGCTTAGTTCATCATAAGGTGTATCTCCGATACCTAAAACGTTGACACCATTTTTCATTAATCGATCACAGAAGTTCCAATATGACTTTGGAAATTGTGGTGAAATAGCGATAAAATTCATTCAATCACTCCCTTATTTATAGTCTTATTTTAACATAGAATGTTTCTTTAAATCTTAATTCTTTGTAATTAAAGCAAAGAAAACTAAATCTTCATCAAATGGATTGGCTATCGCATGACTTTGATTTTTACCACAAAATAAGCAATCACCAGATTTCACTGGATATTCAAAATTTTCATCAGTATAGATTCCTTGACCGGAGATAATTGTATAAGTTTCTGTGTCCTCAATGTGTTGGTGAAGACCAATACTATTATGAGGGAAAACAGTGATTTTAGCGTACATCTTTATTGATTCTAAAGAAGCATCTTTTAAGTGTTCGATTTGTATTTGACCTACACCACCGGATCTTCTCTCAAAAACTTCAATTTTGGTTTGTAATTTACCCATCTTAGTCCTCCATAATGAGTCCGTATTTAATGAAGCTTTTATAGATTGCGTCATCTTCAATGTTGTCACATACATCATCAGCAATTTCCTTGACTATATCACGACCATTTCCCATACATACCCCCACATTAGCGTGGAGAATCATTTCATAATCATTCAAACTATCGCCATAAGCCATCGTATCAGCGAGTTGACTTTGTGTATACTCTAAAATATGGTCCATTCCTGTTGCTTTAGAAAGATGTGAAGCAATGCATTCACCATTGATGTAATCCATATCTTTTTCGCCATGAACTAAGATTGAATAATCTTCATGAAGAAGTTTTTTGAGTTCTTCAATGGCTTCAGCTGATTGAGCGAAAAAACTTATTTTATTAATCGGTTCTTCATCAAGATTAATGTCGAGATAAGAACTCATGTTGTGTTCCCTTAGAAAAGTGGCAGCTAATTCGGAGTTAGTACCAAAACCAAGACGCATCTTAAACATTTTATGAAAACGTTCCTTAGCGATTTTATCAATATAAGAACCATGTTCTCCCTCTAAAGTAAAACCAACCTCAAGCTCCTTTAGGATTTTAATTGTTTTTCTTAATAATTCAGGAGCTAGGCGATGAACAAAAAGTCGTTGGTGGTCAATTTCAACATCGGCTCCTGCGGCGTAAATGGCTCCATCAAAACCAACATCAAGCATGTCTTGGGAAACTGCGGAGCGTACTCTTCCAGTACAAACATAAACCTTATGTCCGTTGTTTCGTGCTTTGGTAACGGCCAATTTCGCAGATGCAGGGATTCCGTTCTGTTCACCATGGTCATATAATGTTCCATCAATATCCATAAATAATAATTTACTCATAATTACACTCCTCATTTATCGTCTTATTATACATGAAATCATTCAATTTGACCACGAATAAGAGCGAAAATCAACATAAAGTAAAAATAGATTCAGAGTAAGGAGCGTGTGAAGAGTAAAATCTAAATAAGAGAAGTTTTGTAGATATAGGGATGAAATATGATATAATTATAAATAAATTAAGCAGATGAAAACGAAAGGCAAAATAGCGTGAAAGGAACAATCATATGAATGAAACTAATTTAAAAGCATGGGAATATTTCTTGGACTTTACTGGTGAGAATTTAGCTTCCACAAAAAAACAATGTTTGGTAGTGAAAACAAAGAAACAAGGATGCCCAATGCGTTTTGAAGGGAATCAAAAGATAACTGTCTTAGCTCATGAAATTGAAGCAAAGGCATTGGTTTATATGATGTTTAATAATGAAAAAAATGAACCAGAACTGATTGCGATACTAAGAAGCATTCAAGAGGTTGAAGCTGAACCTGATTATATGGTTGAAGGTGTTCATGATGGAATCATTTATGAATGTGAGATTAACCTTGTGGCTGATGTGAAGGCATTTATTGATAAAGAAGAAATGAAACGTTTAATTCAAGTTGGACGCGATTTTATGAAAGCAGATATGAAAAGTGAGTTTGCCAGTGATCAAATGATGAAGAAAACGCAACCACCTTTATATAAAGAAGCTTATGGAGACATTATTCCATTAAATAGAGATTTCTCACAGTTGACTATTGAAAAAGATTTTTTGAAGATTATTAACAAAAGAAAGAGTCATCGTAATTATACTAAAGAAGCAATTACTCTTGATGAACTCTCCTATTTATTATGGTGTACTCAGGGTGTAAAAGAAATAGTAGGCGATGGTTATGCTACGATAAGAACAGTGCCTTGTGGTGGTGCTCGCCATGAGTTTGAGACCTATTGTTCTATTCATAATGTTGTTGGATTGAAACAAGGAGTCTATCATTATTTGTCTGGTGAACATGCGTTAGAATTACTTCATGAAGAAGAAAACATTGAAGAAAAATGTGCGAACCTTCTATGCGGACAAAGCTTTGCTAAAGAATCAGCACTTACCTTTATGTGGAGTTGTGTATGTTATCGAGCTGAGTGGCGTTATAACATCAATGCTCATCGCATTATTCTTCAAGATATTGGTCATGTTGGAGAAAATTTATATTTAGCCTGTGAAAGTATTGGTTTAGGAACTTGTGGAGTTGGGGCATACTTACAAGAAGAGATTGATGAATTCTGTGGATTAGATGGCAATGAAGAATTCATTGTCTATAGTGCACCTGTCGGAAAAGTGCTCAATGAAAATAAAGGATGAAAGGAGTGATTCGATGTTTAATCATGCGATTTGGAAAAAAATAAAGCCATGGGTAATACTATCCACCTATATTATATTTTTATTAGTTATCTTATCAAATTTCGATGATTTTATGAGTAATGTTACTTGGGTAATATCTTTGTTTAATCCTTTATTATATGGATTAGGTATTGCTTTCGTATTAAATCTACCTATGAGTTTTATTGAAAGACAATTTAGGAAAATGATTAAAGAGGATAGTAAAATAACGAAATTAGTACGTCCTATTTCATTGCTATTAACTTTAGTAATAGCCTTTACCTTTATTAGTTTATTATCAGTAATTGTATTGCCACGAATTGCGGCATCACTGGGTTCAGTAATTAATAATATTTCAATCGTATTACAGAATTTCTTTAATAACTTAGATGAGATTTTAACTTTCTTCAATATTGATGTTAATCTAATTGATCTTAAACAGGTAGAGAATTTCTTAAAGATGCCTTGGAGTGATATTATCAACAAAGGCTTACAATTAATTGGAAACTCAGCAAGTGGTATATTATCAACTACGGTAGCCTTTGGTAATTCATTTATGATTTGGTTTGCTGGCTTTATGTTCTCTCTTTATATTTTATCAAGTAAAGAAACATTAGCACGTCAAACAAAGAAATTGATGTTTGCTTATGGTAAGAGGGAATATGCATTACGTTTATTAGAAATAGCAAAATTAGCACAAAGAACTTTCTCTAAATTTATTGGTGGTCAAATGTGTGAAGCGGCAATTTTAGGGTGTTTATACTTTATTGGTATGAAAGTATTCAATATGCCATTTGCTGAATTGATTGCTACAATTATAGCGATTACATCCTTAGTTCCAGTATTTGGTCCAATGATAGGGATGATTATTGGTGCTTTCTTAATCTTTACTGTTAATCCATTAACCGCTTTAGGTTTTGTGATTTTCTATCAAGTACTTCAAGAAATTGAAAACAATCTAATATATCCACGCGTTGTTGGTAATTCAGTTGGATTACCTGGAATCTGGACACTATTGTCAATTTTTGTCTTTGGTGGATTATTTGGAATAATAGGAATGCTAACTGCTGTTCCAACGACTGCTGTTATTTATATCTTATTAAATGATCATGTTAATTCAACCTTAGATAAAGAAAAAATAGAGATAACGGATGATGGAATCTGTTTTCAAGAGGATTCAAAGGATAAAAAAGGTTAAAAAAAGATAATCTAGTGATTTTACTTGTCAATCATGGGGTTATACGTTAAAATATAGTACGCATTAAAAGTAAAACTTTTAGATAAATGGAGGTAGTAAAAATGAGTAAAATGTTATTCACTTCAGAATCAGTTACTGAAGGACATCCTGATAAAATATGTGATCAAATTTCTGATGCTGTCTTAGATGCAATCGTTGCTCAAGATCCAATGGCACGTGTGGCTTGTGAAACATGCTGTACTACAGGTCTTGTAATGGTTATGGGAGAAATATCTACAAACTGTTATGTTGATATCCCTAAGATTGCTCGTGAGGTTATTCTTGATATTGGTTATGACCGTGCAAAATATGGGTTTGATGGAACAACTTGTTCTGTGTTAACTGCCATCGATGAACAATCTGGAGACATTGCTATGGGGGTTGATAATTCACTTGAGACTAGAGATGGTAAGGGAATTGCTGATGTTGGAGCTGGCGACCAAGGAATGATGTTTGGTTATGCGAGTGATGAAACAGAAGAATTGATGCCTTTATCAATTTCATTAGCTCACAAACTAGCTAAACAATTAACAGCTGTTAGAAAAGACGGTACACTTGCTTACTTAAGACCTGATGGTAAAACACAAGTAACAGTGGAATATGATGGCAACTATGTTAAAAGAATTGATACCATCGTTGTTTCTACGCAACATGCTGATGATGTTGAACTTTCAACAATCCGTGAAGATTTAATTGAATGGGTAATTAAGAAGATTATTCCAGCGAATTTGATGGATAATGATACTAAAATATTTGTGAATCCTACTGGACGTTTTGTTATTGGTGGACCACAAGGAGATAGTGGTTTAACAGGAAGAAAAATCATTGTTGATTCTTATGGAGGAGTTGCTCGCCATGGTGGTGGTGCATTCTCTGGGAAAGATGCAACAAAGGTTGACCGTTCGGCTGCCTATGCTGCTCGTTATGTTGCGAAAAATATCGTTGCTGCGAAGTTAGCTAAGAAATGCGAAATCCAATTAGCCTATGCAATTGGAATAGCTCACCCTGTTTCAATCATGGTTGATACATTCAATACTGGGGTAATTAGTGATGAAAAACTATCACAAGTTGTATCAGAAGTCTTTGATTTAAGACCCAATGCAATCATTGAACAACTGGATTTAAGAAAACCAATTTATCGTCAATTAGCAGCCTATGGACATATGGGAAGAACTGACTTAGATGTTAAATGGGAAAAGACAGATCGAGTAGAAGATTTATTAAAAGCAATTAAATAATTTGCTAGGTAGGATTCATATTATATGGACCCTACCTTTTTCTATGATATCAATTGTAAATTACTGATATATCTTGTATAATATGGGACATTGAGGTGATGTTATGAATTTAAATCAATTGGCTAAAACAGCGACTTTAGCGGGTGAATTATTATTGAAAAATGGAGCAGAAACGTATCGAGTAGAAGACACTATGAATCGTATTTGTTCACAATATGGAGCAACGATTGTTGATTCATTCGCAACACCGACTCTTTTGATCGTCTCTTTTTCTTATCAAGATCAATTAATTCATAACATTAAACGGATTCATCAACGTAGTGTAGATTTAAATAAAATAGATAAAATCAATGATTTATCACGTAATATAATTACCAGAAATATCACTTTGGAAGAACTTAATGATGCTTTGAATGGAATCAATAAAGAAGAGCGATATTCAACGATTGTAACTTTATTCTTCGCTTCTCTATGTACTTTTGGTTTTGCTTTCTTCTTTCAAGGAAGTTTAAAAGATGCTATTTCAGCATTATTTGTTGGGTTTATCATTAAAGCCATAACCATGTTCTTAGAAAAACTCGAACTCAACGGTTTCTTTGTAAATACAATAGGTGGAGCTTTAGCCACATTGATTGCTATGGCTTTGTACCATCTTCAATGGGCAGATTCATTAGATAAAGTTGTTATCTCTTCAATTATGTTATTAGTACCAGGATTGGCTATTACTAACGCGATTCGTGATACGGTGAGTGGCGATTTATTATCAGGAATGTCACGCACGATTGAAGCCTTTTTAGTTGCTGTAGCCATTGCTTTAGGAAGTGGAGCTATCTTCATGCTTCTAGGAGGTTTCTAAGATGATTCAATCAGGATTATCTGCTTTCGTGGCAGCATTAGGATTTGGTGTTATTTTCAATATACGAGGAATTAAATTAATTGTAGCGGCACTTATTGGTGGAGTTGGTGGTTTTACTTATGCCTTAGCTTTATCCTTTAATGTAAGTGAAGCTGTTTCATTATTGTTTGGGGCAACCTGCATGAGCATTGCTGCTGAACTAGCCTCTCGTAAGTTTAAGACACCTGTTACAACCTTCATGGTATGTGCTCTCATTCCACTTGTCCCTGGTGGAAGCATGTATTATACGATGATTGAAGTGGTTAAAGGAAATATCTATGAAGCTTTAGTCTTAGGAACACAAACTATTATGGCTGCTGGTGCCTTAGCATTAGGCTGTACTTTAGTTTCTTCTACGACTCGCTTTTACTATAAAATGAAAATGAAGGTGAAAAACACGTGAATAAAATAGAACTACTCGCTCCTGCTGGGAATCTTGAATCATTAAAAGCTGCAATTCAAAATGGTGCTGATGCTATCTATCTTGGAGGTAGTCTTTTTGGTGCACGTGCTAGCGCTAATAATTTCAATATTGAAGAAATGAGAGAAGCCATAGCTATCGCACATGGTTATGGTGTAAAAATATATGTAACAATGAATACATTAATCAAAGATGATGAATTCAAACAATGTATGGAAACTGTCGATATGTATTATCGAATGAATGTAGATGCTTTAATTATCCAAGATTTAGGTCTACTTCATCAAGTACGCCAACGATATCCAAATTTTGAACTTCATGCATCAACACAAATGCATATCCATACGGTTGAAGGATTAGAAGTACTTAAACGTTGGGGAATCGAGCGAGGTGTCGTTGCTAGAGAAACATCTCTTGATGTTATTAAAGAGATGGCAAAGGTTGGCATTGACTTAGAGGTCTTTGTCTATGGCGCTTATTGCGTTAGTTATTCTGGTCAATGTTTAATGAGTAGTTCAATTGGACATCGAAGTGGAAATCGTGGTGAATGTGCGCAAACCTGTCGTTTACCTTATAAACTGATTCAAGAAATTGATGGGGTTAAAAAGGAAATTAAAACGAATGGTAATTATTTGTTGTCTCCCAAAGACTTAAATACATTAGAAATAGTCCCTCAATTAATTGAAAGTGGAATTACTTCATTTAAAATAGAAGGTCGTATGAAAAGACCTGAATATGTAGCATTAATTACTTCATTATATCGTAAAGCTATTGATTCTTATTTTAATCATGAATCCTTTAATGTTGATGAATCGATGAGGGAAGAAATGCAAAAAGTATTCAATCGCGGCTTTACTTTAGGACATTTAATGCATAAAAAGGGAAGTCAATTGATGAGTCAAATTCGCCCCAATCATGTGGGTATTGAAATTGGTGAAGTAGTGAAAATGAGCAAAGAACGATTTACCGTAAAATTGCATCATGACTTATATCAAGGAGATGGAATACGAATACTAAATGAACAAGGAGACGTTGGCTTTGTAGTGAATTATCTCTATAAAAATGAAAATCTTGTGAATCAAGGATATGCAGGGGAATTGATTGATTTAGGTTATTCTGTGGGAGTTAAAGTAGGTGCTAAAGTTTTAAAAACAAGTGACTGTAAACAACTTGCTGAATTAAATAAGAGGATTGAAAGCAATCAACGTCGTATTCCAATAAACGGAATGATTACCTTGAAAAAAGGAGAACCAGTTTTATTTAAAGTGAGTGATTCTCTTGGATTGACTACTGAAATAAAAAGCGATGAAATCGTTGGAGTAGCCTTAAAGACACCTCTTGAGAAAGAGCGAGTAGCTACTCAACTAAATAAAACGAAATCAACTCCTTTTGACTTCGCTCAATTAAGTATTGAAATGGATTCACAAATTACGTTTCCAATATCGAAGCTAAATGAATTAAGAAGAGTCATCTTAGAGAAACATTTTAATCTTCGTTCAAATCAAATGCGAGAGCGAATCATCAATGAATTACTACCGATGAAGCCAGTACAGGCTAAACCAATTCAGTTGAATGTTAGTGTTTCTACATATGAGCAATATAAGTGTGCCATTGAGTGTGGAATCAATTCAATTTCAGTGATTAAACAATCACTTTATGATAGAATCATGATGGAAGATGAAAAGGTAATGCTTGTTCATGAACGAGTAAAAAAACATCCTTACCTAGAGACAACTGGGATTATTCAAGAAGTCGGTGGTTTGAATTTGAAAGCAGATCATTCGGCATCGCCTGCTCTTAATACCATGAATGCTTATACTGCGTCGGTTTTATTTAATGAAGGTTGTTCAAGTGTTACTTTCTCTTTAGAGTGCAGTTTAGCTCAAGCTAAAACAGTATGCAACAACTTTCAACAATTAACAGGAAGTCAAGGAAACTTTGAAGCTGTAGTTTATGGACGAGTTGAAAATATGATTAGTGAAGCTTGTCCGATTAATACTAATATTTTAGATAATGATAAGAAGAATTGTTCACTTTGTAAGGGTAAAAATAGATATTACTTAGTTGATGGCAAACAAAAAAGTTATCCTCTTTATGGGGATGATGATTGTTGTTTACATATTTATCATAGTGAGACTTTGAATGAAATTGATTCAATCAAAGAATATCAAAAGTTTGGTGTATCACAATTCCGTTGTATTTTAGTGGATGAAGATTCACTTGAAAGTAAACAAGTTTTAATGAAAGCGATGAAAGCAATAGGAGGAAACAGATGATTAAATGTATCGTAAGTGACTTAGATGGAACGTTAATAAACGAAAATCATATTTTAAGTAAAATAACACAAGAGGGTATCAAAGATTATATTAATCAAGGAATGCAGTTTATTATTGCGACAGGAAGAGACTATTTGTCCGCTTCACCTATTTTTGAGAATACGGGAATTGATATGGAAATGATTTTACTCAATGGTGCGCAAGTCCGTAAAAATGATGGTGAAATTATCGATAATTATTCTTTAACACATGAACAAATTCGTAAAATAACTTCGGTGTTTAACGAATATGGCTTACTTTGGAATGCGTATGCAATTGATGGTTCTTGTTCAATCTTTTCATGCAAAGATTTACTTAAATCGTTTGTGAAAGCGGCGAAGGTTGTTGGTTTTTGTCGTGAAGATGAAGAGGGAGAAGAACATCGCTCTTTCTTTGATGAAACACGAGTTTATGCGAATGTAGAGGAACTTCTTGAAAAGGAACAAACAATTTTGAAAATTGAGACTCATGAAAAAGACGTTGAAAAATTATTAAAAGTAAAATTGATTTTAGATGAGATAGAAGAGATTGCGGTAGCTTCTTCGTTTGTGATCAACTTAGAAATTACTCATCGTGAAGCTCAAAAAGGAATTACTCTAAAGAAAGTACTCGACAAATTAGGAATTAAAGAAGATGAAGTTGTTGTCGTAGGGGATTCATTAAATGATATTACCATGCTTGAAATGTTTGATTATTCTTATGCAGTAGCGAATGCTTGCGAAGAAGCAAAGACAGCTGCCCATTATGGAACTCGTACGAATTTAGAGGACGGTGTACTTTATGCTGTGAAAGATGCGATAGCAAAATCTGAACAAAATTAAATAAAAGCGTGTAAAATAAAGGTTTATTATTAGCGTGAAAAAAACATGAAAATTTACATTACACAAATCAAATGAAAACGCTTGCATAAATTTATTTTTGCGATACAATAGAAGTACAAAGAGTGAGAGGAAGTGAAAGTCATGAACCAATTAATTCAAAGATACATTAATGATTTTGTTCATGGCAACACTCGAAATGTGGATACTTTAATGTGGTTTTAAGACGGACGTAACATGTTAACATGCGTTCGTCTTTTTTATTAAAACTCCACGCTCTCTTTTAAGG
>F157a_European_Toad__coassemble_60_pt1 | contig 16972 bp, 18 predicted proteins | sample F157a_European_Toad__metabat2_low_PE_002 | metagenome-assembled genome bin F157a_European_Toad | reverse complement strand
CAATCCTTATTAACTGCTTAATTCAGCTTTTTACTTTTAGTCCAAATAATTGGGTGCACTTCAAGGTTTCATAAAACCTAGCTCTTCTTTTTGTGTAGTGACTATTGTATTTCTTTTCTTTGATAGAGAAATACAGAAAGCATGTAAGAGGATGTGTATAGTAAAATACTAAATATTAAATAACCAACCCTAAATAGTGAATCAGCATTTGATGAATCAGATAGAAATGGAGAGAGAATCAAACTAGTGCCTATGAATAATCCTAGACTAATAAAAATAGAGATCATCAATAAGGTTTCGTTCTTATCTGTACCAAATATTAAAACTAAGGGTGTCATAAAAGTGGGGATGGACATGGCAAAGGCGATACCAAAGATGAAGCCATAAGCTAGTCTATCTAAGTTGATACTACCTACAATTGCATTAAATAACAACGCGCTTAGAATAGCCATGATAAGACCTATAAAAGTATACAATAGAAAGGATAGATAACGAGCTTTAATTACATCTTTTCGACTAATTGGTAACGTAAGTTCAAACTTACTCCATTTCGATGTTCCATCTTTTTGGATTGAAGTTCCTGACAAAGCACCAAAGGCGCCAAGTAAGCCGCTAATCATTCCGGTGAGTAAAATATTTGAATTTGGAAAGGACCTAGCTATAAAGGGAACTATGATCATTCCTATAAAGCCAATTAAAATGGTTAATTTTAATGAACCTTCAACGGTATAAAAATTGTTTCTTATTAGACCCTTCATTTAGTGTTCCTCCTTCGTTAATAGTGGTAAAATTTCATCAATGGTTGCGCTGTCGAGAACAACATGAGGATATTTTTTGGAAAACTTGGTTTTATTACTTATTAAGACTTCAATTTGTAATCCTCTTTTTCTTACTGAAATGTATTCTGATTCATCAAGTTTATCAAAATCAGTTTGTTTCATACGAGCTATTCCATATTCATAAATTAATGTATCTTTTTTCTCGTTCAGAATTATTTTTCCATGATTGATAAAAAGGATATAATCAGATATCTTTTCTAGGTCACTGGAGATGTGTGAGGAAAGAAGTATAGAGTTATTTTCATCCTCAACAAACTCTAAAAATACATCCAGTATTTCTTCTCGCACTACCGGGTCCAATCCTGCCGTAGCTTCATCTAAAATCAATATTTTTGCTTGATGAGAAAGCGCTACACTGATGGATAGCTTCATTGACATACCGCGTGAAAATGTCTTGATTTTTTTGTTTCTTGGAATATCAAAGCGTTCAAGGTATGAAAAGAATTGTTCAGCCTCAAAGTTTTCATAGATGTCATTTAATACCTTTTCTAGTTTATTAGGTGTCAAATCACCTGAGAAATGAACAGCATCAAATACAACACCTATTTCATTACGAATGGATGTGTTATCGTCACTCATTTTTTCATTAAAGAAGGTAACTTCTCCACTATCTTTGTGGATGATATTCAATAAGCAATTCATTGTAGTGCTTTTTCCAGCACCATTTTTACCTACAAAGCCAACAATGGAGCCTTTAGGAATATTAAAAGAAATATCTTGTAACTTAAAGTCAGTGTTTTTATATGACTTGCAAAGATTGTGTACTTGTATTGCGTAATCCATTTATTTATCCTCCTCATAAAATATCTTCAATAATTCAGTCATCTTGCTTAATGGAATACTATGAGTTCGTGCGATATCAGCAGCAATCATTAAATGTTCCTCGGCTTGTTTCTGTTGTTCTTCTTGTATAAAATCTTTGTTTTGTGCAGCAACAAAACTACCACGACCGACTGTCGTTTCAATAAAACCATCTCTCGTTAAATCTTCATAAGCCTTTTGAACAGTGATAACACTGACATGGATTGTTTTAGCGAGAGAACGCATCGAAGGGATTGGTTCTCCTGTTGTTAGTTCTCCGCTCATAATCATCGCTTTAATTTGAGAGGTTATCTGTTCATAAATCGGTTTACTTGTATTCGAACTAATAATAATTTCCACAAAAATCCTCCTATCAAACTGTCAACAATAAACAAGTGTACATGTTGAATAAGTACACTATATCACTGATGAGGATACAATGTCAATATGAATAATTCACAAATTTGATAGAATCAATTATTAAAAGAGCATTTCATACTGTTCATGATAGCGTTTACTTGTTATAATAATACATAGAGTTAAGGAGGATTTTATTATGAAAACTTATATTGGGGTAGACTTAGGTGGAACGAATGTTCGTGTGGCTAAAGTCAGTGAAGATGGAAAAATTATTCAAGTTGTGAAAGAAGAAACACAAGTTGAAAACGGTGTTGAATTTGTTATAGCGAAGATTATTCGTTTGATTGAAAGTATTGATGGATATGCTGAAGTAAGCGGAATTGGAATGGGTGTTCCAGGACCGGTTGATGTTGAAAACGGTGTGATGATGTTAGCCACAAATTTACCAGGATTTCAAGACTATCCAATGGCTGAAACAATCCGTAAACACTTTAATATACCAGTTTATGCAGATAATGATGTAAACGTTGCTTGTCTTGCGGAAAGCTACCATGGAGCAGGTAAGGGTAAACCTATCTGTTACTATGTAACCATTTCGACAGGAATTGGTGGAGCCTTTACTTTCAATAACCGTTTAGTTTCAGGAAAAGCAGGATATGCTGGAGAAGTAGCGGATATTATTATTGACCGCAACCGTGAAAAGGTGAATTACTTAAATGTAGGAGCAGTAGAAAACGAAGCCAGTGGAACGGCAATTACACGTATAGGTAAAGCAGCTTTTGGTGATCACATTAAACACGCTGGTATGGTTTTTGATTTAGCGCGTGAAGGTGATAAAAAAGCCCTTGAAATAGTGGATACAATGGCCTACGATTTAGCTGTTATGTTCTCTACAATAGCTTTAGTTGTTGATCCACATATCTTTGTTGTTGGTGGAGGATGCATGAAATCAAAAGATGTTTTCTTTGATAAAGCAATTGCTTACTTTAAGGACTTAGTTCATGTGGGAATGCAAGATGTAATTTTTGAACAAGCTCAATTAGATGAACCAGGATTAGTAGGAGCTGCTATGTTACCTATGTCATATGGTAAATAGTTATGAATGAAACAATATTAATTAAATATGCTGAATTAGCAGTCAAAATGGGTGTTAACTTACAAAAAAATCAAACTTTAATGTTAACTGCCCCCGTTGAGTGTGCTGAATTAATAAGAGCAATCACAAAGGTTGCTTACTCTGTTGGTGCTATGAAAGTTATTGTTAATTGGAAAGATGATTTGATTAGTCGTGCTCATTATGAGGGACAATCTATTGAAACACTGACGGATATTAGACAATTTGAAATTGATGCGAAGGCTTTTCCTATGGAAGAGGGCGCTGCTTTAATTAGCGTGGCTTCTCCAACACCAGATGTCTTTGTAGGGATTGATAGTGATAAATTATCTAAAGCAGCCATGGCTAATGGTAAAGCCTTTGAAAAAGTACAATCCTATACAATGAATAACATCAATCGCTGGTGTATCATTGCTGCGCCAAATCCTTTATGGGCAAAGAAAGTTTTCCCAAACGAAGCAAGTGATGTGGCTATGGAAAAACTATGGGATAAAATATTAAGTGCTGTTCATGTAAGCTTGGACAATGATCCAATGGCTGAGTGGAATAAACACAATTCATTACTAAATAGTAGAGTCAATGAATTATGCAAGCTTAATTTTAAATCACTCCATTTCACAAATGAATTGGGAACTGATTTAGTGGTTGGTCTACCTTTGAATCATGTTTGGGCTGGTGGCTCTGAACTTGATGCTAATGGGATTTGTTTTAATGCCAATATGCCAAGTGAGGAAATCTTCACAGCACCAAGCAAATACGAAGTGAATGGACGTGTTGTGGCAACAAAACCGCTTGATTATCAAGGTGAAATTATTGATGGTTTTGAGATGACATTTAAAGAGGGAAAGGTCGTTTCTTATTCCGCTAAAAAAGGTGCAGGAGCCCTTGCACGTTTGGTTGAGTATGATGAGGGAAGCTGTTACTTAGGTGAAGCTGCTTTAGTTGAACATTCTTCACCAATCTCGCAAAGTAATATTCTCTTCTATAATACATTGTTTGATGAAAATGCTTCTTGCCATTTAGCGCTTGGTAGAGCGTATCCAACCTGTGTTAAAGGTGGAGAAGAAATGAACAAAGATGAATTAGAAAAAGCTGCTATTAATACGTCTTTAGCTCATGTTGACTTTATGTTTGGTAATGAAACCATGAAAATTGTAGGGACAACATATGGTGGAAGCGAAGTTATTGTGTTTGAAAATGGTAACTTTATTTTGTAAGAGAAGAGATTAACTCTCTTCTTTTATTTTAGCGTAAGTCTTCATTTTCTTATAGAATGTTGAATATTTATAATGAGTCAATTCCATGGCTTGACTTGTAGTCAAGGAGCCTTTTATCCATGCTTCATAGATGGTGCTAATATTCTCTGGAAAAGGAAGCGATGGTCTTCCAAAACGAACACCTCTTTTTTGCGCTGAAGCAATACCTTCTGCTTGTCTTTGTCTGATAGAGGAACGCTCGTTTTCAGCAATAAAGGAGAGCAATTGTAGGACAATGTCAGCAATCACGGTTCCGATTAAGTCTTTATCTTGGGTTGTATCTAATAAAGGCATATCTAATATTTTAATAGCTAATTCCTTTTCTTTGGTAATTACTTTCCATTCATTTAAGATTTCCTGATAGTTTCTTCCTAATCGGTCAATACTCTTTATAATTAAAATATCTCCTTTTTTCATTTTGCGATAAACTAACTTTTGGTATGCAGGACGTAAAAAATCCTTTCCACTGAGTTTATCCATGTAAATATTACGAGGTTCAATTCCATATTCTAAGAGTTCATCAAGTTGTCTCCCTTCATTTTGATCTTTCGTTGAAACTCGTATGTAACCATATATTTTATTCATAATCTACCTCCTTTTCATCTCCTTAGTTATTATAAGGCAAGTCCTATCAAATACAAATATTTTACAGGGCAAATAAAATTGGTAAATAATGGAAATAAAGATTAGAAAAATTGATCAGGTATTATTTGATTGACAAAAAGCACAGAAAGTTGTTTAATAGAGCATAGAAGCAATGAATTGGATATGAAGATTAGGATTCAATCAGAGAGAGAAGTGTTTGGTGCAAACTTCTTGCGATGAATAACCTTTACTCCCAAGGAGCTGTCCCTGAAAAGGTGTACCGTAATTTCTGCGTTAATGATTTAGAGGTGTGCGAAATGCACATAAATTAAGGTGGTACCACGACTGACTCTCGTCCTTTGATGAGGGTCTTTTTTTATTAACAGGAGGAAAATAAAATGATAGATATTAAACAAGATGAAAAATTGAATGTTTTAAATCATTCTTGTGCTCATTTAATGGCACAAGCAGTAAAACATTTATACCCACAAGCTAAGTTTTGGGTAGGACCGGTTATTACTGATGGTTTTTATTATGATATTGATTTAGACGGAGACGTTATTAAAGAAGAGGATTTACCTCGTATTGAAAAAGAAATGAAGAAAATTGTGAAAGACGGTAAACGCATTTCAAAAGAAGAGCATTCTAAAGCTGAAGCTCTAGAAATGTTTAAAGATGACGAATATAAATTGGATTTAATTGAAGGGCTTGAAGATGGAACAATTACTTGTTATCGTCAAGGAGATTTCGTTGATTTATGTCGTGGTCCTCATGTTGAAACAGTGAAACAATTAAAGAACTTCAAACTATTGAAGCATTCTGGTGCTTATTGGAAAGGGGATTCTAAAAATAAAGTTCTACAAAGAATTTATGGTGTATGTTTTGAAACACCTGAAGATCTTGAACAACACTTATATTTATTAGAAGAAGCTAAGAAAAGAGATCATAAAAAACTTGGTCGTGAATTAGAATTGTTCATGATGAGTGAATATGCGCCAGGTGCTCCTTTCTTCTTACCTAATGGAATGATTCTAAGAAATGAATTAGAACGTTTCTGGTATGATGAACACACTAAAGAAGGTTATGAATTTATTAAATCACCAATTATGATGAGTAAAGAATTATGGGAAGTAAGTGGACACTGGTTTAACTATAAAGAAAATATGTATACTTCAATGGTTGATGATCGTGAATTTGCGATTAAACCTATGAATTGCCCAGGTTCTTTATTAGTTTTTGGTAGCACATTGCGTTCTTATAAAGACCTTCCATATCGTATGGGGGAATTAGGTCAAGTACACCGTCATGAAGCCAGTGGGGCATTGAATGGACTTTTTAGAGTTCGTACATTTACTCAAGATGATGCTCATATTTATATGACACCTGATCAAATTGAGAGTGAAGTTGTTCGCTTAATTAATTTTATTGATCGTGTATATAGCATCTTTAATTTAACTTATTCCATTGAGTTATCAACAAGACCTGAAGAAAAATACATTGGTGAAATTGAAATTTGGGACAGAAGTGAAGAAGCTTTAGCTAAGGCATGTAAAGCTGCTGGTAAAGATTATAAGTTAAATCCAGGTGATGGAGCTTTCTATGGTCCTAAATTAGACTTCCATATTAAAGATTCATTAGGTCGTGTATGGCAATGTGGAACGATTCAGTTAGATATGAACTTGCCTGAACGTTTTGAATTAACTTATATTGATGAAAAGGGTGAAAAAGTTCGTCCTGTTATGTTACACCGAGTTATTTTTGGTTCTATTGAACGTTTTATCGGTATCTTAATCGAACATTTCGCTGGGAATTTCCCAATGTGGTTAGCTCCTACACAAGTATGTGTGGTTCCTGTTCATCATGATTATCATACTGAATATGCGACTCAAATCAATAATCAGTTAAATGCACTTGGATTTAGAAGCAAATTAGATGCAAGAAATGAAAAACTAGGTTATCGTATAAGAGAAGCTCAAATGAAAAAAATACCAATTCAATTAGTCTTAGGAGATGGTGAAAAAGAAAATGGAACTGTAACAATTCGTCGTTATGGTGAAACTGAAAGCCAAACTGTTACTTTTGATGAATTCGTCAAGTTATTGAGTTCAGAAATAGAGGAAAAGAAATAATGAAATTATTTAAAAGCTTATTAATTGCTTCCTTGGTTTTAGTAGGTTGTACAAGTAAACCTGCTGAATCCATTGAAGAAAACAATCCAATCAAGATGCTAGCTCCAACAGGTGCTACTGCCTTGGCTCTGGTTGAACAAGCAGGAGCAGGATTAAATCAAATTGATTTTGTAACTGGAAGTGAAGCCATAAGTGCTGAACTAGTTAAACCTAATCCAGAGTATGATATTGTTATTGCACCTGTTAATTTAGGAGCTAAGATGATTGAAAGTGGAAAGAGTGAATACTTACTTAAGGCGGTTATTACTTTTGGAAATCTTTATCTTGTGGGTACTGATGAAAATGTATTAAGTAATGAAGGTGAATTTGCTGCCTTTGGTGAAAACAGTGTTCCGGATGTTATCTTTAAGAATGTTGTTGATGTAGCAAGTATTACACCCAATATCACTTACTATTCAAGTGCTCAAGATGTTCAAGGAATTTTGTTATCAGGAAAAGCAACGAGTGCGCTACTTGCTGAACCAGCGGTTACCGCAACCATTGGCAAAGCCAAAGAACAAGGCATTGAATTGAAGGTGATTATGGATTTACAGGCTGCTTATCAAGAAAAGTATAAAACAGCAAATCCAGGATTTCCTCAAGCGGCTATCTTTGTGAAAAAGGGTAGTGAGGCTGCAGTTCAATCAACACTTGATCAAGTTGAAAAATTCGTCAATGAAACAGTGATTGAAAGTCCTGAAAAATTAACTGAGTTGATTGAAAAAGTGGGTGCTGATGTATTAGGAGTACCTAATGCTAAAGTTGCGAGTGCGACTTGGGGTAAACAAAATATTCGTTATTCTCTAGCTAGTGAATACACTGAAGAGTTAACAAGTTTATTGAGTCTATTCAATATTGTATATAGCGATACCATGCTTTCTAAATAAATGGTATAATGGATACAGAAATGTATCCTTTTTTTGTGAGGTGAAGACTAGTGAAGAAGAAGGCAATTTATACTTTAATCGTTCTTTTAGTTTTGTGGAGTTGTTTTGCTTATTCTATTAATAATGAGTATATTCTTCCTCTTCCTCTTGATGTCTTTCATTTCATGAGTCAACAAATAACCACACATACCTTCTATAACGCTATTTATGCAACGTTACTAAGGTGTATGAGTGGTTTAGTAATTGCGTTTGTCATATCGCTTGTTTTGGGGCTTGCAGCTGGTTTAAATCATAAGATTGAGGAGTTATTGTCTCCAATTTATCTATTGAGTAAGAGTATACCGAATGTATCTTATATATTAATAGCATTGATATGGACAAACAATGAAACAGCGGTACGTATTATTAGTTTTATGATTTTATTTCCAATGTTTTATTCAAATATCGTTTCAGGAATTCAAGATATTGATCAAGACTTAATTGATGTGAGTCGACTTTATCCTGAGAAATGGTATCGGATGATATTTAGAGTGTATTTACCTTGTATTGAGTCCTATATAATGGCATCCTTATCGAATGGCATTGGTTTAGCCTTTAAAGTAGGAGTCATGGCTGAAATTCTTGGTTCAGTTTCACCGGGTATAGGACGACAATTTCAGATTTGTAGAATCAATTTAGATATGACGGGTATATTTGCTTGGACATTATGGATTATCATTATTCTATATATTCTAGAATTTATTGTGAAGAAAATACATCATAGAATTACACAATAGAGAGATTAAAAAAGAAAAATGTAAAAATAAATAGGCAATTAATGGCAAAATATATAAAGGAGTAAAGCGAGCAATTTGCTTTGCTTTTTTATTCGTTAATTGTAATGTATATTAGCAAGTTATACAAATAGCCCTAGATATTAGGATATTTCAATGGTAGCGTTACCAACGCTTATTTTATAAAATGTGATAATTTACTCACAATCAATGAATGCAGACAAAGTGGCATTAGGTAAACTTGTGATAAAAATATCATATTGTGAAAAACTACACGATTAAAGTGTTTTATTGTGTGTGATTTAATGGTATTATTATAATGTAAATATCGTTTATTTACCTAAATGCAAGATCAAGAAAGAGGTGTAAAAAAGATGGAAAAATTGAATGCTCAATCGATTGAATTGATTGACAACATCGTTGCTGCTCATCGTAACGAAATGGGACCCATTAAGTTGATGCTTCACGAAGTACAACATGAATTAGGTTATATCCCTTTTGAAGCTATGGTTAAGATAGCCGATGCGGCTAATGAACCCGTAGCTAAAGTTTATGGTGTAGTAACATTCTATACACAATTTACGACTGAACCTAAAGGTAAACATGTCATTAATGTTTGTATGGGGACAGCATGCTATGTTAAAGGTGCTCAAGAATTATTAGAAACAATTTGTGAAACATGCAACTGTCATGTTAATGCAACCAGTGAAGATGGTTTATTCTCAGTGGATGCTACACGTTGTTTAGGAGCTTGTGGATTAGCTCCAGTAGCGATTATTGATGGTAAGGTTCATGGTAACCTACATGATATGAAAGCAATGAAAGCGTTAGTTCAAGAAATAATTAATCAGGAACGTGCTTAACATGAAACTTGATGAAATTTTGAAGATTACTAATGCAAGTACGGTTTATTTATCTAATCCAGATTTTAATATTGAATATGCTTTTGCCAGTGATTTGATGAGTGACGCTTTGGCACTTGTTCGTTCTAACTGTGAGAAGACAATATTAATTACCGGTCTATGTAATGCTCAAAGTTTAAGAACGGCTGATATGCTAGATTTACGATCAATTTTATATGTTCGAGACAAACAAATTAATGAGACAGATTTAGAATTAGCTAAAGAATTAGGGATGAATATATTTAAAACACAGTGTACGATGTATGAAGCTTGCGGACTTCTTTATGATAAAGGGTTGCGCCCAGTGAATAAGGATTAGCGATGTTTGAACAAAACTATCCTGTACAAAAGGATGATTATGCTAATGCTGGTCGTGTTTCTAGTGCTATAAAAAGTACTTTAAAACAACTAGAATTGAATCCGGAAGTTCTAAGGAGAATTGCTGTTGCGTGCTATGAAGCGGAAATCAATATGATTATCCACTCTAATGGCGGTGATATCTTGTTTGAAATTAATGATGAAGGAATCTTGAAAATCACATTTAAAGATGTTGGACCAGGAATTCCTGATATTGAAAAAGCATTAACACCAGGTTGGTCAACGGCTGATGATAAGGCTCGCGAGTTTGGTTTTGGTGCAGGGATGGGTTTACCGAATATAAAACGAGTTAGTGATTCGTTTGATATTGCAACCTCGTCACAGGGAACCACTCTTGCCATAGGGTTTAAATTATGAGTGTAATTTCTTATACTTTACACAAATGCAAAAAGTGCATGCGTTGTTTAAAAACTTGTCCAACTGGAGCCATTACAATTCAACAAGAAAGAGCAATTATATCTCCTAAAAAATGCATTAACTGTGGGTTATGTATGAATTCATGTAAAAATTTAGGATTACAAGCTAAGGGGTCAACCATTGTTGATAAAGACAATTATGATTATTCTATTATTTTGGTTCCTACATCAATATATTCTGATTGCTCAACGATGCATGAAGTGGAAACACTCCAAGCAGCGATTGCTAAATTAGGGTTTAATGAAGTCGTGAACTTAAGTGATATTGAAGGTGCTGTCTATGCGAAAGCAAAGAAATATACAGAGCAGGATACATCGAAGCTATTTATTTCTTCTTTCTGTCCTGTTGTTAATCGATTGATTGAAAAAAAATATCCCATGCTTTTATCTAATATGATTCCTTTTGATTATCCTGCTGAAATTGCGGCAGCTAATCTTCGGAAAAAACTGGAGCCTGATCATAAATCAATTGGTATCTTCTTACTTTGTGAGTGCCCTTCTAAACTAAGTTTACCTAAGTATCCTTATGGAAGAGATCGCTCTGCCATTGACCATGCTTTATCTATTGTTGATTTATTCCCACAAATCAATTCGTTACGTGGTGAAAATACATTACCTGTTGAACTATGTGCTGATGGTATAAAATCAGTAGTGAGTGGTTCTGAGGTATCTATTGATGATAAGATTCTGTTTGTCGATGGTTTAGATAAGATTCAAAAAGTATTAGAATTAGCAGAATTTGGCTTACTCAAAGATATCCGTTTATTGTCATTATCGGCATGTACAAATGGATGTATTGGAGGCCAATTTATTTGGGGTAATTCCTTTAATGGAAAAATCAATATGTATTCCTTGCACAAATCAGCAAAACTACCAATGACCGATTTAAGCATGTCTCAACTATATGGAGAAGAGACAGCTGAAAATATTGAAGGGCTTCCTAATATCTTTGAACAATTAAAGAAGTTTAAAGCGGTCAATGATCAATTAGAGGTTTTACCTGGATTTGATTGTGGGGCGTGTGGTTTACCTACTTGCCGTAGTATGGCTGAGGAAATTGTGGAAGGAAAGCGAAATCTAAAGGATTGTAGAATTCTTGGAAAGCGAGATCAAGATGAAAGTCAGTGAATTAATCAATAAAACAGGCTTTAAGGCCTTTGGAAGTGATGCTGCTTTTGAGAAAGAAATAGAAGGCGTATTTGTTGGGGACCTATTGAGTTGGGTTATGGGAAATGCGGAAGTAAATCAAGTTTGGATTACAGTACAATCTCATTTAAATATTGTTGCAGTTGCAGCTTTAAAAGAGATAGGTTGCTTAATTATTGTTCAAGGGGCTGAAGTTGGTGAAGATACGATACAAAAAGCCATTGAAGAAGATATCGCCATCTTAACTTGTTCACAAAGTGCCTATGAAACTTGTTGCTTACTTCATGAACTAGGCATCTAAGATGTTTTACGATCTGCATATACATTCGGCACTTTCTCCCTGTGGCAATGACGATATGACACCGAACAACATTGTCAATATGGCATTGTTAAAAGGGTTGAATGCAATTGCAGTGACAGATCACAATTCATGCAAGCAACAAATTGTGATGGCTAAAGTAGCAAGAGCTTCAGGGTTGAAATATTACTATGGTGTTGAAGTTCAAAGTATTGAAGAAGTTCATATTCTCTGTTATTTCTTACAAGAGAGGGAAATGATGAATTTTCAAGAATGGCTTGAACCGCTTTTGTTACCAATAAAAAATGATGTTAATTATTTTGGTCATCAATATATTATGAATGAAAATGATGAGGTTCTTGATGAAGAACCCTATCTATTGATTCAATCAATTTCTGCGAGTATTGATGAAGTATGTGAAAAAGCTCATGAATTTCATGGTTTAGTGATATTAGCTCATGTACTTGATCGTAGTAATTCAATTACAACTCAACTTGGGTTTATTCCTGAGAGCTTAGATTTTGACGGAATTGAAATTAAAAAGTTGAGTGATAAGGTAAAAGTAATGACGATGCATCCATTTCTATCATCTGATGGTTTATGGATACTTAATAGTGATGCTCATCAATTAATTGATATTGCTGAAGCTAGCCAGGCTATGAGTGAAGATGAATTAATGATGTTTTGGAGGAAACGATTATGATGCAAAATTTATCGATGCATATTCTAGATATTGCTAGTAATTCGATACGTGCTGAAGCTAGTTTAATTCAAATTAACATGGTGGATAAGGCATCGTGCGATGAAGTTTCCATAGAGATTATTGATAATGGAAAGGGAATGGATGAAAAAACACTTCTCAAGGTGCAAGATCCGTTCTATACATCAAGAACGACACGTAAGATAGGACTTGGTATTCCGTTGTTTAAGGAGTTAGCAGAAGCTTGTGAAGGTAAATTTGAACTTGAATCTACCGTAGGTGTAGGTACTCGAATTAAGGCTTCTATGCGGAAGACACATTGGGATACACCTCCTCATGGAGATATTGGTGATGCGGTAATAATTGCATTAACAGCCAATGAAGAAGTTCATATGATTTTCACTTATACAAGTGATAGTGAAACATTCTGTTTTGATAGTATGGAAATAAAAGAAGTATTAGGTGATGTTAAGATTGCCACTGCTGAAATCAGTATGTGGTGTAAGGATTATATCAATGAAGGAATAAAGACATGTACAGAAAGGGTAGCGTGATAAGATGAAATCATTAGCAGATCTACAGAAATTAAGAGAAGAAGCAAAACGACGTTTAGATTTACGTGAAGGTGATAATGACTATCGTGTTGTAGTAGGTATGGCAACATGTGGTATTGCGGCAGGAGCTCGTCCAGTATTGAATGCCTTAGTTGAGGAATCAGCAGCTAAGAACTATAACTGTACGATTACTCAAACAGGATGTATTGGGATGTGTACACTAGAACCAATCGTAGAAGTATTCGATAAAGAGGGAACTAAGACTACGTATGTTTTAATGACAGCTGAAAAAGCGGTTAAGATGTTAGATAGTCATATTCATAATGGTAAAGTTCTTGAAGAATACACGATTGGAACCGAAAAAAAGTAGGAGGGCAAAATGGAACGGATAAACATATTAATTTGTGCAGGGACAGGATGTACTTCCAGTAACTCATTATTGATTGAAGATGAATTCAATCGTTGGATTAAACAATTTGGATTAGAAAATGAAATTAGAGTTGTTAAAACAGGTTGTTTTGGTTTATGTCAAAAAGGACCTATTGTGGCTATTCACCCGGATCGAGTGTTTTACTGCAGTGTTAAGGTTGAAGATGTTCATGAAATAGTTTCAGAACATTTATATAAAGGTCGTCGTGTTGAACGTTTAGAAATGCATGATATTGATGAAGAAACAAAAGATAAAATTTTCAATATTGATAAGATACGATTCTATGCGAAACAAAAACGTATTGCTTTAAGAAACTGTGGTGTCATCAATCCTGAAGATATTAATGAATACATTGCACGTGATGGATATATGGCATTAGGTAAGGCATTGAGTGAAATGTCTTCTCAAGATGTCATTGATGAAATCAAACGTTCTGGTTTGCGTGGACGTGGGGGCGGTGGATTCCCTACTGGTAACAAATGGCAATTTGCATATAATGAAAAGAATGATCAAAAATATGTAATTTGTAATGCTGATGAAGGAGATCCAGGAGCTTTTATGGACCGCTCTATTCTTGAGGGTGATCCACATTCTGTCCTTGAAGCAATGGCGATTGCAGGATATGCGATTGGTGCTAATAAGGGATATATTTATATTCGTGCTGAATATCCAATTGCTGTTGATCGTCTTAAAATTGCGATTGATCAAGCGATTAAAAATGGCTTGTTAGGTAATGATATTTTTGGAAGTGGTTTTAACTTCGATATTGAAATTCGACTTGGAGCTGGAGCGTTTGTTTGTGGAGAAGAAACAGCTTTAATTGCATCAATTGAAGGTCATCGTGGTATGCCTAATCCTAAACCTCCATTCCCTGCGGTTAAGGGTGTATGGGGTAAACCAACAATTATTAATAACGTTGAAACATTTGCTAATATTGCACAAATTATCAATAATGGTGCTGATTGGTTTAAATCTATTGGTACTGAAAAATCAAGTGGTACAAAAGTATTCGCCCTTGGTGGAAAAGTTGAAAATACAGGTTTAGTAGAAGTTCCAATGGGAACAACTCTTCGTGAAGTTATTTATGAAATTGGTGGAGGTTGCCCAAATAATAAACGCTTTAAAGCTGTACAAACGGGAGGACCAAGTGGCGGATGTTTAACAGAAGCTGACTTAAATATTCCTATTGATTTCGATACTTTAATCGCTAAAGGCTCAATGATGGGTTCTGGTGGGATGATTGTTATGGATGAAGATAACTGTATGGTCGATATTGCTCGTTTCTATATGGATTTCATTGTTGATGAATCTTGTGGAAAATGTACGCCTTGTCGAGTGGGTACAAAACGTTTGTTGGAATTATTAACTGATATTTGTGAGGGTCGTGGAACTCTAGAAACTTTGGATGAACTTGATACTTTAAGTGAATCAATCAAAGCGACTGCCTTATGTGGTTTAGGTCAAACAGCACCAAACCCTGTTTTATCCACTATTCGATTCTTCAAAGATGAGTATATTGCTCATGTTGTCGATAAGAAATGTCCTGCTAAAGTATGTAAAGCATTATTAAATTACACCATTGATGCTGAAAAGTGTCGTAAATGTTCATTATGTGCTAAGAATTGTCCAGTTGATGCTATTAGTGGTGTTCCTGGTAAAGAATCTTATAAAATTGATATTGAGAAATGTATTAAGTGTGGAGCTTGTATGGGCGCATGTCACTTTAATGCAATCTCATTAGGTTAGGAGGAAATAATAAATGGTAAAACTAACGATTAATAATCAAGTTATTGAGGCCAGTGAGGGTTTAACAATCCTTGAGGCTGCTCGTCAAAATAACATTGCTATCCCAACCTTGTGTTACTTGAAGGATTTGACAGGAACGGGTGCTTGTCGTGTATGTCAAGTTGAAGTAGAAGGCGTTCGTACTCTATGTGCAGCTTGTGTTTATCCTATTCGTGAAGGAATGGTTGTTAAAACAAACTCAAAAGCTGCATTAGAAGGAAGACGTACTGTTATTGAGTTAATCTTATCTAATCACTCTAAGAATTGTTTACAATGTATCCGTAACAATAATTGTGAACTTCAAATTCTTGCTCAACAAGTAGGTGTTCGTGAAGATTCATTTAAGGGTGAAAGAACGAAAGCACATTACGATGAAGTATCAAGTGGTATTGTTCGTGATACTAGTAAATGTGTCCTTTGTGGACGTTGTGTGGCTGCTTGTGAATCAATTCAAGGTCTTGGCTGTCTAAACTACATTGACCGTGGATTTAAAACAACAGTCGGCCCTGTCTTCAATAAATCATTGGCTGAAGTTAACTGTATTCAATGTGGACAATGTGTTAATGTTTGTCCTGTAGGTGCTTTACATGAAAAAGAAGAAATTCATGATGTTATCAATGCATTGAATGATCCTACAAAACATGTTATTGTTCAAACAGCTCCTGCTATTCGTGCCGGTCTTGGTGAAGAATTCGGGATGGCTATTGGTTCAAAAGTTACAGGTAAAATGGTTACTGCATTAAAAGCAATCGGATTTGACCGTGTCTATGACACGAACTATGGTGCAGACTTAACCATCATGGAGGAAGGTCATGAATTCATCAATCGTATCAGTAAACGTGGAACTTTACCGATGATTACTTCATGCTCACCAGGATGGGTTAACTACATCGAACACGAATACCCTGATTTACTTGATCATTTATCTTCATGTAAATCTCCTCATATGATGTTTGGGGCTATCTTAAAGAGCTATTATGCACAATCAAAAGGAATTGATCCAAAAGATATTTATGTTGTATCAATCATGCCTTGTGTCGCTAAAAAAGGTGAAAAAGTTCGCCGTGAAAATCTCGTAGATGGTTTACAAGATGTTGATTCAGTTTTAACAACACGTGAATTAGGACGTTTGATTAAAATGTATGGCATTAATTTCCCTGACTTAATTGACAGTGAATTTGATCAAGATATGTTTGGTGAATACACTGGAGCTGGAGTAATCTTTGGAGCAAGTGGAGGAGTTATGGAAGCAGCGCTTAGAACGGTTGCGGAAGTACTTGAAAAACATGAAATTGCAAACATTGACTACCAAGCTGTTCGTGGTGTTGTTGGTTTAAAAGAAGCAACTTTAAACATTGCAGGTATGGAAGTATGTGTAGCAGTTGCTCATAGTATGGAAATTGCTAAGCCTCTTCTTGAAGAAATCCGTTCAGGAAATTCAAAATACCATTTTATCGAAATCATGGGTTGCCCAGGTGGCTGTATCAATGGTGGAGGTATGCCAATTGTTTCGGCTAATGTACGAAATAGTGGCTTAGACTACAAAGCAAAACGTGCTGAGGCTCTTTATAGCGAAGACC
>F157a_European_Toad__coassemble_50_pt1 | contig 18187 bp, 16 predicted proteins | sample F157a_European_Toad__metabat2_low_PE_002 | metagenome-assembled genome bin F157a_European_Toad | reverse complement strand
ATAACTATTTTTTCTTCTTCATAACGAAGTGAAACTTCTTTGAATTTTGTAATATCTTTTATATATAAAACCTGTGCATTTTCTTTACGTGTTATTTCGTAAATATATTCTTCATCCTTGATAGTTATCACATCGACATCACCTGTGAATAATTGATTTAATAAAGGATTCCAATTAATTAACTTCTTTCCAATTAAGTCTAATCCTCGCTCTTCCAAAAAATCATTAAACCAAGTAACATTATATTGTTCATCATAGATAATAATTCCGATTTGTCCAAAGACTAATGCATCTTTAGCATCATGCCCTAAAACTCGTGAAATATCAATATCGCGATTCTTTTTATCTCTTTCATAACGAAGAACTGTCCATACAATTAATAACGCATGAAAACCAATACATGTAGCAAGAATAACGGCAATGCTATTAAATCCCGCTAAAAAGACAAAAGCAGTTAAGACAATTTCCGCAATGATAATTATACCGATTTGAACTTTAAAGTTTTCTAGACGATCCATTCATTACACCTTCTCTCATTATTTTCTTTAAATCTTTAAAACTATCCCAAATACCTAGTGCCGCTATGAATATCCATAAGGGTGGTATCAAGACAAGAATGGCTAATAGCCAACCATATTTACTTAATGAGTGACTCACTAAGAAACAAAGCATAACACTAAGACCATATCCAACATATAAAAATAGCATTAAAGCACTTGCAATCATTAAGATACTTGCCACTATTTCATTAACAACAAAATATGCTGTGCCCATCTGAGCTAGAAAAATCAAAATAGCTGATACTCCTATGCCTTTGTTTAAATGTATCATAAAGATATTCTTCATAGGTCTTGTTTCAATCTTAAATCGTGATAATAAAATTCGACCGATTAGATGAGTACAAAGACTTTGTAGAAGTACAAGTACAAATATAAATAACCAAACAAAAATGAACGCTATTTTTTCTTGAGGAATCACGAGATTTATCTGCATTTGATTTAACAATTCAACATAAGTCAATATCTCGTCTTTTATATTATAACCAAAAATACTCGCAAGTACAAACATAGTGACAACATAAGAAAAAAAAGTGAAAATTGTCGTTACAACAAGTAAGACTTGGTTCGACCATTTTTTTCTTACACCAACACCGTAGACTAGCCCAACAACAAGGGCTGAGAATAAGTAAAAGAGGCTTTGTGGTGTTGAAATGATTAAGGATAGCAGCATCATGGAAATAAAAGTAATACAACCCCAAGTAAGTCCAAAACGTGCTGAATAAATAAGAATAGGAAAACTGAGCAACCAATATAGCGAGGACTCTAAAATCCCTGCACTTTGACGATTCAAAAATAGGACAATTCCTATTAATCCTACCATCATCGCTCCTTCAGTTAGTTTTCTCACATCGTTTTTCATCATCAACACTCCTTTAAAGAGATAAAACCTCCATCATTGACGGAGGTTAGTTCATTAATCTGCTACGTAAGGCAATAAAGCCATTTCGCGTGAACGTTTGATTGCAGTAGCAAGCATACGTTGGTATTTAGCACTTGTCCCAGTTACACGTCTAGGAATAATTTTCCCGTTCGCTGAGATAAAGCGTTTCAATAATTCAAGATCTTTGTAATCAATTACTGTGATTTTATTCTTCGTAAAGTAGCAAACTTTTTTGCGTCCCATACGTTGTTTTTTGAAAGCCATGGTTGATTTCTCCTTATCTTTTACCTAGAATGGTAAATCATCACTTGCAATGTCCAAGGTTTCACTAGAGAAATCATTTTCATAAGCAGGTTGTGCATCTGGTGTAAAACCGCTATTTCCTGAAGTATTACTACTTGTGGAAGGTGAATATGATTGACTTGCCCCTTGAGCATTTTTAGATTCTAGAATTTGTACACTATCACAAACAATTTCTGTAACATATACTTTCTTACCATTTGCATCGTCATAATTACGAGTTTGAATTCTTCCTTCAACTCCTAGCAATGAACCTTTCTTGACATAACTAGCCATGAAATCTGCTGATTGGCGCCAAGCTACACAACTGATGAAATCTGCTTGTTGTTCCTGATTAGCTCCGGAAAAACGGCGATTGCATGCGATTGTAAATGAAACTGTAGATAGTCCTGATTGTGTTTTTCTTAATTCTGGGTCCTTTGTTATACGACCCACTAGTACAACTCGATTGATCATCGGTCATTCCTCTTTTCTTGTTCTAATCTTCTAACTTTAGAATCAAATGACGAACAACATTGTTATTGATACGTGCTAAACGGTCGAATTCTTGAACTCCAAACGTTGTTGCAGTAACTTTGATAACAACATAGTAACCTTTAGTGTCACGGTCGATTTCATAGGCTAATTCTTTAACGCCCCATTCATCAACGTTGTCGATCGTACCTTCGTTGCTAGTAATGATTCCGTGTAATCCGTCAATTACTTCTTGGCGAGCTGCATCTTCAAGATTAGCTTTTAGAATGTACATAATTTCGTACTTTTTCATTCAGTACACCTCCTTATGGTCTCTGGCCCTTTTCTTATGAAAGAGCAAGGAGTAAATATAGATATATCTACCCGTTTATCTATTTTACCAAACACTGCAGTACTTGTAAAGAAAAACATTGATTTTATCGCTTTAAATGATAAAAGTGCCTCAATTAAGTGGCACTTACTCTTTTTATTTTTTCATGCAAAGGAATTTTAACTCCTTTTAATTCAAATAATTCACTGACACTCACAACACGATAGTGCTGTTTACTGAGTTCTTTAAGCACTTCTTGAGTTCCTTTTATGGTTGATTCATAACCATCATGCATGATAATAATATCTCCATCACTAATATCTTTTAATACATTTGCTTTAATGGTTGAAACACTTTGAGCTTCCCAATCACGAGAATCGACACTCCACATAACAATTGGACGTTTTATCTTTTCTATTAATGTTTTATTGATATCTCCATAAGGAGGTCTAAGTAACATTTCTCCTTCTTGATTCGATAGAAAACGTAATAGATTTTCATTACCATAGACTTGTGCTAATAATTCTCCTTCACTTATTTTACTTAACCAGACATGGTCTAAAGTATGATTCCCAATTTCATTTCCACTTTCTGCTATCATTTTCACTAGGTCTTTATATTCATTCGCATGATTCCCATTAATAAAAAAAGTAGCATGAGCATCATACTCTTCTAGTAAAGCTAATAATTCTTTAGTTGATTTAGGACTTGGTCCATCATCATAACTTAGTGCTACCATTTTTTGAGTAGTTTTTAATACACTCGAATCTCGTTTAGGCTGACTTGTAACGAATAAAGCTAGTGTCATTAAACAAATCATTAAGTATCCTATATTTCTGATTAATTTTTTCATAACATCACCATTATAAGTTTATGTTTGAGTTATAAAAATTAGAAGATATTATTTCAGATCAGCTTTACTGGTTATTTTATAGTTACTATCATCACCTAAAACAATAGCGATAGCTCTATCTGTGCATAGTTCAATAGCACTTGCATCATCACTGATACTGATACCTAAGTCGATGCTTCTCTTAAGGGCATATTGAATTAATTCAGTTTTGAAGCCTTGTGGCGTTTGTGCTTGAAATATTTCTTCTCGATTTAATGTTTCTATTTTCCCTTTATCATTGACTCTTTTTATAGTATCTTTTACTGGAATCATAAGTAGACAGGCAGAATAACTTTGAAGAGTGAGTAAACAATCATAGATTGATCTCTCACTTACATACGGACGAGCTCCATCATGAATCATGACAATCTCACAACCTACCTTAGATAAGCCACTTAGCGAGCTCTCTTGACGCGTAGGACCACCATAAGCATATTCTACTCGTTCATGGAAAAGATTTTTCATAATCTCTTCGTCTTTTTTATTAATTACAAGAACAATTTGTTTACATTCCTTGATGTTTTCAAACACAGCCACCGTCTTTTCGATGATTGTTTGATTCCCTTCAATAGGATATAACATCTTATTATACCCTAAATCACATCGTGACCCTGTTCCTGCTGCTAATATAACCACGGAAAATTCCATCCAACCACATCCTTTCCTTAATCTTACCACAAAGAACCCCCTCATAGAAGAAAAAAACAGTAGTTACTTTCTACTGTTTACTAATCATCAATCGTTTTATCTTCTTAGTTGCATCGGAGATGGTTTTACTCCCTGCAACGATTTCTTTTAATCGCTTATCATCAATGTTATCAGTCCCCATTTTATCTTTAATTATTCTAGCTTTTAAGTCATTATCTAGTTCATTAAAATCAAAGATTTCATCGCACAACTCATAGAGCTCGTTTTGAATAGGAGGTAAACATTGAGATACTTTCATAAAGGAGGAATCAATTTGTGGAAAGTAACCAAGGATTAAGATAAAAGCATGCTTAAGATTTAAGACGGTATGATTATTGATAATCGTTCCTTTCTCAAAGGCAGAAAATAGTTTTTCTTTGAGAGCAGGATTTGCTTCTTGAATGTTTTTTATAACAAGCATAGAGAACGGATGTTGCTTTAACTTACTAGCACAAGCTTCCATACTTGTTTCGTAGTTCATACAGTCTATTTCAAGAATCTCATGATGGTGGAAATAATGCTCATTGAGCGCTTTTATGAAACTTGATTTACCAACACCCTTTTTACCATTTAAAAACCACACAACGGGTTTATCATGGGTTAGATTCGCATGATTACTTAACTGAGCCAAACACTTATCTATTACAACCTGTTGACCATGCAATGTATTATCAAACGCATGAACCAAATCACTCATTTGTTTAACGTCACTAATAGGAATATTAGAAAGCTGTTCAACACTATGTTCAATCATTGATAAGCTTAATACTTTTTCTTCATTACGTTTAGTTGTAACACAAGCTAAATCAAGAATATCAAAGACTTTATCTGGCAACTTTCGTTCAGGCAGGTAAATGAGTGAGAGTTCAATCATTTTCTTGATGAGTGTTTTAGGTATACATATTTGATGGAAGTGTTCATATTCTTCACACTTACTAGCAATCATTGCTTCGGTTTTCTCAATATCAGGTTCATGAATTAACACCGTTTGAAAGCGCCTAGCTAAGGCTCGATCTTTCTCAATAAACTTTTCATATTCCTGTGTTGTAGTAGCTCCAATACATTTAATCTTGCCTCTCGCTAAATAGGGTTTAAGAACACTTGATACATCAATGGAACCTTCTGCTTTACCAGCACCGATGATCTGATGTATTTCATCAACGAATAAAATAGATTTAGTACACTTTTCAACTCCTTGAATAATCTTCTCTAACTTTTCTTCAAAGTCTCCACGGTATTTTGTTCCAGCTACTAGTGAATTTAAATTTAATTCATAAACAGTATGATAATGTAAAAGAGAAGGAGCTTCTTTGTTTTCAATCATATTGGCTATTTTTTCCACAATAGCACTCTTACCAACGCCGGCATCACCAATTAATAATGGATTTGCCTTTTCTTTACGACAAAGAATATTCATGATTAATTCCATTTCTTGATCACGCCCAACTACGTGAGGATTAATATTTAATTTATTTAAATTACGTAGTTCCATGATGTTATCAAGTTCACTCTTCACTTCAAATAACATAAGTAATTCATCCATATCTAAATCATAACGTAATAGAAGTTCAATTGCTACACAACGTTGTGTTTGAAGTAAAACCATTGTTAATGTATATGCATCTAATTCATAACGATTCTCTTCTTTACATCTAGCCATTGCTGTATTTAAGATTTCATCAACAATTTGAGTATTTATGATTGTATCATCTACTCGATCTTGTAAACCAAATAATACCTTACAATCCTCATAAATCATGTCATATACGATAGAGTGTTCATAAAGATATTTACTTAACAGGCAATCTTTTTCATTCAATATTCCAAGCAGTAAATGTTCACTGCCGATATAGTTATTATGCATTGACACCGCAACTTCTCTTGCATGTTCAAGAATTCGCTGTGTTTGCTCATCATCTTTTCTTCTCATCCACATCACCTTCCTATCAATATTGTATGATATATCTTTCGACTAATTGATAGTATTCCCAAAAACACTTTTTGTTTTCATGGTATTTATAGTTTTGGATCTACTTTATTAAACACTTCATGACAATCATTTAAGTGACGTATTGCTGGTCCTTTAATAATTTCACCAGTTACATCAAACCGTGAGCCGTGGCATGGACAATCCCAAGTTTTTTCACTCTCATTGAAACTGAGAGTGCAACCTAGATGTGGGCATATTAAATCAACATACAATAATTCACCTTGTTCATTGCGATATACTCCATATGGATGATTTGAAATTAGCAAGGTTGTTGCTTCATTAATACCAGGAAGTGGTTGGTCTGCTTGCATCATTTTACTTTGAATCCAGGATACTCCTACAGCAAGATTCTCTTTGAGAAATTGTTGATTAAATACGAGGGTTGAGCGATGTGGGTCAAAGAGTCCTTTTAAAGGTGTCGGAGCCTTTAAAACCATAGCCGTTAGAAGCTTACCAGCAATATTACTATTCGTGTTTCCCCATTTATTATATCCTGTAGCAAATAGAATGTTAGGATCATCACCCAACATACCAATTAAAGGTAAATGGTCATGTGTTTTTAAGTCTTGAGAAGAAAAACAGGATAAGACTGGTTGGTTTGGATATTGATTCTCGATAAAACGAAGTAATTCTGTTTCGTATGTCGTATGGTTATCTCCTGTCTTATGTTCATATCCACCTACCATTAAATAAGCTTCATGATTGTGAGGCAATGTTCTTGATGTCTTGGTTGGTGATTCACAGTTAATAAACATCTCATCAATTTCATGCTCCGTTTTAATCACGCATAAACTACTTTGATAAGGAGTCATTAAAGTAAAGTAAAAGTGTTTCGCATTAAACAATGGAACTTGTGTAGCGTAAATAATTGTATCCGCATGCACACAGTGATGATTAATAATTAAATCATGTCCATCCATTTCTGTTAATGGTGAGTTCTCATAAATGATAACTCCTTGTTTAACACAAGCACGACTTAACCCAAGAGCATAGGCATATGGATCAAACATCCCTTGTCGATTAAAACACACACCAAACAAGCAGTGGGGAAATTGCTCCTGTCGCATAATTTCAAAGGGGATGTCTAACGCTTCAAGGGCTTCAATTTCATCTGCAATCATCGCCGTTTTCTCCACCGTTTCAGCATAAGTAATTGCCTTTCCTCGACGGTAGTTACATTCAATACTATTTTCTTTAATAATTGCTTCAATTGAATGTATCGCTTCTTCATTAGCTTCATAATAAGCATAAGCTTTATCCTTACCATGAATCGATATTAATGAGTGATAAATACAACCATGGAGTGATGAAACCTTTCCAGTGCTTCTCCCACTCGCCCCTTGCCCTATTTTATTGGCATCTACTAGCATGACATTCTTTAATGTTTTACTTAGATAATAAGCTGTACTTAGACCCGTTAAACCTCCCCCAATAATGCATACTTCCACATGTTTATCTTCATTTAATGAAGGATAGTCGATAGGTGTATTTATTTCTTCCCAAAAACTTGATTGATGTTCCATTGTATGTACCTCACTTTGTTTTAGGATGAACCAAAAACAGGGAGTCATTCATGGAAGAGTACATATATAAAAAAACATAAACTCATTAATAGAATTCATGTTTCGTTGTTTATACATTATTCAAATAAAGAAAATACACCGAAGGTATTCGTATCTCCTGAATCCTTAATTATTCTCATCCATTTATCCTTAAGATAATCATTAATGAAATCGATAACTACATTTATTTCTCTCTCTTTACCATCTTGGCGTAGTTCTACACCACAACATGAACAACCTCCGATTGCATGTAATGAATAGTCCATGTTGTTTGATTTAAGGAGTTGATTAATTTCAACAAGCATATTGAAATCAATGGTTGCTCTTTTCATATGAATCACCTCTTTTTATTATTGTATCAAGAAGTAGCTTTGCTGTGAATTGAAATGCAAAGAAGCTTAATACTTAAATTAATTACAGTTCAACTCTTATATCATAATAATTAGCAAATTTTAATAAGATAAAAGAACTATTTATGGCCTTAACAAATTTGTGCTTCTTGTGTTTCAGCAATATCAAAATCAAGGAGTTGATTACACATACTTTCATAAATTTCCTGTTCTTGATAACAAGTTTCTAACAAATAATTGGCTTCGATATTGTACTGATTTAATCCTCTAAGATAGAACACTTTTTCTCTATCCAAAATGATAAATGGCATAATTGAATTTCTTAGGCACTCTTTATACATAAGCATTCTTCCAACTCGGTCATTCCCATCACCAAATGGATGAATCCATTCAAACCTTACATGGAAATCGATGATATCATTTAAAGATATATTTTGAATTGATTGATACTCTGTCAATAATTTATCCAATTGTTTTTCTACATTTACAGGTTGAGTTGTTTTTATAACATTGATTAGTCCTATAATATTAGGCACTGTTTTGAATCCTCCTACATTATATCTAGGATTACTTTCATCAGTAGTTCCTCTTTTTAATAGTACATTCATCTCAATAAACATCTCTTTACTCATTGGTGTATCAATATGGTCTAGCATATAATCAAATAACTTAAAGTGATTCATCATTTCAACTAAATCATCAGTTTTAATAGATTCATCACTTTTCGAAATAAATGAATGTGTTTCATAAATCATCTCTGTTTGTTCTTCACTCAGTCTATTACCTTCAATTTTATTTGAATTATAAGCGAAACTAACTTGAGTCCAATGATAAACATTTCCTTTGAAGTTGGATTTTTTTTGACTGAGTAGTTCATTTTTCAATTTATTTACATTCACAATGAACCCTCCATTTTTCTTTTATGATCTATCTTCTCTTAATTATTAGTATACCACAAACAAAGATATCACTCGCCATTTTTAAAATCAATAGTGCCAATATCGTCACTACAATGTTTAATTAAAATGCTTCTCTTAAGACTATGTAAAAAGAAAGAAACGCAAGTCATTTAGCCTGCGTTTCTTGATCACAACCTAATTTGGTTGCATTTACCTATTTATTCTTCATATGAGGAAAAATGATTACTGCCTAATCCCCATTGTTTATAAGGGTTTCAGAGTATACATGATTATAATTGTACGAATTCATACGAAATATTCTCATTATGTTTACTCATTTGTCACGAATACAAATACACGTTTTTTAGTTACTTCTAGAAATTTCTGATGTTTTTAAATCAGTTTCTGACGCAGTTTCTGACGCAGTTTCTGACGCAGTTTCTGACGCAGTTTCTGACGCAGTTTCTGACACGCTCAGATTACCTAAAGTCTTTCTTCTCTATTTAGTTATATCTATCTTTACTATCCATTGTCCGCTTTTTTGACTTCCTTCACGTGCAATTATATCTAAAACTCTTAGTTTCTTTATTCTAGTTTGAACCGTACGCTTACTTTTATTAATACTTGTGGCAATTTGATTTTGTGTTGTAATAGGATTTGCCATCATTATTTGAATAATCTTTTTATCTATTTCATCAAGGTCATCTTCAGTAATAATCTCCTTTATTTTTTTATTAACAATATTCTCATAATCATTATTAAAAGTTAAATCCATTAGTGTAATTGAAAAGTATCCTTCATAAGATTTCACTTTTGGTTGAAATCTATTCTCATATGCTTTATAAACTTCTCGAATTTTCTCAAAACCACTTCCCGAACGCTCCATTAATTTACATAAAGCTAAAATATCACAAATTACTTCATTTCTTCTTTTAGAGGGGATACCATCTATTGAATTATAATCTTGAGCATTACCATCTGGTAGAAAACTACCTGGTGACATAATGACAATTCTATCCTGATATATATCAATATCTACTTGAGTCCCAGGTATTGTATAATCTCGATGCCCTAATGCGTTACACAAAGCCTCTATAACTGCCCTCTCTGGATAGGAATCTATATCACGTCTACCATTGGACATTTTTACAAAGCCAGTTTTTGTATTATTTTTTATAAACAATAACGCCATGTTCAATTGATTAATAATACTTCCTCTAAACTCTTTCCTATCAATGACGACATCATCGCCTTTATTAAACCCTGGCCATTTTCTCATGTGTATGAGTGGAAACTGTTCTTCTCTTTTATCTATGAATAGCATTCCCCCAATAGATAGAGATCCTTTATCATCAACCATTCTTGTATTGATCAATTGCTTCATAGAAATATCTTCTAATGCATCATTCATTTCCTTGTATTTTTCATTCAGGGAATGAATTGTATAATCATTAATATTATAATCTGTTATCCTTGCATCATAAGGTTCATGACTTTTTCTTAAGTACAACCTCATTGACTCATCAAAATTAGCAAGATAAGTGCTTCCTGGTTTGCGAATATAAACCTCTTCAATATTGTCTTTCTCTTTATTAATATATTTTACAACATCACCTTTAAATTCTTTGGTTTCAACACATATTACAATCATATCATCATCTAAATGAATATAATCTATTTCAAACTCAATTAGTGGAGTAATTCTATTTTTAATAAAGTCTACAAGGTATCTTTGCTCTTTATCTACCTCTCCTTGTAAAATTCCAATAGCTGTCCCATTATCAGCAACACCTATATAAAGTTTTCCTCCACCTTTATTAGCAAAAGCAGCAATTGTTTTTGCCCAGCCTTGAGGCTTAACCTTATTTAACTTAACTTTGTACTCATATTCTATAGACTCAAAATCGTTTAATTGCTTAATATAATCCTTAATGTTTTTTCTATTCAAAAGCCTTCACCTCGCTTCTTTATATTATCACCTAATTCAATGTAATAAACCCATATATAATTATATTTTATATCTTTCATACTTATTCATTTAAAACTAAATTAATTCTATCACATTATTTTTATAAACACACTTATAATAAAATATATTTTGCTCTAATATAAAAAAAGCAACACATTTATTACAATGCATTACATTTCATTTAACTGCTTATATTACCTAGCCTTCATATGAGGTTTGAATAAGCCTTTACAGTTAAAGCAGTCAAAACCCTTTTGTTATGCGTTTTAACTGCTTTAATTACTATCTACTTCATCTCGTATTATAAATTCACGGAAAATCCACGAGTTTTCACAGTGAATTTGCGCTTTCACGGCAGATTTACGGGATTTATATGAGGTTGTATTAACCCTGTATACGGTTATAAACCCTTTAAATATCGTGTTTTTCGGTTGTGTGCTATGTGTACGATACCTGTATTACTTACTTCTATCCTTCATATGAGGGAACAACAATACTTCTCGAATTGTACTAGAATTCGTTAATAGCATCACCATTCTATCCACACCAATACCAACACCACCACAAGGAGGCATTCCGTATTCTAATGCTTCTACATAATCAGTATCCATTTCGCTAGCTTCATCATTACCTAAGTTCTTTTCACGAACTTGTTTTTCGAAACGTTCTCTTTGATCAATTGGATCATTCAATTCAGAGAAAGCATTCGCATATTCACTACCATCAATGAATAACTCAAAGCGATCAGTGAAACGAGGGTCTTTTGTATTTTTCTTCGCTAATGGTGAAATTTCAACAGGATGTCCATAAACATAAGTTGGTTGAATCAATTTATCCTCACAATATTTTTCAAAGAATAAATTAATGATATGACCAACACCCGTATGATGTTTTTCTACTTCAATATGATGCTCTTTAGCTAAAGCCTTTGCTTCATCTAAACTCATTTCTTTCCAGAAATCAACAGCACATACTTCTTTAATTGCATCAACCATATGAACACGTTTAAATGGTGCTTTTAATGAAATTGTTTTATCTTGCCATTCAACTTCAGTTGTATTACAAACCTTCATAGCTACATGAGAGAATAATCCTTCTACCATGTTCATCATTCCTTCTAAGTCAGAATAAGCAACGTAGGCCTCTACTGTTGTGAATTCAGGGTTATGTTTCGCATCCATTCCTTCATTTCTGAAGAGACGACCAATTTCATAAACACCTTCAAGACCACCAACGATTAAGCGTTTTAAAGGTAATTCAGTAGCTATTCTTAGATAGAAATCCATGTCTAATGTATTATGATGAGTGACGAAGGGTCTCGCCGATGCACCACCTAAAATAGGTTGTAACACAGGTGTTTCAACTTCAATCAGTCCTTCACCATCTAAATAGTTTTGGATAGAACGAATAATTTTTGGACGAGCCAATGCAATATTTCTAGCACTTTCATTCATAATTAAGTCTACATAACGACGACGGTAACGTTCTTCCACATCTTGTAAGCCATGAAATTTTTCTGGTAATGGGCGAAGAGCCTTTACTAAATGTGTATACACTAGTGCCTTAATAGATAGTTCCCCATGATTTGTTTTCATCAAAGTACCTTCAATTCCAACGATATCTCCGATATCACCTTTTTTGAAGATTTCAAAAGAATCATCACCAATCATATCTTTACGAACATAAATTTGAATACGTCCATCGATATCTTGAATATGCATGAATCCCGCTTTTCCTTGATCACGTTTTGTCATGATTCTTCCAGCGATTTTCACATGAAGTCCAATTTCTTCTAATTCTTCTTTTGTTTTTTCGCCATATTCAGAAAATAGAATTCCTGATTTGTGCGTTCTCTCATAACTTTCACCAAAAGGAGAAATACCCTTCGCTTCAAGTTCAGCAACTTTTTCTCTACGAACTGCTTGTTGCTCCGTTAAATTTAATGTTGTTTCATTGTTTGTTTGTTGTTCCATTTTACCCTACCTATCTAACCATTTCCACTCATCTTTGAGTAATGATTCTTTATAGTTCTTTAATATTATATCAAATTCTTCGTAACTCGTCATTTGAGAAATGAAATCTTTTACTCGATGTGAGTGTTTTAGGCCCTTCATATACCATGCGGCATGCCCTCTCATCTCTTTTATTCCGATATTTTCACCTTTTAACTCACATAATTGTTGTGCATGATTGCGCGCTAACTTGAATTTTTCTTCAAAGTCGCTCTTATCAATCAGTTCACCTGTTGATAAATATGCGTTCGTTTCTTTAATCAACCATGGGTCTCCAAGAATTCCTCGACCAATCATGACTGCATCGCAACCCGTCTCATCTAGCATTTTCTTCGCTAGAATAGGTGATGTGATATCCCCATTTCCCATGACAGGAATTGATACAGCCTCCTTGACAGCTTTAATATAAGACCAGTCAGCCTTACCTTCATACATCTGCTTTTTAGTTCTTGCATGAACTGCGATAGCACTAGCTCCTGCCTTTTCCATGCGTTTAGCAAAGGAGACACAATTAATAGTACTGCTATCCCAACCAATACGAATCTTAACCGTTACAGGTTTTTTTACATGCTTTACGATTTCTTCAACTATAAGTGCAGCGTGGTCTTCATCCTTCATTAAGGCGCTACCCGCATTGCTTTTAACAATCTTATTGACAGGACAACCCATATTAATATCAATAATATCACAATTAGTTTGTGTGTCTAAATAGATAGCTGCATTAACCATACTGTCTAAATCATGACCAAATAATTGCATAACTAAGGGATGTTCGTCTTCATTAACACAAGTCATATCCAAAGTCTTTACATTACTATAGCAAATAGCTTTATCTGATACCATTTCTGTATAGATCAATCCTGCTCCAAATTCTTTACATATAGAGCGAAATGCAGGATTCGTTATCCCAGCCATTGGAGCAATAACGATTTGATTAGCTATTTCAATTTCTCTTATTTTCCACATTGTTTTTCCCTACAGTAACATTAAATAATTCTAAATCACGTAATTCATCTTCAGAGAATTGATAATGTTCATTACACCAATGACAAGTAATTTCACAACCATGGTCTTCTTCAATCATCCTCAATCGTTCCTCTTTAGATAAAGTTAATAACGCACGTTTCATTGTTGCTTTTGAGCAACCACAATCAAAACGAACAGAAGTTTCTTCTAAGATTTTAATATCATCAAAATTCTCATTAAGTATATCCTCAAGACTTTTGCCTTCATGTATCAAGGTTGACATGGGTCTTAGATTATTTATAATACCTTCAATTTTTTCAATATCATCTTCAGTAGCATCAGGTAACATTTGTACTAATAATCCACCAGCAGCTAATACTGAATTATCTGTATCAACAAGCACTCCTAAACTTACAGCCGAAGGTGTTTGTTCACTTGCAGCAAAGTAATAAGCAAAGTCATCACCGATTTCACCTGTTTGTAAGGCCACCGTTCCTGAAAAGTCATCTTTCATTTTTAAATCTTTTATGACTTTTAAGGTTCCCTCCCTACCTACAGCTACACCAACCGCTAATTTGCCAGTATCGTTATAAGTATAGTGAACATGAGGTTCACTAACAAATCCACGAACATTGCCATTAGCAAAACAATCAACGAAGATGGTTCCAATCGGACCTCCTCCATTAATTTGAATCGCTATTTTCTCATTTTCATTCTTTTGCATACTTCCCATCATAGAGCCTATACTTAACACACGCCCCAATGCAGCAGCAGCCGTTGGCCATAAATCATGGCGTTTTCGCGCTTCTTCACAAAGATGAGTAGAACAAAGAGCTAATACTCTTACTCGATCTTCACAACATAATGCTTTTACTAATTTATCTTGCATAATTTCACTTCCCTCACTCATCACAAAAGGTGCAGTTATGCACCTTCTGGTAACTATTTTTACTCTGTTTCTTTAGGAGCAACAGGATCCTTATCTTCACCATCTTCAACACGAATAGGTCCTTCAAGACCCTCAATCGGAGTTGTAACCACACCTTCTTCAGCAATTTCAATCTTGCCGTTGTTTGGTACATGGTCAATCGAATCGACTAATTCTTCATGTTCACTTGTTTCGGTTGTAGGCAATTCACCAAGTTCTTCAATCATCGGGGCATCCTTCTTTCCGTAGTTTACCAGATTCATGATTTGTTCATTAGTTATTGTTTCTTCCTCTAACAAAGTTTTTGCGATTAAATCCATCAATTCACGATTTTCTAGAATGATAACTTTCGCGTTTTCATAACATTCGTTAATGATACGTCGAACTTCCTTATCAATCTCATAGGCAATTTCACCAGAATAGTTATTGCTGTTTGAGTTGTAATCTCTTCCTAAAAAAACATTTCCTGATCCATCTTCATATTGAATTGGACCTAATTTACTCATACCGAAAGAACGAACCATACGTTTAGCAATTTTAGTTGCTTCTTGTATATCATTAGTTGCTCCAGCACTGATTTCATTAAATACAATTTCTTCGGTAACACGACCACCTAAATAACCCGTAATTTGAGCCATAAAATCTGATCGAGTTGGGAACATTTTTTCTTCTTTTGGAGTCATTAAGTTATAACCACCTGCTGTTCCACGAGGAATAATAGTAACTTTTTGAACAATGTTCGCGTTCTCTAGTTTTAAACCAATAATAGCATGGCCTGTTTCGTGGTAAGCAACCAATTCTTTTTCATGAGGTGAATAGGTTTTAGACTTTTTAGCTGGCCCCATCATTACACGGTCAATAGCTTCATCTAAATCATTCATCGTTACTTCATGGCGATCTTCACGAACAGCCAAGATAGCTCCTTCATTTAATACGTTTTCTAAATCTGCTCCAGAGAATCCAGGACAACGTTTTGCTAAGTTTTCTAAGTTAACATCTGCAGCTAATTTTTTATTTCTAGCATGGACTTCAAGGATTTCTGTACGTCCTTTCTTATCTGGTAAATTAACCGTAATTTGTCGGTCAAATCTTCCTGAACGCAATAACGCAGGATCCAGAACATCCGGACGGTTTGTAGCAGCAATAATAACAATGCCTTTATTTTCACCAATACCATCCATTTCAACTAATAATTGGTTAAGGGTTTGTTCACGTTCATCGTTTCCTCCACCCATACCAGCACCACGTTGACGACCTACTGCATCGATTTCATCAATGAATACGATACAAGGAGCCGTTTGTTGAGCTTTTTTAAACATATCACGGACACGGCTAGCACCAGTACCAACAAACATTTCAACGAAGTCAGACCCTGAGATTGAGAAGAAAGGAACGTCCGCTTCTCCAGCTACTGCTTTCGCTAACAATGTTTTTCCAGTTCCTGGAGGACCAACCATTAACATACCTTTTGGAATACGAGCTCCCATATCGGCAAATTTCTTTGGCGTTTTTAAATAATCAATGATTTCTTTAACTTCTTCTTTTTCTTCATCACAACCCGCAACATCTTTGAAACGGACTTTGATGTCACCTTCTATTTTAGCTTTGGATTTAGTGAATTCAAAGGCTTGCTTATTTCCACCAGAATTCATCTTAGAAAATAAGAAGACAGAACCACCTAATAATAGTAAAATTGGAACAATATTAATTAGAGCTTCTAACCAGATATTACTTTCGGTTGGATCTGAGATAGTAACTTCATTGGTATTCTTTCCATTTTCTAATGACTTTTCAGTAAGAATTGCTAATGCCCAACTTTTGTTGGCATCAGTCGCAGGAATTGATGCAACGAATGGAACTTTTGTATCTCCATCCATGAACACACCAGAAATATCCATTTTTACTTTTCCAATAGAGATATTAACATCCCCAAAAGCCATCGTTTCTGCTTCACTCATAAATGTATTTGTAGCGAAACGCTTAGTGTTACTTCCTTGAGAATAATTAAGCAAGCTTGAAAACACTAAAAGAACAAGTATATAAGGGATAATATTTATAAATCGCTTTTTCTTCATCTTGAACCTCCTTCAATTACTTATTGGTAAACTTCATCTTTTAATACACCTACGTAAGGTAGATTGCGATAACGTTGATTATAGTCTAAACCAAAACCAACTACAAATTCATTAGGTACTTTAAACCCAACATATTCAGCTTCAATTTCAACGACACGGCGTTCAGGTTTATCAAGTAAAGAAACAACCTTAACACTCTTGGCACCTTTGTTTTTCAACAAGCGTTTTACTTCAGTTAATGTGCGCCCTGTATCAATAATATCTTCAACCAATAAAACAGGGATTCCTTTGACTGAACCATCTAAGTCTTTATTAATCTGAACATCACCAATTGATTGAGTTCCTTCATAACTTGACACATCCATAAAATCGATGGCGATATTTAAATCGATATGCTTAATGATTTCTGATAAAAAAGGGACAGAACCTTTTAATAAAGCTACAACTAGAGGGACTTCACCATCTTTTTTATAATCATTTGTAATTTGTTTACCTAGTTCAATGCTTCGAGCAACTATTTCCTCTTCGCTAACTAGTATTTTCTTAATATCGTGATGCATACTACTAACTCCTCCTAAAAGTATATTTATTATTTTATCACAAAACAACTTGGTTTGTTAGAGAAATGTTCAATATCACACCCAATTTGTGGTACTAAAATGACATTTCCCATACTATTCACAAGAACAGGCCAAATTTTCCGTTCATTATGTGAAATTTTCCTATCAATAAACCACCGATTCAGCTTTTTAGTGCCTAATCTAAGCTCAATACAATCTCCCTTTTTAGGAGAACGTACGCATATTGGGAAGTCCTCATCTCTTAACGTGACGGCTTGTAAAGAATTACCACTCTTACTTATTTTAAAATATTCACAATTAAATTCTTGAATTGATGTAAATTTATATTCATAAGCACTATCTTTTTTAATACACAATAAGGCTTCATAACTTCGTTGTAATTGCCAATCTTCTTTTAAATCAATCGACCAATTATGATCTTGGTTCATACATTGTATAATATTTTCAATCATTTTACTGCTGAAATGCACTCCTGCTTTACATAAGCGTAGCCAATGACGAAGAATCACTTTTTGTAATTGACTATCTTCTTTTAAGAAATCTTTGATTGAAAGTCTGTCTGCGTAACTTTCCGCAATATTCAAACAGTAAAGTTCCATTGCTTTTTTCTCGTTGTTTTTCAACTTAATTTCTTCAAAATAATTGTTTCTTTCTTCATCACTTAGCTTTTCAACAATGTGATGTCGTACACGATTCCTTGCATAATCATCGCCATGATTACTTTCATCTTCACCATATTTAATATGATGTTC
>F157a_European_Toad__coassemble_45_pt1 | contig 18797 bp, 17 predicted proteins | sample F157a_European_Toad__metabat2_low_PE_002 | metagenome-assembled genome bin F157a_European_Toad | reverse complement strand
CATCCAGTTTGCATCTTCCCTGTTTCATCAAAGGCATACCAGTTGTTATCAATTGGTTGCCATCCTGTTAATGCTTTATTTTCATTCGTGTAATTCCAAACTCCATCAGTTTGTTTCCATTCCCCAGCTGCATGAATTGGTAATGTCGTAGCTGAAAGAATTAAAGCTGAGACCATTGCATAAGTAGCAATCGCTCTTTTGTTGCTTTTCTTCTTCATTTAACTTGTCCTTTCGCGTACATATAGTACTAAGTAGTGTCAAGTGAATCGATAAGGAAAATAACGATAATTATAAGATGACTTTAAGTTACCGAACCCGTTTATCGTTGTATTCTTCCCCTTCACACTTTTCATTATAGCACTCGCACCATTCTATAGATATAGGGAACACAAGAAAATATTGTGAAAATATTGTTAAATTTCGACAGTTTTCGATTATCATCTAAAGTCTAAGATAAATAGTTATTTATTAAAGAGATAAAATATAGATGAATTATATAATAAGTTTCAATTAAACTCTCTCAAAGTGTAATATTTAAGTCGAATATTAATGAAATCATTAAATAATTACAACCCTTACTTTTATTATCTAAAATAAAATAGTACAATAAAGAAAAGGATGGTGTCATATATGAAAGTTCGTAGTCTGGGTGGGATAAAAGAAAATGTTTCATGTTTAGGATTTGGTTCAATGCGATTTATATGCGATGAACAAGGAGAAATAATCCAACCTATTGTCAATGACTTGATTAAGACTTCCATGGAGGCGGGTATTACTTATTATGATACAGCGTATGTTTATCATGATGAGAAGTCTGAGAAGGCACTCGCTACTGCTTTAAAGCCATATCCACGCGACTCTTATACACTTGCAGATAAACTACCGATTTTTCTATTAAAGAAGAAAGAAGAGTGTGATATTTATTTGAATACGATTCTTGAACGTTTAAACACGGATTACATCGATTTCTTTTTACTTCATGCTATGAATTTCGAACGTGTTGAAGATGCGAAGAAGTATGAGATTGCTGAATGGTTGGATGAAAAGAAAAAAGAAGGGAAGATTCGCTATGCAGGTTTCTCTATTCATGAGAAAGATAGTTTAGTTGATGAACTCATTGAATATTATGATTTTGATTTTGCTCAAATTATGCTTAATTATATGGATGTCATTCATGAACCAGGAATTGTTGGTTATGAAAAACTAACAAAAGCAAATATTCCTGTCATTATTATGGAGCCATTAAGAGGAGGCAGTTTAGCGAATATTCCTGATTTCATTGCTGAACCTTTTAAGAAATTTGATCCAACTCGTTCATATGCTTCATATAGTTTTAGATGGTTATTGGATTACCCTAATATTTTAACTATTTTATCTGGGATGAATCAAATGTCTCAGCTAATGGATAATATTAAAACTTTCAATGATGAGACACCTTTTACTGAAGAAGAAAAGAAAGCCATTGATGAAGTAAAGAATGACCTTGTTACTAAACAAAAAGTAGCATGTACGGGATGTCGTTATTGCATGCCATGTCCTTTTGGTGTAGATATTCCAAAATCATTTAAAGCTTGGAATGATCGTGCTCGTGCACAAAACTCGGCAGAGGCTAAACAAATTAAATTACCTGAAGGCGCAGGTCCAGCATTATGCCAAGCTTGTGGTAAGTGTGAAGCATTATGTCCTCAAAAGATAGAAATTATTGATAACTTAAAGAAATGCAGAAATGCAATGGAGAAGGAGTGATTTCATGGGTAACCTTGTTGAGAAATTATCAGCATGTTTAGATGAAAGAAATGAAGGGGCAGTATGTAAGTTCAATGGATATGTGGAAGATTATTTGAATTACATCGAAGATAATGAAAATAAAGATGATTTAAAAGCAATTCTAAAACAATTTTATTCTATGGATGAAGGCTGCCGAATCATTACTCAACTAGCAATTAACAGCAATCAAGATGCTATTGCTAATCAAATTATTCGATATAAAGATGTTAGTAAATTACCTTTGAACTTCTTCAAAGTTCCATACTTAATTTATCTAAAGCATGATGAGATAGAATTAGGTGTGATCTTTAATTTAGGCAATTGTGAAGAAGCAATGTATGTCAAAGGCTCTTATTTTGTATTAAGCGAACCAGGTAATCAATATGAAGATTTAAGAAACGATTTAGTTTCTATTGTTTTTAATAAGGATTTACTTGAAAAGCAATTTCAGATTCTTACTACTTATTTTGAAGGTAAAGCTAAAGCAGGTCATGTGCAACGATTAATTGATCAATGCATGTTTAAATCATTAGATGATATGGTTGAAAAAGCAAAAGTAGCGGGAAATAGATTATGTGTAGAAGAAATTGAGAAGCTAAAAGAAATCGCAGACCCTAGAGATACGATTTATGAATGCATAAAAAAGTGGTACTATTTAAAGAAGTTTGTTTATGTACAAACTATGATGGATAAGAATCGATTGAACACGGTTTATGAGGGCAACTCAAAGAGACAAAGAGCTGAAGCGAAATCTAATGCCGACGCTATAAACTATATATCTTTTAGTGAATGTTGGAAAAGAAGTAAATAAGAATTGTAATTTTTATGAGTCTTTTAAATAAAATCCTTTTGCTTAAAATTGCTTTTGACTTATTGAATAAAACAGTTAATTTGCAAAGGATTTTACTAAAAGACTTTTTAAATTGTAAAATATTACAATTAAATAAAACTGTACTTTCAATAAAATTTCAATTATACTGAGCATATGATAGAATTACCTAATTGGTTTTATTAGATAATTTAGTTTCTCATAATCCCAGATGAAAACTAGATCCGATTGAAGGGAAATAATCGGAATCTAATAAAGTTTGCTTCAAATCTACTCATTTTTGTTTTCTATGGGAGGAAAATTATGAAAAGAACTAATATTGTTTTTATACTATCTGATGATCAAGGTGCATGGGCAATGGGGTGTGTAAACAATCCAGAAATTATTACCCCTAATTTAGATCGTTTAGCGAAAGAAGGTGTTTTGCTAAACAATTTTTTCTGCGCTTCACCCGTTTGTTCTCCAGCAAGAGCTTCTTTATTGACAGGTCAAATTCCATCACAACACGGAGTCCATGACTGGCTTATAGATGATGCAACAGATAAAGAAGAAATTGAATATTTGAAAAAACAAGTAGGGTATACAGATATTTTAAATGATAAAGGCTATGTATGTGGATTATCTGGTAAGTGGCATCTTGGGAAAAGTTCTACACCACAAAAGGGATTTAAACATTGGTTTGCCCACAAATCAGGTGGTGGACCTTACTATAATGCTCCACTATATAAAGAGGGTAAACTCATTAATGACACGCGTTATGTAAGTGATGTTATAAGTGAAGATGCTATAAAGTTTATTGAGGAATATAAAAATGAACCCTTTTATCTACAGGTGGGATTTACTGCGCCTCATGGGCCATGGGTAAATAATCATCCAAAAGAATATACGGATTTATATAAGGACTGTACATTTGAGACATGTAAAATGGAAGGACTTCATCCAGATGCAATATATCTAACAAAAGAAGTTCTACAAGATGAACGTGCTAACCAAATTGGCTATTATGCTGCTGTTACAGCAATGGATGCTAATATTGGGAAAATAATAGATAAACTTGAAGAATTAAATTTAAGAGAAAATACACTAATTATATTCACAAGTGATAATGGATTCAGCTGTGGACAACATGGTTTTTGGGGTAAAGGTAATGGTACATTCCCAATTAATCTATTTGATACTTCTTTAAAAGTGCCTTTTATTGCATCTCAACCAGGAAGAATCAAAGAGAATACCAAAATAGATAGCTTAATATCAGCGTATGATTTTATGCCCACACTACTAGATTATCTTGATATTGAGTATGAAAACAAGTATTTGCCTGGCAAGAGTTTCTCTTTACTATTGAAAGGAAAAAAGGAAGAAATTAACAATGAGGTTGTTATTCTTGATGAATATGGTCCAAATCGTTGTATTAGGACACATGAGTATAAATATATAAAACGTTATCCATATGGACCAGATGAATTTTATGATTTAATAAAAGATCCGAAAGAATTACATAATGAAATAATAAATAGTGAATACAAAACTAGAATAGAAGAATTTAATAAGCGTTTAGAAGCGTGGTTTCTCAATTATGTTAATCCAAAAATTGATGGTAGTAAAGAAGCCGTATTCGGATGTGGACAATTTGAATTAGCTGGTATCTATGCTAATGGGAAAAAATCATATGCAGAAGATGATTATCTAAAGGAAACTGCGACTTATTGTGCATTACAAAGAAGGTAAAAGGCGATGAAACAAAAGGGAAGATGGTTAAATAAACTTAAAAATAAGATGATGATGAATTATATGATTATCTTTATTATTCTTATGTTTTCGACAGCACTTCTTGTTTTTGGAACTTACAAGAATCAAATGATTCATGAAATTGGGGCTACGAGAGTCGATGTATTACGGCAGATAGGAGAAAGAACGAATAGCATAAATAACTCGCTTATTACGATCTCTAACTTATATGCGATAAACTCAGATTTAAATAAAGCATTACCTGATGAAAATGCTTCGATTTCTCTTGAAACAAAAAGCGAATTAAACCGAATAAAGGCACAATATGACACGATCTTTAATGATATTGGGATTAGCTATGAAATCGTAATTATTGGTGATAACGGCTTTAACTATTCTTCGAAAGATGGAGATAAATATGAATTCGAGAAAATGTCAACTCAGCTTTGGTATCGTCGCAATTTAGAATCAAAAGACATTCAGTTTATTTCCAGTTTTAAAGATGTTTATGGAGAAGACAAGAGTAATTATGTTTTTTCACTGTTCAAAGTAATTCGGGAACAAGGAGAAAAAATAGGGACATTAATGATTAATATCAATGAACAGTACTTATCTCAGACATATAAATCAGTTTTGAATGAAGACAACAATATCTACATTGTAGATAATAAGGGTAATATTGTATCCCATAAAGATGAAAGCATGAGGGGAATTAATTTTATTGATACAGCTAACTTTAAAAAGCTTTATGAAGATAACTCTTACGCTTTTATTAATAAGCTTAATCAACAATATCTATTAACTAATTATTATGATGTTCAAACTGGTTGGAGAATCATTGAGGAGATTCCGAGTAATGTCATATTTTCAAGTGTGTACTATGCATTCTTAATATTAAGTATTCTCGTGCTTTGTTGTATAATAATTGCATTTTTTGTATCATATAAAAGATCAAAAGCAATATCACAACCGATCTTAGATTTATGCGATAGTATGGAAGAAATTATTCAAGGTAATCTTGATGTGAAAAGTCAAGCCTCAGGATTCGATGAAATTAATCAACTTAATCAAGGTTTCAATGAAATGGTAACTAAAATAAAAACTTTGATGGAAGATATTAAAGTAAAGGAATCCAATAAAAGAAAGAGCGAGTTAGATTTTTTAAGAGCTCAAATTAATCCTCACTTCTTATACAACACGTTATTTTCTATCAAGTGTTTAGTAGAGATTGGCAAGAATGAGCAAGCAGCAACAATGATGCAAGCATTTATTGATTTGTTGAAATTGACATTAAAGGTAGATACGAATTTCATAACACTAAAGGATGAAGTAGAAGCTACATCAAAATATATTCGTCTTCAACAATTCCGATATTCTGATCAAATTACTTATGAAATAGATATTGATGAAGAATTAATGCAATATAGAGTACCTTCATTAATTCTACAACCCATTGTTGAAAATGCTTTGTTTCATGGTTTAGAACCAAAAAATGAATGTGGAACACTGGTTATGTCAGCTACAGTTAATGAAAATATTCTATATATTACGATTACAGACGACGGTGTAGGAATAGAAGAAGAAAAATTAGAACATCTTCTAAGTCCTCGTGAATATGAACTTAAGGAGAACAAATCCATTGCTTTAGCAAATATTGATCATCGCCTGAAAATCCATTTTGGACAAGAATATGGTTTGAGCTTAAGTAGTATTAAAAATATGGGTACAACTGTGACAATTCGTATGCCAATTGTAAGGGAGTAATAGTATGAAAATTTTAGTAGTAGATGACGAGATTCTAATAAGAGAGTGGTTACTTTTTTGTTTAAAAGGGAATCCCGATGTTGATATTGTTGGGTGTGCTGCGAATGGTGAACAGGCAATGGCTATGGTACAAAATTTAGCTCCTGATGTCGTACTAACAGACATTAAAATGCCCGTGATGGATGGAATAGAATTATTAAAGAAAATTAAAGAGTTCAATGAAGAAATAACGGTGATTTTATTGACCGCTTATAATGAATTTGAATATGCGCGCCAAGCAATTCGTGAAGGTGCAAGAGAATACATGTTAAAAACCGAAATAAGCAATGAATCACTAAATGAAATGTTGAAAAAAATAGTGAGAGATATGCCTACTCCTCGTATTAACTCAACACCTATGGAAAATGCAATACTTATTAAAAAAATATTGCTTAAGGAAGATAAGATTAATAGTGAAGATATAGTTCAGCTAGAAAATTTTGGTATTAGGCAAACTGGAGGTTATTATTCAGCATTAGCATATAATAATTTTGGTAATACTATTCATTTAATAATACCTTCATCAAATAATATTATTATAACAAATATTACATTATCTGATTCAATGAGTGTCCTCATTATTCATATTAATACTTACACTCAAGCAGATGCGCAAAAATACTTACAACAATCAATCAATGAATTGTTTTTACGTAATCATTATGCAGTAGGAGTCAGCTCGGTCATATCTGACATAACACAGTTAAATGAGATTGTTGGAAATGCTTTAGTTGGTTTATCAAAGAATTACTATCAAGAAGGCACAATATTTAAGAATAATCTGCAGTATTCAAAAATAATTGAATCACGTCATGAATGGGAATATCGAATTAAACAGTATATTCAAGATATTTATCGGATTATTGGAAAAGAGCAATTAATATCATTTAATAAAGCAATGGACCAAATTGAGCAAGCTCAGTGTATTAACATTGATTATATTAGATATTTCTGTCTTGAAATGGTTGATCTATTTAATTTGCGATATCCATGTGAAATTGAAGACTCAAGACGGTATTTAACGGAGACAAAAGAAAAAGTGAATTGTGCAACTAAATTTGATGAGATGCGCAATATAGTTTCATCATTCGCTAAAGATCATTTACTTAGTGAAGAAATTGATGAAGAAAAATGTTCACGAAATATCTCAAATGCAATATCTTATATTCGTTCTCATTATAGTGAGCCGATTAGTTTGTCGCAAATAGCTGAATATGTAAATTTGAATCCTGAGTATTTTAGCCGAATATTCAAAGAAGAAACTAACATGACTTACAGTACATTCCTTTCAAACATACGATTAGCTAAAGCGGAGTCTATGTTAGTCAATAGCAATAGTAAAGTTTTTGAAATTGCAGAGGCTGTAGGGTATCCAAACGTAAGCTACTTCTCAACTGTGTTCAAGAAAAAATATGGTTTAAATCCGTATGAGTTTCGTAGAGAAAATGAAAGTAATATGCAATAAGACAAGTGAACTCAAATTGAGTTCCTTTTTCTATATATCAATATATTGAAACAAAAGTCAAAATATTAATATATAAATGAATGATTATTATCTTAATACATAAATACTCGAAAGAAAGGTAAGAATGTAAAAACAATTTAAATGAATAAATAAAATATAATGTAGGCATGAGCAAAGGAGAGAATAGATGAAAAAAATAAACTTTTTATTAATCAACTGTGACGACTTGGGATATGGTGATATTGGTTGCTATGGTTCACATTTGAATAAAACGCCTTTTATTGATGAGTTAGCTATAGAAGGTATAAAGTTTGAAGATTTCTATGCTTGTTCTCCTGTTTGTTCTCCTTCACGCGGAGGAATGATGTGTGGTTGTTATCCTAAAAGAATAAGTTTCGAAAACTTTAATGGAGAGCGTGTTTTAAAACCTGGACAAGATTGTGGATTAAACCCAAATGAAGTTACGATAGCTAAACTGTTACAACAAAATGGATATAAAACAATGTTGGCAGGAAAGTGGCACTGTGGTGATCAGTTTGAATTTCTTCCACTTCAACATGGATTCGATGAATGGTATGGGCTTCCTTATAGTAATGATATGGGAAGACAAAACCGTACTTGGGATTCATTAGAAAATCTAGATAAAAAATATCCGCCGTTACCATTAATGGAAGGAAATGAAATTTTAGAGCAACAACCAGAACAAGAATCACTGATTGAACGATATGTAGAAGCATCAAATCGTTTTATTAGGAATAATTCAGAGAAACCCTTCTTTTTGTATTTTTCACCGATTCAAGTTCATCTTCCACTGTATGCTCCGAAGGAGTTTTATAAAAATTCTGAAAACGGAGATTTTGGTGCTTGTGTTGCCTGTGTTGACTGGGCTGTATCAGCTTTAGTTAATCAACTAAAACAGTGTGGTATTTATGAGAATACTTTGATTATTTTTACTTCTGACAATGGTTCACGTGGTGATCATGGTGCTAGTAATGCTCCTCTTCGTGGACATAAAATGCAAACTTACGAGGGTGGAATGCGTGTGCCTTGTATTATGCACTGGAAAGGTAGAATCAAAGAAGGGCGATATACAACTCAGATAGCGTCTAACATTGATTTCTATAGGACATTTGCGAACCTTGCTGAAATAGATTTACCAAAAGTAAAAATTGATAGTGAGGATATGACCCCATTGATTGATAATCAGGAAGATAAATATCAAAGAAATTCAATGCTTTATTATTATGAAGAAACCTTAGAGGCAATCAGAATAAATCAGTACAAACTATTTATTTCTCGCGCAAAAGAACCTATTTTAGAATTATATGATTTGACGAATGATATTAGTGAGAGTATTAATATTGCTGCTAGTAATCCAGAAGTCGTTGAAAGACTAAAAGCAGCAGCTTATCAACAACAAGAATTAATCGGTGATTGTCGCCTTGGAATTAAAGGTAAAGAAGTCCGAGAAATAGGACGTATATTAAATCCTAAAATGCTGAGTAAATATGACGAGAAACACCCATATATGATTGCTGTATATGATAATGAAGATGATGGATAAGAGGAGAAGAAAATGAAAAAACTACTTAAAGCTTTATTGACAGGCATTCTAGCCGTTTCTATGGTTGCTGGTTGTGCTAAAACAGGTGCACCAGAGAATGATGTGCCTAGCGAGGATGGAAAAGATTTACCAGTACTAAAAGTTGCGATGATGCCTTTTATTACTAGTTTACCTGCTCAATATATTATTGAAAATAAATTGGATGAAAAAGCAGGTTTTAAAATTGAACCAATTATGTTTGCATCGGGAGCTCCTATGAATGAAGCATTAGCTGCAGGATTATGGGACGTAGGTGCCATGGGGGCTGCTGCGGTTACTGGTGTAGCTAACTATGACATGATGATTATTGGAGAAGTACTTGAATCGCAAGATGGTTTAGGTGTGTTCGTAAAAGCTGATAGCGAAATTGCGAAAATTAAAGGATTTAATCCATCACTACCAGATGTTTATGGTAATCCAGATACAGTTAAAGATATTACAATTTTATTACCTATCGGGACTGCTCAACATTTTACTACTTTAAAGTGGTTAGAAAAAATTGGTGTTAAGCCAGAAGAAGTAAATATCGTTAATATGGATACAGCACAAGCTTATCAAGCTCTTCTTGCAGGACAATGTGATGCAGTTGCGTTAAATGTACCAACATTCTTTGATGCAATCAATGATGGAATGGTGCAAGTAGGAAATCTAGCTAAATTAGGAACTAAGTATGTTGATATGGTTACTGCAAATCGTAATTCAATTGAAACAAAACGTGAATTAATTGAAAAATACTTAGAACTAGTTGTTGAAGCTTGCGAAGCATTAAATGCTGATCAAGATATGGCAACAGAATTAATGATGGATTTCTTAAAAGCTTCAGGAGCTGAATCAAGTGAAGAAAACGTCCGCTCAGATTTAGAACGTGTAAAATTCATGGGAAAAGAAGACTGGGAAGATAGAGAATTAGGAAATTTTGCCAGAGAATTAGGTGAATTCTATATAGGCGTTGGTCAATTGGATGCAAGTTTAATGGATAAATTTGATACAAATATTGATGCTACACTAATGGAAGCAGTCTTAGCTAAATAATTCCATATAGGCTGTGGCAGTCTTGGTAGATTTGCTACAGTCTTTCTTATTGAAAAAAGGAGAAAATTATGAAGAAAAAAAGAAAAATAAATTATACTTTGGTATCAATTTGTTCATTCCTTGCTGTTATAGTATTTTGGCAGTTAATCACTGATGTCTTTCATTTGATTTCACCAATGATGTTACCAAGTCCAGTTAAGGTTATACAAACATTTTACTATAAATTAACTGGTGGTTTAAATCCAGATGGTGCAACTTTAATTCAACACATTGTCGCGAGTATGCAAATTGCATTAGGTGGTTATGCTGTTGGAGTTATAATAGGTGTTCCATTAGGTATAGCAATGGCATGGAATAGAAAGTTCGAAATGATTGCAAAACCGTTATTTGATGTCATTCGCCCTATTCCAGCATTAGCATGGATACCATTGATGATTTTATGGCTTGGAATTGGTTACTATTCAAAAGTTGGAATTATATTCTTTGCTGCTTTCATTTCAACAACAGTTAACTCATATACAGGAATTAAAAGAACATCTGATGTTCATCTTTGGGTTGCTAGAACTTTTGGTGCTACTAATCGACAAATGTTATTTAAAGTGGCTATTCCAACGGCATTGCCAATGATTTTTACAGGGTTGCGGTTAGCACTAGGTTCTTCTTGGGTTGCGCTTGTTGCTGCGGAATTATTAGCAGCGACAAGAGGGCTTGGATATATGATTCAAGTAGCTAGAATGCTTGGCCGTCCTGATGTAATTATCGTAGGTATGATCACAATTGGAATGATTGGATTTGCAATGAATGTAGGACTAGAAGCTTTACAAAAGAAATATGTAAGAGGAGGTAAGAAATTACGATGAAAAAGTCAGATAAAAAATTAGCTGCTTTGATGACAGTTATTGCCTTCGTTTCGTTATTAGTTATATGGGAGTTGGTTGCTCGATTTACTAGTGCCAAGATGTTCCTTCCTCCGGCATCACTAATTTTATCAGAGTTTGGTAAAAGTTTCGTGCAACCTATAGGCTCATATACAATGCCTATGCATATTGTTATTAGCTTATATCGTGTTGGAGTAGCTTTCATCTTAGCAACGTTCGCAGGGATTGCGCTTGGCGTTGGAATGGGTTATTCAAGACTCGTAGAGGCAATCTTTAAACCAATTTTCGAATTCATTCGTCCCATACCACCACTTGCTTGGATTCCGATGTCGATCTTGTGGTTTGGTTTAGATGATAACTCAAAATTCTTTATAATCTTTCTAGGTTGCTTTACTTTCATCACAGTTAATACATATGATGGAACAAAAAATGTTGATCAGACATTAATGGGAGCTGCTAGAATGCTTGGAGCTAATGAAAGACAAGTGTTTATGAAAGTAGTATTGCCATCATCGATACCATATATTTTCGCAGGCTTACAAATTGCGATAACAGCAGGATGGTCAGCCGTAGTTGGAGCAGAAATGATTCGCTCTAGTGAAGGAGTAGGCTGGTTAATTGTTATGGGAATGTCAAATGGAAATACTGTTCAAATAATGGTAGGAATGCTAGCAATTGGTATAGTAGGTTATGTTTTAGCTACATCAATGGCTGCACTTGAAAGGAAGATATGTGCATGGAATCAACAATCGGGAATGTAGAAAAAATCATGATTCAATGTGATCATGTTTCAAAAGAGTTTGATAGTTTTAGTGGCGAAGGAAAACACAAAGTATTAGATGATATTAGCTTTGAAGTGCGTGAAAATGAGTTCGTTGTATTATTTGGACCAGGACAATGTGGTAAAACAACACTATTGAATATCATTGCTGGATTAGAAGAGTCGAGCGAAGGAAAAGTAGTTGTAAATGATAAAGTCATTTCCTCTCCTGATCCAGAACGAGGAGTTGTCTATCAACGTACTGCTTTATTTCCATGGCTTACAGTAATGGGAAATGTTGAGTTTGGACCAAAGGTTCGAAAACTAAGTAAAGAGCAAAGAATTGAAAGGTCAAATTATTATATTGATTTAGTAGGTTTAAAGGGATTTGAGAATAGTTTCCCATCTCAGTTGTCAGGCGGTATGCGCCAACGAGTTGGTATTGCTAGAGCTTACTGCAATGATCCTAAAGTTATGTTACTTGATGAACCCTTTGGACATTTAGATGCTCAAACTAGATATATGATGGAAGATGAATTACAACGAATTTGGCAGAAAGATCGACGTACAGTTATCTTTGTAACAAACAATATTGAAGAAGCATTGTTTTTAGCTGATCGCATAATTTTGATGACTAATTGTCCATCAAAAATAAAAACAGAGTATAAAATAGATCTTCCTCATCCCCGTAGTTATGTTGATCCTGAATTCTTGAAATTGCGTCAAGAAATCACGGACAACATGGATAAATCATTATAGGAGGGCAAAATGGATAATCGTGAAGCAAAAGTAAAAGTAATGAATCTGACAAAAAAATTTGGTGATTTATTAGTATTAGATGATATTTCATTTGAGGTTAAAAAAGGCGAGTTCCTATGCATTGTTGGTCCTACAGGATGTGGGAAAACAACATTTTTGAATTCATTAACAAAACTTTATGAACCAACAAAGGGTGAAATTCTAGTTAATGATGAGCCTGTAGATTTAAAAAAACACAATGTTGCTTATATTTTTCAAGAATACTCAACAATGCCTTGGCTAACCGTTGAAGAAAATGTACGTTTTGGATTAGAAATTAAACATACTGACAAAGAAGAGAAGGATCGTTTAGTTAATGAATATATTACATTGTTGGACTAGATAAGTTTAGAAATTATTATCCTGATCAACTTTCAGCTAGTATGTTACAACGCGTTGTAATAGCAAGAGCTTTTGCGAGTGAACCTGAATTATTATTAATGGATGAACCTTATGGACAATTAGACATTGAATTGCGTTTCAAATTAGAAGACGAGTTAATTAATCTTTGGAAGCGTACAGGGACAACAGTAATTTTTATTACCCATAATATAGAAGAGGCTGTTTATTTAGGAGAAAGAATTCTTGTTTTAACTAATAAACCAACAAAAATTAAAGAAGAAATAATAAATGATTTACCTAGACCAAGAGATATAGCTTCTATAGATTTTGTGAAACTTCGTAATAAGGTAACTGATTTAATAAAATGGTGGTAGAGAGTTAAGCAATTGCTTAGCTTTTTATTTACAAATTACTACAAAAAGTAAGACAATTATGAGATAATAATAGCACTTTGAAATAGGAGATTGATTATGATAACTTTAGCTGTAGTAGGTGCTGGACTTAGAGGACAATTTGCTTATCCACCTTATACTAAAAATAGAGATGATATTAAATTTTTAGCCGTAGCGGATTTAGATCCATTAAGAGTAAAAAGCTTCAAAGAAACTTATGGTATTGCTGATGAAATGTGTTTCAATAGTGGGGAAGAGTTTTTTAAACAACCTAAATGTGCCGATGCTGTTTTAATTTGTACGATGGATCAAGACCATTACACAGAGGCAATTAAAGCCATTGAATTAGGATATGATATTCTTTTAGAAAAGCCAATTGCTGCCAAACTAGAAGATTGTTTAGAAATAGAAAGACTAGCAAAAGAACATGGAACGAAGATTTTAGTTTGTCATGTTTTAAGATATACACCTTTCTATAAAAAAATGAAAGAGATACTAATGTCAGGAGTTATTGGCCAACTGATTAATGTTGAAGCAATGGAAAATGTTGGACATTGGCATCAAGCACATTCGTTTGTTCGTGGTAATTGGAGCAATGAAGACGATACAACACCGATGATTCTACAAAAATGTTGTCATGATATGGATATTTATTCTTGGCTTATAAATAGTGAATGCGAATCATTGTTGAGTTATGGAGATTTAACTTATTTTAACTCAAAGAATGCACCCAAAGATTCACCTGTTTGTTGTTTAGATGAATGTCCAGCACGTGCAACTTGTCCTTATGATGTATATAAAACATACCTTAATGATAATATTGGTTGGCCAACGAACGCCATTTGTGCAGATATGGCTTATGAGTCTCGTTTAAAGGCTCTACAAAGCAATTCTTATGGTAAATGTGTCTTCCATAGTAATAACAATGTTGTGGACCACCAGACGATTAATATGAAGTATCAAAATGGTGTAATCATGAACTTTACAATGACAGCATTTACTCAAGAATGTGACCGCACGATGAGATTTATGGGTACTAAAGGTGAAATAAGTGCTAATATGAATGCAAACCAAATAAAAGTAACAGACTTTTTAAGTAAGGAAACAACAGTAATCGATGTGGAAAAAGTGAATAAGGGACATGGTGGTGGAGATTATGGTATCATGGAAGAATTCATTCGAATTCTAAAAGAAGAGAAATTGAGTGATAACTTAATTAGTGCTTCAATTCATTCTCATGTATTATGTTTCGCAGCTGAAGTTTCAAGAAAGAATAAAAAGCATATATTTATTGATGAATTTCTAAATAAATAGTAAAATCCCATCTTATAAACTTTTCGTTTAAAGGATGGGATTTATTTAATTTTATTAAAAAGTGTTGGGGGAGAGTTACTTATTTAATAGTATTAAATCCAAGATAAGCTGCTCCATAAATCGCAGCGCTACTTCCTAATAGGGCTGGTTCAATACGTGGGACGAATAAACGTGAAATCGATGATCTTTTTATTATTTCCATCATTTGATTCCACCAATACTCTTTCGTATCAATTAAACCACCACCTAAGATAACGACTTCAGGGTCGTATATATTTAAAATTGAGATGATAGCCATGGACAAATCCTCAGTGAATTCATTTAATACCAAGAGAGCATTTGAATCCTTATTTTTTACAAGATCAAAGAATTCATAGCCATTTCTAATTTTTACTTCTGTTAAATCATTATATCGTTTTACTAGAGAGGGACCAGAGCAATACTGTTCAAAGCATCCTTTTAGACCACAATTGCATTGTCTTCCCTTAGGATATAAGAGCATATGACCTAATTCAGCGGCACTCCAATGCGCACCATGCAATAAAACTTCATCATATTTTACTGCAGCACCTATTCCTGTACCTAATGCAATACAAACATAAGATTTTGTACCTTGAGCAGCGCCTTTCCATTCTTCGCCAAGTCCAGTTACTTTACAATCATTTTCAACGACTGTTAAAATATTATATTTGTTTTCAACAATTTCTTTTAACTTAACGCCTGTCCAATTTGGGATATTGTCACTAGAATAAAAGATTGTTCCATCATCAGTATTAACTCTTCCTGCACTCCCTATAGAAATACAATCAATTTTTTCTAGTTGACTAAGTTCATCAATAATCTTAAATAAGGATTCAATGAGATTGTCTGGACCAAGTTTAGGCTGAGTAGGAATTCTAATAGATTTTAAAATTTCAGCATTCTCGTTAAATAAAGCTCCAAGTGTTTTAGTACCACCAATGTCAATTGAAATTACATGTTTCATAGAGGTATACTTTCATTAATTTCATCTACGATTTTTTTGGTAATAATTTGAGGTCTTGTTATTCCAGCTCCAATAGTTACAGCATAAGCGCCGAGCTTCATAGCTTGAATTGCATTTTTAGCATCCCAAAATTTACCTTCACCAACAATAGGTGCATTAATCATTTTTGCTAATTCTTCAATCAATTTGAAGTTAGGTTCTCTAAATTCTTGGATTAGATCACTATTTTTATCGACAGTATCAGGGGTATAGCCTGATAAAGTAGTTGCTACATAATCAACACCTAATTTATAAGCATAAATACCTTCATCTAACGTTGAAATATCCGCAAGAATTTCAGTGTTGGGATACTTTTCTCTAATTTGCTTAACGAAAGTATCTAAACTATTTCCATCAGGTCTAGGGTAAGCTGTAGCATCAATACAAACGATTTCAGCTCCAGATTCAACTACTAAATCAACTTCCTTCATAGTAGGTGTGATGTAAGGATAAAAGCCATCATATTGCTGTTTAATCAACCCCATGATTGGAATGTCAACAGCCTTTCTTACAGCGATTAAATCAGGATAAGTATTTACTCTTACACAGACTGCGCCTCCTTCTTGTGCAGCGATTGCCATACGGGCCATATACTCAGGTCCAAACATTGGTTCTTCAGGCGTTGCCTGACATGATACTACTAACCCTTTTTTTAGTGTTAACATATTAATTTATCTCCTTGTTTTAATTACGCGGTCATAAGAAATTGCTACTAACATTACAATTCCTTTAACAACCCATTGAAAATACTCGCTTATTCCCATCATTAACATTCCGTTACCGAGAATAGCCATTACCATGATACCTGCGAATACGCCGGAGATTTTTCCTTCTCCTCCAGACATACTTACTCCTCCTAGAACAACACCTGTAATAACATCCATTTCGTAACCAAATCCAGCGTTAGGTTGAGCGTTATTTACGCGTGATAGAAGAACAATCCCAGCGATTCCAGCAAGAACACTACAGATTACATATACTTTATACTTAGCTTTGCGAATATTAATACCTGTTAATCGTACTGCTTCTTCATTTCCCCCGATTCCATAGACACTTTGTCCAAATGCAGTAAAACGAAGAATGATAAATCCTAAGATGAATAAAGCTACCATAATTAATACTGGAATTGGAATGATTCCAACATATCCTTGCCCTATAACTTTAAAGGATTCAGGGAATCCATATACAGGAATTCCTTTTGTAACAATATAAGAAATACCTTTTAAGATTTGCAATGTAGCTAATGTTACAATCATTGGATTGAGTTTGAACTCATGTGAAAAGAAGGCATTTGTTATTCCAACAACTGCTGAAAATGTAAGAGCTACAGGAATTGCAAGTACTGCTGGAACGCCGTTTATCATAAGCGTAGAACAAATAACTCCTGAACAAGCAATAGTACCTCCTATAGATAAATCAATACCGCCTGTCAATATAACAAAGGTCATTCCCACAGCCACTATGCCAACGACTGCAACTTGTCTTAATACGTTGATTAAGTTTGTTGGTGTTAAAAAGACTGGGGAATTAAAAGAAAAGAAAATAATTAAGCAAAGTAAGACAAAGTAAATTGCATACTTAGCAAATATATCTTTGAAATTTATATTCATAATTTCCTCCTATGATGCTAATTCCATAATTGCTTCTTGATTAATTCTAACTCCTTGAAGTTCTCCTGAAATACTACCTTCATGCATCACTAGAATACGATGGCTTACACCAATTAATTCAGCCATGTCAGAGGAGATAACAATGATAGCTTTATGTTTTAGAGCTAATTCTTTTATCAATGAATAGATTTCTTGCTTAGCTCCTACATCAATTCCTCTTGTTGGTTCATCAAGAATTAAAATATCACAATCACGAAGCAACCATTTTTCTAATACAACTTTTTGTTGATTACCTCCAGACAGATTCAAGACAACTTGTTCTTGATTACGAGCCTTTATTTTTAATTGTTGGTAATATTTATCAATATCAACTTTTGATTTTTTAAAATCGATAAAACTTAATGGTTTCTTCGAATACTTCTTTAAAGAAGGTAATAAGCAATTCAAATAAATACTTTTATTTAAAATTAAACCATGTAATTTTCTATCTTCAGGAATTAATCCAATTCCATTTTCAATGGCATCTGTTGGTGATTTAATTTTAACTTTCTTATTTTTAATTAAAATTTCACCAGTTTCCATAGAATCAGCACCAAATACAAGGCGCATTAATTCTGTTCTTCCTGCACCAACTAGTCCTCCAAAACCAAGAACTTCGCCTTGTTTTAACTGAAAACTAGCATTTTTAACTTTACCACCTGATATATTTTTACATTCTAAAATAGTTTGTCCTTTTGATATTTCTTTACTAGGGTAGATATCTTTAATATTTCTTCCAACCATGTAACTAATTAAATCATTTTCAGTGGCCCCAAGAGTATCAATGGTTGTAATATATTGACCATCTCTTAAAACGGTAATACGATCAGTTAATTCCAAAATCTCATTTAATTTATGAGATATGTAGATAACAGTAACACCTTTTTCATTCAAACGCCGAACGACCTTAAACATATCTCCTACTTCATTTTCAGTTAATGGAGCACTTGGTTCATCCATGATAATTAATTTAATCTTGTGGTTAATGCATTTTGCTATTTCTACAACTTGTTGAAAGGCAGTAGATAAGAGCTTAACTGGTTGAGTTACATCAAAAGAAAATCCTAACTCACTAATTAATTGTATAGATTCATTAATCATTTTGTTTCTATCTAAAAATTTAGTTTGATGTTTATGCTCAATCCCAAAGAAAATATTTTCATATACCGTAAGATTTGGAAACAAATTAAATTCTTGGTATACAACACCAATTCCTTCGTTAATAGCATCAATAGGATGTTGAACTTCTAGTTTTTTACCATCAAAATATATTCCACCTTTAGATAGATTAATAGCACCAGCTATTGATTTTATCAAAGTAGATTTACCTGCGCCATTTTCACCGATTAATCATGGATTTCTCCTTCATAAATATCGAACGAAACATTGTTTAATGCGGGGACTCCATAATAT
>F157a_European_Toad__coassemble_34_pt1 | contig 20597 bp, 24 predicted proteins | sample F157a_European_Toad__metabat2_low_PE_002 | metagenome-assembled genome bin F157a_European_Toad | reverse complement strand
TGATCATTTTATAGATTGCGTAAAAAAAGGACTTACTGAAAGTCCAATTGTTAGCGAATATCTAAGTGTAATGACATGTGAAATTATCGAGAAACTAAAAGGTTGACTTCAACCTTTTTTGTATTTTAAAAGTGAGCTATGAAACTCACTTTCTTGAAATAGTTTATTATAAATTTGATTGAAACATATTTTCTAAATACTTGATACCTGTTTTAGTTTTAAATAAACGTTCTTTAACATCTTGAATTTTTTCATGAGAATAAGAATCTTCAAAGATATTAACTAGCATGTCAGCTTCAACAAGGATTTGGAAGTCAATACCTATAATACGATTATAAGTATGATGATGTCCAATTAAGTAGCATACACGTTCAATGATTTCTTCACTGTACTTGTAAGGCTTTAAAATCTTTTTAGCGACTGTTGGTCCTTCAATTTCTTGGAACGTTCCAGTAGGATTATTGTATTTATTTATACTTTCACGTTTCCCAATATCATGAAGAAGAGCTGCGATTTCTAGGATACTTAATGTTTGTTCATCAAGTCCTTCTAATTCTCCAATTGCTTTAGCGAAAGAGTGAACTTTCATCGCATGGTTAATTCTTCTTGGTGTTTCTCTTTCATAAAATATTACTTCATCAATGATACATCCAATTTGTTGCTTCATAGCTGTACCTCCCATTGGATTATTCCTAAGGTAATTATAACATTTTTTTATATTTTTTGATAGTTTAGGTTATTTTACAAATTAAATGAGTGATTAATTTGGTATAATAAGAACATTGGAGGAATCTATATGAAATATTTTGTAATATCTGATATTCATGGAAGTGCTTCTGCTCTTGAAATGGTGCTTGAGTATTACCGAAAAGAACAAGCCGATGGATTAATCATTCTAGGCGATATCTTGTATCATGGGCCACGCAATCCATTACCCATAGGGCATAATCCACAAGCTGTGGTGAATATGTTGAATGAGATGAGTCAAGATATCATTGCAGTTAGAGGGAACTGTGAGGCTGAAGTTGACCAAATGGTTCTTAGTTTTCCTGTGATGGCTGATTATAATATTATACCTAATCAAAAGAATAAATGGTTCTTTACACATGGACATATTTATAATGAAGATAAACTTCCGCCTTTAAACAAAGGTGATATCTTCTTTTATGGTCATACCCATATTGCTTGTATTAAGGAAACAAGCGGGATAATGATCATTAATCCTGGTTCAATCTCGCTACCTAAGAATAACACTCAAGCAAGTTTTGGTGTTCTTGAAAATAATCACTTTAGACTTGTTTCTCTGAATTATGAAACTTTAGAAAAGATTGATTTTTAACCTATTATTTTTATTGAAACGTGCTATAATTATTGAGGAAATGAGGTGAAACAGATGCATTATTTAGTAGGTCAAGTAATTGAAGGAATCATTACTGGAATCCAACCGTATGGTGCTTTTGTTTATTTGGATTCCGATCATAAGGGACTTATCCACATTTCAGAGATTTCTAAAGGATATGTAAAAGATGTAGCTAAATTTTTAAGCGTTGGAGAGCGAGTTAAAGTAAAAGTTATTGATATTGATACTTCTAACCATCAATTAAAACTCTCACTAAAAGCACTTAATACGAATATGGCTCGTCAAAAACAAAAAGTTAGTCGTTTCCAAAAGGTACCTAAAATGGTTATTGGGTTTCAAACCTTAGCCGATCATTTACCTGAGTGGATACAGATGTCAAATCAAAAAAAGGAGAAATCACATGATTAAATTTGAAACGAAAAATGCATTTTTGAATGAAAATATTCTTGATTATCAAGAAAAAGTAAATCTTTGCCATGAACAACTTATGAATAAAACTGGTTTAGGTAATGATTATGTAGGTTGGGTTGAATGGCCAAAAAATTATGATAAAGAAGAATTTGATAGAATTAAAAAAGCAGCTATCGCTATACAACAGAAATGTGATGTTTTCTTAGTATGTGGTATTGGTGGTTCTTATTTAGGGGCACGTGCTGTCATTGAAATGGTTAATGGTCTTTATGATGATTCAAAGAAACCTGAAATCATTTTCATTGGTAATACATTCTCTTCTACATATATTGCGCAAGTATTGAATTACATCAAGAATAAGGAAGTTTGTTGTAATGTTATTTCTAAGTCAGGAACAACGACTGAAACTGCTTTAGCATTCCGTCTAATCAAATTATTCCTTGAAGAAAAATATGGTAAGGATGAAGCAGCTAAACGTATCTATGCCACAACAGACAAAGTTCGTGGAACATTAAAGAGTATTGCTGATGGTGCTGGATATGAACAATTTGGTATCCCTGATGATATCGGTGGACGTTTCTCAGTAATCACAGCTGTTGGTTTATTACCGATTGCTGTTGCTGGTATTGACATTGATGCCCTCATGTTAGGCTGTCAAAAAGCATATCAAGATTTAGCGTCAGCTGATTTAAGTAAAAATCCTGCTTATGCATACGCTGTAGCTCGTCGTATCTTACAAAACCAAGGTAAAGATGCGGAAGTGCTTGTGTCATATGAATCACAAATGGCTATGGTTGCTGAATGGTGGAAACAATTATTTGGTGAATCTGAAGGGAAAGAGGGTAAAGGAATTCTTCCATGCTCAGTAAATTTCTCAACGGATTTACACTCTATGGGACAATTTATTCAAGATGGTAAGAAGATTTTATTTGAAACACTCGTTAAAGTCGAAAAACCTACACTTGATTTAACTTTCCCAAGTGATCCAGATAATCTTGATGGTATGAATTATCTAGCTGGTAAGTCTGTGGACTGGGTTAATAAGATGGCGTGTCTTGGTACGCTTGAAGCTCATGTGGAAACAGGGAATGTTCCTAATTTAGAAATTACGATTCCTGATATGAGTGCTGAAACTTTTGGTTATATGGCTTATTTCTTCTTTAGAGCTATCGCAATGACAACTTATTTAATTGATGCGAATCCATTTGATCAACCAGGTGTTGAAGTATATAAAAAGAATATGTTCCGTTTACTAGGAAAATAAAGTTTTGAACTTGATTCGTCAAGTTCTTTTTTATTAAAAAAATCAATTGCAGTTATATGTAAGGGATGCGGTGATTATCATATAATTAATAGGAGATTATAATGGAAAAACATTGAAAAAGCACTTCTAATGAAGTGCCAGTTCTAATAGTTATTAACATTAACTAGAGTTGAATCTTAAGTTTTCCAATTAAATCATCAGTTGTGACAATTGTATAATTTTGATGTTCAATTTTTTCAACGCCTTCAGGAATGACATCAGTTTCATCGAAAATCCAAATGACACTGAGTGTATATCCGAGATCTTTAATCTTGGCAATCATGGTATTGGCTTCTTCATAAGTCATTGTATAGAGTAAGGTTGAACAGATATCAGCGATACCCGAATGATCAGTAATAACACTCAACGCACGAACGTGTTTGGCAGGGAAGAGTGTAGCTGGATCAATAATATGATGCATGACATCACCCTCATAGAGATAATATCGTTGATAGTCACCAGAAGTTACAAGGGATTGCTTGCCACTTAATGTCAATGTCGCTATACTGCCACCTTGACCACTTAAATCAGGATTTTGAATACCTGCAACCCACGGCCCATCAGGTTTTTCATTGATGGCTCGTACATTTCCACCAGCATTGAGAATGCCATTTGTTAAGCCTTTTTCAGTTAACTCTAAGGCTATCTTTTCTGTAGCAAAACCTTTAGCGATTGAACCAACATCTAAGGATGCACAGCTTTGATTTAGATAAATCGTTGAATTGGCTTCATCAATGTCAACTTTATCCCAACCTGTACAAGCTTGGGCTTCACTTAGTTCTTCTGTTGAAGGAATAGTAGTGGGTTCATTATTAACGTTTTGAATCATACCTTGTTCACGATAATGATGCCATATTTCTAATACAGGACCCATTGTTATATCAAATTGATTGTGTGAAATACCTGAGAACTGTTTAGCTAATTCAATCATTTCAATAATGTCTTTATCAACTTTAATTGGTTTAATTCCAGCATTATCATTAATAGTCTTAATGTTATTAATACCTTCATAATCATTGTATTTATCAAATAGAGCATTGTATCGTTTGAATTCTGAATCAGTAAAGGCAAAATATTCATCAAACTTTTCTTGTGTACTTGTGTATCCAATTAAGGAAATAACGGTATCGAAACCTGAGGTTAAACTTGTATTTGAAAACTTGTTAAGAGTTGTGTTTTTTGAACAACCACCAAGTATTAATGTTGCTAATAATAGCAAGCTTATTTTTTTCATTTTATCACCGTACTCATTATAAGGGGTGGTACTATAAAAGTCAATTTAAGGAAAATATTGCCGATATTATTAATTGTTGAATTTAGTCTTGTTCAGCTTATCTGAAAGTAATGTAAATAATGAACGATTTTTATAAGAATGAATGTAAAAATTAGATAATTCACTTGTTAAAAAATTCCCAAATAAGAATGATAATATAAATAGAAGTAGATTCTGAATAAAAAAAAAAAAAAAGGCTAAATATCGCATTTATTCGTGTAAATCTTTAAATATTCGTTGTCGATAAACGACAAATTGATGTATAATAATAGGGGTGTGATATTTTTTGCACATACTACAAGGAATGAAAGGAAAGGTGAGGTAGATGTCTTTGTTTAAAGGGCCAATGCGTACGCATTTGAATGGTCACAAAGATTTAACAGAACACAAAGAACTAGTTGAAGTAAAGCCTGGAAAGAGTGTTTATACTCCTCTTTATGCTGGAGCTGCTACAAATCCAAAAGTTCTAGTGAACGAAGGAGATAAAGTTTCTGTCGGTACATTAATTGCTGTTTTTGATGAAAGAAATTATGTTCCGATTTTTTCAAGTGTGAGTGGAACTGTAAAAAGTACTGAAGTTAGAATGCACCAAAGTTTGAAAAAGTTGGAGCATATTGTTATTGAGAATGATGAAAAATACTCATCAACTCAAGCGTTTGGTACAATTAATTGGGAAAGTGCAACACGCGCCGAATTAATTGATTTCATGATGAAATCAGGTATGCTTGGTTGTGGTGGTGCAGGTTTTCCTACTTACATAAAGTATAAATTTGCGAAAGATATTAAAACAGTAGTGATTAATGCTGTTGAATGTGAACCGTTTATTACATCAGATTATTACTTAACTGGTCATGATTTTGATTTAATGTTAACGGGTATTTTAGCTATGAAGAAAATGGCAGAGGCGCCAGAAGTAATCATTGCGATTAAGAAATCGCATCCAGAGTTAATTGATTTTGTTAATTCTAAATTAAATGGTGCTGATGGAGTTAAAGTAGTTGGTGTTCCAGATGTCTATCCAATGGGATGGGAAAGAACGTTAGTTCGTGAACTTACTGGTAAAGATTATGATAAACTTCCATCTGAAATAGGAGTCGTTGTTAATAATGCAACAACTGCTTTCATGTTTGCGAAAGCCATGATTCAAGGAGAACCCATTGTTTCTCGAATCTTGACTATCTCAGGCGATGGTGTTAAAAATCCAGTGAATGCGAGTGTTCGTGTTGGTACAATGATGAGTGATGTGATTGAGCAAGCTGCCAATGGTTACAGCGGTGATGATATTTTATTGTCAGTAGGTGGACCAATGATGGGTGCTACAATGACAACCGATCAAGTTGTTGTTGAACGTCAAAATAATGCTTTGACTGTTCAAAAAAATAATATTAAAGATGAAATTGCTTGTCTACGTTGTGGACGTTGTTCAGATTACTGTCCAAGTGGTTTACAACCTGTTCGTATTGCCCAAGCATTTAAATCTAAAGATTTGGATCGAGTAGGTATTCTACAAATCAATTCTTGTATAGAGTGTGGTATGTGTACTTATGTTTGTCCATCAAAAATTGCGGTAACGGAAACAATGCGTCGTGCTAAACGTGCTTATAACGCATTTAACCAGAAGTAGGAGGAACTTATGAAATTTACATTTAATCCGGCCCCTAACTTCAGATGCAAGCTTTCAACAAAGCAAATCATGTTTGAGTTATTAATAGGCCTCTTAGTTGTCTTTGGTTTTGCGCTATTTTATTATGGTTCAACGCCAGCTTATGGAATGACTTATGTACTTCAAGCTATTAAATTATTAGCTGTAGCCTTAGTGAGTGCATATGCTACTGAAATCTTATGGTGTTTAGCAACTAAACAAAATATTATGAAATTCTTGGATTCATCATTTCCATTTATCACTGCGATAATTTTCACATTGATGCTTCCAATCAGTACAGCGTTATATGCTGTTGTGGTTTCGGTAGTTGTTGCTATCTTATTTGGTAAATTAGTCTTTGGTGGTTTTGGACATAACATTTTCAATCCTGCTGCTTTAGGGCGTGCGGTTATATTCGCTGCTTTTGCTAAGTTATCAACCGATGTTGTAACGGCTGCAACACCAACAACGCTAATGGCTTCTCAATATAAATGGTTAGTCACTGATGCAGGTCTTGTTGAGCAGTTAATGAGCGAAGTGGGTGGCTTAGGTAATTTATTTGTTGGAATGTATCCTGGTGCTATTGGTGAAACAAGTGCATTAGTGATTGGTTTAGTCGGAATTGTGCTAGCTTTCCGTAAGGTTATCGACTGGCGTGTTCCTGTTGTCTTTATTTCAACCGTGTTTGTCTTAACGACAGGAATTGCTTTATATACAGGAATGGGAATGTGGTATCCAATGTTCCATATTCTAAGTGGTGGTTTAATGTTCGGTGCTATTTTCATGGCAACCGACCCAGTAACTTCACCAACATCTGCTGCTGGCCGTTGTATCTTTGCAATGGGTTGTGGGATTATTACCGTTCTAATTAGAGTGAAAGCAAATCTTCCAGAAGGAGTATTATACTCAATCTTGATTATGAATGCATTAAGTCCTATGATTGAACGTTTCTTAGATGGTGAACAACGTAAATTAATGAAGAAATTAGTTATTGGATTCACTGTTACTGGTTTATTAGGTCTAGGAAGTGTTATTTTAGCTATCTCTCAAGTAGAGCCTGCTAAAGCTGTTGAACCTGAAGTGCTTCCACCCAGCGAACCTGTTCTAATTACTGGTATCAGTGATGAAGCCTTATTAAATACCGTCGCTACTGTACTAGAAGTTACAGATCAAGACAATGGTAGTATCTATAAAGTATCTGTCAACGGGTATGCTACGATGAGTGGTGGTGCTGACAATGTTATTCTTGTTGAAATTTCAAATGAGGGAAAAGTTGTTTCTATTGTTTGTGAAACGATTAGTGATACTCCTTATGTTGGAGATAAAATTGCCGATCAAAGTTTCTTAGAACAATTTATTGGCGTAGATAAACCAGACTTTACTGTTGATGCAATCAGTGGTTCTACAATTTCATCAAAATCTGTAGTTCGTGCTGTTTTAGAAGCAATGAAAGCTCATGGAATGGAAGTTCTTTATAAAGAAGTTGAAAAGCCTTCTTTGATTAATGATCAAACGGTTCTAGATTTTACTGCTGAAATCATCGATGAAGTAGATAACGGTGATGGTAGCGTCACTTATACAGTGGCTGCTGATGGCTATGCTGCAATGAGTGGTGGAGCTAGAAATGAATATTTAGTGAGTGTTAATACGGCTGATCAAAGTATTAAATCAATTTCATGTAAAACATTTAGTGATACCCCTCACCTTGGTGATGCTGCTATTACTGATGAATTCTTTGCTCAATTTGTTGGTGTAAAAGCTGAAAAAATTGATATTGATATAGTGAGTGGAGCAACTTTCACTTCTAAATCAGCGGTCCGTGCTGTTTTAACAGCATTGGCTAAATAGGAGGAGAACTTATGAAAAAAATACTACATTTAACTCTTTTCCTAGGTTTGATTTCGGCAGTTGCTGGTGGTTTATTGGCTACTGTTAATGAAATGACAGCTCCTATTATTGCTGATAATGCAATGGCTAGTGAAAAGAAATCATTAGAAGAATTAGTACCTAACGGTAACTTTACTATTATTGATGTTACTGTTGAAGATGCGCCTGTTATTAAAGCCTTCAAGGATGAAAATGCTGGATGGGCTATCAAAGCAGAAGTATCTGGTTATAAAGAAAAATTAATTTTCTTTACCTTGATTGGTAATGATGGAAAAATTAATGGATTTAAAATGTTACAAAACAATGACACTGTAGGATTTGGTTCTCGTGTATCGACGAATGAATTTATTGATGGTGTAATTGGTAAGACTGCGGGAGATAAGATTGACACTTTAGCGGGTGCAACGGTATCTTCAAAAGCGGTTGTTGATGGTATTGATAAAGTTGTAGAATTCTACAATGCGAATAAATAGGAGGGGAAAGATGAAACGATTAGAAAATTTTAGTGCGGGTTTCATTCGTGAGAACCCTATCTTCGGTCTTTATTTAGGATTATGTTCAGTATTAGCTATTTCAACTTCACTTAATAGTGCTCTTGGAATGGGTGTTGCGGTTATTATTGTTACGATATTATCAAATGTAATTATTTCAGCTATTCGTAAAATTACTCCCAATGAAATTCGTATTCCAGTCTACATTGTGGTAATTGCAGCTCTAGTTAAATCAATTCAATTATTAATTCAAGCTTATGCACCTGAATTATACGCGGCTTTGGGTATCTTCTTACCTTTAATCGTTGTGAATTGTATTATACTTGGACGTGCTGAAGCCTTTGCTAGCAAGAATGGAATCTTTGATTCAGCGCTTGATGGTTTAGGAATGGGACTGGGTTATACAATCGGTCTTGTGATTATGTCAGTGATTCGACAAATTGCTTCATCAGGAGTGTTGATGTTAACTAATCCTTTTGATGCGAATCAAGTTTTATTCTATACACGTATTATTCCAGAGGGATTCGAAGTTTCATTATTCCGTGATCCATTTGGCGCCTTCATTACTTTCGCTTGTATGGCTGCCGCTCTTGCTGCATACCAAAACAGTAAAAATAAGAAGGTTTGGAAGATATCATTTGGTGTAGTTGCTCTAGCATTAGTCGCTGTGATTGGAATTAATGGTAAGTTTAATTACTTGCTAGAAGAACCAACACCAGAAACACCCGTTGTACCTGCACCGGTTATCCCTAAGACAATTAAGAGCAGTGATGTCACTTTTACGGGAGCCGTTGATTCTAGTACAGTCAATGAAGATGGAACTACCACTTACTTAGTAAGCGCAGAAGGTTACCATTCATTTGATGGTGGTAAAAACAATATCTTTAGTGTTGTTGTTAATAATGAAACAGGCGCTGTAGAAAATGTGACAGTGGCTGAGTTTAATGATACTCAACATATGGGTGATAAGATTATTAATGATACATTCTTAGGACAATTCAAAGGACTTGATTCAAGTAACTTTGAAATTGATGCTGAATCTAGTGCGACAGTTACTAGTGAATCAGCAGTTAAAGCGGTTCAACTTGTGCTTGAATCACTTGGAAAGTAGGAGGGAGCCATCATGGGAGATATTTTCACAATCATTATTGCTGCCGTATTTATTAACAATGTTATATTAAATAAATTCTTAGGAATGTGTCCATTTATGGGCGTTTCTAAGAAAACATCGAGTGCATTAGGAATGGGAGCAGCGGTTATCTTCGTTATCTTCTTTGCTTCTATTTGTACTTATGGACTTTATTACTTTGTTCTTGAACCATTTAGTTTACAATATATGGATTTAATTACATTCATTCTTGTTATTGCAGCGTTCGTTCAACTAGTCGAAATGTTCATCAAAAAATTCTCACCGACTTTATACAAGTCATTAGGAATTTATTTACCTTTAATCACGACAAACTGTGCGGTATTAGGGGTTGCACTTGAAAACATTAGTAATGGCTTTACCTTTACTGAAATGTTAGCTTATTCATTTGCTGTTCCATTAGGATTTACACTTGTTATTTTCATCTTCTCATGTATTCGTGAAAGAATGGAAACAAGTAAAGTACCTACTTCGTTCTTTGGGAATCCTATTGCTTTAATTGTAGCGGGTATTATGGCGCTTGCATTTAGTGGCTTAGGTGGATTAGTTTAATGATTGGTGTCGTTTATTTAGCGCTTCTAGGTGGAATTTATGCGCTATGTTATGTTTTGAATCATCGTACTCCTGTACCAAAGGGCTGCGAAAATTTGAAAGCTAGTTGCGAAGGATGTCATGATTTTGCCTGTGGAAATCATCCATCTCAAGACAGTTAGGAAAGAGGGTAATAATATGATTAATGCTATTCTATTAATGCTTGTTCTTGGTGCCTTATTGGGATTAGGATTAGGTATTGCAGATAAAGTACTTAAGGTTGAAGTTGATGAAAGAATTGAAACAGTAACATCAATGTTACCTGGTTATAACTGTGGAGGCTGTGGATTCGCAGGCTGTGCAGGATTAGCTTCAGGTTTAGTTGAGGGAACAGTTACTCAAGTTTCTCGCTGTAAACCTTGCAAAGAAGATCGTCGTAAAGAAATTTGTGACTATTTAAATGAAACTCCAGGACCTACTGGAGAATGTGTTAAAGTAACAGCTTAAGCTCCTTCGGGAGCTTTTTTTGTGACGAAACTGAAATTAAATACGGTTAATATTATGATATAATAACCCTAGTTGAAAGCGAGGAGTTAGAATGATTGAATTATATAACGTAAGTAAGAATTACGGGAAATTGAAAGCAGTTGATTCCGTAACAATAAAAGCGGAGCCAGGAGAAATAACGATTTTACTTGGACCTAATGGTGCAGGAAAGTCGACAACGATTAAATCAATTACTGGATTATTAACTTGTAAGGGAAACATTAAAATATGTGGATTTGATAACAAATCAGTAGAAGCTAAACGTTGTTTTGGGTATATTCCTGAAGCACCTGTTTTGTATGAATTATTGACAATCCAAGAACATGTTGATTTTATTGCTCATGCATATCGTATTGGTGAGTATCAAGCAATTGCTGATCATTATATTACTATGTTTGAATTAGAAGATAAAAGGAAGTCAATCGTTAAGAATTTATCGAAAGGTATGAAACAGAAAGTATCCATGTTGCTAGCTTTGATTATCGAGCCAAAAGCATTGTTAATTGATGAACCAATGGTAGGATTAGATCCTTCTAGTATTGAAAGTGTTTTAAATCTACTTGTGGAATTAAAGAATCAAGGAATTGCTATTTTTGTTAGTACTCATATTATTGATGTGATTGATAAAATATGGGATCGTGCGTATATTATGGATAAAGGAAAAATTGTGAAAGAAGTAAGTAGAGCTAATTTAGGTGAGGATACATTAAAGGAACTGTTCTTTGAATGTACAAAAGAGTCTCATGTCTAGTTCACTAAAGTTACTTTATCTTAAGTTTAAAGCACGTCTACGTTTTCTATTCTCTAAACCATCTTCAGCTATTATGTGTGTCTGTTTAGTTGGTTTCTATCTATTTTTAATCTCTATAAATATGAGGAGTTTCTCTGGAGTGGAAGTTTCTTCTAATTATGAATCAAGGATTATGATGTTGCTTGGTTTATTAGGCGTCTTATTATTTATGACCTTATTTACGAAGAATAAAGTTATTATTAAAGAGGACGATGCCAATATGTTTTTCACAGGGCCTTATTCACGTAAAGATGTAATGAAGTTTGTATTATTAAATACACTTACTACTTGTTTATTATTAGGCTTTTATCCACTATATTTCCTATTATGTTTCTCTGTAGGAAGTGGCATTGATTTTAGTTTTATCTTTATTTCTTATATCTTTTCTTTAACTTTATTATATTTCTTTTCAGTGTTGAGTGATTTTTTACATCTTTATGAAATTCAAGATAGTAAGAATTTATGGATTTCTCGTGGCATAGTTGTTGTTTTTATTTTAATTGTATTCGCTTTATTCGTTATTAATCTTGCTCAATATCAATTCAATTTTGAATTAGGATTTAAGTCATTCTTATCAACACCTTTATTTAATTGGATTCCTTTCTTTGGTTGGTGTAAATTTGGTCTAATCTCACTTGTTCAAGGGAATTATATAATGGGTGGATTGATGTTGTTGCTTTTAATCGGTGGTTGTGTGCTTATCAGCCATTTGTTTATCAATTATAAAGAGGATTTCTTTGAACAGGCGATGAGTGATGCGGAAGTGTTTACTAAGCGTTATAGAGATGCTCAAAAAGGGAAGATGGGAACGAATGTCAGTGAAGAAAAATTAGTTAAACAAAAACAAAACTTTAAGGATGGTGCAGCTGCGATTTTCTCTAAGAATATTCTATTGCTGAAACGTAGTAAGGTTGCTAGTTCTTTAAAGGGCATTATCTTCATTGTTACATTCTTTGCCTTCTCCATCTTTGCTAACATGGGAGAGAGTTATTTTGTTATGATGTCGGTAATGTCAATCTTTATGAGTTCCAACGATGTTAGTATTGAAGATGAGTTGAAGAATTATCAAATCTATTTAATTCCTGAACATTCTATGAAGAAGGCTTTGTATTGTATAATTCCACAATGGTTTAAGTCCTTTTTACTAGTCGGTGCTTGTGCTGTGTTATATATTATTGGTTATCAACCCAATATTACTTCAATCTTATCATTGGTATTAAATCAATTAACACTGGGGTTAATGATAACCTTATGTATGATGTTGTGTGTTAAAGTTATGAAGAGTCGAAATAATGCAATGGTGGAACAAATGTTGAAGATGATTATGGTGCTTGTTCTATTGATTCCTTCTATTATAATAAGTGTTGTTTCAATTCCGTTTGTAGGACTTAACCTGATTTCGTTAATGGTTATTCCAGTGATAGTTAATTTGTTGATTAGTGGTATTATCTTCTATTTTGTTTCGTCCATCTTTAATGGATCTGACATCATGGCTGATTAGTATAAATTTAAGTGATTCGATTTAGGAATCACTTTTTTTTATGCGTATATTGATGTAAGGAGGGAAAACATGAAAGCAATCTTCATATCGGCAATGATGATATTTTTAAGCTTTGTCTTGTTTCTGTGCCTTGCTTGGTATATTGAGTATGACCATACTCAGAATACGCTCCAGATGGCTTTAAAAAGAGGGCTGATGTCAACGATGATAGACTATGTTGATGAAGATGAACTTAACTTTGAGATTAATGAAGTATTAGATAGCTTTGAGGGTCATTTTGCTAATTTAGCTTTACAGGGATTTGATTATAAAATAGCACTCATAGGTTTTATGAAAGAACCTTTATTTATGAGTGTAGAAATTCAAGTGAAAAACAACAGTAAATTAAGAGGATTAACCATTCATTTAAAAGAATCAATGGTGGAGGAACTAAGAAATGAAGACGAATAAAAATTTAACGTTCATTGGTTTGATAAGTCTAGCGCTTATTAATGGATTAGTATTTAAAATAGCTTTAGATAAAACAATTGATAGCGTAGATGTGCCAGTTGCCACACAAGCTATTGAAGCGCGCGCACAAATTAAAAAAGGAATGATTACATGGATTAGTATGCCTCGCTTACTCATTCAAGAAGGCGTTGCGAAAACTGAGGAAGAGATTTTAGATAAATATACAGAGATTGAGGGAAAGATACCCAAAGGCTCACTCTTTTATAAAGAGATGTTATTTGAAGAGAAAAGTTTACCTGATTATCCTTCATTAAAGCTAAAAGAAGGACAAAGTTCCTTTGCGTTATCGAGTGATTTATTAAAGAGCTCAGGGAATTCCTTAGTAGCCAATCAAAGAGTGGATTTATATGTAACGATTGAGGAGAAAAAGGAAAAACCTGTCAGTGATTTATTGTTTAAGGATGTGCGAATCTTACGGGTAATAGATCGGAAAGGATTAAGTATGGATGAAGAAAAAAGTAGTAAGATTCCATCAGTCATTAATCTAGCCATAAGAAGTGAACAGGTTGAAATGCTTAGAATTGCGACCAAGGTAGGTACCATTGACTTATATGCAATTGTCAGTCCTGGTGAAGAGGAGAGTATATTCAATGAAGAAAGCAAGATTCTCCCTTATTTGAGTGATGAGTGAGTTTAATTTTGGACCCTTAACGCCTTATATTGAAGATGAAGAAATTACGGATATCAACTATAATGGACATACTTTATGGATTGATCATTTAAGTAAAGGGCGTTATTTGGAACCTTTTGATGAAGAGGAGTTCATTCATCAAATTTGTTATAAAATTGCGAATTTTGTCAATTGTTCATTTAATGTATCCTCTCCTTTAATTGAAGCTGAAACGAGCGAATTAAGAATTAGTATTGTTCATGATTCAGTGGCTAAGAGTGGTCATAGTATATCAATCCGTAAAACGCCGGCTGTGATGCGCTTAAATGATAAGAAGATGGTTAAAGATGGCTATACTTCTCAACAGGTTCTCGACTTTTTAAAACAAGCGGTGACAATGCATATGAACATCATGGTGGCTGGGTTACCTGGTGTTGGGAAAACAGAGCTAGTGAAGTATTTAAGTAGTTTTATACCTGATAGTGAACGTATCATTACCATTGAAGATACTTTAGAGTTAAGGACTCATGATATTCATCCTGAAAAAGACTGTGTAGCATTTAAAATTAATGATAACTTTACTTATGTTGATGCGATAAAAGCTAGTTTAAGACAACGACCCAATTGGATATTGTTATCAGAAATCAGGTCTCATGAAGTTGTTCATCTATTAGAGAGTGTATCAACGGGAACACATTTGATGAGTACGATTCATACGGATGACGCTAAAAAAATACCTAAGAGAATGCTTTATATGTTTCCTAATGTGGAGATTTATAATGAGGTTTTACTCAATAGTATTTTTGAAGCAATTGATTTAGGGATTTATATAGAATCAAATATTTCAAGTAAAGGAGTCAAAAGAAAAATCAAGGAAATTACTTATTTTGAAAGTCATCAACAAATTACTAGTTCACATACTATTTATCATTATGATAAAAATGAATTACATCTTGAATTATTACCTAAAGAATTAAGAGATCATTTTGTTGTTGAGGGAAAAGGAAAGAAGCGGAAAAAAGAGCTATGATTTATATCTATTTAGTGATTGGCTTACTTTTACTCTATTTGAATTGGGTTAAAGGTAAACAATTATTTAATTATTGTTTGTTTTATCGAGGTGGTTATCAAGCTATAAAAAGAACGATATTATCTTATGGTTATCAATATGATATAAAACATCATATTATGATGAGCTCTTTCATGGTAGTTTTGATTGTTATTGCTTGTCTGCTTTTTGAAGTGCGATTTGAATCCATTCTTGTTGTGATTGTTCTTTCATCCATGTTATTACCCATGCTTTACTTATGGATATCTTATCATTCTTATCAGGAGAAGGTATTTAATGATTTCACGATGTTTCTTCAAAACTTCATAGCTTTATTCAAACTTAATCCTAAAACATTTCACGTTTTAGGTGAGTGTTATAAGCTTGTGGATGGTGAATTAGCAATTAGTGTTAAGTTGATGATGGAAACCTTAGAAACAGGAGGAAATATAAAAAAATGCTTTAAAGAACTAACTAAAATCAATTCACATTTTATTGTTTTTAACTTATGTAGTTTGGTCTCAACGATTGAAAATCATGGAGGAACTCAATTCTTGGATGGCTTGGATTTAATTCAAGATGATATTGATGATTGGATTGAAGATACGTATACATTTAAAAAAGCGCAGGTTTCATTGAAGAATAGAATGATAGGTTTATGTGCATTATCAACCATCATTGCTATTTTTGCGAAGAATATGTTAGGTGAAATTGAGTTTAATACGGAAGGGAATCTCTATCAAATAGCGATACTAATTTTCTTAATTACTTTATTAGTAACATTAACTATGGCCCATAGAACGATAAGTCAACCATGGGTAGAAGAGGAGGAATGTATATGTTCCAAATCGTCATAGTAATTATCATTGTTTTATTTGGTGTTATCTTGAATCGTTTTATTGATCCTTATTTGGTCAATGTATTAAGAGAAAAGCCCATTGGGAATCAAGATGAGGATTGGTACTTTCTACGTGTTAAAAAAGCTAAATTTCTGCTTATTTTAATGGTAGCATGGCCTAGTCTTCATTATCAAATTTATTATTTTGTGGGTGTTCTTACGTTATCTTTAATTGTTTATAAAATACCTTATCTAAAACTTAAGAGTGAACAACAATCTCGTCTTAAACAGTTACGCTTTCAATTTCCTATTTGGTTACGTCAATTACAGATATTAATTCAAACGAATACAATTGTAACTTCTTTATCTTTATCCATAGAAACAGCACCTGATTTAATCAAAGAGGATCTGAATGAATTAATACAAGCTATCGAGGTAGATGCCGTTCATCTAGCACCCTATTTAAACTTTCTTCATTCCTATCGCCTTGCTGAAGTAGAACGCGCTATGAAACTTTTATATCGTTATAATACAGTAGGAAAAGATGATGCTTATATGCAATTTAATCGGATGATTCAAACAACGACAAAGTGGTTAAGAAGTGAACGATTGAACCGCAATGATAGTAAATTATTAGTGAATCAATGGTGGGGAATGTTACCACTATTTGGTGTGACGGTATTATTCATGGCGATCATGTTTGAGATTATGATGGGTATGTTTGGAAAGGGGGTGACTTAAATGAAAGCCTTTTTTGAAGAATATGGAATGGTTTTAATTGTAACAATAATTGCGACTGGAATGATTGCATTTGCAGGAACATTTAGAAATAATATGCAAGAGACAATTAATGAGCAGTGGGATAATATGACAGGTATCTATGAAGGTGGTGAATAATAAATGAAAGGAGCCTTTGAATTAGGTTTTATCATGATGTTTTCTTTACCCTTTGTTGTATTTGGTATTGGTTTTATGGAAATCTTAATGAACTATAATCAAGCTCGTTATTTACAGAATTATGTAATTACTCAAATTGAACATCAAAATCGTTTAGATGATACTGTCTATGATTTAATCGAAGATGAACAGCAATACTGTCGAGGGTGTGATGTTAAGATCATCAACATCAATGCTCGCTATCGTGTAACTGTGACATTTCCAATACGTTTACCAATTATTGACTATGAAACGACGGGCTTAACTTCAACGATGACTCAAATAATAAAATAAAAGCGATAACTTAAAAGGTTATCGTTTTAGTATAAAAAAAACACGGAATTAACCGTGTAATTTATTAAATGGGGGAGCCAATGTAATTTTGCTCGAACTATTTATAAATATTCAATCTAACCAGACCATCTCGCAACTAGTGCTTGTTTATACTTACATAGTACATCATATGAGTTTCGAATGCAAGTAGTTTTTTTCAAATAAATAGTTATTTTTTTATTGCCTTTCGTTTTGATGAATGGTTGAATTCTAGTTTAACAAGGCAATGTAAGTCTAAATCAACAACTAATACAGCGATTGTCGATAAAATGAATTTTTTTTTTCGATATCGGTATAACTTAACCATTCGGTATAGTGTTTACATTTTTTTACTAGTTCTTCAGCTTCTAGGGATTTCCTTTCAGCTTCTAGACCAGTCATTGTTGAAGCGTATACTTTAACGCTGATGATTCCATTTGTATAACTATGATACGTTTCATTCATTTTTTTATTTAATGCTTGGATTTTGTTAAAATTCCTTTTAGTGTGCATTTCGAGAGTCGTGCTATTTACTTCTGCAAAGATATCAGGCAAGACATCATTAATTAATTTCACTTGGCCAATTCTCTTTCTGCATTTTTCGCAATAGTAGTAATAATATGTTTTTTCCTTTTTTTGCGTACTTACACGATTAAGGATCTCACCACAACTACAACGCACTTTATTTCCAAAGTAATATTTTGAGTTATCATACATTTTAAAGCGTTTTGAAATTGTTTTATTAGCTTTGCTGAATATTTCTTTAGAGATTATAGCTGGAACGACGTTATAGTATTCTGATCCTTTATATATAAACTTCCCGTAGTAAATTGGCTTTTGGATTATTTTTTTCAAAGCATCTGGTTTTATAAAACTTTTGTTTACTTTGATATTTTCGTCAATTAAGTACTTTTGTATTTCTTTGATTGTTAATCCATTGCAAGCTAGTTCAAATATTTTTCTGACAATAATTGAAGTGGTTTTGTCTATTGATAGGACACTATTTTTTTTAGAATATCCAAAAGGAATATATCCGATCGGAAATTTTCCTTGTTCACATGCATTAATTAATCCATCTTCAGTTCTTTCGGTTATAGTTTCTCTTTCCCACTGAGCAATGATTGCTAAAAGGCCAATAAGCATTCTACCATTGGCCGTGTGGATATCGATATTATCCATAATTGAAATCAAATTGCAATTAAGTTTTAGTAATTTTTCAATGAATTCATAAACATCAATAACGTTTCTTGATAGACGATCTAGTTTATAAGTTATAATCTCATCAATTAACCCATCTTCTACATCTTTAATTAATCTTTTCATCTCAAAGCGATTCATGTTCTTAGCACTAATCCCTTCGTCGATATAATAATTAATAGTCTCGGGATTCTTATCGAATAACTCTATGTATCCAATTATTTTACTTTTCTGGACTCCAATTCCATAGCCGTAAATAGCTTGTTCTCGTGTGCTCACTCTACAGTAAACGCCAATTCTTCTTTTTTCTTCTACTTCATTTAACATAATGTTCCTCCTCCGCTTTTGCGGGAGGGATATCACTATGTTTCAATGCAAAAAAGAGCATATCACTAAGTGATATACCCTCAATGCCGTTTTAAATGAGATGATCTGACTATCTATTAGCAACGACACCTATATATTAGCATAGTTGGGAATTCTTGTAAATAGAAGCAATTCTCCTTTCGGTAGTCTCGATATATTTTTCATTCATTTCTATTCCGATGTATTTTCGATTGTTCTTTAGTGCTGCAACTGCAGTCGTACCAGAGCCGATAAAACAGTCAAAAACAATGTCTCCTTCAGCTGAAGAGTTCAAAACTAAGCATTCAATAATATCTAAAGGTTTGATTGTTGGATGATCATATAACTTTTTATCAGCAACGTTTGCTTTGCTAATCCAATATGTTTTAGCGTTTTGATAAGTAGTGTGAAGCCTAACACCTTTTCTGAAGTATAGGCAAAATTCTTTGTCATTTAGATAATTCCCACCGCATAGAGGAATTGGATTTGTCTTATACCAACAGAGGACTTCAAACTTGCATTGATGTTTTGTAACGAAGTAATTTAAATACATGAGAACTTGTTTCTTATTGCACCAGATATAAATATTAGGTTTTTTCATAATTCTCATGAATTCATCAAGAATAGATTCATCAATTCCATTTACAATATTAGCATCAGCTAATTCACCACAGAGGTTACTTATATTTCTTGATAATGTGCCTTGTGATGGAGTTCCTTTATTGATAGCAATTTCATAAGGAGGATCTGTTATGATCAAGTCGATGGATTGATCGGGAATCATTTTAATCATGTCATATGCGTTCCCGTGAATAATTTGGTTCGTTTGTAAAGTAGTGATAGGAAACACCTCCAGTTCTTGTGACTGAAGTATACCAAAAATATTTAGATGGAAGTAGACTTGTAAAATGTAAAACTACGTTTAAATTAAAACAATTTCATTTATAAAAATAGAACAATAATGCCGTAGCGTTATATGCTCTATTTTATGGCTAATTTTATGCTGTCCACCAGTTTCCTACTCAGTTGTTCGGTATTAATTATTTTTCTAGTTTAGACAAAAGTTTATATTCTTTGTCATCAAGTCCTTTATAGTTTGAACCTAAAGGATCCTCAATAAGACTTTGATAACTAACACAGAGAACGTCTATATTATTAACATACTCTGAGGCTTTAGCTTTTTCCATGACCATATTAAATTGCGATTTGGTTTGTGAAACAAAGAGCACTCGGCTCATGATAATCTTTTCTTTAAACTTTTGATTGTAAACTTCTTTTCTTATGGCCAGGGCATAGCTTTGAAGTTTCTTATCAATTCGCATTTGACTAGCATAAGAACGCTCAATCTCAACGAACACAGCAACACAGTAGTCTTTCGACTTATCCTTAGGCTTAAATAAGATTAAAGCATCAGGTTGCATTGTGACTACATCATTAATACACTCTCTTTCATTAAATATCTTGTAGACCTCATAAAGAGTACTATCTTTGTATTTTTCTTGCAGAGTATCACACACCATACTTAACTGTACCTGGTGATACATTCGATATGGAGAACTACATTTTAGCGCTGCCAGATTGTCAATTACAGAGTATTCATAAAAACGCATTAATTTGACACCTTCGATGCCTAGAGTTATCACCTTAAAGCCTTTCTTTCCCGATGCTGTATATTCAGCTGGAGCGAAGGTTGTGTAGCTGGCTAAATAGCCATGCATTGTTAATTGACGAATTCTATCATCAATTGTTGTAGGTTTGTTTGATTTGTAGGTGAATGTATAAACATATTTCATATCAACAAACCCATGTTTAGCGATTCTGATGAATAGCTGCATATCATAATCACTTATGATTGGTACATTTCTATTTGCCATATATCAACCTTTTATTAAATAGGGAAGAAAAGCCAGTACCAGGAT
>F157a_European_Toad__coassemble_30_pt1 | contig 21912 bp, 23 predicted proteins | sample F157a_European_Toad__metabat2_low_PE_002 | metagenome-assembled genome bin F157a_European_Toad | reverse complement strand
GGTGTCGCCTTCTCAAGAGAAAAAATTCTAGAAAATGTCTGGGAAGAAAACTACTATGGAAGTGACCGTGTCGTTGACGATACGTTACGTCGACTTCGTAAGAAATTACCGAAATTAAATATTCATACAATTTATGGTTTCGGTTATCGGTTAGGATAAAATGAAGAAGCTAAATGCTTGGGTTAGAAATTTATCGCTCTCTCAGCAATTATTTGTTTTAGTCTTTTTCTTTATTACTTTTTTCGCGGCTTTTTTCTTTGTATATCTTACAGGGAATATTGATGACTTTATCAAGGATCAAATGTTTAATGTTATTGACCGTAACCAAGATACGATTGTTAATCTTTATGAGATAGGGATTGAACCTGAAGAGATTGTTAAGTTTCAAAAAGAAGATAAGATGATGTGCCATGTTTTCTATACAAAGACGGGGAATTATACGGCTGAATATAATTGTATAAATTCTAATCAAGATCTCATTGATACCATTTCAATTAAATTAAAGCAGCAGATGGATACAATCCCTTCTAAGCAACATTATACATATAATGAGGGAAATATCTCAACGTACTTTGCAGTGAACATACCAGGCCCAGACTTCGCTGTGGTGTCATTAGTTACAAATGAATATCGTGCTGTCTATCGAGATTCGCTTCTAAGCACAGTTATCAATATAACAGTCGTGGTTGTTGGAGCCTTCTTCATTGTGTTAATGGTATGGGTAGGATATTTAATTCATCCATTAAATCAGATTCGAAACTATATCGAGAAGATTAGGGTAGGAGAAGATGCTGAACTAAAGATTAATCGTAATGATGAAATAGGCGAATTAGCCGATGCTTTAGTAAGTATGAGATTAGAATTAGGTAAACAAGAAAAAACAAAAGAAGAAATGATTCATAATATATCTCATGATTTAAAAACACCTATTGCAACTATCAAATCTTATGGTGAAAGTATCAAGGATGGAATTTATCCTTATGATACATTAGAAAAGAGTGTGGATGTAATTATTGATAATGCTGAACGTTTAGAAAAGAAAGTACATAGTTTACTATTCCTTAACCGAATTGATTATCTTGTTTCTCAAAGTAATGATGATCAAGAAACTCCAATGAAAGAAGTTGTTGAATCAGTTATTTTAGCGACTAAAGTAATTCGTAATGATGTTGAAATTAAAGTCAACTTAGATGATGTTAATTTTAAAGGAAGTGCAGAACCTTGGCGTATTACTATTGAAAACTTGATGGAGAATTCATTGCGTTATGCCAAGAGTCAAATTGATATCCATCTTGATAGTAAAGGTTTCACAATTGCTAATGATGGACCTTCAATGTCACAAAGTCGAATTGATGCGTTGTTTAAACCTTTTGAGAAAGGACAAGGCGGACAGTTTGGATTAGGATTATCGATTGTATATAAAGTAACACAGGCTAATGGTTATAAGGTGAGTGGTGAGAATACAACTCATGGTGTTATTTTTAGGATAAGTAAAGGAAGTACAAAGAGTTAAGATACATAAGAGGAAATTGAACAATGTTCAATTCCTCTTTTTATTTATCGGGATTAAGAATTCGTATTTTGTCGATTTTAGTCTTAGTAAGCTATTCTAATCATACAATGATTTAGGAGGTAGTTAAATGAATAGCATCATTGAAGGATTTGGACAACCAATGATTTTGCTCCATGGATGGGGTTTAAGCATGCAAAGTATGGAACCTATATTTGAAGCATTTAAATCAAACTATAAAGTGTGCTTATTAGATTTACCAGGATTTGGATTAAGTAATGAACTTGATGATTATGATAACTTTAATGATTATATGCAAGAGATTATAAATTTTATTAATCAATTTCAATTGCATAATCCTATCATTATAGCGCATTCCTTTGGAGCTCGCATAGCGATAAGATATGCTTCTAAATATCCAGTTAAGTTGCTTGTATTAACTGGCGCAGCAGGGATTAAGAAGCCATTAACTTTATCTAAAAAGTGTGCTGTTTTATTATTTAAAGTAAAGAAACACTTAAGGATACATTCAACAAGGGGAAGTATTGATTATCAAAATGCTACACCTTTTTTAAGAAAGGTATTAGTTCAAGTAGTCAATCAAGACTTAAGTCATTGTTTACCATTAATTAGTGCACCTACATTATTAGTATTTGGAGATGAAGATAATGAAACACCTGTTTGGATGGGGAAAAAAATGGCAGAATTGATTCCTATATCTGCCTTAATTTTGTTTGAAGGGGATGATCACTTTGCGTATCTTCATCAAATGAATCGCTTTATTTCACTGATACATCATTTCATTGAAGGGAGTGAATAAATACAATGATTTATTTGTTATTATGTTTAATCTTTAGTTTTGATTATCTTGAAGATATTCATATTCTTCAAGCGAATCGTTATAATTTAGAGCGGTATATCAATTGGCAGAAGCAACACTTTAAGCTAATGAATATTTCATTAAAAAAGGGTTGTTTCATTCTTTCTTTTTTTGTTTTAAGTCGTTTGTTTGCCTATGAACAGGAGCAGTTATTAAATACATTATTTCTTCTATTAATCTTATTCTTTACTTTAAAGCGTGAACAAAAACTTCCTAAGAATCAACCTCTTATTTATACAAAGCGAATTAAGCGTTTATTAACCTTATTGATTTGTTTTGTCTTATTAATTACTTCTCTAATTGCTTTATTCCCATTCACAATATATCCATTGGTATTACTTATGGGTATCTTTCATTCATATTTCCTTTTATTAGTTGCGATGATGGCACAACCCATGGAGCGTAGAATTAAACGTCTGTATCGTGATTCAGCGGTAGCGAAGTTGATACACTGTCCTTGTATAAAAATTGGGATAACGGGTAGTTATGGTAAGAGTTCAGTTAAGAATATCTTGAATGAAGTTCTTTCAACTCGTTATTTATGTTGTCCAACTCCTTTATCTTATAATAATGAAATGGGAATAACAAAAACTATTCTAGAGAAACTAACGGTTTTTCATGAAATTTTCATTTGTGAAATGGGGGCTGATCATCTTCATGAAATAGAAGATCTATGTCATTTAGTACAACCCACTATTGGGATTATAAGTGCTATTGGACCTCAACATCTTTCAACTTTTCATTCTATGGAAAACATTCTTCATGAGAAGCTTCAACTGATTGAAAGTTTGCCTGCTACAGGTGTTGGTATCTTAAATAATGATAATCAGTATCTTAGAACTACTTATCTAGAAGTTCGTTGTCGTTTAGTCACGATTGGTATTCATCACCCTGCTGATTTTAAGGCATCGAATATAAAGTGTAATGCTACAGGTTGTCTATTTGATGTCACACACCATAATCAAACAAAGACTTATCAAATACCTTTACTTGGTGAACATAACATCTTGAATTGCTTAATGGCTATCGCCGTTGCTGTTGAATTAAAAGTAGATGATGTTCTTGTTCATTATGCACTAGCTCATCTTACACCCATTCCTCATCGTCTTGAACTGAAGTCATATGCAGGTGCAACATTAATTGATAATGCCTATAATTCTAATCCAGATAGTGCATTAGCCTCATTAAAAGTATTAAATATGATGGAGGGTCACCATTTTATCATAACACCAGGGTTTATTGATCTCGCAGATAGTCATGAGGCTTACAGTGAGACCTTTGGAGAGCAAATAGCGAAATATAGTGATACAGTGCTCTTGGTTGGGACAAACGTCACAGCGATTAAACGTGGATGTATAAGAGGTGGTATGAGAGAATCATCAATCATTCATACTCAAACAATGAAAGAAGCCTTATACTTTATTAAAAGTTTAGTTCGTAAAGGAGATACTATTTTGATAGAAAATGACTTACCTGATATTTTCCTATAACCTATTTATACTTAGTGCATAGCCTAGTATGTAAGGAGTGATATGCATGAAGTTACAATTAGGTGTAATATTTGGTGGACAATCTGTTGAACATGAAGTTTCAATTCTATCAGCAATGCAGTTGATGAAAGAGATTAATAAAGAGGAAGTTGATGTAATACCTATCTATTTTTCTAAGGAAAAACGGTTTTATATAGGTAAAGATAGTGAGCAATTAAAAATATATCGTGATTTAACTAACATTAAGCATCGTTTAAATGAAGTAAACTGGATTAAAAAGAATCAACAAGTATGTCTTCAATCATCTCATTTATTTAAAAAACCAATTCCTATTGATTTAGTCTTACCTATAACCCATGGTAATAGTGGTGAAGATGGTAAACTCCAAGGATTTCTAGATACTTTAGATATTCCTTATTGTGAGGGAAGTGTCTTAAGTTGCGCTTTAATCCAAGATAAAGACATGATGCGTAAAGTATTAAGTTATCATGATTTAAAGGTAACTAACTCTTTTACATTATATAAGAATGAATTCTTATCTGATGCCTCTCTTCTAATTAAACAAAGTGAATTGATTACAGGTCCTTGGATTCTAAAGCCTGCCCATGGAGGTAGTTCAATTGGTATTGTATGCTGTGATAGTATAGAAGAACTAAGTCAGAGTGCTTTAACTTGTTTTAGCTTTGATCATAAAATCGTGGTTGAACATCGCTGTACTAATTTCAGAGAATTTAATCTCGCATTATTAGGGGATGAAGATTGTGTTACTTGTTCATTGATTGAGGAAGTATTCAAGAGTAAAGAGTTTCTCTCTTATTCAGATAAATATGGTGGAAGCTATAGCAAAGGAATTGAGTCAACTTCACGTCAATTACCAGCTCAAATAGATGATGAATTAAGAATACAGATTGAAGAGATTGGTAAAGCAGCCTTTATGGCTTGTGAGTGCAATGGAATTACTCGTGTCGACTTTCTATTTGACATAGATGATGAAGTGCTCTATATCAATGAAATCAATGCGATACCGGGTTCTTTAGCTACTTATCTATTTAAAGGACAACTGACTAAAACACAAATCATTTCTCAACTCATTCAATTAGCATTTAAGAAACAACGTGTTGCTTTAAAAGAAGTTAGAACGATTGAAACACCCATTCTTAAGAATGAAAATGCATTAGGTATAAAGAAATAAAGAAAACCCTGCTCATTCATTGAACAGGGAATTTTTTAGATATACTTTTTAATTCTACTCTTTACTGTATCACTACACATTTCACCTTTACGGTATTTAGCTAAGCAATCAGCATTTTTTAATATTTCATCACAAGGGCCGTCAACACGATCCTTATCAGAATGACGAGCAATAGAGTTCATAATGCGGTTAATTTCTTCTGTTGAGAACAACTGAGAATCAACTAACATATCACGAGCCATTACACTAGAACGGAATGCATGGTGATGACCATGCTCCAAGTATTGGGCACAGTCATGAAGATAACCGGCAACTTGAACAAGTTCAGGGTTATAATCTTCAATAATTGCGATTTCTTGAGCACAATCTGCTACTTCTTGGCTATGCGCAAAACACAATTTGCGATTTTCATCATCTTCAATTCCATTGTAAAATGAATCAGCAATTTTTTTTATTTCTTCAAAACGTGTCATTCTTTCATCAGCTCCTCAAATTGTTTACATGTTTCAATAAAGAAAGTAAAGGCATCGTCATAAACCTCTTCTTCATAAGGATTAACTCCTGAATGAATCAGTTCATCAACGGGACTTTCACTTCCACCTTTCTTTAAAAAGGATAAATAGTCTTCACTTTGACCGTTCATAATCTTCTTCACAAACGATAAAGCCACTGACATTCCTATTGTATATTTATAGACATAGAAATTATAGTAGAAGTGAGGAATATAGTAACATCCTGCACCATGAAGGTTCTCATCAAGCTCAACATCTTTTCCATAATGGTCTTTACTCAATTTATAGAATAAATCCATACATGTCTTATTCGATACAGCATCTCCTTTTTCAATCAACTCATGAAGTTGAGCTTCGAATTGGGCAAACATAGGTTGACGGTATATCGTTCCAACCAACTGGTCTAATAAGTTATAAAGAATATAAGCTTTATAATCTTTATCTGTGCTTGTTTTTAAAAGATATTGATTCACAAGAATTTCATTCACTGTACTAGCTACTTCAGCCACAAAGATGCGATAGCCTGACAACATGGGGCGTTGGAATTTATTGGAATAATAGGAATGCATTGAGTGACCGAGTTCATGTGAAAGGGTACTTAATGAATCATAATTCGAAATAAAATTCATACAAACATAAGGCTTAGAAGTATAAGTTCCCCAAGAATAAGCTCCTGGTCGTTTACCTTCATGGGTCATATAGTCAACCCAACGCTCATCTTGTGCAGTTTTCAATAGAGAGATATACTCATCACCTAATGGCTTTAATGCTTCTTGATATATCTTAAAACAATCTTCTACACTATACTTGATATCAACACTTTTTACAAGTGGCACATTCAAATCATAATAATGAAGAGTATCTAAATGAAGTAGTTTCTTCTTTAAAGTATTGTAATCATGAAAAGCATGGATATACTTTTCATTAGCCATATTGCATACTAAATCAAATAATTTAGTATCAACTTCATCTTCAAATAGACTTGCTTGTAGTGCAGAATCAAAATTACGTATTTTCGCTTTAAATATTTGTGTTTTAGTATGTCCAATTAACAGATTAGAATAAGGACTACTTAATTTCTTATACTCAGAAAAATAATTTTCATAGGCTTCTTTTCTTACTTTAGGATCAGTATTTGTTAAGAATTCTCTAAATGTAGCTCCATTCAAGAATTGCGGTTCTCCATCCACCATAACATCTTTAAATTCGAGGCGAAGTGATTGATAGGTATTTTCAGGAATACTACAAAGTTCATTGACTTGAGATAGTAATTCTTCTGTTTTTTCATCAAGACGATGAGGAATCGTTCTAAAAATACATTCTACTGGATATTGATAATCATGACAGCGTTCATCTTTTAAGTATTCCTCAACGATTGAACGATTCTTAATAAGTTCTAAATCAACAAAAGTTAATTCATTCATAGCTTGAGTATCTAAACTTTGTGCTTGTGCTAAATGCTCCTGATTCATTTCATTATCAGGATCAACATCACAACTCATTTGAGCATATACTTCCGCATCTGTTCTTTTTAATTGGAATTGTTCATTCAATTCAAAAAAATGAATAAAGTTTTCAATTGATGTTGTCAATGAACCCTTCATTTCCTTCAGTTGTTTTAATTCAGCTTTTGCTGCTTGAATATTAGCATCGAATTCATCATCTGTTTTGAATAGATGTGATAAGTCCCATTTATATTCACTTGATATTTCTTCTCTTTTCATGTTATTCACTCCTTTGTGTACTATTGTATCCCTTTTTATACTCATAACGCAAGAATTTTGGTATAATAGTTTTAGTTGAAGGAGGAATTATCATGTCAACACCACATAATCAAGCAGAAGTAGGAAGTATCGCAAAAACAGTTTTAATGCCAGGAGACCCATTAAGAGCAAAATTCATCGCAGAAACATTCTTAGAGAATGTTGAGCAATTCAATACTGTACGTAATATGTTCGGTTATACAGGAACCTATAAAGGACGTAAAATATCAGTTATGGGTAGTGGAATGGGGATGCCATCAATTGGTATCTATAGTTATGAGTTATATACATCTTATGGTGTAGAAAATATCATAAGAATTGGAAGTGCTGGAGCTTACACAGATAAATTAGATTTATTTGATACAATTTTAGTAGATAGCAGTTGGAGTGAATCATCTTATGCACTAGCACAAAACGGCTACAAGGAAGATGTTACATATCCAAGCGCTCAACTTAACAAGCGTTTAGAAGATGCTGCTAAAGAATTAAATATTCCAATTATCAAAGAAAGAATTCATTCAAGTGATGTTTTCTATCATGAAAGTAATGTCGATGGACACAACGAATTCTATGCGAAACATGGTTGCGTTTGCGTTGAAATGGAAAGTTTTGCTTTATTCCATAATGCCAATGTATTAGGTAAACATGCAGCTTGTTTATTAACAATCTCTGATTCTCTTGTTTCTCATAAAGTAACAACGGCTCAAGAACGTGAAACATCTTTTACAAATATGATGAAAATAGCTTTAGAAGGAGCAGAATAGTTTAATCGTTTATGAAGTGTCATTAAGGTGGCACTTTTCTTTTTTAATGATATAATTATTTTACTAAAAGATACAAATAGGAGAAAATTGAGATGGTACTTCTAATTATTGATACGCAAAAGCTCATCATGAATAATAAATTGTATGCCTATGATTTGTTTATGAAGAATATAAAACAACTCATTAAGGCAGCTCGTGAGCATGACATTGAGGTTATCTATGTTCGTCATGATGATGGTCAAGGTGCAGCTTTAACAAAAGGCGTCGAAGGATATGAAATAGCCGAAGAGTTTAAACCTTTAAAGGATGAAAAAATAGTCGATAAGGAAGTAAATAGTGTATTCAAAGATACGGGGTTATTGAAATACTTGAAGGATAAAGGTGTGAATGAGGTCATCGTCACAGGTTTACAAACGGATTATTGTATCGATGCTACTGTGAAAGGTGCTTTTGAACATGGTTTCAAAGTTATTGTTCCATCTTATTCAAATACAAGTGTTGATAATAAGTTCATGAGTGGTGAAAACAGTTATAAATATTATAATGAATTCATGTGGCCAAAAAGATATGCGACGTGTTGTTGTGTGGAAGATACGATTCAAAGTATGATTAATAAAAAAGTTAGGATTAATTCGAGGCTGCTGTAAAAGTCTAAGGAGTTGAATGCAAAAATTCAGCTTCTTTTTTCTTCGCCAAAGCTCCCAATAATGCTCTAAAAATGGTATAATACAGGGGTAAAAGACAGGTGATTAAAATGTTGCAAATGGTGAAAAAAGAGCGATTATCATTGAGCCCACACGCAGTTTTATATGACATATTAATTGAAAAGGAAAATTTTTGGAGACAACTTAATGAATCCATCGATTTTTCTTTTATTTTTGATGAAGTAAGAGAAAAGTATAGTGAATCTATGGGAGACCAGCAGAAGACCCTATCATTATGTTTAAATACATTCTACTTAAATCCAAGTTTGAATTATCTGATCGTGATCTAATCGTTCATACAAAGACAGACATGCTATATAAATATTTTCTCGGTTACGATCCTGAGGAATTAAAATTTATTAATCATAGTTCTTTATCCAAATTCCGTCACTTGCGTTTAAAGGATACAAACTTATTGGATTTATTAATATCAAAACTGTGGATATCGCACTTGAAGCAGGAATCATGAATGCTAAGGTTAATCTAATCATGGATTCAACTCATACAAATGCAATGTTTCAACATATTTCACCGAGAGAAGAATTGATTAAAAGAGCAAAAGAACTACGCAAAGCAGTATATACAATCGATCCAAGTATGAAAGAAAAAATGCCTAAGAAAAGAGAAACCTCAGGATTATTAGAAGATCAAATTGCATACTGCAAAGAACTAATAAAAGTGGTTGATAGCGAGCCAAGAATGGAAGTATTTACAAATGTGCTAGAGAGAAACAACTATCTAAAAGAAGGGTTAGCAGATACCGAAATAGAGTTAGAATATTCAAAAGATCAAGATGCAAAGGTCGGACATAAAACAGCTGATACATCATTCTTTGGCTATAAGACGCATATTGCAATAACACCAGAGCGAATCATCACAGCCGCAACAATTACAAGCGGAGAGAAAACCGATGGCAGCAATTGAAGACACTTGTGGAAAAAAGTAAAGAAGCAGGACTTGAAGTGGAGCAGTGATTGGTGATGGGGCATATTCAGAAAAAGAAAACATAAAATACGCAGAAGAAAATGGAATAAAACTAGCATCAAAATTAAGTAAGAGTGTAACTCATGGAATTGGAAAAAACAAAGATAAATTTGAATATAACAAGGATGCCGGAATGTATGTGTGCCAAGCAGGCCAAATGGCAATCAAAAAGACAAAGGGTGGAAGTAAGTGTGATAAAGCAGGAAGCAATACGCAAGTAGAATTATATTATTTTGATATAGAAAAATGTAAACACTGTCCTCACAAAGAAGGGTGTTACAAAGATGGAGCAAAAACAAAAACATTCTCAGTCAATATAAAAGATGATGTGCATATAAAACCTATGAAATATATGAAGAGTGAGGAATTCGAAGAACTATATCGCGAGCGCTACAAAATAGAAGCGAAAAATGCAGAACTGAAAAATGAATATGGGTATAATACTGCACAAGCATGCGGTCTTTTAGGCATGACAATTCAAGGGTCAAGTACGCTCTTTCTGGCAAATATGAAAAGAATTATCAAGTTAAAGAACGAAAAAAGCAAGGATAACCAATAGGATTCCTTACTTTCTTTGATTTTAACCAAATATTCTCCACAGTGATAGAGCTAACTCAATCACTGCTTTTTTATAGTGGCTGTTTTTCAGCAGCCTCGATTAATCCCTAACTTTTATTTACTTAATACTTTAACTATTTCACCAGTATAATTACGGTGATAATCCGAATTAGGATAATTTAAATCGATGGTTGAATCGATGAATTGTGAAGGATCTAAATCATAGACCGCAATTTTCTTACAAATTAAAACAAGTTTAGCTTCCTTAAAATAAGGAGCTGCTTCATCAAAACAGGGCGTGAGTCCTGTTTCTTTTACTTTATCAACATCACGTCCAGATTTACTTCCACAAAGGTTTAAAGCATTACGATATTCTTCATCAAAGAAACAAAGTGTAAAATACTCTTCACGCTCCATAAACTCGTAGGTGTAGCGTTGTGGACGGATAACTGTGTTGACTACAGGGCGTTTCCAGATATAACCAATGTTGCCCCAACTAGCTGTCATGGTGTTTAGACTTTCTTGATTTCCACAAGTAACTAACATCCAATCCTTAGCTATTAATTGTATTAGATTATCTGAAATATCGTATACTGAGATTTCTTTCATTGTCATTCTCCTTTTTTCATAATAAAACTCATATGTCTTCCACATTTCGTATCTTTACGATAAGAGAAGAAGTTTTCTTGATTCGCAAATGTACAATTTTTATCAACGGTAATATTGTTTAATGGAACACCTAGATTTAAACATTGTTGAAGATTAAGACCTTTGTTATCAACATGAGCTTTTTCAGTTTCAGGTTTATAGTAAATAAACGGAGTAGTATCAAAACTCATTCCTTGAACTTTAGCGATAACATCAGCGCCAACTTCAAAGTTATTCTGACAAATTGCGGGTCCAATATAAACAAGTAAGTTCTTAGCTAATACATGTTCATGGTCAATTAAATGTTGAATTGTTTTCGCTGTAATTTCTTTCACAGTCCCTTGCCATCCTGCGTGAATGGCACAAACGATTCCAGTGAATGGGTCAAACATTAATAGAGGGACACAATCAGCATGAAAAACGCCAAGCATTACGTTGTTTGAGCGGGTATAGAGTGCATCACTATCAGCAAAGCCACTTTCATAAGTAAGAGTTCCTTTACCTGCATCACATTCACTGACGGATACAACATGGTCTGAATGAGTTTGTTGAGTAAAAACACATTGATTTAATTCGATGTTCATGTCTGAAGCAAATAAGCGACGATTGTTGATGATGGTTTCACTATCTTCACAACTATGAAGAGCCATATTAAACTGTTCAGGCTCACTATTTACTTTTAATGTAGTTCCAGCTATTAAACTCGGATTATTTTTCCATATTATATATTTTTTCATGGTATTCCTTCTTTCTTTCGTAATAGTATATGTTTCTTCATATAGTATAATGCAATTTTGAATAACATACAAATTTTAAGCAACGTATCGTTAATTTTGCAGTTTGTATATAAGTAAATATAGACATGATCAGTGAAGCGTTTTTTATTATACATTATTGGGATGAAAATAATTATCGAAATAGATTGCATATTCAGAAACAGGTGTTATAATGAAATTGAGAAAGTACTACGGCGAACGTAATAAAACTTTCTAATGACTCACGCAGTAAGGTTCAGACTAGTTATCATTATTTTAAACAACTTTAACTATTGAAATTAAAATACTAATCTATAGGAGGTATTAGTCCATGAATGTTATTAAGGAATACTTAAATTCAGAATTTAGAAAACTGCCACGTACTCGTTATTATCGCGAATTAAAAAAGAACATTTTGCTTGACTGCAATGATAAGTATGATGAATATTTAGATAAATATGGAGATAAAGCACAAGCCATTATTATTGACGAAATAGGTAATCATAAAGAATTATACCATGGTGGTTTATATCTAATTGAATGGTTCAGTATAATAATAAATGTTATTTTTATAATAATTTTAATTTATACAAGCGTTTTAGCATCTGAAGCCAAGGAATTAGCTTCAAATACATTTGATGTATATACTAAATTAAACTACTTACCAGTTTACTTTATTCTTATGTTTCCGACTCTATTTAGTTGGATAATCATATCATTTACAATATGCAATGTCTTTTTAATTATACTAAAAACAAAAGTTCGGAAGCTAAGAATCCATAAATATCAATTGTTGATTATACTTAGTTGTATCTATTCTATACTTGGGTTTATTTTAATTCTTACTTTTGGCAAGCCGTTGTTATTCGATTATAAATTCTATTTATTATATATTAATCATGGAATTATTTTTGTGATTTTGGATGTAATACTTGGTTCCGCATTATCGTATATAAGTTATTTGTATATAGAAAATAAAGTGTTATAATTTGATTAGAGAGTACACGGAGAATAGAACGAGATGAATAAAAATGAATTAATGAAAGGTTTTAATGATTACTTTGTATTATCACTTTTGATGGAGAATGATTCGTATGGTTATGAATTAAGTAGGAATTTATTTAATTATACGAACTCTTATTATCAAATCAGAGAATCAACGCTATATACGGTCTTACAACGACTTTCTTCTTTAGAATATGTTAAGTCATATCAAGGAGAAAAAACGCATGGTAAAACACGTACCTATTATCAGATAACCGATTCAGGAAGAAATTATTATGAGAGATTAAAGGATGAGATTCAGGATGTTCTTATGTGTATAGAATCGTTTAAAATAAGTATGAAGGATAACTAGGATTAACACCTAGAAAAGGGGGGCTATTTATGAATAATCAAAAATGTAGCTGCTGTAATAAAGAGTTGGTAATGAAAGAGATACATCGCAATCTAAATCGACTTCAAGTCGAGTTTAAGTGCGACCACTGTAATCATGAATATCGGCTGATTAAAAAATATGATCATTGGATAGGAATTCTATTCGGGCTTCTTGTTATCATAATATTGTTGAGTTTTCCAGATATCGAATTGTTGTATATCGGTGGTATATTATTACTTTTCTTAGTGCCAGATATAATGATTTATTTGAGTGCAGGAACTCTAATGAAAACTAGATTCTTTCAACGTCTATATGAAGTGAAAGAGGTTGATACAAATGATGAATCTTTAAAGCTAGATAATGTTTCTATATCGAATAAGAAATTTGATTTCAAAAAAATGCAATTAGTCTTAATAGGTGATAATCATAAAAGATATGCAGTTGACTGTAGAGAAGGATTATTGATTCCATTTCTTATTATTGGTTTCTTATTAGGTTTATTTGCCAATGATAAATCAGCTGCAATGATTATTGTATTAATGGGTATTATAGTATTTTTCGCAATTCGTACTATCATTTTGTATGTTTTTGCTCTTAATCTAATCAAGAATAAAAAATTTAGGAAACTATTAATTGTTAAGGAATTAAAATAACCTCCTTCCTTAATACTATGATGGACATTGGACACTTGTGGAAGCGGGTGTCTTTTTTGTTATACAACTTAACATAAACAGGCTTTGTGGATAAGAATAAGAATGTTATGCTGTACTGCGAAGACAAATATGATGGTTATATCGCTGATAAGAAGGGTGGTGTGGATTGGCTGAAGGGGGATGGAAGTGATGCTGAAAACCTGGGAAGTTATCCTGATTTCATTAAAACAATTGTTGGGAAAGGCTTTTGTCATCTATCGCTGTTCTAGGTATGATTTGCAAGGAAAGTCGATACTGAAAACTCAAGAGAAATTTTATCTTGCAGATACTTCGCTGAAATACAGTATTATGGGATTTAATCCTAAGTCCATTGCTGCCGTGCTTGAAAATATCGTTTATTTTGAACTACGCAGAAGAGGATACGAAGTCTATGTCGGAAAGAATCAGACCAAAGAGGTGGATTTTGTTGCGGTGCGACGTGATGAACGTATCTATGTACAGGTGTGCCGTACGCTACCGGAGGAATCTGAGCGTGAAGTTGCAAATTTGCTAGAATTAAAAGACCATTATCCCAAGTATGTTGTAACACAGGACAAACTAGTGACTGGTAATGTCAATGGTGTGAAAATTATGTACCTTGCTGATTTTTTGTTATGTGAAAGCTATTAACTAAAAATCTCGCTTGTTATATAAATCGGAATGTAAATATTTTTTTCATACTTAAAAAAGGTATTCAAAATATCAGGAAAGTGTATAAATTTACATAATAAAACGAATATGTTAATATTCAAAGATAAGTTTGGGTATGATAATTCAAACATGGAGGACTTAACATGAGAAAAGTAGTCTTATATATTGCAATGAGTTTAGACGGTTATATCGCTGATAAGAACGGTGGTGTGGATTGGTTAATGGGGGATGGAAGTGATCCTGAAAACCAGGGGAGTTATCCTGATTTTATTAAAACCATTGATACAGTAATTCTAGGACACACAACTTATCATCAAATTGCAACTGAATTATCGCCTGATGTTTGGATGTATGAAGGCAAGTTAACTTATGTTTTAACGCATAAGAAATATGAAAATAAAGAAGATATCTTATTTACTGATGAAAATGTGCCTGAATTAATTGAGAGATTAAAGATAGAGGAAGGAAAAGACATTTGGATTTGTGGTGGTGCAACTATTGTTAATCAGTTACTTCAAACTGATTTAATTGATCGTTTCTGTTTTACGCTTATTCCCACTATTTTAGGAAAGGGAATTAAGTTGTTTGATTCTTTTGATAAAGAAAAGACATTGAAGTTCATATCAACTAAAAACTATAATGGGATGATTGATTTAGTGTATGAACGCCAATGATATATAGTAGGCATTTGGTAGAACCGATGTCTATTTTTTATTTGTTTTGATGTGAAAAATACATTTTAGCACTAAAGTGTTGACAGTGCTAACAAACTGTCATATAATGTTAGCAGTAAGAAGATACGAGTGCTAGAGAGGGCGGATAAAGATGATCTTAACACAAAGACAAATTCTTGTTTTTAAAGCAATTGCTGATGAATTTATCCGTACTGCTGAACCAGTTGGAAGCAAGAAACTATTAGGTATATTAGATTTCAATTGTTCTTCAGCGACACTCCGAAATGAAATGGCTGTTCTTGAAGAATTTGGTTTATTAGAAAAAACTCATACTTCAAGTGGTCGTATCCCTTCTTCAGCAGGTTATCGCTATTATGTGGATAATCTAATGGATAAGCAGTTAGATCAAAAAGTAGTCAATGCTTTACAAGATGTTTTCTCTTCTCGGCATATTTCTAGAGAAGAGGTAGTAAAGAAGAGTTGTGACATTCTAAGTCAAATGACAAAATTAACGTCACTTGCTTTAGGACCTGATTCTCGCTATCAAACGCTTCAGCATGTTTCATTAATTCCGATTAATGAGCGAAGTGCTGTTGCTATCTTTGTTACAAATCATGGACATACAGAAAACAAGACATTCCAGTTTGAGGCAGATGTATCGTTAAAAGATATTTCGACTTGTTGTAACTTGTTGAATGAAAAACTTGTTGGTATTCCATTACATGATGTTGTCTTAAAGATGCAAGAGCTTGAACCTTTATTAGCAATGAACATTCAACGTCATGAAATTCTCTTTGAGGCTTTCGTAAGTGCCTTTGTTCGATTTGCTAGTGAACAAGTTTATTTTTCTGGTCAATCTAATATGCTGTATCAACCGGAATTTGCTGATATTGAAAAGCTTAAACAGTTGATGTCTATGTTAGAGAATTCGGCTCTTTGGCGTCAAATTGGAAGTTCTGATGAGAGTGTAGCTATTCGGATTGGAACGGATAACAGAGCGTTAATGAATGTGGATGATGTTTCCGTTATTTCTAGTAAATTTAGAATTAACAATCAAGAAGAGGGGCAACTCATGGTCGTTGGACCTACTAGAATGCCTTATAACCAAGTTGTTGCATTGATGGAGTATATGAGCCGTCAAATTGAGAAAATGTTTAATGAAGAATAGGAGACATACAATGAACGAAAATAAAGAGTTTGAAGAAGTATTGGATGCAACCCTGAATGAAACAGACACGTGTGAGTGTTCGGGACATGAATGTGGGCATTGTGAATGTGAGGGTGAACAACATGATGGACATGAACACATGAGTAAGAAAAAAGAAATTGAGAAGTTAAAGGAAGAAATTGAAACTTTAAAGAAAGAAGTTGAAATCAGTAAGAATGCTTATTTTAAGGCGTATGCTGATACGGAGAATACAAAACGTCGTCTTCAACAGGATTTTGATTCTTCTAACAAATATAAATTGCATGGATTTATGAAAGAAATATTACCAATTATTGATAACTTAGAAAGAGCTCTTGTTGTAAATAGTGAGAATGAAGAATGCATTAATTACGCTAAAGGGTTTCAAATGATCTATACGCAGTTATTTGACCTTTTAATAAAAGAAGGTGTCAGTGAAATAGAAGCTATGGGCAAGCCTTTTGATCCTAACTTCCACCAAGCATTAATGGCTGAACCCATTGATGGTGTAGAGAGTGGTAAAGTTGTGGAAGTATTGCAAAAAGGCTATATGTATAAAGATAGAATTGTAAGACCAACGCTCGTAAAAGTAAGCGAATAAGGAGGAAAAATTATGAGTAAAATTATTGGAATTGACTTAGGTACAACAAATTCATGTGTGTCTGTTATGGATGGTGGGGAATGTAAAGTAATCACTAATCCAGAAGGAAATCGTACAACACCATCAGTAGTAGCGTTTAAAAACGGAGAAAGAATTGTTGGGGATGCGGCAAAGCGTCAAGTAGTTACTAACAAAGATACAGCTTCATCTGTGAAGCGTTTTATTGGTACAAATGAAAAGATTAACTTAGAAGGTAAAGATTATACGCCTCAAGAAATCTCAGCGATGATTCTTCAATACTTGAAGGGTTATGCTGAAAGCTATTTAGGTGAAACTGTAACTAAAGCTGTTATTACAGTGCCTGCTTATTTTAATGATGCACAACGTCAAGCAACTAAAGATGCAGGACGTATTGCTGGATTAGAAGTAGAACGTATTATTAATGAACCTACTGCAGCGGCACTTGCTTATGGTATTGATAAAACAGATACAGAACAAAAAGTATTAGTGTATGACTTAGGAGGAGGAACATTTGACGTTTCTATCCTAGAGTTAGCTGATGGAACATTTGAAGTATTATCAACAAGTGGAGATACAAAACTTGGTGGTGATGACTTTGACCATATCGTTGTTGATTGGATGGTTGATTTATTCAAAAAAGAAACTGGTGTTGACTTATCAAATGATAAAATGGCAATGCAACGTTTAAAAGAAGCAGCTGAAAAAGCGAAGAAAGATTTAAGTGGAACTGTTACTACACAAATTTCACTTCCATTTATCTCTGCTGGTGCTTCGGGTCCTCTTCATTTTGAAGCTACTTTAACAAGAGCTAAATTTGATGAAATGACTAAATCATTAGTTGAAAGAACAATTATACCAGTTCGTAATGCATTAAAAGATGCTGGATTAACTAAGAATGATATTCACCAAGTATTATTAGTTGGTGGTTCAACAAGAATTCCTGCTGTTCAAGATGCAGTGAAGAGTGAATTAGGTAAAGAATTAAATCAATCAGTAAACCCTGATGAAGCAGTAGCTATGGGTGCTGCCATTCAAGGTGGAGTTATTAGCGGTGATGTGAAGGATGTCTTATTACTAGATGTTACACCTTTATCATTAGGTATCGAAACAATGGGTGGTGTTATGACTGTCTTAATCCCTCGTAACACAACAATTCCAACTAGTAAGTCACAAGTATTCTCAACAGCTGCGGATAATCAACCAGCCGTAGATATCAACGTGCTACAAGGTGAAAGACCAATGTCTGCTGATAACAAGACATTAGGTTTATTCAAACTTGATGGTATTGCTCCTGCTCGTCGTGGTATTCCACAAATCGAAGTTACATTCGATATTGACGTTAATGGTATTGTTCATGTATCTGCGACAGATAAAGGAACAAACAAAAAACAATCAATTACGATTTCTAACTCATCAGGCTTAAGTGATGCTGAAATTGACCGCATGGTTAAAGAAGCTGAAGAACATAAAGCAGATGATGAAAAACGTAAAGAAGAAGTTGAATTAAGAAATAAAGCAGAAGCGTTCATTAACCAAATCGACAGTTCAATTGCTGAAGCTGGAGATAAGATTGATGCAAAACAAAAAGAAGAAACAATGAAACTTCGTGATGAATTACAAAAATCATTAGAAGAAAATGATATGGAAGCAGTTAGCAGTAAACTTGAAGCTTTAGAAAAAGCAGCTCAAGCAGCATCTGAAGCTATGTATCAACAACAAGCTCAACAAGATGCTGGAGCAAACACAGCTCAAGATGACAATGTTGTTGACGCTGATTTCAAAGAAAAAGAATAAAAGAGGAACAATTCTAGCAAACGCTAGAATTTGCTCTTTCCTCTAATGAGGGATACTACGAAGGTCAAAGGGTGATTTAATGGAAAAAAGAGATTATTATGATGTGCTTGGACTAAGCAAAGGTGCAAGTGATGACGAGATAAAAAAAGCCTATCGGAAACAGGCAAAAAAATACCATCCCGATGTAAACAAAGAGGCTGATGCAGAAGCAAAATTCAAGGAAATCAATGAAGCCTATGAAGTATTGAGCGATCCTCAAAAGAAATCAACCTTTGATCAATTCGGTCATGCAGGAATGGATGGCGCGTTTGGTCAAAATGGTGGTGGATTCTCTGGAGGTTTCGGTGGTTTTGAAGACTTTGGCGATATTTTTGGTTCATTCTTCGGTCGTGGACAGCAACAAAGAAGACAATCTACAGGACCACGCAAAGGAAATGATCGTTTCATGCAAATGCGTATCGACTTTATGGAAGCTGTTTTCGGTAAAACGGAAGAAGTGACCATTGAAGTGGATGAACAATGTAGTGAATGTATGGGAAGTGGCGCTCGTAGCAAGGATGATGTGAAAGTATGTTCACGTTGTAATGGACAAGGACAAGTCCAACAACAACAAAGAACACCTTTCGGTGTCTTTATGTCAACGGCTGTCTGTCCTGAATGTAATGGTAGTGGAAAAACAGTCGCTCACAAATGTGCGAAATGTCATGGTCGTGGCTATGAACATAAACGTGTTAAATTGGATATTAAGGTTCCAGCAGGAATTCAAAGTGGTCAACAAATCCGTGTTCCACAAAAAGGGGAACGTGGTGCTAACGGTGGACCTAATGGTGACTTATACATTGAAATCAATGTAAATCGTCATGAATTCTTTGTGCGTGATGGCAATGATATTCGTATGGTAGCGCCAATCAGTGCATTAGATGCAACTTTAGGAGTAACTGTTGATATCCCAACGGTATACGGAGATGTGGAATTAACTATTCCGGCTGGTACGCAACATGGAACACAGTTTAGATTAAAAGGTAAAGGTGTTAAGTCAACAAGGAGTGGTGCAGGGGATCAATATGTTGAAATACGTATTGAAATACCTACTACTTTAGCGAAGGCTGAACGTGAACTTTACGAAAAGATTAAAAAAGGTGATTACAATGAATCTCCATTTGATAAGTTTAAGAAAGCATTTAAGAAGTAGTTATACTTATTAGATTTAGGTGGAATCGTTGAGCTCAAGTCAATATTGATGGGTTACTGTCATTTTGATTTTTGAGCTCTTTTTTATTTAATCTTCGAGTTCAATATAGATGTGTGTATCTATGTAGATTATAATTAATATTCAGAGGTTCTGATTCAATCGTAACATGATGCTCATTTTCTAGAAAAGTTATCCGCATATACGTCTGTCGATAACTTTTTGTCAATAGAGCTGAGAGAAATAAACTTGAAGAATCCTCTATGTTTATCGAGTTTTTTTATGTTTTATATGGTGCGATGATCCAATCCACAAGAAAAACGGAGTATTTAATATTGTCAGTGAAGATAAGAAGGGTTATATCTTTATGAATGTAAGTTTAAGGATACCTAAATTGCACACGAAATGATGAAATATTTTTGAATAATGTTATTCGAAATTTAGTGATTAGAATTTAATAATAGATTCGTGCGCGCACATTATGGGGATTTACATTTAACTTTAGTGTGATATAGTTGAAACATGAAGGAAGAAGGATGATACTATGAAAAAACATATTGAGTGGAATATTAACTCTGGTAAAATTGTTTTAGAAATATATGGAAAAATATAACTAGGACAAGCAGATTAAATTATTAAATTCTTGATTAAGAAATCATTTAGACAAATATGGTGTCTATTTGTGAATAATTAGATAAAATAATTCATACTATTTTTGAAAATATAATTGCGCAACATGCGCAAAGAAATTGCGGTTAAAATGAAAAGAATTATTACAGTGTTTTTAGTAATATGCTTAATGGTATTAACAAGACAAGGCTTAACATCAGTGGTTTATGCAAATAATATTGAAAATAACAACTCAAAAATTGGTGAATTAATTTCATCACAGAAATATGAAGGCTTTAGATATGATTATTATTCTATTGATGGGATTGAAAAAGCATATATTGTTATGACGAATTTATCTATGAACACATCTGAGACAATTTACAGAGACTTCGATAAAATCTATCGTATTGATGGACTGAATAGAATTGAAATTGCATCTATAAACGATTCTATGACTATTGATTCAAATTTATTTTTAATCAATAGTGAATGGGGTTCTATGCTTAAGAAGGATACTTATATTAGAGGAGCGACTAATGCTGAAATTGGAACAGTTAGTCTAGCAGTAACTCTAATAACACTGGCTTTTGGCCTACCAATGCTAGGCGCAGCATATGACATAGCAGCTTCATTAGTTGCTATGTTAACTCCTACACCTCAGGATTTTAGAATCACTGCAACTTACTATGAATACTCAGGTTGTCCACAATACAAAAAATATACAAAGCAAACAATTTATACGCCTAGCGGAAGTATTAAAAAATCTGTTACTGATGAACAATTAGTTTTTACAGGAGTTCATAATTCTCCTGAAAATCCTCCTGTTTGCAGACAACTAGGGTTTTAATAAATCAGTAAGAATTTTATGTTTAGTAAAGTCAATACAAAATTCATAATTAATCTAAACAGATTCTGACACATCAAACAGAGAAAATGGAAGCAAGTTGAAACACACTATTTACAACTTGGTCTGATAAACATCATAAGTGAGCTGTCAAGTGGGTCATGTTATTGTATTCTGAATTCAAGCACGAAAAATTAATATTTCAAACTGTTATGGTTGTAATGGAAAATTAAATTAGCTAATCATTCATGAATGGAAACCAAAGGAGATTAATTTTTGGATAATATCATGATTGTTAAGGTATATTGATAGCGGAATTTGAGTATAAATGCCTTATGAAAAAAAGTTGAATAAGTGAAATATCCGACTTGATTATTACACAACTAACAAATGGTAATTGTGTTTTACAAAATTCTAATTATTAATTTAGTCTATCAAGATTTGAATTAAAAGTGATTTTTAGGATTTGAAATTTATATCAAGTTAAAATGGTATTATTCAATACATAAT
>F157a_European_Toad__coassemble_20_pt1 | contig 23962 bp, 23 predicted proteins | sample F157a_European_Toad__metabat2_low_PE_002 | metagenome-assembled genome bin F157a_European_Toad | reverse complement strand
TTAGGTAATAAGAAATAAACAATCCAAGTAGCAACTGCTGCTTGTTTAACCATATTGTGTCCAGTTGTAAATAATGTTCTAACTTTAGTATATTTTCTAAATAGAATTAAAACAATATTCCAAATAAAGGCAACCAATAAGGTAATCATCGCAAATGATGTTGTGACACCAATAGATTCAAGAGCTGCATTAGCAGCAACGAATCCAAAATTTGGATCGATAACAACAGCATCTAAAGCAAATTTAGTTGTGATACCATTTAGAATTGGTGTAACTGCACCAACTAATGATTTTGCTCCTAATTGTAGAATCATGTATCCTACAACTGCTTTTATAAACCCTGCAATTACTTCATACCATTTGCGTTTCAATAAAATATATCCTACCAATACGATAAGACCAATAAAGATTGCGGGTCTTGATAGAACGTTATTGAATAGAATTTCCCACCCCTGGTTAATAATACTTAAAAATTCATCCATTTTTGACACTCCTTTCAAATGTAAGTGCTTACTACACTTTCTAGTATAATGAAACATGAAATTAATACAATAGATTATTATCACCATGCAATTAATTTCATTTACTTATTTCACTAGTTGAATTATCATGCAATTATGTTCAATGATAGCTAAAATGAGTAAAAGAAAAGCTAATATCATAGATAGCCTATTAGCTCTGTATTATTTATTTTGTTGTATACTTTGCCTTTAATGCAAGAACAGCCTCTGCTAATTTTTCATCAACAATGAAAGTTGAAATATAGCCTGTATTTAAAGCACCAAATACCCCTTTAGCCTTATTAGCTCCTCCAACCACAGCAACTACATTCTGAATATTTTTTAGATCACTGAGTTGAATACCAATTACTTTCTTATCTAGATTCTCATCAACACTACTACCATTCATTTTAATGAAGTGAGCTAATAAAACCCCAGCAGCTCCTTGAGCTGTTAGTTCTTTCCATTTCTTTTCATCTAAATAATTCTCCCAAGCTTTTATCTTACGTAATGAGAATTCACCAATACTAGTTAAAACAATGTCTACTTTCTTTGCTTCATCAATAACTCTTGAAATAATCGGCTCCTTCACAAGCGAATCACGAATAATATCGTTCTCCACAACTAGTGGAGCATAGAAAGGTAAATAAGTTCCATCGAACTTCTCAACGAACTTACGAACGAGTTGAGGAGCATCGTAAGCAGAATTGTTTTCATGTTCAGCAGTTCCCATAAGTTGAATAACATTGACTCGTTTTCTTTGATTGGGTACAATTTGTTCAACAATGTTATAAACCGTCTGTCCCCAAGATATACCAATTGTACTATGGTCCTTAATAGCACCATCGAGATACTGAGCTGCAGCTGCACCTAGTCTTTTTAATAACATCGGGTATGTTGTACTATAATCACGAATTACAATCACTTCCTTAAGGTTGAATTGTTCCTTTAATTGATTCTCCACACTGAGAATACGCTCTAATGGATAATTAATGGTGATTTCTACAACTTTACTTTCCATAGCTTTTGTAATTAAACGTGAAACCTTTGAACGAGAAAAATAAAGTTTATCAGCAATCTCTTGTTGGGAATAACGCTGTTCAAAGTATAAACTTGCTACTTCTGCCATTACTCCAAGTTCTTCATCATTCATTTTCATAATTTACCTCCTTTTCTTTAATTAAATCATAATTATAAAAGAAAATCACTTGCAAATAACTTTACAAGTGAATTTTCAATATTAATCTATACCTAATCTTATAAATTGTTCGCTAGGCGCATCATTTTCACTCATTTTTGCTCTCATAGCTTGAATAAATCGTTCTTCAACCTCGCTATCTTTGATTGGGTTCAATTGAAGTGGATCATGATCAATATCATATAGGAGATGACCAAAACTAGATACACCATACTTTTCATTCGCTTTAATCTTCATCAAAGGACAACCTTTTGTAAATGAGAAAGCTGGAACTAATTCAATATTCTGAAGTTCACTTACTTTAAAGCGTTCTGTCATATGTTGAGGCATCAGTGTATAGTTATAAATTTCATTTTCTTTTCCCGGTAATGGTGCACGCATATACGTATAATGTCCATCCGTTAGATTAACATGACCACTGAACACACCAAACATCGCATAATCCCGGATTTTTTCATCCCTACTTAATACATTAGCTACACTAAAACCTTGCATGTCACTTGGAATAGGGCAATTGTGGAAGTCTAATATTGTAGGTGCCCAGTCGATTAATTGTACTAAAGATGAACGATGGACATCTTGCATAGGTATCTTAGGATTCCACATAAAGAGTGGATTATTAGCTATTTCATTATAATAAGGCATTTGGTTCTTACCCCAATATTCATGTTCCGCTAATAAGAAACCATGATCAGTTCCTACAATAAGTTGTGTATCTTTCCACATATCGTATTTATCCATTTGATCAAGAATCTTCCCAAGGTTTTCATCACACATAGTGACAAGTGCTTGGTACTGTCTTCGACAGTGAGCAATTTCATCTGATTTTTGGGTACTCTTTCCTCTTGGCCAATCGAAATGATTTCCATCATATTCTTCAGGATACATGTCTAAATACTTTTGAGGTACATAGAAAGGTTCATGAGGATCAAAAGTTTCAATATGAAGTAACCAATCATCAGCAGCATGATTCTTATCAATGAAGTCACAACCTAAATGGAATACCTTAGTTTGAGGAAAGTCTTCTTCCTCCTTGATATATTGACGATTAATCCAATCATAACGCCATAACGCTGAAACACCAACACCACTTTGCTTTTGAGGTGTAAAGACAACTTCTGGAATTTTAGGATCATTAACTTCTCCCTTCCAGTGGTCGCCTTCTTGTCCACGAACAATTTCCCATGAAGAATAGCGTGTATGATAGTTACAGCCTCCATCTTCCCAATAGTGAAGATGGTCACTGATTAAATGAGAATAGATACCTTGTTTAGATAATAGTTGTGGTAATGAATCATCAAAAGGTTCTAGGGGACCCCATTCACGGTGAAGAAAGTTATATCGACCTGTATGAAGTTCGCGACGAGCGGGAATACACGGCATACTACCTACATAAGATTGATCAAAAGTTACACTATGTTTAGCCAATCTTTCAAAATTGGGAGCAATCGTTTTGCAATCTTTATTATAGGGAGGTAAATAACGTTTATTTAAGCTGTCATAAAATACAATAATTGTCTTCATTGATTCGCCTATTTTTTGCGAGCTTCTGGGTAGTATTGATCAACAATTTCTCCGATAGATTTAGCGATGCCTTTTCCATCCATGATGTTTACAACTTCAATAACATGAGCATCAGGTGCAAAAGTAACACCCTCTGCCAATTTTTTTGAAATTGCGATAATATCCGTCCACTCATTATTTGATGCCATTTCACCAACAGCTGTATGCTTAAGTTCTGCATTAATACCTTCAACAATCAAAGCCTTCTTTACGATAGATTCTGAAATAGCACTACTACCAACTCCATAACCACACACAAACAATACATTTACTTTGTCTTTCATGATAAGCCTCCTTTTTCCTTAATTAATGTAATAAATTACCAATAAATCTTAATACTTCTGTCACTGCTGGCCAGAATGTAGAGAAGTCAAACATTCCTGACCATCCTATTCCTGTTGGATAGTACATTAGGTTTATAGCCCAAATTGAACCAAATGTTTGAATCATACCTAATAAGATCGAACAAACAATAATCGATTTAACTCCTCCAAATTTGTTAGCAACAACGCCAATTGGACCTCCTGAGAAGAATAGAGGAACAAATCCTGGTAAAACCATAATTTGAGAATTCATAGCCAATAAAATAAGCATTGATATAACTGTTCCAATGGTTGTGAAGATGAATCCTAAAGTCGCAGCATTGGGTGAGAATGGTAGAATAGCTGCAACATCGATTGCTGGAACAGCATCAGGAACAAGTTTTTCTTGAATTCCTTTGAACGCTCCTGTTAATTCTCCACACATCATACGAACTCCTGTTAATAAGATAACCATATTCATTGAGAAGTTAATTCCAGTTAAGATGATAAAGTTAATCCAATGTGTCTTTCCAGCTAGTTCTTGAATTCCACTAATTCCAAGAGGCATCATGAAGGCTCCAACAAAAAGTGTCATAATAACAGCTACAGATGTTACATTGTTATTAAATATAGCTAACCATCCTGGCAATTTCATATTTTCAGCATCTTGCTCAGGGCTTCCGAAGAAATGAGCAATCTTACCGAAGAACCAAATACCGATTTGTTGATTATGTCCAATGGTAAACCCTGCACCACCTGTAACCTCTTCAACGGTCTTGAAGGCTAGGGTTGTAGAGAATGCCCAGTAAATACCCACTAAAATCCCTGAGATAACTACTGACGCTGTATTTCCTAGACCTAGAGTCGCAATAACTAACCATAGAATGGCTTGTGAATGAGCAATACCTGCATTCCCTGTTAAGAAGATACCTTTTGCTTTTGTCCATTTTCCTAAATAAACAATTATTAAGTTAACAGCAAAGGCAATTAAGAATACATAGCCAACTAATCCAAACATGCTTCCTAAGGCTTCTTGAGTCGTTGCTTTCATTGCATAGGAGTCCATGATATAACCTTGGATACCAAATGAATTACTTACGGCTTCAGTAATCGGTTTAAATAAGTTAGTGAATTGGCTACCTCCGAAGATAACCATTTGAATACCAACCATGGCACTTATTGTACCTGTGATAACTTTCGTGATTTTTTCTTTGTTTAAGATATAACCAACACAGATCATAAGTCCTATTAGGATTACTGGTTGTGTTAGAAAATCATTGACGATAAATTTAAAAATTGAGTCCATAAATTTCCCTTCTTTCTATTGTTCAAATACTACATTCTTGAATATTTGATATATTTCATCCCCATCCTCTGTAGACAAAAGCTTTTCCATAGTCTCACTGTCTCCCAAAACAGTGGCTATAGCTTGTAGCATGAGCATGTGTGATTCGTTATCAACACAAGCCAAAGGTAGTATTAAATCAGCTAAAGAGTCTTCTTGTTCATCGAAGTAGACACCTTTTTTTAACTTCAGTACGGCGAAACTATTACATGTTGTCCCTGTTTGATTAGCCGCATGTGGCATGGCAATTCTAGGAGCAATAACAATATAGGCACCTAGTTCATTGACTGTTTGAATCATTGCATCAATATATTGTTCCTGGATATATCCCTTATTGAGTAATGGTTGAGCGGCCACGCGAATTGCCTCTTCCCAATTCTCTACAGAATCACGACATTGAATACAATCTCTTTGAATTAAGTCTGGTTTCATACATTCCTCCTACTCTCTGTAAGCGCTTTACAACTCTAAAATAATAAAATACGGAACATTTGTCAACATCCCGTATCTAGATTGCACATATGTGCATTGAATTTAGTTAAATAATCATATAATTGGCTAATCGTTCATTTATTTATTGGTTTCAATTATCTCAAAAGCCTTCTTAGATACATTGATAATTTCACCAGTTTTTAAAGTAATAGCGTAAACATTAAAGAGTACTTTCTTTATTTCACATTTATCTACTTCATTGAAGTGAATATAACGAGTATATGCATAGAAACCTTTTTCATCATAATAAAAATTCTTCACAGTGGGTGTTGCGATAGCTTCAGCAATACTTAGAAGAATGACTAAGATACCAAAGGATACTGTCTGTGGTGATTCAATTCCATTAAAACAGATTAAGAAACCACAAAACGTTAAACAGACAAAACTAATCAAAGTAACTGCCGTTTCTTTAATAACCATCGTTTTAGGGTTCTTTTGGACTGCTTCATTCATTGCTTTCCGAATCTTTAGTGTTACTTTAGAGCGTTGATATACAAAGAATAAACCTATTATAGTAAATACAAAAATAATTAACATAATGTTACCCTCCTGCAAACTATTTCATTAATATATCCATTATATCACGCTTTAATTGCACAAACGTGCAATTATTATAAAAGTAGTGCAAAATTGTTGATTATTAATTAAGAGTGTTTTAAACTAAGCTTATGATTGAGAACAGAAAAATCCCTTTCAACAAGCAATCATTAAAAAGGTTAGCACCATGCGAAGTGCTAACCTATTCTTTTATTCAGCTAATCGAACTTCAATATCAATATATTGACGATCACGAAGTACAGTAATACTCATACTATCATTGATTTCATGAGCATTTAATTTTGCTTTTAACTCAGTTGCGGTATTTACTTGTTCACCATCAACGGCAGTAATAATATCATTCGCTTTAATTCCTGCACGACTTGCATTTGAGTTTTCAACAACTTCCTTGACTAATAAACCAAGTGTGTTGACATTATGCATAGCAGCTGTGCTTGAGTCGTTAATTTCAACATAACGGATACCCAATGTGATTCTGCCACTCACTGCACCATTGTTGATAAGTTGTTCCGCAATGTCCTTCGCAATGTTCACAGGAATAGCAAAACCAATTCCTTCGATATCTGTTCCTGATGATTTAGCATTAACAATACCAATTAATTCACCATTGCGATTGAATAAACCACCACCAGAGTTACCTGGGTTAATATCTGCATTTGTTTGAAGAAGAGTCATTGTTTGTCCATCAATCGTAATTTCTCGATCTAATGCACTCACAATTCCATTTGTTAATGAGCCACCTAGTTTTCCTAATGGATTACCAATGGCCATAACTTCTTCACCAACAATTAGTTTACTTGAATCACCAAGAATTGCTGGTTTCAAATTTTGTGCTTCAATTCTAATTACAGCCAAATCACTTTGGGCATCACTACCGACAAGAGTGGCTGTGTATTCACTTCCATCAGCTAAACGAACTTTGATATCATTCGCTCCATCAATGACGTGATGATTGGTTATAATCGTCCCATCAGTTGAAACAACAACACCTGAACCAGCGCCACTCGATACATATTGTTGCATAAAGGGATTATTAACAACGGTTGAAGTAGTAATTTCCACAACACTATCTTTTACATTCATAAACACATCACTAATTGATAAACCTGATGCATCACTACCATCTGCTTTAGTTTGTAGGACTGATTGATAAAGCACTTCTTTTCTTCCGCCATTTCCTCGGTCATTTAGATTATAAGCGACATAACCTCCAGCAAACCCTAACCCTGTTGATACAAGGGTAGTACATAGAAATAAGGCTACCATTTGTTTATTTAAGAAACGAGCTTTCTTTGGCTCTTCAACGACAGATTCGCTAACCTCAGTTTCTACAATTTCAATATCTTTGTTTTCTTCATTCATAACAAGTCCTCCTTGATGATTTATAGTATAAAACTCAATCGTGATTTTAATGTGTCGTCTTTGTGAAGATTAGGTGAATAATTATGTTAAATTGTTGTCTAATTTTCGACTAATTCTATTATATACCATTTTTTCTATAATCTAACAATTTTGCAACATTAATCATTAATACTTGCACTGTTTAAAGATGTTATGTACAATGAATAAAGATTAATCATACTAATTATTCACTCAATGAATATAATATAAGGGGAACCTTAATGGAGGTCATATGGATATCTTATTAGAATTTATAAAAGCAATACTCTTAGGTATCGTTCAAGGAATCACTGAATGGTTACCAATAAGTAGTACAGGGCATATGATTTTAGTCAATGAGTTCTTACAGATGCAATTTGATAAATCATTTGTAGACTTATTTATCGTTGTTATTCAATTTGGTTCAATCTTAGCGGTCTTATTACTTTATTTTCATAAACTTAACCCATTCTCACCTTCTAAATCAACTGAAGAAAAAAAGGATACGTTTATTTTATGGTCTAAGGTTTTAGTTGCTTGTGTTCCAGCAGGTGTCATTGGTATTCTCTTTAATGATCAAATTAAAGAATTATTATATACTCCTTTTGTCATTGCCATTGCTTTAATTGCTTACGGTATTGGCTTTATCGTTGTTGAGAATCAACATAAATCATCACCAACCAACACATTAGCTAAGATTAGCTATCGTGATGCCTTACTTATAGGTGGATTTCAAGTGTTAGCGCTTGTTCCTGGCACTTCTCGCTCCGGAGCAACAATCTTAGGAGCTACATTACTTGGACTATCAAGAGGCGTAGCCAGCGAGTTCTCCTTCTTCCTAGCCATTCCCGTAATGCTTGGTGCCTCTGCTTTAGATATCGTTAAATTCGGATTCAACTTCACCCTTCCTCAAGTATTCATCTTATTAACAGGAATGGTCGTTGCTTTCTTAGTTTCAATACTAGCTATTCGTTTCTTAATGAGCTATATTCGTAAACATGACTTCAAAGCATTTGGTTACTATCGCATTGTATTAGGAATTATCATCCTTGCCTATTTCTTAATTATGGCACTGGTATAATCTATGACTTATGAACTATTAATCATTGCCCTACTCGTTTTCCTAGTCTTTGGGCTTATAAAGAGAGTAGCCAAGTTTCTACTCTTCCTCACAATCATCGCCATTGCACTACTATGCTACACTTACGCCGTTGAACATGGTATATTGCCAGCTAATATTGGTTAAAAAAAGTAAGGTTCTCTCAAGAATCTTACTTTTTATGTTATTCTGCTTCGAAATATTTACGTTGTTTTGCTTTCATCATTTTAGCGATTATTGAATTAGGAAATATTGAAAGCTTCGTATTATAAATATCCACATACTTATTATAAACATCTTTATGTTTAGCTAACATTTGTTCACTTAATTCATAATCCGCAACAATTCCTCTTTCAATATCATTCTCTACTTTATAATTCTTCACAAAAGATTGCATTTCATGATGAAACTCTTCACGGATAATGCGCTTGTTCTTAACATATAATTCATTAATATCACTAATGGTTAACTTACTATGCTCCGCTAAAGTAGCCACTAAATCATATTGCCCTGTAAGAACATCATCAATTCTCTGACTCAATGCTTCTATTTCCGTTCTCGAACGAACTACACCATTATATAAAACAGTCAATATCACACTAATACCTAGTAATAAAACTACACCTATTGTCATTTGTTTCTTCTCCTTTAATATATTCCCTCTTAATTATCAGTGATTTCAAAATAAATTGCAAGTTTTCTTTATGAATTAAGCAATATTGTCTATATTAATTCATATAATTAACAACTTACTAACTACATCATATCGATAACATTAATCATCATAAAAAAATTTCCAAGTTAATGGAAATCCTTTTAATGATTATTTTTTATTACCCATAATTCTTAAGAGATAAATGAAGATATTAATGAAGTCTAAGAATAAATCTAATGCACTATAAATTGCTAATTTACTTAATGCTTCTTCATTACCAATATTCATTGCATAAAGTTTTTTCATTTTATTTAAGTCGTAAGCAGTAATACCTAAGAATAAAATAATTCCTGCATAAGAGATAAACATATCAAGTCCACCAATATTTAAGAACATATTGATAACAGTCGCTACAATTAAAGCAATTAAACCTGCCATAAATAATCCTGAATATTTCGTTAAATCAGCTTTTGTTGTATAGCCAATAAAAGCCATTGATCCAAATAAAACGGATGTGTAAGCAAAAGCTAAGAAGATTGTTGCTGCATCAAAGATAACACCATAAACACTGAATGTAATCCCTGTAACTATAGCATAAGCTATGAACATAATTTTAGCTGTTGATTCACTTAACTTGTGTAAACTTGCTGATAATTTAAATACTAGAAACAATTGTCCACCTAATAAAATTAAAGGTAAGAATCGATTAGAAAAGAAAAAGAAAGTGATTCCCGTTACTAGTGAAACAAAGCCAGCACCTGCCGCAAGTAGTAAGCCTAATGTTAACCATAAGAATACTTTACGAGTGTATTCATTGATAGTTGTACCTGATATAAAAGTTGTGTTGTTTTCCATAAATAATCCTCCGTGTCGATATTATAACAAATGCTCATAATTAATTCAAATTAATTGCTGTTTTATCCCTTAAATTAGAAAAAAAAGGTAGAATACCTACCTTTTCTCACTAAACGATTACAGCTTCAGTTTCACTATCAAAGAAGTGAACTTTACTAAGGTCCATCGTAATCTCAACACTTTCATGTGGTCTTACTTCAAGACGAGCTGCAACTTTCGCAATCAATGATTGTTTACCTAACTTACCATGGAGGATAAATTCATGTCCTAACAATTCACTGACTTCAACATCATATTTAAAATGGGCCGTTGGATAAGTATCAGCAACGATACCTTCGCCGTGAATATCTTCTGGGCGAATACCTAATACGACTTCTTTTCCAACATAATCCTTTAATGCATCTTTATACATATCTGGTAAATCAACAATTCTCCCGTCGATATTAAAACCATCTTTTGTATAGATACCCCTTATAAAGTTAGTTGCTGGAGATCCAACGAAACCAGCTACAGACATATTGGCTGGATTATTATAGATTTCCTTTGGAGTTCCAATTTGTTGAACATATCCCCCCCTCATGACAACAATACGTGAAGCCACTGTCATCGCTTCCGTTTGGTCATGAGTAACATAGACAGTTGTTGCGCCTATTCTTTCATGAATCTTGATAATTTCACTACTCATTTGTACACGCAGTTTAGCGTCTAAGTTACTTAAAGGCTCATCCATTAAGAATACTTTCGCGTTTCTAACGATTGCTCTTCCCAAAGCAACACGTTGTCTTTGTCCACCAGATAAAGCCTTAGGTTTACGATCAAGATAACCCTCTATTTCTAAGATTTTAGCGGCTTCTTGAACTCGTCGATCGATTTCTGCTTTATCTACTTTTTGTAATTTCAAACCAAATGCCATGTTTTCATAAACAGACATATGAGGATACAATGCATAAGATTGGAAAACCATTGCAATGTTTCTATTTTTTGGTTCTACGTCATTCATTAGCTGATTATCAATATAAAATTCACCTTTTGTGATGTCTTCTAGACCCGCAATCATTCTAAGTGTAGTTGATTTTCCACATCCTGAAGGTCCTACAAAAACAATGAATTCTTTGTCATGGATTTCTAAGTTGAAATCAAAGACAGCTTGAACATTATTGTCATAAACCTTATCAATATGTTTTAATGATAAATTTGCCATTTATTTTTCCTCCTGCTTATTTGTATTTGCGATTGTAAAGATATAGAAGAGTTAAAAGTCCACATAATCCAACAATCATCAGTCCTAAATTCGTCAAGCTAATTGTCTTTTGATTGATGATAATCATTCCAAGAAAGAAGATAAAGCAAGCTCCACATAATAAGTTCTTTACAAGGTTACTCATTATTAATTACCATCCAGCGAATTTCTTGGGGTTCAAGGTTAACTTTTACGCCCTTTCCTTCGCCATCAAACACAGTTGTTGTCTGTGCTCTATTCGTGTTATTTAATATTGCGTACTTATTAACACTTGGGTAAGCATGAACTTCACAGAATAAGTTGTCAGCATACCATTTTTTGAACTCTTCTTCTTTATTAGCTGCATAGAACATTGATCTCATCAATACACGTGTATTTTGTTCGCTATATGGTAAGCCAGCAATATAAACACAACGACCTTTTCCATAAGCATTACTTGATAAATGAACTTCGTCATTCTCATAGACAATAATCTCACAGGATTCTGAATTTGCATAGATATTTTTCATTGATTCACCAAAATCGAAAGGTTCAACGATGTCTTCAGTAATAAAATGTTTTTCACATGGTTTATTGAAGTACTTATTACTATGAAGGGTAAAGCCTAATTCCTTGTCAATTCCAAATGCATCAGATAATTGGAAATATTGCCCTCCTGATTCACAAGCAGTCGGTTCACCAATTCCAACAAATCCTCCACCTTGATAAATCCAAGCACGAATCTTAGTGATTAAGTCCGTATTACGCCATACATCACCGCCACTGAAGGCTGTATAAGCATCTCCGGCATTAATCAATACATCAATATCTTTTGGTACTCCATGTTGAAGAACATCATCGAAACTAATGAATTCTACGTCAACACCTGCACCACTTAATGATTCTAATAAGCCATTATATGAATAGATTTGTTTACAGTATAAACCATGAGCTACCATATAAGGATGCCAACTACGCAATTTACCCCAGCTATTTAAAATAGCTACTTTTAATCCTGAATAGGGTTCATTTCCATGAACATTATCATAGATTAAGCGGAATTCATCACATACTTTTTCAATGTAATCAACAAATTTAGGGAATTTATAAGCTAAGCTTAAGTAGCCACCGTAACCAATTCGATCAACAGGTTTTCGCATAATTGCACGACGTGCACTTAGCCAATTATCAATTCCTTCAATCGTAGGATCATTCCCTTCATAGAAAGTATCAGGGAAGAAATAAGGCAAGAAACGTCCTTCATGATATTTAACGTTTGGTATATCAGAAATCAAACGTAAAGTCGCTCCACCTCCAACACTTCCAACCACTGCATCTAAGCCAATTTCAGCGAAGTATTTGCCATAAGGTTCAGTACCAATCCAATTATCTCCTAAGAACATCATCGCTTCTTTACCAGCTAAATGAACTAAATCAACCAATTCTTTTGCTTTATCCTTAACAAAACGTTGTTGGAAATCAATGTAATCTAAATAAGCCTTACTTGGTACACAGAATGTTGAATTATAGTATCCGTTAGTAACTAAATCTTCAGCTCTTAAACGGTAACCATATTCCTTTTCAAAAGCTAGTAAAGCTTCTGTGGAAACACTCGCACCATATCCACACCAATCAACGAATTTTTCTTTGGCGTGATTATTGAAGATTAAGGTGAAGTGATAGAAGAAAGTCGTAAATCTCACTACATCTGTATCTGGATTTTCTTTTAACCATTGAGTTAAATATTCAACGATATATTTACTTGAATTAGGTTTACGTACATCAAATGGAATATCATGAGGTTTATCACCCCAATTATTTGTGGTGTGATTGTACATTTGAGTGGGATCCCATAGAACATAAGCTAAGAATGAAACTGTATATTCATGGAACGGATGAACGTTTTTCACAGTAAGCGTGTTATCTTTTTCCGATATACCCCACTGCGTTGGATCAATTAGTTCTCCATTTGTACGGTCAATAACTTCCCACCAAACTTTTGGATCATGATTATAATCTGGTTTTATTTGTTGGTCAAAATACTTAGCCATAAAAGGAATCACAAGTGTGGATTCAACAGCCAAGGTACGCGCACTCATCAAGAATATTTGTTGACATTCATCAAGATGCTTTTCAGCAAATTCATTATGACCACGAGCAACAAAATAGGTTGTATAAATTTTCGCATCTAATTGCTTAATTTCATCATTTAATTTCGTTCCATCACTATCACGGATTGCATCTGCACCCCAACGTTCTAATAGCTCTTGGGTTTGCTTTAAAAAATTTGTTTCACTTGGTAAGGTAACTCTACCTTTTGTTTTAGCCATACGCTTTCTCCTTAATCCTTTAATCCACCAAGGCTCATGCCCTGTGTTAATTTCTTTTGTACCATGATATAAAGTATCAAAGTTGGTAACATGACAATAACTAAACCTGCATACATTTGACCATAATTAGTTGCTGTTTTTTGGACAGCCATTAAGTTTTCTAATCCTACTGGCAATGTTTTATTCGCTCCACTCATTAACGTCATTGAAATAATATACTCATTCCAAAACGCTAGGAAGTTAAACAATATCACAGTAATAATACTCGGGCGTGCCATCGGAATCATGATGCTTGTCATTGTCTTATAGTATCCACATCCATCGATTAAGGCAGCTTCTTCATATGCCTTAGGCAATGATTTAAAGTACCCGCTTAATAGATAAATTGTAAATGGCAAATTCGTTGCTGCATAAATAAGCGCTAAGATAAAACGATTATTTAAGAAGAATGTAAAGCCGAAAGTGCTATTCATGAACTTATCACCATCTAATAACATTAAGAAAATGGGAACGACGATATAGTTTACATTAATAAATAAACCCGCCATGAAAGCCGTATTCAAGAATTTACTTCCCTTGAATTTGAACCGAGCTAAGCAATAGCTAGCTGGTAATGCTACTACTAAGAGAATGATGAGTGCAATAACAGAAACAAAAACTGAGTTAAAGAAATATTCTCCCATCTTTGCTTTTTGGAAAGCATCAACAAAGTTTTGAACATAGAAACTGATTGGCAATGTCCAAGGATTTCCATAGAACTCTGAATTCTGTTTAATTGATGCTAGGAATACCCAAATTACTGGAACCAAAATAACGGTTGCTAAAGTAATCAACGCAACATATATAAATATTTTATATAAGCGAGACCCGTTAGCCTTTTTATTTTTTGCGTTTTCCATCATGCACCTCCTAGAATTCTAATACATCACGTTTAGTGATTTTATTAACAATACCTGATAACAAGAATGAGAATAGGAAGACAATAACTCCAATTGCCATACCATAACCATAGCTTGAATTTGTGTAAGCTTGTGAATACATATAACTTAAGAATACTTCTGTACTACCATTAGGACCTCCGTTGCTCATAACACGAACAAATAGGAAGGATAGATTAATGGAAGAGATTATAAAGAAGGTTAATGTAGTTCGGATATTATCCCAAACTAGAGGTAAAGTAACTAAGAAAAATTGTTTGATTTTACCTGCTCCCTCTAAACTCGCTGCTTCATATAAATTCTCAGGAATACTACTCATACTAGCCATATACATAACCATATAGTAACCAATAGCTTGCCATATTAAGGCTCCCGCTAATGAATAAATAACGATTCCACTATTCCCCATCCATAACTGTTTCAGTCCATCTAAGTTTACTAACTCAAACAATGAATTTAATAGACCAGTTCCAGGATTATAGATAGCTCCAAAGATTGCTGAAATAACAACAACACTTAGAATATTTGGAATATAGAAGACAATTCTAAATAGATTTTGTCCTTTAATTTTTTCTCTAGAGAGAATGGCTGCAAAGAGTATAGCCAAAGATAACGTAATTACTGTAACAATTGTAATTAATAATATTGTATTTTGCATCGCTTGTAAAAATTTAGAATCACTTGCTAGTTTCACGAAATTATCGAAACCAACAAAAGTTTGATTACCTGATAAACCACCCCATTTGAAGAGGGACATTCTAAATACATTAAATGTAGGTATAACCATAAATATGGTAACAAGAATGATAGCTGGTGACATACATGCTATGACAAATCGGCGTTTAGCTTTCTTTTTATTCATTGCTGTTCCTCCTTTTTAAAAGATAACGGTGAGCTCTCGCCCACCGTTATTGACTTATTTAGTAAGCAGTTGGCTATTTCAAAGCTGCTCTAAATTGATCAAATGCATTGTTTAAAGAGCCTTTCCAATCTTCAACTGTAACATTTCCTTCAAGAAGAGAATCAATTGGTGCATAAAGTGTATCAGCAATTGTTAATCCTTCAACTGGTTCAGTCGCATTGAATGTTCCTAGTGCAGGGAATGTGTTTTCTTGTTCATAAATACTATAGATAATTTTGTTGTCGCCTGTCAATTTTTCTACGATACCTTTAACTGGTTGAACAACAGGTGCAGGAGCTGATTCATTTGTGTTATTTAACATAATGTCAACAGCAGCTTCAGAATACATAAATTTAACGAATTCTTTTGCTAATTCAGGGTTTGCAGCATCCTTTGGAACCATCATTTGTTCAAAGAATGTGTAAGAATAACGTGGTCCACCATTTTCAAATGCAGGTAGAGCCATGAATCCCCATTCAAATCCTTCAGCACGAGGAGCATCTGCCATTTCACCGATTACCCAGTTACCATTAGGCATGAATAATGCTTTGTTATCAAGGATTGCTTGTTGGTTCATTTTAAAGTTACCACTATTTGCATTAGCAGCAGCGTCTTTTGCAGTATATTGAGACATTAATTTTCCAACTGTTTCTAATACTTTTGTTCCAGCTTCAGAGTTCCAAGTATCTGCATCATATTTCAATGCTTTACCATAGAATTCATCGCCACCTGCTTGATTTAATAAAGCATAGATGACTCCATCAAAATAACCGTTTGTAGGATAGTCAAATAAAGCAATACCGTCAGCAGTAGATTTATCACCTAATGCCCACATTTCTTCCCAAGTTGTAGGAAGAGCATATTTTCCTTCACCAAAGTTTGCTTTGTTATACCATAAACCACATGGTGAATAGAATAATGGAGCTAAATATGTTTTACCATCTCCATAAGGTTGTGTAATTGCATTGTCAGCAAATCCATCAGCGATCACTGATTTTACAGCTGCATCAGAGAATACATCAGAAATGTCTAATAACATATCTTCTTTAATCATTGTTTCAGTAAATCCACTTGGTTGTCCAACACTATAGTAAACAACATCAGGATAATTACCTGCTAACATTTGTGGTCTTAATTCTTCATCAATCTTAGGACTAACTGTTAATTCTACTTTAACACCTTCATGTGTTTCTTCGAATTTTTTAGCTAAGTTTTTCCAAAGTTCTTCACCGTAACCGCCTTTAAATGCAGCTACCTTTAGAACTTCTTCTTTTGGTGCGTCAGGATTTTTAGGAGTGTCAGCTGGTTTTGAACAACCACTTGCCACACCGGCAACCATTAAAGTCGCTAATGCCATTGAAAGAATTTTTTTCATAATACTTTTGTTCCTCCTTAAGTATCGAATTACTTCCTGACTTCAGTATAGCTTTTTGTAAGCGCTTTTTCTATACATATGTTGTTTGCTTTTTTATGTATATTGTCATATATCTTTTTAATCAATATTTCTTACTACGATTGACTAACCTATTGAATTTACTTTAAATAAAGGATATATCACGCATATGTGAAATTATGGACATATACTATTAATTATGTTGTTGCTTTCTTGAGTAAATTCTATAATATCTACAGTTTATCCATATCAATTAATATAATTTGCTTTTTTTGAAATAAAGTCAGGAACAACAAGAGATAAAGCATCAATCTCTTTTTGGTTAAGTGTAATACTTGTTGATACATATGGATTATTAAGCAACTCTGACATCGGTTTACCCTCAATCAAGACATCATATGACATCTTACCAACTAAGGAACCAATGGCATAATCATCAAGCGTGATGGCTGCGGTATAACCCAATTTAACTGATTCACTATGATTTGTAAACATAGGTAAATTTTGATCTTTAAATGCTTCATAAAAGCTTTCAGCCTTTTCTTGACCAAGATATAAATAGGTATCAATCTCTACTTCTTCAATAGGTTCAATTGTTTCTAAGGATTGAAATTGAAGTAATGTAAACCCATGCAAGTCAGCCTCTGATTGAATGTTATCCCAACTCATTTTAGAATCATTTAAAACCATGATTGTTTTAGCTTCTGGCAAAATAGAACGAATGGTGGAAAACTGTTGACCTAAAGGTTCTTCCTCAAGAACCCCACTCATATTAGAGATTTGGTATTGGTTCACTTCACTCTCATTGATTCCACTATATAAAAGTGGAATTTCTGTGTCTTTCATTAAAGCAGTAGCGCTGTGAAGAGCTTGTTTATCAATGACATAAATTAAGTCAACACCTTCATTAACGAATTGTTCAATAAATAAGTCATCAATTTCACTTTTACCTAAACCATTTTTACTTTTATAAGTTACCTTAATTCGATCAAAGCCACGACTACTTAAATAATCAATAAAACCTTTTTCTTTCTGTTTTGTTTTATCATTCTCTTCATGATGAAGAATCCCTATATTCATTGTATCCCCACTAATTTCACTCTTACCAATAGGATTTACAGGCGTACACCCACTAATTAGAAGCATACAGCCAATCAACAAACACTTTGTATATCTCATTAATTATTCTCCTCCTTACTCATCCAACAACATTTACTAGCCATATAATATAATAGGTTAGCAGTTGAAATGGCAATAAATACTTCACATAAACTATTAACACTTCCATAACGGAATAAGATACCTAAAGCGATAATGATGATTAACATAAAGATTTGAAAGCTATTCTTAAAGAATGAAACTTGCATTAGATAGAATTCATAAAGAAGTAAACCTACACAAAGCAATAAACATGTAGGTGCTGTAAATGAAAAGATCAAATGAAGAAAAGACAGAAAAGGATAGGTTTTTGGTAAATATGGAAGTAGTATAGCGAACATCAATAAGCCAGTAGTAAAAGCACACATCCACTTAATTTGTCGCTTGTGATAACAATAAGGTATACATCGAGTAATACTGATACCCATTGCCAATACCGTCGCTATACCCCATAGAATAAAGAATAAACGGTGGTTCCCTTGGTTCCCTACATAAGATAAATTCTCATAGAGAAGACTATACTGCCCAGCAAAAGCTAGGGTGATAAGTGGATATATCAGCATAACATAAAACTTAATCATTTTTTCACGCATAAGATTCCTCACTAGAAATTCATTGTATCAAAAAAAACGCTGAACTACAAATAAAAAAGGACATGCGTCCTTTATGATTTATGATCAAATGATGTATGACATTTAGGACAAGTAACAGTAACTTTTCCATGTCCTTTTGGAACTCTTAATTCTTGTTTACAATTAGGACATTTAAAATAACGATGAGTTTTCTTTTTTTGTAATCGAATCATTGTTTTCTGCAACTTGCTTTTAATTTTATCTGTAAAATTATAATAAGGACTCATGAAATTAGTGTAAATACGATTTTCATTATATCGCTTAGAAAAGTTTTTTGAGAAGATTCGATAATAACTATAAACCAAAGGAACAATTGCTAATAAAGAAAAAGCACTTATATTTGTTAGCGTTCCAATTAATAATAATACTAAGAACAAAAATATTAAACCATTACTTAATTGATCAATACCATATCTACCTTGCATAAATTTTCTTAACCAGTTCATAAATTTCCTCCATGTATCAATATTATACCACTCCTTGATTAGAAATCTATGTGAAACTAAGTGATAGATCCAATAGCTAGGGTATAATTGCCTTTATCTACAAAATTAGCACGAGCATCTAATTGATAAGCAAAGCCAGCTGCTTTCTCACCCCAATAAGGATCAGATGCATACGAAACATTCATACCTCCAGCTTTATCACCTAGATAAGCCCCATGATAGCGTGTGTCTAACTCATTGAAATAACCATTATTTAAATGATCTCTTGTATAAATAAGTAAACAATTAACAACTGATTCAAAAGGGTCAGCTAAATTAGGGTCAACATCCACTGCATTATAACCAAAGAGATTATACTTATTAAGAGCTAAATAACTTGTGCCAAAAGCACTTTCATTAATAGCTAATGAATAAAGTAATAAAGCATTAACTTTTTGCTCACTTTGAATATCAATGAAATCTTGAGCATGATACCATAAAACGGAAGGAGTTGCTTGTACTTGCTCAACTAAAAATTGATCCATGACTTCAGCATTTACATTACTATGACTCTTCATTGGCATATATTGATAATAATTATAATAAGGTGTCTTATTTACTGCCGACGCGTTACTTCGTTCACGATAATCCTGCAACATGACCTTTTCATCATCATAGAAATAATGACCATCATAACTATAATAAGCAACACCTTTTGATAGATAAGGTAAAGCAGTATCCAAGCGAATAAATTGATAACTTTGTTGAGTTAGATTTTGTGTAATAGCATGAACTAATTCATCATTCTCATTAATTGTATAATAAGAAGCATAAAAAGGTTCTTCTTGATTGATTAGTTCAATGTTTTCACTATCAACCCAACCTCTTTGTCCCGATAACATGATTTCATATCGATGAAATTTCTTTGAAATAATAGCGACATCACTTCCATAGGCTGCATCACTTGTTGTATAGGTAAAGGGTATTTTATCTTTTGCTGAAGCATAGATTGAAATGGTTGGTTGAGTAGAAACTAGACGTCCAATTTGACTATTTATACTTTCATAAAATCCAAGGCTAGTTAAAATTAAAAGAGACAAAACTAAAACCATCGCCGCTCCAAATACAGCGAAAAATATTTTTCCTTGATAAGTTAAACGCTTTTTAAAATGTTTTCTATGTTTTGTCATATATTTACCTTTTACTCATTATACCAATAATTCTTATCCATTAATATCAATTAACATTAAATCACACAATTTCTAAAAGACGATTAAATAGGGTAATTCAACTAATTGTGTAAATTTGGAAATAAATCGCTATGGAAAATGAAGGAAAGATTCGTTATACTAGGTATCAGGAGGAAATTGGAATGAAAAATAAAATATTTAAGGGAATATTAGCCATTATCTTATCTTTGTCATTAAGTAATTTAAGTACAAATATAAAAGCGGCTGATGAAGAAAAAAGAGCTGTCTGGGTATCTTACCTAGATTTTCAAACAAATTTAAAAGATAAAAGTGAAAGTGATTTCAAAGCAGCGTTTGAGAAAATATGTCAAACAGCTATTGCTAATAACTTGAATACACTGATTGTCCATGCTAGAGCATTTAATGATGCAGTGTATCCATCAACGAACTATCCTTATGCAGATTGGTTAAACACGAGCCAAAGTAATCCTGGTTATGATGCATTAGCCATCATGATTGAAATTGCTCATAACAATAACTTAAAATTTGAAGCTTGGTTGAATCCTTATCGTATCTCATTAACTACATCACAAACACAACGTTTCTTAGGTTCATCTCATGCTAAACGTTTTGCAGGTGAAGACTTAATTGAGTATGAAGCAGCAGGACAAACTAGAATGATACTGAATCCTGCATCACCTAATGTTCAACAAAGTGTTGTGAGTGGTGTTGAAGAGATTGTAAGAGATTATGATGTCGATGGTATCCATCTTGATGATTATTTCTATGTAAACAATACTCATGGTTATACAACAACTCAAGAAAGATTAGATGTTGTAAATTCATTAGTTAAGAAAATCTATGATAAAGTTAAATCAATTAAACCTGAAGTAGAATTCGGTATTTCTCCAGCTGGTAATGTTGATAACTGTGTTGCTCACGGTGTCGATATTCACACTTGGTTATCAACTCCTGGTTATGTTGATTATGTTATGCCTCAAATATATTGGACGGATCAATATGGTAGTGATGGTTCTGTAACCATGTTTACGAATCGTGCAAAACAATGGAAAACACTTCATAAATCAAATGAAGTTAAAATGTATATTGGACTTGGATTATATAATGTCGTTAGTAAACCCGCTGGTGATTTAGGTTGGCGTGCTAGTAATGACAATATGGCAAAACAAGTTCAACTTGCTAACTCATTAGGTTATGAGGGCTATACATTATTCCGCTATGATAGCTTAAATCATGCATCAACTCAAACTGAATTAAAAAACCTTGCCAATAAAAATATACCTTCAAAGTCTAAATTCACTTGGAGCCAAGAAGGTTCAACATGGTATGCATTAGATGCTTCAAACACAAAGATGAAGGGTTGGGTTAAAGATGAATTCCAATGCTGGTATTTCTTAGATTACAACACAGGCGCTATGCAAACAGGTTGGATTCCTGCTGATTCAACTCACTGGTATTATTTAAATCCAGCGAATGGAATTATGCAAACGGGACTACTCACTGTAGACAATGAACAATATTTACTAGAGAATACAGGACAATATGCAGGTAGTATGCTACGTAATGGTACTTATACTGTTGGCAGTAACACATGTACGATCAAAGCAGATGGAGTAGTAAGTAGTTGCTAAGAAAAAAGGTTATCATAAACGATAACCTTTTTATAACCCTGCACATTCTAAAATAAATCGTTTTGGTTTAAATCCAACCATTGAGTGCTTTATCTGTCCTTTTTCCATAATAATAAGAGTTGGAATATTCATGATATTAAATTGTCCAGCTAACTCACTCTCTTCATCAACGTCTACTTTATAAACTTTAATTCCATTGTTTTCATTAGCAATTTCATCAATGATTGGCGATAATAATTTACAAGGTCCACACCATTTAGCGGAAAAGTCAATAAGAACAACACCTTGTGCTTCTAATACTTCTTCTTTGAAATTCTTCATCAATTCGCTCCTTACTAAAGTTAGTCTATGCGACAGTTTGAGTAAGTTGCCTATTTTGCGTGATCTCGATGATAAGCTTCATAAAGAGATGCTCCTGCTTGACATGAAGAACAGTCTTTCTTACAACCTTTGCAATCGCCATTCAAATAGCGAATAAGCATCGATTTAATATTCCATGATAATAATAAAATAATGATTAATATGACAATCATAGTAAGCATAGAAACACCTCCTTATAGCATTTGTTATCCTAAGCTAACTTTAGTTTACCATTCTACAAATAGGAAGTCAAGAATAACACTAATTAACTTTTAAAAATAGGGTCTTGTCTATGAACATGGACATAAAACAATAACGCCAGTAAGGCTGCTAAAACTTCAGAAGCTGGCAAGGCTATCCATATACCATGGATACCAAGTGGTGTACTAGATAATATATACGCAAGTGGGAAAGTGAGAATAAACTGTCTAGTTAAATAGATAATGAAGCTGTAGAAGCCCTTTCCCATTGCTTGAAATAGCGTAGGTAACATCATACCGAGCGTTGCTGGTATATAACAGAAACTCATGATTTTTAAAGCAGTATTACCCATCAATAACATCTCATCACTTACTGCAAACATACTTAGCAAGAAGTTAGGGAAAATAAAGAAGATTAAGGTTCCAGCTAGATTGATGAAGAAAGCAACAATTAGAGCAATCTTAAGGGTTTCCACAAGCCGTTGTCGATTCCCTGCCCCATAATTATAAGCGAAGATGGGTAATGCTCCTTGAGTAAGTCCTGAGACTGGCATAAGTACAAACGTCTGTAATTTGAAGTAGATGCCAAATAAGGAAACAGCCATATTTGAGAACTTAATGAGAAGACTATTTAAACCAACCACCAAGGCTGAAGAAATGGCAGTCATACACATTGAAGGAACTCCTACTGCATAAATCTGTTTGATACAATTCCAATTAAAATGAAAATTCTTTATATCAAGATGAACATCAATCTTATGATATTTTAACCAATAAATTGATAATCCCATACTAACTAATTGACCAATTACTGTCGCAATAGCTGCGCCTTGAACACCCATTTTAAAGACAAAGATGAAGATAGGATCAAGGACGATGTTTACTACACAACCAACTGCTTGAAATATCATCGGAGCTACCATTTGCCCACAAGCTTGAAATACTTTTTCAATGGCGATATGAATTAAACTCCCAAAAGAAAATAACAGGATAATGATTAAATAATCTTTACCCATTGAAATAATCTCAGCAGAATCAGAGAAGTATTTAAAGAAAGGATCTAAGACAAAAAATGCAGCAACGGCAAAGACTACACTGGATAAAATCATTAATAATAATCCATGGGCAACTGCACTATTCGCTTCATTAACTTCCTTTTGTCCAAGCTTTCTTGCGATATAAGAATTCATACCAATCCCTGTCCCTACGGCCACTGCTAAGACTAAGTTTTGAATAGGAAAAGATAATGAAACAGCCGTAATCGCATTTTCACTAATTTGAGCTACATAAATACTATCCACGATATTATATAAAGACTGCACTAACATTGATAACATAGGTGGAAACGCCATACTCATTAAGAGTGGAAATACAGCTTTATTTCCCATTTTATTTTCATTCATTTTTCTTCCTCCATAAAAAAAGCCCTGGTTCTCTATTTTTTTTGATGGAAAATAGAAAAGCATGGCTCTTACAACGAACATTTAATTTTCTTCGCTATTGTAGCTTATTGGCATAAAAAAAGCAAGTATAAATGCAGAAAGCTTGCAAAGAATAAAATATTTGTGAAATGAAAACGTAAATGCAAGTTATCTTTTTCATTTAGTTGCAGTTACT
>F157a_European_Toad__coassemble_5_pt1 | contig 44436 bp, 38 predicted proteins | sample F157a_European_Toad__metabat2_low_PE_002 | metagenome-assembled genome bin F157a_European_Toad | reverse complement strand
TTAATAAACTTTACTTCACCTTTCAATTTGAACTTTTGAGATTGCTAAAAGAATCAATGGGTCCTGCTGTTAAACCTATTGTTAATCAAGTTTACAAAAAACAAGATAAAGGTTTTTACGTCTATGTCCGTACTGTGAAAGATGATTCAAAATATAATAAAGAAACCAATAGTAAAAATATTAATGGCTGTGTTAATTATTGTATGCGTTATGCTTCTCGTCCTGCTATGGCAGAAAGTAGTGTTTTGATGAAATGCGAGAATTGCGGGTACAAAGAAGAAGTTCCAGTATGGATACTTGAAGAACTCAATGAATTCTCTGATGATAAAACTTATCAATTGTGTTGTCCTAGGTGTAATCATACAATGTATTAAACTGAAATTAAATAATTAAATTCTATGTTGTTTTTATAATGCTCTTTATAGAGTATTATTTTTTTTACTCTTAGTTAATTTCTTCTGACGAAACCAATTTCTTAAAATATTAAAAAAGGGAGAGAAACATAATTGTTTCATTCCCTTTCTTTTTATATTTTAGTAAATTTTTCTTTATCAATCAACATTACACAGTGAGAGTGTAACCATAAAAATGAAGCAGGCAAATGGGTTGTTATTTCACCTTTCATCAATTTCGTATAGGCTTCTTCTTTTTTATCACCACTGATTAACATGAGAATCTTTTTACTCTTCATTAAGTTGCCCATTCCCATACTCACTCCATATTCAACATTCTTTCGCTTAATCATATCATGAGTCTTAGTTTTAGCACTAATAGCTATTTTATGTGAATCTACTTGTAAATGCTCATTGGGTTCATTAAGACCTAAATGACCATTCATACCTAAGCCTAGAATACACAAATCAATAGGATGAAGTTCTAGAAATTGATTCATTTTCTTAATTTCCTCATCGATATCTTTTGTTTCAGGATTGAATCCAATAAAATGCTCCAAATTAAAGGATAGTGGTTTCAATAAATGCTCTTGAATGAAATACTCACATGTTGCTTCATCTTCTTTGTCTAGTCCACACCATTCATCAAGTTTTGTAAAGATTACCTGGGAAATATCTATATTCGTTTTCTTTACCTCTTCAACAAATATTTCATACATTCTTTTTGGTGAACCACCTGTTGCTAAGGTAATGTTAGCATTTGGTTTTTCCTTAATGACATCAATCATCATTAGAGCTCCTTGTTTACTTAATTCTTCATAATTTTCTTTATAATGTTTTTCCATTGTTTATCCTTCCTCCAAATTTTAGATTTGTATTATTTGTCTAAAATAATATCTAAGATTTCTTCATCACAAGTTTTCATCCCATAACGTCCAATTCGTCCAACTGCTGATATAGTTTCTTCAATATTTTTCTTTAATATTCCTTCATGACATTTATAACAACGATTTTCCATAGCCAATAAATGACTCATAAAGGCAGCATCTAAACAAGTTGCAATTTTAGCTGCACAAGAAACTTTAGCTCCATCGCAAACAATACCTGGGATGTTAGCTAATGTATTAATGATACACATTTCTATTTGTTTAAGAGTTCCTCCTTCAATAAAGCTTAAGGCAGCACCACTCGCACAAGCGGCTGATACTGCACCACAGAAGGCTGATAATCGGCCGATACCTGTTTTTTGATGAATCGTAATTAAGTTAGAGAATAAGAGTGCTCTCAATAACTCTTCTTCTGAATATCCTCTATCTTTCGCATAGACAATAACAGGTACTGAAGCAGTCATTCCTTGATTACCACTTCCAGAATTAGTAATCACAGGCATTGAACAGCCACCCATTCTAGCTTCACTTGCCGCCGCCGCATAGGCTTTACATTTAGTAAAGATTGAGCAATCTACAATACTATCGAGTAACACTTGACCAATTCCAATACCATATTCACCTTTAAGCCCTTCTTCAGCAATCGCCATATTGCATTTAATTTGTTGATTGATGATGTCTTTTACTTCATCAAGAGGAGTTCCTTTCGCAAAGTGATAAATATCATCAACATTAAGAATATCTCGATTGATGAGTTTACTTTGATATTGACTTCCTGTTTTTTCTGATTCATAAATAATTTCATTATTTTTAGTAATTTTTACTATGTTAGTATGCGTATCTTTAATTTCGACACTCACCTTATCTTTGGTGTTGATCATCTCCATAATGATATGTAAAGAGGCCTCACTTTTTAAATGATGAACATGGCATATTCCTTGATTTAAATAAACTTGTGCTTGTTTAATATGTTCATCGCATACATTCGCAATAACTTGTAGTCCTTCTAAGTCATTTCCACCAACCATGCCAATTACCGCACTTGCTTCAATTCCGCTTAATTCATGCGTATTGGGTACCGTTACACAACGAGCATTCTTGATCATATTACCACTACAATAAACATCGATTCGAGTGGCCACATCGCCTAAAGTAGCTCTAGCTTTAGCTGATGCATAAGCAATCGCTATCGGTTCTGTACAACCAATCGCTGGTACTAATTCTTCCTTTAATATTTGAATATACTGATTTGCTACTAGTTTGTTCATGGTTTACCCCTATTTCTCTTTAATATTAACTTAAATTGTATCATTTTCCTAGTCTGTTTCACTTATTTTTAATTATTCTCGATTAATTCTACATAAAATAATACCGAGTACTATCTCTTTTTTGTTGAGGGTTAAAGGTATATTGACTTATTTTCATTAATCAAAAAAAGGTTGCGTATTTGTTTAACATATGCTAGAATATTAAAGCACTCAATAACAAATAGGGGTATAGTACAATGGTAGTATAACGGTCTCCAAAACCGCTGATGCGAGTTCAATTCTTGCTACCCCTGCCAGTAAATTAATACAGTCCATTCGTGGACTTTTTTTATTGTCTTTTTAATTGCATAAAAAAAGTCAGCTACGATGATGTAGTTGACTCCCGATGAATATATTGCATAGTTTCATTTGTTCGTCCCATTGATCAAATAAAACTATGTCCATAATTAATTTTAGTCGATTAGAATCACTTCCCCACTGAAGTTAAAATCAATCATTTTATAAAATAAATCATGGAAATTATATATCTTAAAAACCACCATATTTTCCCCATTAAAATTAATATATTATCTCGAATTGCGAAATTTATCACTTCGTTTTTCATTCTGCCAATTTGTGTCGACACAACTACCTATTTTCTAACAAATTAATTTTAATAATCGCATATCTTAGTGCTCCTTTTGCGTCATCTTTCCTTAAAAGTTGTTCAATAACAATATCAAGGTAAAAGATCTTTAACTCAAAATCATAGTTTTCAGATATTTCATTGAAGACTTGTATTGCAAGTTGCAACACTTTCCTAGCATTTCTTGCCTGGCATAATTCATCAAATAACTCTAACCTACGATAATTCAAAGAGTCCTTTTCAAACATAGCCTTTCCACTCGAAATCCATTTGTATGCTTCCATATAATTGCCTAAAGCATAATAACACCAAGAATAGTGAAGAATGTTATTCGGCTTATTTGGATTAATGCGATAAGCAGCTTCTATGTACTTTAGTGCTTCCTCGTATCGCTTAGATTTTATTAATACCCAAGACATGTTAGAAAGCGTAATAGATTTCACATTATCATCGTTTTCAACAATATGTAAATTGTTAATACAACGTTGATATTGCTTAATAGCTTTAGCATTCTGTCCTAATCTAGAATAAACACTACCTAATTGCCCATCGCAAAAAAAAGCACGTTTATAATTAGACTTCTTTAAAAACAATTCTTTTGCACTTTCAAAGTATTGAAGTGCATCTAATACCATATCATTTCGAAGACAGCATTGTCCTAAATGATAGTAAATTAAGGCGTTTTGAGCCTCATCATACTTTATAGCAATTGCTTTTTCAAGATAATCAATCGCTAACTCAAACTTATATTGAGTACTATATTTAACCCCAATATACTGATGAAATAGCTGGTTACAGTCAGCATCACTATCTAATAAACACCCCAATACTTTCTCAATAGAGACTAGTACTGGTTCTTTTCTTCCATTTAAAACATAGAGAACATATTTCATGAGTAATACTTTATAGTAATTACGACAATGAATATAATCTGAATCGTTATCAACTATAGTTAAATAGTGATTAACATCACGATAATAAAGGACATTTTCTCTAAAATTAACAAATAATTCTTCGATTTCTTGATCCTTTTTATCATATTCTTCAAACGATATATTCAATACTTTACCAATTTTATTAAGAGCTTCTTCACTAGGTTTTTCATCACCACGTTCAAATTTCCCCAATTGACCATAGCTAATTCCTGTTAATTCACCTAGTTCTCTTAATGTCAATTTAGCTAGATTTCGTTTTACTCTAATTACTAACCCATAGTCCATCGATGTTTCCTCCCGACTTTTCTAATTAAAGTGGATACATTTCATCGTCTCTTGGCATAATTTCAACACACTTGTGTTGGCAATCAATACCATCTTTACCACACTCGTCATTATGAACATGAGTACATGTTAATGCACCACATAGCATAATTGCAACAAGCGCTAGAGCTTTAAGTTTTTTCATATATTTTCCTCCTTTGCGAGTATTATAACGAGAGTTTTGTAATCTGTCTAGAGCCTTTGTGTCGACACAAGCCCTGTTTTTTTGCAGATTTTTAGTCCTTTTTATTACATTTGGAATACTTTAATGTAAATTTTCTCTGTTCTCTCGTATTTTATCGAAGAATCTATATAAATTCAACCCAATAATTTTTCCACATATTTATACCTTATATCCTACCATAATTATGGAAAGAGTGCATTGATTATTATTCAATCCACCCAAAGTGAAGAAGTGCATTTGCGATGCCATCTGAATCACTATCTGATGTAACATAGTCGGCTAATTCTTTTAATTCTGTCACTGCATTACCCATGGCAATTTTAAAGGGTGCTTCTTTAAACATCTTACGATCATTTAATCCATCACCAAAGACAACGACTTCTTTTTCATCAGCTTCAAGTATTTTCATCATCTGTTTAATTCCTTTATATTTATCATCTGGTTCAATAATTAGGAATTTATCATTATAACGCATCACTCCAATTTCGGTAATAGATGATAATTGATTTTCTTCATCAGGCGTTAGAGCTAAAAAGATACGACGTATTGTTGTTTCTTTTTGATAATCTAATTCACTGTTTATTCTTACTTCCATAAAATCAGCAAACAGCCCTGCTTTTTCATTGAACTCATTATTTTGTGAATAACGAATCGGGCTATCTTCAAGAGCGATAGCCATCGGTATCTTTTTAGCGAGGGCTTCAGCACAGATAGCATGAGCATAATCTTGATTAAGAGGTTCATAGTGAACTAACTCACCGTTGATATAAAGACCATTACCACCTTCACAAACCATATTGGATATACCGATACTATCAGCAAATAACTTGGCTCTAAAGTGTGCACGACCTGTGGCTAACGCAACAAAATGACCGTTTTCTTCAAGTTGTTTAAGTGCTTTTAAGGTTGATGTTGAAACCTTTGTATGATCATTTACACTTGTGAGTGTACCATCAATATCAAAAAAGAAATATTTACTCATTTCACTACCTCCAAAATTGGTTTCATTATATCATATATATTAATACAAGAATAACACTTGTTTATTTCTTCTTATCGATTAAAATAGAGGTAGGATTGGATGTGTTCAAATGAAAAAAATATATATGCAATACTTCGAATGGTATTTACCTGAAGATCAACTATTATGGAAAAGGGTAGCCAAGCAGGCTAATGAATTAAAATCACTAGGTATAACTACAATTTGGTTGCCTCCTGCTTACAAGGGAGCCTTTGGTGTCCATGACAGTGGGTACGCGGTCTATGATCTTTATGATTTAGGTGAATTTAATCAAAAGGATACTATCGGTACTAAGTATGGTACAAAAGATGAATATATAAAAGCAATAGAGGCACTCCACAAAGAAGGGATTAAAGTACTGGCTGATGCTGTCTTAAATCATAAAATGGGAGCCGATGAAAGTGAATTTGTTAATGCTACTTTAAAAGCATGGAAAAACCGTAATGAAGAAATATCAGTTTCTAGACAAATAGAAGCTTGGACAAGGTTCACATTCCCAAGTAGAAATAAAACATACTCTGACTTTACTTGGAATCACACTCATTTTAATGGTATTGATTGGGATGAGAAAAATCATGAGAAAGGTATTTTCTTATTCGAGGGAAAACAATGGAGTCAAGAAGTCGATCGTGAGAATGGAAACTATGATTATTTAATGGGAGCAGACTTAGATATGAGTAACCCTGAAGTTGTGAATGAATGTATTCACTGGGGTCAATGGTATTTAAACACTTCTAAAGTGGATGGTTTCCGTTTTGATGCTGTGAAACATATAAATGCTGATTTCTTCAATCAATGGATTAAAGAAGTTCAAGCAATTAGTGATAAACCTTTATCTTTAATTGGTGAATATTGGAATCCTGATTTAGCTGCTTTATTGAACTTTATTAATGAAACCAAAGAACAGATTCGTTTGTTTGATGTTGCTCTTCATTATCACTTACAACAAGCCTCTTCAACAAATGGTGCCTATGATATGCGTGATTTGTTTAAAGGTACGCTTGTTGAATGCAAGCCAGAGTTAGCAATTACTTTCGTTGATAATCACGACACTCAACCAAATCAAGCATTACAGTCATGGGTAGAAGAATGGTTTAAAGGTGCTGCTTATGCAATAATTCTTCTTTACCCGTATGGAACTCCTTGTATCTTTTATGGTGATATGTATGGGATTCCTCACAATCAATTAAATTCAGTTGATGAATTGCCAACCCTCATGCTCGTAAGTAAGCACTATGCCTTTGGTGATTTCCATCCCTATATTGATCACTCCGATTTAATTGGTTGGAGTCAGTGTGGCGATAATGAGCATAGCGACAGTGGTTATGCACTTCTTATTACAAACGCTAAAGGTGGTAATAAACGCATGTACGTTGGTAAACAATATGCCAATCAATCCTTCTATGATTGCTTGCAACATATTGAACAACCGATCTTCATTGATCAAGATGGTTATGGTGATTTCATCGTTGAAGATGGCTCATTCTCTTTATATGTAAACCGTAATGCTTATGAATCAATCTCAATTAATCTACCTTAATTAAGGTATAACACTTTCAAACATTGAATAAACTAAAACAAGGTGAACAGATGAAAAAATGCATACTCCTTGTTTTTATTTTAGCTATTAGTTATTTAGTCTTTCAACAAGATTTCACTTTTAAATTATCCCATGATATCGAGAACCAACCGATATCGACACTGAATCAAATACCTATAACCTGTCAAGATTGCGACTTAAAACAAACCATTCTCACACAATATCAGAATGAGTCTTATCCAATACCTGCTTATATTTTACCTTTTCTTAATCAATTTATCATGGTTCCTCAATCTTCACTAGATGAACTTTTTTCTCCTTTAACTAGTGGTTATACTAAAACATACTTTGAAAATGACCAATATATTTCACATGAAATATTCATCTCAGACACTCTTTTTCGTAAAACAACTCTCCTTCATGAAGCACTACATGTAATCGACGCTATCTTACAAATTTCTACTTCAGATGATTTCATCGATTTAATGAATCAAGAAATGAATACAAGTTATAATGAGCGTATTTATGAATATTATGAAAGTGATGCATTCGCTAGTGAATATTTTGTAGAATCCTATATTAACTATTTAGAAGATCCTGTCTTTTTTGAAGTGTTGCAGCCAAAAACCTTTCGTTTTATTAAAGAAATAGAGTCTTTTTTAATTGAATAAAAGCGATAATTATGCTATATTGTGTTTACTAGAAGAGTAAATACATAAGACTATTTTATTAAGGAGGATATGATGAAAAAAATAATGTTTGTTTGTCATGGCAATATATGTCGTAGCCCAATGGCTGAATTCATCTTTAAAGATCTCCTTGTTAAGCATCATTTGCATGAACAGTATTTTGTTACTAGTTGTGCCACTTCAAGAGAAGAAATAGGGAATCATCCTCATCAAGGGACATTAATGAAATTAAGAGAAAAAGGTATTCCAACAAACAATCATACTGCCGTACAATTAACAATTGAAGATGCATCTAATTTTGACTATCTGATAGCTATGGATGATTATAATATCAGAAATATGGAGAGATTAGTGGGTTTAAAATATACAGATAAAATGTTTCTCTTGAAAGACTTCACCGATACACCAGGAAATATTGCTGATCCATGGTATACTGGTGACTTTGATGAAACTTATCAAGATATTATGAAAGGTTGTTTAGCTCTTTTAGAAACATTGACTCATCATTGAGCAAAAGGAGAAAGTTTATGAAAAAAGTTGCCTTACTTATTTTCCCTGAATTTAGTATCCAAGAAGTAGCTTCATTAATGTACATCTTTAGATGGTTTTATGACACTAAAACAGTTACTTTCTCATCAAGTAAAAAGCCTGTTTATTCTGAAGAAGGCATTGCCATTATGCCAGAGAAAACCTTCGAGGAATTTAATAAAGATGATTATTATTGTCTAGTACTTCCTGGTTGTAGTGATTTTAAAGAAGTACTAACTGATGAAAAGTTATTTATGTTCTTACATAGCTTTAAAGAGGATAATAAATTTGTCATTGGAGCAATTTGTGGTGGTCCAATACTTCTTAGTTTAGCAGGTCTATTAGACAATAAAAAATTTGTCAGTTCAAGTTATTATGAAATGAACAAAGGTCTATCTGCTATTAATTATGATAATTTCACCTTCCAACCTGTCGTTGTTGATGGTAATATTGTGAGCGCCGTTGGTGATGCATTTAGAGAGTTCGCTATTGAAATAGCCCGTTGTGTTGGCTTTGAATGTAGAGACAAAGCACTTTCAGGACTTCCTGAAAAATGGGATGATAACTATTTCATTCATCACCTTCCAGCTGAAGAAATTGAAGAATTCAACAATAAAGAACTTCCTCAATTCGAAAGTGTGTATCAGAATTTAAAAAGCAAATTTTAATTAATCGATATAATCATACTCTTCAGTTAATCTAAGCATTATATCAGCTGATCTTGAGTGAGTTAAAACATAATCAATATTAGGTAAGTCACTTTGTTCCACAAACAAGGTGGCTTCTTTTTTTGATGACCCTCCTTTAATTTTTCTATCAATCAAACGATTTTTAAGTAATTCAGATTTCGCTTCAATAAAAATTGTCATATCAGGTTGAAGATGAATCCATGGCTCCTCATCGAGTAAAAGCCAATTCCCTTCAATCAGTAGAATTGGATGTTTTATCTCAATAGCACCTTCAATTACATCATGAATTTGACGAGAGTATCTTGGCCATAATCGTTCTTTCTTTTCGATTGCATTCATTAGTTTTAAAACATCATAAGTTTCAGGACTTCCTTTGACTTGTGATAGTAGAAACTCTTGATTATTATTCATAAAATAATGAGTATTTAAGTATTGTTGAGGATAATGAAAACCATCTAATCCAAGGGCTTGAATCGGTATTCCGTGTTGATTCCCCAAAGTTTCCAATAGTTGAGCTAACGTTGACTTTCCTGTTGCTGGTGGCGCTGCAAGAAAGACAATAAATTGTTCTTTGCTTTTTGCTGCCTCATTAATTCTATTGAGTATAGGAATAAATATTTCCTCGATTGAACGTTTTGAAAAAAATGCTTTTAGATTAAAATCGTTGATTATAAAATCAAATTGCTCATAAATCATCTTACTCACCTCTTTGTATAAGCTTAGCATACTCAATAAGAATTAACATATAAGTGGCAAATATAAATGAAAGAATTTCGCTTATTATCTTCTCCACATGGTTCACCTGTTAGTGAAAAGCCGAAGTTTTCACAAAGGTGTCTTCCCCTAAAGTTATTAGGTGAGGTGCTTAGATAAATTCTATCGCATTGAAAACTGCGCAACATTTCGTCAACAATGACTTTCAAGGCATATTTTCCATATCCTTTTCTTTAAAGCCCGTTAATCATAAAATGACATAATTCATACACCTTTAATTCACCACTATATCCGTACATTATAAAAGCAATTAATTTATTATTCGCTCGAATACCTTTTATCACCCATCCATTTTCAAAAACTGACTGAGCAATTGAAAATGAATTACTCGCAACAAAATCTCTCCCTCTTTACCTGGATTCAGACAATAGATTTTCCCCAATTATCTTCGGTTATGTCAATTAAGTTGATATTGTCCATATAAATATCCTTCCTAAAGTGTATAGAGTAACTTATTATTTTCTAAAATTTATCTTACCATATTTTCCTTTACTTTTAAATACTTCATTCTACTAACACTAAAACGGAAAGTATTTTAAGGAGATAATTATAATTTTTTTCATCGAATCAATCAATAAAAAAGCAGCGAATTTCTCCACTACTTAAGTATATTCTTTGGATTTACATATTCTATATTCAAAGCTTCACTTACTCCTTGATGCGTCACTTTACCTTGATATGTGTTTAATCCTAACATAAATCCTTCATCTTCTTTCAAAGCCTTTAAACCTTCATTAGCTAATTTCAAAATATAAGGTAAAGTCGCATTCGATAACGCAAGGGTAGAGGTTCTTGGTACTGCCCCTGGGATATTAGCTACAGAGTAGTGAACAACACCATGCTTCACAAAGTATGGATTATCATGAGTTGTTATATGGTCACAGGTTTCAATACATCCACCTTGATCAATGGCCACATCAACAATAGCACTACCTTTTTTCATTTCTTTTACCATATCTTCACTAACTATGACAGGTGCTTTAGCTCCTGGTATTAATACTGCCCCTACAACTAAATCAGCTCTTTTTAACGCCGAGCGAAGATTGTACTCGTTGTTATAGACTGTATGAATTGAACCATTACTAATATCATCAATATAGGCCATACGTTCAGCGTTTATATCAAAGACAGTAACTATTGCTCCTAATCCACAAGCAATCTTAGCTGCATTAAGTCCAACTGCACCTCCACCGATAATAACTACTTCAGCGGGTAGAACACCAGGTACTCCACCTAATAACATCCCACTTCCCTGATTTCCTTTTTGAAGCATTGTAGCTCCAATTTGGATGGCCATTCTTCCAGCAACTTCACTCATTGGATTCAACAAAGGAAGATTTCCTTTCTTATTTTCAATCGTTTCATAAGCAAGGGCTGTTGTTTTACTTTTTAATAAATGATTAGCAAAATCAGCATTATTAGCAATGTGTAAATAAGTAAAAATAATTTGATCTTCACGTAAATACCTAAATTCACTGTCCAAGTATTCTTTTACTTTCACAATCAATTCACTACTTTTGAAAACTTCATCCCTAGCAACAACAACTGCACCTGCTTCAATGTATTCAGCATCACTGAACCCACTTCCGTTACCAGCCATTGTTTCAACCAAGACAGTGTGTCCGGCTCGCGAAAGAGCATAGGCACCTGCTGGTGTCAAAGATACACGATTTTCTTGATTCTTAATTTCTTTTGGAATTCCGATTTTCATTACACTACCTCCGTAATATGATTAATTATAAACTTTTATGAATATAAAATCAATATTTTTCATTTCTTTCATTTTGTTTCATTCCCATCTACTTCATGTTCGACAAGAGCTTTTAAACGTCGTTGAAAATTATATTTACGCATGGTAATACTCTCTTTATTCTCTGGATAATTCATTATTCCTTCATCAAATGCAGCCATTAATTCATCATGAGTAATACTATAGAATAGGTTTTTTTCACCTACTCCAACATAATGTTTCTTAACTATATGACTTAAGAAGTCTAGCTTTTCTTCATAACTCATAATCTTAATATTACGGTAATACTGATAGAGAGCTAAAACATCTGGTCCTTCTTCACTTCGCCCATGATCATTCAATAATTCTCTATCTACTAAAATTCCACTCTTACGTTCAATATAAAACAGCACTACCGCACTTCGATAATAATAACGCTGCGTCTGAATACTCTTAGTCAGCATTTCACTTGCTTTATCATAGAATTGATTGAGGCATAGATACAACCCTAAATTATGATAAAAATTCATCAAGATATTTTGATTGATAAGTTTATAATTGTCATCAATTAAGGTAAATACTTCTTGGGTCATTTCTAATATGGATTGAGGTTGAATATAACTAACCATCTTAAATTTAGAAACATAACATTGAAGTAATAAATTTATATTATGTTGTTTCTTTAGATCATCAATAATCAGAGTTAGTTCACTGATTCCTTCATATACTTTATTATTCTGTAATAAATGAGTAATACGATTTATACGATTACTAAATAAGGGTGATTTTTCATAAGGTAATTCACTAAATAATTGGTTAAAGAAAGCTCGTGATTGAGTTCTTGAATTCCAAGTAATACGAAATATATAATCCATGAGTATTTGTTGGAGTTGAAAAGAATAAAGTCCAATAATATTAATTAAATCAATGGCTTTATCAAGTTGTTTATTGGGAGAAAATAAATAGTCATATACTAGGCTTAATGCCTCATAGTAAAGATATTCAATCATGCAGTTTCGATATGGAGTTAATGCATTCAAACAATCATCTAAATGCATTTTAGTTGCCTTTTCATCACACTCATTTAAAGAATGATTAAGAAGACTGATTTGATGATGAACATGAATCATGATTGAATCTTCATAATTATAATTCATACCCAATTTATCTAAAAAAGAAAGATATGCTTCATCCTTTTGAACGATATTTCCTTTCATCATCTTATTATAAGTTTGTTTTGAACAAACTCCTTCAATAAAATCAACAATTCTAAGTTTTCTTTTCACGTGTAGCCATTTAATTGCTTTTCCTATGATCTTTTTATCTTCATCCGCAATAAGTTTATGTTTCACAAATATCCCCCCTTTATTTAAACAATTATACAATAAGATACCCTCTTAACACAATATAAGGTATATATAATTAAAGGATGCTTATTTTTACTTTTCTTTAATTTTCATTTTCTCTAATTTTTTCATGAATATTCATTTGTTTTTTCCACATTTGTCTTGAAAATAATGGTACAATAGATAAGATGATTTAGAGTTATGGAGGTATTTCATGGAACTAACTATTGCACAAATCAAAGATTTTTCCAAAAATCCAGAAATATATAATGCAGGACTAAAGTTTTATGAAGATGGTCGTGTAGTTTCATTAGAAATTGAGCAGAATTTCGATGATAAGATTATCCTTATAAATGCTACTGTACAAGAGGATAATGGTTATTTCGAGGTTAATTTAGCGATTACTAAAGATGATTTTATCATTCAAGCAGCCCACTGTAATTGTTTAGAGCATGGAATTTCATTGTCATGCAAACATGTTGTTGCTGTCTTACTAAAAATATTCTACAAAGAACAAGCCGAAAACGAACAAAAACAACCGATTAAGGTTAATATCGATCCAGCTTTATTAGAATGTATTAAAAGTTATGAACAAAATATAGTGTATTCAACAATTGCTTTAAATACAAATCGTAAGGTGCACCTTGAAGCTATTTTTGAATTACAAAAAATGAATCATAGTACTATTCCTGCTTTGAGTTTTAAGGTTGGTTATAATAAAAAATACACATTAAAAAATCCTGGCCTTTTTATTAGCGATATGAGAAATAATGTTGTTGTTCGTTATGGAAATGAATGTGAGTTTATTCATAATACTCATTCATTGGATACACAAGGACAAGCTTTATATCCGTTAATGGAAGCCATTGAAAATGATAAAGCGTATTTTGAGTCCATGCCTGATTTTATTGCTAATAATAAGTTTTTCTATATGAAACCGAATTCTATGGATAGTTTCTTTGATTTTTATAAAGATAAAGAGATTAATTATCATGTTGATGTTAATCGACTCACAAATATTAAGTTTAATGAAATGAATCCTAAATGTATTTTAACTATCTTGAAGTTCGATGAAAATAACTATGAATGTACTTTCTCAATGGATAATTTCGACTTAATTTTAGGGAAGAATCATACATACTTATTTCATGAGTTTGAATTATGGCGTTTAAGTGAGGAGTACTCTAAACAGCTAACTGCTTTATTAAAACTCTTCCAAAGTAAAAAAAGTTTACTTATTCCAAGTAAATATATGCCTACTTTCTATAACAATGTGCTGATTTCAGTGAAGGAACATTTGAGTATTCTTGGCGATGATATTTCTGAATTTGCTCCTTTACCTTTATTAAGTAAACTTTATTTAGATATGCCTAAACCTAATATGGTTACTGCTCGCTTAGTATTCAGTTATGGCTTAGAGGAGTATAATGCGTTTACTCCAAGCAAAATGAGTACTTATCGTAACTATTCTGAAGAAATAACAACGCAGCTGGTGTTACGTCGTTACATGAGTTGTGTTGATAATACAACCGGTTTAGCGAAGATTGAAAATTCTCTTGATGCTTTCTATGACTTTTTCGCTAATGGAATTAATGAATGTGAAAAGCATTGTCAAATTTATGCGACCGATAAAATAAAGGCGATTGAATTAAAGAATGCCGTTCGTATTTCAATGGGTGTACGGTTACAAAATGATTTACTTGAAATCAATTTTGATACGAATGACTTTCCTATTGATGAATTAAATCATGTTCTACAAGCTTATCAAATGAACAAAAAATATTATCGTATGAAATCTGGTTCTTTTGTTACCTTAGAAGAAAGTTCTTTGAGCGAATTAAGTTCGGTATTAAGTGATTTAAATGTTCGCGCAGTGGATATAGAAAAAGGCAAAGTGATTGTTCCTAAATATCGTGCGTTACCTCTTGATTCTAAATTATCTTCGATTGGATTATTGAATGTTGAAAGAGATTTAGAATATAAAACCTTGGTTAAGGCAATAAAAAATATTAAGGATTCTGATTTTAGTGTTCCTATCAATCAAAAGAATGTATTAAGAAACTATCAAAAAGTTGGTTATAGATGGTTAAAAACCATGGCAACTTATGGATTTGGTGGTATCTTGGCTGATGATATGGGAATTGGTAAGACATTACAGGTAATTACTTTATTTGAGGATGAAAAGATAAATCATCCTGAAAGTACTAGTTTAGTTATTTGTCCTAGTTCATTAATCCTGAATTGGGAAAGTGAGATTCATAAATTTTCAACGGATTTAAAAGCGTTGGTTGTTAGTGGAAGTATTGAAGATCGTCGTTTGGCTATTCAAAATTATGCTGATTACGATGTATTAATTACTTCTTATGATTATTTGAAAAGAGATATTGAACTTTATGAGAATATCTTATTCAAGTATCAAATACTTGATGAAGCACAGTACATTAAGAATACAGCGACGAAGAATGCTATTTGTGTTAAAGAAATAAAAAGTCAGAATAAATTTGCTTTAACAGGGACACCGATTGAGAATTCATTGGCTGAATTATGGAGTATCTTTGATTTCTTGATGCCTAATTATTTACTATCTTATACACAATTTAAAAAGAGTTATGAAATACCTATTGTAAGAAATCATGATGAAGTGATGTTAGAGTCATTAAAGCATCTTGTTGATCCTTTTATATTAAGAAGAATTAAAAAGGATGTTTTAAAAGAATTACCTGAAAAAGTTGAGAATACGATGTATATTGATATGAGTGAAGAGACTAAGAAGTTATATTTAGCGAATGTCTTGAATGCTAAACAGGAATTAAATGAGAAGTTTAAGGATAAAAAAGCTCAACAGAATAAACTTTATATTCTAGCTTTATTAACTAAAATGAGACAACTTTGTTGTGATCCTCGCTTGCTATATCAAGATTATCCTACAATAGGTGATAAGTTATCCGCTTGTATGGAGCTTGTTCATCAATGTTGTGAGTCAAAGAAAAAAGTTCTTATCTTTTCCCAATTTACTAGTTTATTAGCCTTAGTTGAGAAAGAATTGAAAAAAGATAAAATATCCTATTATTTACTTAAAGGAAGTACGAGTAAAGCTGAAAGACAGGCTCATGTGCATGCTTTTAATCAAGATGATACACAAGTATTCTTAATCTCTTTAAAGGCTGGAGGTACTGGGTTAAACTTAACGAGTGCTGAAGTTGTTATTCATTTTGATCCTTGGTGGAATATCTCGGCTCAGAATCAAGCAACTGATCGTGCTTATCGAATTGGACAACATAATAACGTGCAAGTGTTTAAGTTAATTATGAAGGATACAATTGAAGAAAAAATACAGAATTTACAAGTATTAAAGAAGGATTTATCAGATTCAATTATTAATGAAAATGATGGAGTGATTACTAAAATGAGCAAACAAGATTTAATGGATCTATTCTAGGAGGTACTATGGAACAAAAACTGATACTAGATTCAGATGGAATGCGTCGTTCTTTAACAAGAATGTCGCATGAAATTATTGAACGAAATAAAGGTGTTAAAGATATTATTTTAGTAGGTATTAAAACACGCGGTGAGTTTTTAGCGCAGCGATTAGCTAAGTTTATTGAACATACCGAAGGAATTTCGGTAGAGTGTTATGCTATAGATATTCATGCTTGGCGTGATGATATTGAAGAAAAGCATCCATTGCCTGCCATTGACTTCTCTGTTGCTAATAAGAAAGTTATCTTAGTTGATGATGTCCTTTATAAAGGAAGAACCGTAAGAGCAGCACTAGAGGGTATTTTGCACTTTGGAAGAGCAAGAGAAATTCAATTAGCTGTACTTGTTGATCGTGGTCATCGTGAATTACCGATTCGTGCTGATTATGTGGGTAAGAATATACCAAGTTCAATTGATGAAATGATTCGAGTGAAAATGGAAGAGATTGATGGATTTGACCTTGTAACTATTTCTAAAGGAGGGATTGATTATGAATAGAGAAGAAATAAGTAGTTTCGCTAAACAGTTACTTAGTATTGATTCTCCAACGGGTTATACTAAGAATGCTATTGCCTTTCTTAATAAAGAAGCAAAGGATTTGGGTTATCATACCTCGTTTAATGAAAAAGGTAATCTTCATATATATGTAGAGGGTAAAGATACATCTAGAACCATTGGTGTTAGTGCTCATACGGATACCTTAGGCTTGATGGTTCGCTCTATCAATACAAATGGTACATTAAGTATAACGCCTTTAGGAGGTCCTATTCTTGCTACTTTGGATGGTGAATATTGTCGTATTATCACACGTGATCAAAAGGTTTATACAGGAACTATTCTCTGTACATCGCCTGCGTCTCATGTGTTTGATGATGCTAATACAAAACCTCGCATTGCTGAAAATTTAATGGTTAGACTCGATGAAGTGGTTAAGAGTAAAGAAGATGTCATAAAACTGGGTATTGGAAACGGTGATATTGTTGCTATAGATACTAAGACAGTCATCACTGATTCTGGTTTCATTAAGAGTCGTTTCTTGGATGATAAAATTTCTGTTACTGTTTTATTTGCTGTATTAAAGAAATTCAAAGAAGAAAACATTGTACCAACGCATCCTTGTATCTTCATTATTTCTACATATGAAGAAGTAGGTCATGGTGCTAGTCAACTACCACAAATTAGCGAATTATTAGCTTGTGATATGGGATGTATCGGACTTGATTTATCTTGTAGTGAATATGATGTTTCTATTTGTTGTAAAGACAGTAGTGGTCCTTATGATTATGAAATGACATCCACTCTAATTGCCTTAGCCAAACGTGAGAAATGTAATTATGCTGTTGATATCTATCCTTTTTATGGAAGTGATGTCTCGGCTGGAATGCGTGGTGGTAACGATATAAAAGGAGCTTTAATTGGTCCTGGTGTTCATGCGAGTCATGGCATGGAGAGGACGCATTTCGATGCTCTTGATTCTACAATAAGATTAATGATTGCTTATCTTACTAAATAAGATAATTTGGAGTATACTATTAATATAAATAAAGAGAGAGGGTAATTTATGTACGAATGGTCACTTGATATCCTTTATACAGGATACAATAGTAAAGAATTTAAAGAAGATTTTGCACGTTTAACACCAATGGTTGAACAACTTAAGCAGTTGAGTGAGAACTTGGATAAGGCTGATCCTAAAACTAATTTATTGGTTATTTTAGATCATCTTGAAAAATATAATGCTTTTGTTGGTAAACTTGCGAATTATGTTTCGCTTTCTTATTCAGCGGATACAAGTAATAATGAAACGGCTTCTTATTTAGCTCAAATTGAAATGAAGAATAGTGATACTGCGAAAGCTCAAACTAAAATCAATAAATACATTGCTTCTTTAGATATTGATGAATTAGTTAAATCGGATGAAAAAATTAAGTCTTATGAATATATTCTAAATGAGATTAAACGCAATTGTTCTCATCTTCTTAGTGATGAAGCTGAAGAAGTTGTCTCTAAGATGAATTTATCTGGTGCTAATGCTTGGGATAAAATGCAACAATATCTAACATCTACTTTAGATGTTGAATACAAGGGAGAAAAGACGACACTCAGCGCGATTCGCAATATGGCTTATAGCGATGACAAAAACATCAGGAAAAGCGCGTACGAGGCTGAAATTGCTTCCTATGGCAAAATTAAAGATGCAGTGGCCTTTTCATTAAACAATATTAAACTACAAGTTACTAACTTATCACAATTGCGTGGATATTCATCTGTCTTAGATATGACATTAGAAGATTCTCGAATGAAGAAATCAACCCTTGATGCTATGCTTAAAGGAATGGAAAAACACTTACCTAAGTTTTGGTCTTATCTAAGAACTAAAGCTGAAAAACTTGGTTATACAGATGGCTTACCTTGGTATGAATTATTTGCTCCTCTAGGTGAAGTTTCAACAACCTTTACACCGGAAGAATCTCGTACTTATTTAGTTAATCACTTTAAAGAATTCTCAAGTGATTTAGCTGAGATGGTTGATACTGCCTATGAAGATAACTGGATTGACTTCATGCCTAGAAAAGGAAAAGTAGGTGGAGCCTTCTGTTCTAATTTAGGAAATCAAAAAGTATCACGTGTACTCACTAACTTTGATGGTGCACTCGGTGACGTTGTTACTTTAGCTCATGAATTAGGACACGCTTACCATGGTTTGAATATTCAAGATCATTTACCTTTAAATCGATCTTATTCAATGCCAGTAGCGGAAACAGCATCAACATTCAATGAGAATTTAATTATGAATGCTGCAATTAAAGATGCAAAGAATGATAATGAAAAAATGGCTTTGATTGAGAGTCAACTTCAAGATTTATGTCAAATTATCGTTGATATTTATTCCCGCTATACTTTTGAATCATCCATATTTGAACGTTGTCAAACTGGATTTATCTTTGCTGATGAATGCTGTTCATTATTTATTGAAGCACAAAAGAAAGCCTATGGAACAGGTATTGATCACTCAACACTTAATCCATATATGTGGGTATGTAAACCCCATTATTATTCTGGTGATTTAAGCTTCTATAATTTCCCTTATGCATTTGGTGGATTATTCGCTCGTGGATTGTACGCTAAATATAAAGAAGAAGGTCAACCTTTTGTGGAAAATTATCGTAAGATGCTTCAAGCAACAACAACGAATGATGTCGAAGAAGTAGCTAAAATATGTGGAATAGATTTATCAAATGCTGATTTCTGGGATAATGCCCTTGATGAATGTGATAAGCTTATTGATCAGTTTATTGAATTAGCTAAATAGACTAAAACCGCAAATAAATGCGGTTTTTTTATGTTATAAAGTAATAATGCGATCACAACAAGCTAGTACTTTCTTACTGTGTGTAACTAAGATAACCAGTTTATCCTGAGCTAGTTCATGAATTAGTTCAATCACTTTTTGCTCTGAATGTTCATCAAGCGCAGAGGTAGGTTCATCCATAACTATGATGTTTCGCTCTCTTAGTAAGGCTCTCACAATACTTAAACGCTGTGCCTGTCCCCCAGACACACCAACATCATCTAATCCAAGAGGTTGATTCAATCCTAACTGAAATTCATGGTCAAAATCAATAAATACTTTTCTAATCCAAGAATCTAAATCCTCTTTGTTTAAATCCATTCCACTCAGTACAGCTTCTTGAATATCCTTACCCACTAGAATGGATTCTTGTGGTATATACGTAATATTGTTTCGTAATGCATTCATTGATAGAGGAATACCTTGATTATATCCTTGTATCGAACCTTCTGTTGGTTTATATAACGTTAAGATTAGTTTCAACAAAGTACTCTTCCCTGCACCACTACTTCCTGATATCCCAACAACTTCTCCACACTTTAAGTTGCATGAAAAATCTTTGATAACGGGTATATCATCAATATATTCAAAGGATACATTATCAAGTTTTAGTGTATCCGTCACTTCAAATTCATCACTGACTTCCTCATCTACTAAGTGTTCAATTTCATTAATTCTTTGCATTGAAACTCTTGCCTTCGTAAAGTCAGTTAATAATTTAGGAAGAAAATAAAATGGCCAGAATACAACGTTGCTCATTTGTAAGAAACCAAATAAGTTACCTACACTAATCGCATTTTGTTTAATGAGTGTTAAACCAATAACAACTAATAAGATGGAAGATAAATTACCAAAAAATAAACCACAACAAGAATAGAAACTACTTAACTTTGAAAAGCGATTTAATTGTTTCTGATAATGTTGATGTTGTTCATTTAAATCATGCACATGGACCGTTTCAAGTTGATAGATTGTTGTTATATCATCATGCTTTAAACGATTACTTAGAAATGACTGTAAATCTTCTTCAAGTTTTTGTTGTTGCTCATAAATTTTAGCCATTTTATGATTAAAATAACGATTGAAGAATGCTCCGATTGCAAAAGAAGCAAGTACAATAAGCGTTAAAAAGGAAGATACATTGAAACAGTAGAATAAACCAAGCGTACTTTGAAAGAGCCCAAAGATAAGCTCATTAATTTGATAAGGCCAACAACGAGAAACATTTTCAATATCACTTTGTAATAAAGTACTTACCTGTCCACTATTTAATGAATCCATATCTCTTTGACTCTTATGCATCAAGTTCCTTAGTAATTCAGTTCGAATATGTTTTGATATAGAATTACTTGAAAACTTGGAAAATGTAATTTTAATAGCATAAGCAAAATCAATCATCAAGATAAAAAGTAATAGTATTGCTAATGACTTTAACACATCATAACCATTACCTTGCACAACATGATTAATGATTCCCTCATACATAGAAGCTAATCCTAAACGAAACGTAGCAGTAAACAAGGCAGCAAGTAAGGCTATGAATAATGATCCTTTAGCATAGCTTAAGGTCTTATATAATTTATTGAACATACGCTGATTCCTGCCATTTCATTGATATTTTTTTATTTTCTAGGGTTAATAAACAATCCGCTTGTCCAAGCAAGGATTGATGATGTGTTACACATATAATCGTTGCTTTTCCTTTAAGTGAATTAATCCATTCAATAAAAGAACTTTCATTCTCTTTATCTAAGCTTGATGTTGGTTCATCCATTATAATAATCGGTGACTTCTTTAGTAAAGCTCTGGCTATTGCGACTCTTTGTGCTTGACCTCCTGAACAGTTACTTCCATCTTTTCCATAGTTCATTGATAGAAAATCATCTTCAAGTATAAAATCAAAAAGAGCATAGGGTTTTAACTCATTAATCAGTTCTTCTTCACTATACACTTCATGCATATCTATATTCTTCTTGATACTCGTATTAAATAAACTGGGGAGTTGAGGAACATAAGAGATGAGTGATTTATAATTAGAGAATTCAACCTTTCTCCCCTGTTCACTGATTGTCAGATAATCTTGATTTGCTTCAAGAATCAATTTTATAAAAGAACTCTTACCTGCACCACTTCGGCCGCGAACACAGTACAGATAACCAAAAGGTAAGTTCATATTTAAATCTTCAATAACCCGGTGTTCACCATAGTTATAGGAAGCATGAGTGAATTCCATCTCTGGATAATGACAGTCAATTTTAATGTTTTCTTGGCTTTCATCTTTCAAATCAATTTGTTTTATTAAATTATCAATGAGACCTAGTTTCTCACTTCGCTCAGCCATGAAATCGCCATTGTTTGATAGAGTCCAAACAACACCCTCAAAGACTGAGATAAAAGCGAATAGCCCACCAAGTGTAAGCTCACCAATTAATACTTTTTGTGCGCCTAGAACTAAGGCTAGAATGATTGATACATAACAAATAAAATTGCTTGATGAAAAAAGCAAGGCACGAATCTTACTTAGTTTCATGGCAATCCTGTTTCTTTGTTCATGAAGCGTTTCAATTTCATTCGTATATTTTTGTGATAAATTATAAAGTTTGATTAAAGGAAATAGCTTTAATCGATTTAAAGTAGAGGCTCTCAAGTTAGCATCTTGCTGTGAATTCATAATTGAATATTTTTTTATACGTCGACTAAAAATGCGTTCAATAAACACTATAAAAGGGAGCGTAATCAACAAGAGACTAGTTAATGAGAAGGATTCATAAAAACAATAACCTAAACCAATGATTGTTGAGAAGAAAATAGTAAATAGTTTCATCATAGTAATTGGATAATACTCAGCTATTTTATAAGTATCATTGACCATTAAATGAACTAGTTTTTCTTTTGAATCATTTTTGTTTGAACAACTTGCTTTAAAGAGCATGGTTCTTAATTCTATCGATGTATCAATTGTAACTTTCTCACTCTTTCTTTTAATGAAATAACGCAGTAAATTCGATATTAAAATAACGACTAGATACAAGATAATCCATCGAACATCAAAAGTTTGTTCTTGGTTACTCACCATGTCCAATCCAACTTTATTCAGTATATTAACTGATAGCTCTGTAAAGATTCCAATCATACTTAAAAAGAAAATAATCAGTAATGAGTATTTAGGTTTTCTCAATATTTGCATAAACTGTTTTGATTCCATATCCATTCTTCTTCCCTCTTGATTCCCTATTAAAATATCCCACAGCGTATGCCATGGGATAAGATTATTATTTATTAACTGCTGCTTTTACTAATTCAAGTACTTCTTCAGCGGTGTCTAATGTTAATGCTTTAGCTGCTAATTCTTCCATGTCTTTTTTACTTAAAGATGTAACCATCTTACGAGCATTAAGGATAGATGTAGCACTCATTGAGAATTCATCAAGTCCAAGTCCTAATAATACAGGAACTGCATATGGGTCTCCAGCCATTTCTCCACACATACCAGCCCAACGGCCATTGCTATGTGCACCATCAATTGTCATTTTGATTAGACGCAATAATGATGGGTTCAATGGTTGGTATAAATAAGATACTTTTTCACTCATACGATCCGCTGCCATAGAGTATTGTACTAAGTCATTTGTACCAATTGAAAAGAAATCAGCTTCCTTCGCAAAGTTATCTGCTAATACAGCAGATGCTGGAATTTCAACCATCATACCTACTTCAATATCATCACTTACTTTAACGCCTTCAGCAATTAAGTTTGCTTTTTCTTCTAAGAAAAGAGCTTTTGCTTCTCTGAATTCATTGATAGTAGCAATCATAGGGAACATAATACATAACTTACCATAAACTGAAGCTCTGATTAATGCTCTTAATTGTACACGGAAAATATCTTTACGGTCTAAACATAAACGAATCGCACGGTAACCTAAGAATGGATTCATTTCTTCAGGGAATGTGAAGTAAGGTAAAGTCTTATCTCCACCAATATCTAAAGTACGAACAACCACTTTGCGGCCTTTCATTCCTTCTAATACAGTTTTATATGCTTCGAATTGTTCTTCTTCTGTTGGGAATTCTTTTGAATCCATATAAAGGAATTCAGTACGGTATAAACCAACACCTTCTCCACCGTTGTTTAATACACCTTCAACGTCTTTTGGAGTACCAATGTTACCAGCAAGTTCTACTTGGTGTCCATCAGTTGTAATTGATTTAGCATTTTTTAAAACTTTAAGTGCTTCTTTTTCATCAGCAACTAATTTAGCTTTCTTTTCATATGTAGTGATTTGTTCAGCTGTAGGATTTAAAATTACTTCCCCTTCAACTGCATCTAATACAATTAAATCGCCATCTTTAACTTCTTCTAGGATACCTTTACAACCAACAACTGCAGGGATTTCAAGACTTCTAGCCATAATTGCAGAGTGTGAAGTTCTACCACCAATAGCTGTAGCGAATCCTTTAGTAAACTTTTTATTTAATTGTGCTGTATCAGAAGGTGTTAAGTCATGAGCAACAACAATGACTTCTTCATCAATAGCAGATAAATCAGGAATTCTTAATCCTAATAAATGAGCTAACATACGGTGTGTTACGTCTTTAATATCGGCAGCACGTTCACGCATATAAGCATCTTCCATTGACTCGAAAATAGAGATAAACATTGTAGCTACTTCATTAGCTGCAAATTCTGCATTTACATTTTCTGATTTGATTTTATCTTCGATTTGTGAAATAAAGTCTGGATCACTTGCAACCATTAAATGAGCATCAAAGATAGCTAGTTCTTCTTCACTTAGACTTCCAACAGCTCTTGCTTTGATTCCTTCAATGTCTTTCTTAGTCTTTTCTAAAGCGTCGCTTAACTTCTTAATTTCTGTTTCCGCAACTGCTTCTTTTTTGACGATTTCAACATGTGGTTGTTCAAGTTTGTAAACTTTCGCAATAGCAACACCTGCTGAAGCTGCAATACCTTTTAACATAAATAAATCCTCCTCAAGATTACTTTCTAGTGATAAGTGCCCAAAAGACGCTTGTTCTTTTTATGCCCGTAAAAAAAACAACACTTAACTTATCGTACACCTATTTTATCATTAATTAGTTTGTTACGCAACGAACAAATTCATTCAATGCATCGACTTTTAAGCGATAATATGTACTACGGCTATAGTATTTCAAATACCATTTCCTTTCTCTATGACGAAAATAATCATTTCTAAGAATGATTTCATAATCAGGAGGTAAACTTTTTAGAATTTCATCAACATCATGAATAAATTCAATTGCTGAATATGCTTTTGTAATTTGCCCTGACTCTTCAATGTTTAACTCTGTATTTATATACTCGATTTGCATTTTTAAATAGAGATTCCCAAGATATTTGATTAGGATATTATTTTCCTTTAGACTCATATCATCACTTCCTCTATTTATAATTATGCAACTAAAAGTAAACAGACAAAAAAAAGAGAGATTTCTCTCTCTATCTAAGAAATATTAACCACAAAATGAAATAAATGATTCCTAGTATTAATAATACAGGAGGAATAAAAGTAAGGAAGGCAGCCATAAACATGGCAAATCCATCACTTTTTTCAAATTCTTCATCTTTGAACTTAGCTCGTAGTTCATCATCACGTTCTTTTAGCGATTCTTTGTACTTCTTAAGTCCTTTTGGCATTATTTACTCCGTAAATGGCATGCGACAAAATGTTCTGGTTCAATTTCTTGCCATTTTGGGCATTGCTCTTTACAAATATCCATTACATGAGCGCAACGTGTGTGAAATTTACAGCCTGAAGGAGGGTTGACAGGACTAGGAATATCACCTTCTAGGATGGCTAATTCTTTATTATCGACATCCGTAGTTGGAATTGCATTCAATAGCGCAATGGTATATGGGTGAGATGGACTCTTAAAGATTTTATCTGAAGGAGCACTTTCTACCATATTACCTAAATACATAACCCCGATACGATCAGAGATGTATTTAACAACACTAAGGTCATGAGAAATAAATAGATAGGTTAAATCTTCTTCTTCTTTAAGATCTTGTAACAAGTTAATAACTTGTGATTGAATTGATACGTCTAGAGCAGATACAGCTTCATCACACACAATAAACTTAGGGTTTAATGCAAGAGCACGGGCAATCCCGATTCTTTGTCTTTGTCCCCCAGAGAATTGGTGAGGATAACGGTGTATAAAGTAACGATCAAGCCCACACTTTTCCATGATTTGAATAATGTAATCTTCTAGTTCCTGAGAACCTTTTGTAAATTTCTTATGAGCAACTAGTGCCTCAGAAATAATTTGTCCTACTGTCATTCTAGGGTTTAGCGAAGAATAAGGATCTTGGAAGATAATTTGTAAATCTTGACGTAATAAACGTGCTTCTTCTTTAGTCAACATTCCAAGATCAATACCATGATCCCATAGTGCTTCAGCTCTTTCGAAGCCTTCAACATTACGGCAACCATCTTTCATCTTTTCTAGTTGAGTACGAAGTGATTCTTGTTTTTTTACAGCTTCAAGATATGCTTTACTATTAGCATCACTCTTATCGCTTAACTTAACAACTTCGATTCCAGCATGATATTCTTCAAGTAACAATTTACCTGCAGCACTTAAATCTGAAGCATAGAATAATCCACCAGCGAGACGCGCAACTTGATGATAAATACGATCTGCATTGTCTGCATCAAAGTTATTTATTTTATTGTCATTTGTCGCGGATTTCGCCAAGTTTTTTTCATAATCAGCTTTGTATTTAGGTAAGTTACCTAGTACTTTAGCCACATAGCGAGGTTTGAATTCGTAAATTGAACGACCGAAATAAATCGTATTTCCTTGTGTCTGTGGATATAATTGAAGGATTACACGGCCTAATGTAGACTTTCCACAACCAGATTCTCCAACAAGTCCATAAGTTTCACCACGATTAATTACAAGGTTAATTCCATCGTTTGCTTTTACATAATATTGTTCCTTTTGTAGGAAAGATGCTTTCTTAACAGGAAAATATTGTTTTAAATTTGTTACTTCAATTAATTTATTATTTTCCATTTTTTTCACCTCTTTTTACTGGGAAGAAACAACGGATGGAATGATTTGTTCCAACTTCAACTAATTGAGGATCTTCATTACGGCATTTATCCGTTGCATATTTACAACGAGGTGCAAACTTACATCCGCTTGGTAATGCCAACGGATGAGGAACAGCTCCTGGTATCGCATCTAAACGTTCAGTTCTTTCAGAATTCAATCGAGGGATTGATGTTAGTAATCCTTCAGTATATGGATGAATATATTCACTTGCTTTGAAAATATTCGCAACAGGTGCAGTTTCTACTACTTCTCCACAATACATAACAGCTACATCATCAGCCATTTGATTGATAACTCCTAGGTCATGAGTAATAAACATAATTGAAGTTCCTAATTCTGCTTTTAAGTCATTCATTAGTTTCAAAATCTGAGCTTGGATGGTAACATCTAATGCCGTTGTTGGTTCGTCCGCAATTAATAACTTTGGACGACACGCTAAAGCCATAGCAATCATGACCCTTTGACGCATTCCTCCTGATAGTTGGAATGGGTAACTCTTATTAATTTGAGCTGGATTTGCAATTTTTACCTGTTCAAGAATCTCAATACTTTTCTGTTGAGCTTCTTTTTTACTCAACTTTTGATGAAGCATTAATACTTCACTAATTTGACGATTAACAGTAAAGATTGGATTCAATGAAGTCATTGGTTCCTGGAAAATGATAGATATATCATTACCACGAATTTTACTCATCTCATTTGCATTCAAATCAGAAATTAAATTACCATCAAAGTAGATTTCTCCACTATGAATTCTTTGGTTGTTTTCAAATAACTTTAAAATACTCATCGCTGTTTGGCTTTTACCTGATCCGGATTCACCAACAACACCTAATGTATGTCCTTCTTCAATTGAAAGATTGACACCATTAACAGCTTTAATTAAGCCTCTTTTTGTATCGAAATAAGTATGTAAATCTTTAATTTCTAGTAATTTCATATTTCACACCTACTTTTCATTTGCTTTCGGGTCTAATGCCGAACGCAATCCATCACCAATTAAGTTGATACTGAAAGCAGCTATCAGAATACATACGGCAGGTAGAATCCAACGCCACCAGTACAACTGAATAACTTCTGCTTTTTGAGCTCCTGTCAACATATTACCCCAAGAAGGCATTGGTGGTTGTACCCCAAACCCTAAGAAGGATAATCCTGACTCTGTTAACATATTGCTTGCATAGTTTAATGTTATATTTACAATACAAATATTTAAAACGTTTGGTAAAATATGACGAATAATAATTGAAGATTCTTTTATACCTAAAGCACGAGCAGCAAGTACGAAATCTTTTTCACGTTCAATTAAAATTTGTCCACGAATAAGTCGCGCTAACCCTGGCCATGAGATGATACCAAGAATAACCATAATTAAATTCATTTTTTGATTACTTGACATATCAGTACCTAAGAAAGCACTTAAGGTAATTACTAAAGGCATAAATGGAATTGAAGAGAAGATTTCAGCGATACGCATTAATAAGTTATCAATCCATCCACCTTTAAATCCTGCAATCATTCCTACAATGATACCAATTGCTCCTTGAATAATACAAGCGATGAAACCAACAATTAAAGTGATCTTACCACCATGGATTAAACGAGTTAAGATATCACGTCCTTGCTCATCACTACCAAGTAAATAACCCTTATTTCCCCAAGCTTCAACTGCACCATCTTCTTTAACGGCAAAAGTTTGGAAATAATCTGAGTAAACAGCGGTTGCTTTTAATGATGGGTTAGTAAGTTGTTCATTTAAGGCATTATCACCCCAAGTATAAACTTGACCACTTTCACCTAAAGCAACAAAGCTGTTCTTACCACCATCGACATTAACGATTTTTTCACCGAATTCCGGCATATTAAGCATTCCCTTATCACGAGAACCCCAAACATGAACTTGTCCTTGATCATCTAAAGCAACCCCGTTACGGAAAGACATCGCAATATCTACAACATTAACACTTCCATCCGTAAGTTTTTCTGGCACTGTGGCAAAGTCATTACCTTGAACACCTAATGTACCAACAGTACCATTATCTAATAATAACAGCATATTGTAACTTGAAGTATCCGCTTTTAATACGTGACCTTGGTAAGCAAGAGGAACGATATCTAATTTGCTAGACAATACACTTCCCCAAATATAAATATTATTTTTCTTAGTTAATACTGCTGAATATTGTTCACCAGCATAAATATCTTTAATTCCTTCCATCTCAAAGAGACCCTTCATTTCAAAAGGAACCTCAGCTTGATTGAAGTTGTTGTAACCCCAGGCAACTAATTTCCCTGAATCGCTTAGAGCTAAGGCATGCTTATCTCCCGCAGATATTTTCTCGAATTTACGTCCCTTCAACTCATCAGGAAGTGAGAAAACACCATTTTTTCCTGTTCCCCATATAAATACATTACCCTCATTAGATAAACCTAGTGAGAATGATGTTCCTGAGCTAATTTGTTTAACACCTTCACTAACCAATGTCGAATCAACTTTTAAATAATTACGACCTGGTTCGATGTTTTTCATAATTGTTTCCGTATATAAACCATCCATCGGAACAATGATTGAACCAACAAAAGAAAATAATAGGATTGCAACAAATCCAATCACACCGACACGCGCAAGCTTGTCATTAATAAAATTTTTCCAAATAACTTTAGTAGGAGAAGTAATTGCTTCTTCCTCTAAGGCACTTAAACCGTTTCTTTCTCTTCTAGCTCTTGGTGAAAACAATGAAGTAAACATTGATTTAAAAGAGCTTAACATACGTGAGAATAAATTTTCATCTTTTTTCATATAGTGCCCTCCTTAATCTAACTTAATACGAGGATCTACCATCGCATATGTAATATCACACAAGAAATTTGAAGCTAAGTAAATAATTACATAGAACATATTTAATGAAATAACTAACATTGAATCACGTCGATTTAATGCCGTTACTAATACTTTCCCTAAACCATCCCAAGAAAATACTTGTTCAGTAATCATTGAGCCTGAGAATAAACCACCAATTTGAGCGATAACGATTGTTACGACTGGTATTAATGCATTTCTAAACGCATGAGAATAAATAACAACCTTTTCACTTAATCCTTTTGAACGAGCCGTTCTAATATAATCCTGACTCAATACATCAAGCATTGCATTTCGTACATATCGAATTGTAGAGGCTAAACTCATAACGGTCAATGTAATCACCGGTAACGCTAAATAACGAACCCATTCAAAGAAGTTTTCGTTCTGTGTTGGCATCCCACCTGATGGTAGCCATTTTAAAGTAAATGAGAAGACGAAAATCAAACATAACGCGATAAAGAATGATGGCACACTCATTCCCACTAACGAGAATATCTGCCAAAACTGATCAATAAGTGATCCCCTCTTAATCGCTGAATGAATTCCAGCTAAAATTGATATTGTTAATGAAAACAACAAAACAAAGAAATTTAATATTACGGTATTTCTTAATGGGTTTGCAATAACAGTGTTTACTGGCCTATTGTAAACGGTTGAATAACCCATATCTCCAGTTGCCATATTTTTCATCCAAACTGCATATTGAACAGGTACTGGTTTATCTAAACCTAAATTTTGTTCAATTTGTTGATAGACTTCCTGGTATCTATCAGGTCTCGTATTTGGTGGAATCATCATAGCTACTTGATCTCCAGGCATTAACTTAGTCAATCCGAATAAAACTAACGAAATGGCAAAGATAACTGGGATCAATGAGAAAATTCTTTTTATTGAATACTTAATCATACTGCTCCTCCTTCCAGCTAATACATTAGAAAGAAGATAGTAAATTTCTCTACTATCTTCTTTAGAAAAAACCTTACTTTTCTAGTAAAACTATTTCCAACTTAAGTCACAAATGATTTGTGCCCAAGATGCGAAAGGCGTAGTCTTAAATCCTTCTAAATCAGCATCAGCAAAATCATAGTATTGATTTGCATAAATAGGAACTACAGGAAGTAAGTCATTCCATAATTGGATATATTCTAACCAAATGTTTGCAAAATCTTCAGTATTTTCAGCGTCAGTTGCACGTAAGCGTAACATAACATCATCTAATTCAGGAGAATTTGTGTTTGTTGGGTTTTTAGGAGTCTTAGCGAAAGCACTGTAGTAGTTTTCGTAAGGGTCATTTGCATCAGCAAATCCTGTTGCCATATTGAATGTGTTGTATTTACGTTCTGAATCTGGCTTAGCTCCAGCATAGTAATAACCATCCATTAATCCAGCAAAATCTGTTCTCTCAATAGTAACATGCATACCAACTTTTGGTCCATTTTGTTGGAATTGGATTTCAATTGTGTCAGTAACAGGGTTATCGTTTGTACCTAAGTGGTTAATACGTAACTCTTCTCCAGCAGAATTGTATCTCCAGTATCCATCAGCAGCTTTATTAACATCCCATGGAGTAACTCCATCAGATTCGAATTTATAAGAAGATTTGTCTAATTCAGCATTAGCTTTGTCAATTGATAAAGCATAGTTTACTAAAGTAGCTTCGATTTCAGCTTTTTTAGCTTGGTAAGTCCAAGAAGCTTGACCGTAATCAGAGTTTACAGCTGTACCGTATCCTCCAAGAATGTTTTGGATTAATTCATCTTTGTCTAAGACAAATGCGATTGCATGACGAACTTCTTTTTCTTTAGTTGCTCCAAAGTCATTGTGCATTGGAACGTTTCCGTAACCATTACGAGGGTATGTTGATTCTTGAACAGTATCTGTAGCTTTTGCTTTTTCGATTTTGTCCCCTTCAACAACTCCTTGAATAATATCTGTTTCACCATTAATTAATGTATCGATATCGATAGTAGCATTTACTGTCTTAGCGATAATTGTTTTAATAGATGGTTTTTTACCTGCGAAGTTTCCTGAGAAATTTTCGTTCAGTTCAACTTTAACTTGTCCATTTTCGAAAGAAATGAATTTGTAAGGCCCACTTGATACAGTTGGCGCATAACGGTAGTCATTAGCGAAGATTTGTACAGCAGCAGCCATATCACCTTCAAATTTTGCTCCATTTTCATCAGACACTACTTTGCCATCTTTAGCAAGCACGTGCATAGGAAAAGGTTGAATTCTTAACCAAGAATATTCCCAGAAGTATGGAAGTTTTTCTTTAGCGATAGTGAATGAGAATGTTTTATCATCCATCATCTTGATACCCTTGAAGTATTCACTTGCTCCAGAGAAGTAATCAGCATATCCTACAAAGTTTTCTCCAGTTGCGTCAGCACAACCAGCAGCAGCTGTTTGAGGAGAAGCAATTAATAATAATGAGAACATGTAGTCAGATGCAGTCACAGGTTCTCCGTCACTCCATTTAAGATCGTTAATAGTGAATGTGTACTCAGTGTCACCTGCTTCATTAACTTTCTTTTCGAATTCTTTTACTACTGTTTCGTCAATAACGAATTCACCGTCTGGTGTAAACGCTGTTGGTGAGTATCCATGGATTAAATCACGGATGTTTTTGTCGTAAGAACTATTTCCAAAACCTTCACTTGGAAGAAAGTCCCCATTCATATCGAATGTTCCAACGACTAATTCTTTGTCAGAAACTGCAGAGCCACCAGATGTGCCACATGCAGCTAACGAAGTAGCCATTAAAGCGACTAAAAATACTGATAATAACTTTTTCATTAAATTCCCTCCTATCAAATTTACTTGATAATGTATTCATTATACAGTGTGATGTCATGTTTTACAAGCCTTTATCATATTTTTTTAACATTTTTCCATATGTTTCTTGAATATTTTCTCATTTTTTTCATTTCTATGAAAATTTTGAAACATTTTCTTAAACGTATACTAAGTTCTCTTAAACTTCAACCACATATTTAGCCGCATTTGTTACTGTCAGTTAGTTGAATTCTCAATATCCCTTGATTTATTCGATTATATCATTTAAAAAATCTTTTGAATTTTAACATAATTTACAATTTCATGAGTACTTATTCTATGGCTATTTCAACATTTGTTTCATTTTGTTACATTTTTATTCTTTTTCACTTGACTATACTCATAAAGATTCCCAATTATTGTATCCACATTGGAGACATATGCCCACATTTTACGAGCATTGTGTTTCAATAGAACACATTTCTAGTTTGGCTTAGAAATGAAATGACTATTCATCTGTTATTAGATAAAAAAAGCAATCTTATGAATAAGACTGCTGATTAAACTTCGTGAATGAAGTTTTTATTTCATGTGGTAAGGCTTAACGTAAGCAGGTACGCCATCTTTCATTACTAAAGTTGATTCTCCAACAATAAGTGGTTTGAAATATTCGTGAGCTTCTGCGCTTAATCCTACATAGTTTGGAAGAATCCAAGCAGCTGATGCAAATCCTGGACAGTGATCAGTTACCATTAAGTCATTATCTACACTCTTAGGAATACCAACGAAACGTTTTGCTACGTTGTTCTTCTTAGCCCATTGACTTAATGCATCAACAGTATCCATTGAATCATTACCACCAATGTAGAACATAATTTCAATGTTGAATTTATCCATAACAGCTATTAATTTTTCATAATCTTCATTACAGTCTCTTTTTAATTTATAACGACAAGAACCTAACGCAGATGAAGGTGTTTGACGTAGAATACGGTTTTTCATTTCAGACATGTGAGTTAAATCAACGAGTCTTTCTTGAAGAATACCTTCAATACCATTTAATCCTCCGTAAACGATATCATAAACTGGGTTTAATTGTTTCGCCTTAACAACACCTGCTAAAGAAGCATTAATAACCGTTGTAAGTCCACCAGATTGAGCAACTAAACAATTAGCAATTTGTAAAATCCTCCTATTTTCTGCTTTTTTTTGACAAGTCTAGCAAGAAGTCCACACAAAGAATGATAACGAGATTGAAAATGATCAAAAGTAATAATTCTATATTTTTTATTAACAAGATAATATAGGCAATTACTAAGGCAACTAGATAGATTCTTAAACGTTTAGCTGAAGGTTCTCGAAGTAAACTTTTACGATTTTTCCATAAGTAAACTTCATCAAAAAATAACAGCATGCTAAGATCAATAACAGATAGCATTCCCCAAAAGATAAAAGGAGAACTCTTGAAAGATAATAGTAGAAAGAAAGTTCCAAGTAGGTTTAGAATTAAACAGAACTCAGCGTTTATTAGTTTTTGTTTCATACTAGTTCACTATATTCTTCCCATTGATTCATCATTGTTTCAATCTCATTGTTTACATCATCAATTTGAGCATCTAATTCATTCATCTTTTGATAATCATGATAAAATTCAGGATCAAAACGTTTTTCTCTTAGTTCAGCAATTTCATCTTCTTTTTTAGCAATTTGCTTTTCTAGTTTACTAATCTCTTTAGCAACATTAATATTCGTTGGTCGTTTCGCTTTAGCTTCTTTTTTTATCTCTTCTTTTTTAGAAGGAAGTTTCCCTTCTTTTTCATAAATTAAGTAATCTTGATAATTAAGTGGATAGAATTTGGCACCATTTTCATCAATATGCAATACAGCACTTGCCATCTTATCAATGAAGTAACGGTCATGGCTGACAAACAACATTGTTCCATCATATTCACTTAAGCTGTTTTCTAGAGCTTCTTTGCCTAATAAATCAAGATGGTTCGTCGGCTCATCCATAATTAGAAAGTTTGGCTGATTAAGCATTAACTTTACTAAACTAAGACGAACCTTTTCTCCTCCTGATAAACAATCAACAGTTTTAAATACTTCATCTCCACTAAATAAGAAGCAACCTAAAGCTGTTCTAATTTCAGTTCTAGTTAAATCAGGGAAGTCATTCCATACTTCTTCGATAATATTATTGGATGAATTAAATTGAGCAAGTTCTTGGTCAAAATAACCTGTTTCGATTTGATGTCCTAATAAAATAGAACCACCTAAGCTAGGAATTAGTCCCATAACTGTTTTCACAAAGGTTGATTTACCTTTTCCATTAGGACCAATAACTGCTATTTTTTGTCCTTGTAGTACTTCTAAATTAATTTGACATAATGGGAAATCATAGCCAATAGCTAGATCCTTTACCTCAAGGACTCTTTTACCACCACGAGTTCTCGCTGAAAAACGCGCTTTGAAGCTCTTAGAGTTAGTCTTAGGGTCTTCAACTCTTTCCATGCGATCTAAGTACTTTATCTTAGATTGAGCAAAGGCTGCCTTATTTTTCTTATAACGGAATTTCTCAATTAATCCTTCAAGTCTCTCGATCTCTTTTTGTTGCCTTGCATATAGTGATTTTTGACGTTCAATATCCGTTTCTTTCATTTTAAGAAACTGATCATAATTCCCTGTATACTTTCGCATAACACCAAATTCGATTTCATAGATTTCATCCACGACATTATTAATAAATGTACGGTCATGAGATACTAAAACAACAGCTTTAGGATAGCGCTTAACATAACCTTCAAGCCATTCAATGGTTTCTAAGTCTAGATGATTGGTTGGTTCATCTAGTAATAATATATCTGGTGCAGACAACAAGAGCTTCACAAAGGCAATTCTTGTTTTTTGTCCCCCAGAGAAAGTCGCAATCTTTCTATCTAGTTCGCTCTCTTTAAAACCAAATTTGGTAAATACACTTAACAATTCAGATTGGATAGTATAACCACCACGAGTCTCAAACTCATGCTGAAGCTGCGCATATTTTTCAAGAGTAGTTTCACTATGATCTTCCTTCATTGCATCTGTCAAGGCTGTTAATTGGTCTTGTAATGCATATAAATCTTTGAATACTAAATTAAGTTCATCTATTACTGTATTTTCTTCATTCGTAAAGGTAGTTTGAGCCAAATAACCAATCCTACAATCACTTGCTTTATGAATAACTCCTTCATCTAATTCTTCTTCGTTAGCAATGATTTTCATCAAGGTTGTTTTCCCACAACCATTAGCTCCAATAATCGCAATTTTCTCATTATTCTTTACTTCGAATTGAATATTCTCAAAGAGTATATTTGCTCCAAAGCCTTTAGATCCTTTATTTATTTGATAACGCATAAATCTCCTTAACTATTGTCTTATTTTACTTCGACCTTTAAATAGTCAGCAATTGACTTGGCTGTTTCACTAATTAATTGATTAAAGTTTTCATTCCACAATTTTACATCTTCATCATTTGAGATATATAAAAATTTTATTACTAAGGCATGCATGCCTTTTTTATTATCTTTCGCAAAGCTTCCATTCAAGTCTATGGCACTTTGACTTACTAATCCCGCTTGTGTTGCTTGTCCTCCGCTTTCTCTAATTTGCATAAGCGAATCATAGACATTACGACCGTCAAGCCCCGCAATTAAACTAGGTGGCACAACACCATCTACGCTAGTTCCACTTGCATAAAGAGCTGAACCGATTATATCGGCGTTCTTCTTTAGGTCATAGAGTATTTTATTGGCAAATGAATTTGAAGAATACGCTGAAGAAGTTATCTCCATGCCTCTAATTTGGTCATAAACTGATTCATTGAATTGAAGGTTTAAATAAACTTTAGCGTTTTTAGTATAGCCTTTCCACAAGCGCCCGTTGACACCATAAGTATTAATTTCTTCCTTCATATCATCCTTTGTTATGCCGACACTTAAACCATATCTTTCAAGTTCACTCTTAAGCGCTAAAGCAGCTTTATACATTTCGTCATTTTCATTTAATCCACGATTTTGGAAACCCCAGTCAACACCCATTTGGAAATCATTATTTCCACCAGCTGGGTCTATCATGATATCTACTGAATCATGCTGAACTGTATCACTACTTACTTGTAATGAGAAATAGTGTTTACTCAATGGGTTTTCTTGATCAAATAGATTTTTATTAGAGATGATTTCAATCTTCTTTGTTGTATTATTTCTTGTTAATGTATGAAAGATATCACTCATTTCAGCATTTGAAGTTAAACGATGATTTTCTAGGTTATACACTAAGAATATTTCATAGTAACCATTTGTTAAATCATTGACAGTTAATTGACGATCCACTGTATTTTCAAGAGGGAATAAGAATTCTTCACCACTACATATATTAACAAGTTTAATTGTCTTTCCAAATAGATCATCATTCTTTTCAGCGTCATAGTAATCCTTAAGCAAGCTCAAAGTTTCTCCGTAATAAAAATAATCACTAATTTCATAAGTTTTTTCATATTCCTTATTTAATAATGTTTTCGTCTTACTCGCTGAATAATCACAAATCTTGAATCCTTCATTACTATCCTTAGGAGTCATAAAGAAAACATTAACGACTATATAGATAAGTAAAAAAAGTAGAGCCAACAAAGGGATGGCTATTTTCCATTTTATTTTTAATTTCTTTCTTGGTGCATACGCCATCAAATTCACTCCTTTATAGTTTTATATCAATGATATGCTTAGGTTGTTGATTTATTTCACTTGGATACTGCATATAAGTATCTCCAAATTCACTCTTTAAATAAGTGTCATGATCATTAGGTATTGGTAATAATATACCCTCAAAAGGTACATACTTGACTGGATATATTGAATCGTAGGGGAAGCAAATTGGTTTCAGTGGAGAATTAAATGTCCATGTTAAGTCATAACCAATTAGTTTACTTCCTTTATTACGTTTTCCATAATTTATCGCATGATGTACAAACATCTTTTTAAGAGGTACTGGATTTATATGAATATTCTCAAAGAATGTAATTAGAGGCATCATGGCATCACTCGCTACGCGGTGAATAAAATCCGTTTTGTTGTTTTCTGCGACATAATCAATAATGAATATATCAACAAATAAGCCATCTCCATCTTTACATTTATTGGCAAGTAAGGAATTAACCTCTTTTACATAAGTTCCTTTTTTGCGAAATTTCATAGCTGGTATTAATACGTTGTATTCTTTATGAGTATCAAAACATTGATAATAATATCCTTTTGGACAATCATTATATAATACTTTTAAAAACCGCTCATAATCTTTTCTCATCATAGCAATATCAGCATCATCATCCCAAGGAATAAAGCCTTGATGGCGAACAGCACCTAAAGCACTACCTCCTACCAAGAAATAAGGGATGTCATGTATTTGACATAGTTTATCAAGATCTTTAAGCATATCTAGTAAAGTCATTTGAACATCATGTACAGTAATTTTTTGTCCATCTTCAAACGTTTTCAATACATATTCCTTCATCATTTCACCTATACTCACACTTTCTATATTCGTTCATTAAATAATGTATATAATTCATGCTTGATTTTATAGTTAGCTATTCATTAATTCTTAAATCACTTTTATTTTACCATTTATCATGATGAAGTTAAATAGGCTTAATAAATAAAGCTATAAAAAACATCGTTAATAGACTTTTATGCTTAAATTATGGCTCAATTGCTGATAAATCAAACAATTATCCTTATTAGAAAAAAAGAGCTCGAAGCTCTTTCTTAGAAATCTAGATTACGTGGTATTCTTGGGAAAGGAATTACATCACGAATATTAGTGATACCACTTAAATACATTAAGAAGCGTTCAAAGCCTAGACCAAATCCAGCATGTTTTACGCCACCATAACGGCGAAGGTCAAGATACCATTCAAGACTTTCATTACTCATTCCGATTTCTTCCATTCTTTGTTCAAGTAAATCAAGACGTTCTTCACGCTGACTACCGCCGACTAATTCCCCAACACCAGGGACCAATAAATCACAAGCTGCGACAGTCTTGCCATCATCATTTAATCTCATGTAGAATGATTTAATTTCTTTAGGATAATCCGTTAAGAATACAGGACCACCTACTACTTTCTCGCAAATATAACGTTCATGTTCACTCTGTAAATCTGTTCCCCATTTAACTGGGTATTCAAATTTCACATCAGCTTTTAATAGGTGTTCAATAGCTTCTGTATATGGCATACGTTTGAACTGCGAATTACGTACTTTTTCTAAACGATTCATTACATCTTTATCAATCATCTCATTGAAGAACTTCATTTCTTCAGGAGCATTTTCTAATACATAATCAATACAGCTTTTAATCATATCCTCAATTAAGTCCATATCATCTTCTAAGTCAGCAAACGCTATTTCTGGTTCAATCATCCAGAATTCACTTGCATGGCGAGGTGTATTTGAGTTCTCTGCACGGAAAGTTGGACCAAATGTATAAACATCTCTAAAGGCTAGAGCGAAGGCTTCAGCATGTAGTTGTCCTGATACAGTTAACGCAGCACGCTTACCAAAGAAATCTTGTTCATAGTTAGCATCTGCTCTTGTTGATACATTGAAGACCTCTCCAGCACCCTCAGCGTCATTCCCTGTAATTAATGGAGTATGAACGTAAACAAATCCTTGATCTTGGAAAAATTCATGAATAGCCATGGATAAGACTGAACGTAGTCTAAAAATTGCATAGAACGTATTAGCTCTTGGTCTTAAATGAGCGATTTCTCTCATGTATTCAAAACTATGGCGTTTCTTTTGAAGAGGATAAGTGTTGTCACAATCTCCTTCTAGAGTAGCTTCTGTAATTTGGATTTCAAAAGGTTGTTTTGCATCTGGTGTCAAAACGAAACGACCTGTCAATGAAATAGCACTACCTGTTGAAAATTTCGCTATTGCTTCACGGTTATTCACTGTTTCACTATAGACGATTTGGGCATTACGGAAATAAGTACCATCATTTAATTCAATGAAACCTATTTTCCCATTATCACGATTAGTACGAATCCAACCTTGTAGTTGTACATATTCAAGGGAATCCATCTCCACATGATTGTTAGAGTACACGATTTCGTATAACTCTCTGATTGTCATAAATTCAAACATATTTTGTTCCTCCTATAAATAAAAAAACGTTCCAATTCAGGAACGTAATAGTACGCGGTGCCATCCTGATTCGCATTATAAATAATACGCATCTTAATTAGGTTAACGCCCTTATAACGAAACCGTCTACTTAAATTTCTCCGGTTTAACTCCATGAGTGTTCAATTTCTAAATTTCAAGCCTCGTCTTTCACTCTCACGAAGTCGCTAGTCAATTCATTTAGATTGTCTCATTTCTTAGTTTTTTTCTGTAAATGAGTTTGTTTCAAAAACTAACTCTTGTATAGAGGATACCACATCTACCGTCTTAATTGCAACCCCTTTTGGCACTTGAATGTGTTCATGGGTGAAATCTACAATACCAACGATTCCAGCAGAGACAAGACGGTCAACTGTTGGTTGGATCTCAATGCTAGCTGTTAAGATAGCAATGCGACATCCATCAGGGATTTTTTTCTCTAATTCATTTAAATCGTAGACAGGAATACCAAAACGGACTCCTTGACGATCAGGTGAAATATCAAAGGCACATGTAATTTCTCCAACGACATGATTCCACTTATTATATTTCATGAGTGCTCTACCCATATTACCTGCTCCTACTAAGATAATCTTTTCATCAAATTCTAAACCAAGCTCTTGGTTAAAAATTTCGATAAGTTTATTTACATCGTAGCCATATCCTTGTTTCCCAAGATTTCCTAGAAAAGAAAAATCGCGTCGAATTGTTGTAGGTTCAATACTAACAACATTAGATAGCTCTTTAGACATGATTCTTTCAATGCCTGAATTACTAAGTTTTCTTAATGCTTTTAAGTAAACTGGGTAACGTTGTAACGTCGCCTTTGGTACATTTTTATTTGCCATTTTCATCACCGCCGTTATTATAGCATACTTTTTGCTTTTGTGAAATATTTATTAATATGAACTTATTCAATGTCTAATCCAGGGTTAGCCGTACATGAAGAATCGCCTCTAACGTTGTGTAAATAGGCTACAGTTCCTGCTACACCAATCATCGCTGCATTGTCTGTACAACAAAATAATGGAGGAATTATACATTCTATTTCTGGGAATTTGTTATCAACCATTTCCTTTATTCTAACTCTTAAACAACTATTGGCCGCAACTCCTCCAGCCAAAACAATTTGCTTTGGTTGATAGATTGCTAGTGCTTTTTCTGCTCTTTCAAGTAGACAAGCAATGGCTGTTTCTTGAAATGAACAAGCTAAGTCTTCGGGTGTGAATGTTTCGTTGTTTCTCTCACATCGTTTAATAAACTGAAGAACGCCTGACTTCAAGCCACTAAAACTAAAATCAAGTTCCTTCTCTGCTTTAGGATGAGGGAGCTTATGAATATTCTTACCTGATTTTGCTAATTTATCAATATAAACACCACCTGGATAAGGTAGATTTAATACTCTTCCTACTTTATCAAAGGCTTCACCTATCGCGTCATCTTGGGTTGTACCTACAACCTCAAAACTCCACTCATCGCTCATATAAACAAGTTCTGTATGTCCTCCTGAAACAACAAGAGCTAACAACGGAAACTTCATATCGGCTACTAAGTTATTTGCATAGATATGACCTGCAATATGGTGCACAGGAATTAAGGGCTTATTAAATGCCCAAGCAAGTGTTTTGGCGGCTTGTACACCGACATGAAGAGAACCAACTAAACCAGGACCTTGTGTTACTGCAATTGCATCAACATCTTCAAACCGTTGATTAGCTTTCTCCATACACTCTTGGATAACCATTGTAATGTTCTCAATATGAATTCGTGAAGCTATTTCAGGAATAACTCCTCCAAACTTTTCATGAACATCAATTTGAGAAGCGACAACATTTGATAGAATAGTTTTACCGTTCTCAATAATTGCTGCAGCTGTTTCATCACAGCTTGACTCAATCGCTAATATTTTGCTCATAATTACCTCCCAATGCTTTCATCATTAAATAGGCATCTTCGCCATCTTTGTAATATTCTTTTCTTATATTAATTTTAATAAAGCCATTTTTCTCATACAAGGAAATAGCTGCATCATTAGAAATGCGAACTTCTAATGAAAACGTACAACAGCCTTGTAAATCAGCTTCTTCAATCATTTTATTTAGTAATGCTTGTGCAATGCCTAGTTTACGCCAATTCACATGAGTCGCAAGTGTAATGATTTGAGCTTCTTCAAATAAATGATATAAGCCACACACACCCACAATACTATCATCCTTTACACCTACATAAAGAGTAGAATAAGGATTCTCGTTGAGTTCATATTCATAAGCACTTCTTGGCCAATGATCACTGAAGGCTTGCGTTTCAATCTTCATAACTTGATCAAGATCCGCAAGGTTCATTTCTCTAATTAACATCCCTTTACCAACTCTTCTTGACTCTTTAAATAATGAGGAGTTAGTGTATGAATATTATCCACCTTTTTCCAGTGTTGTTTTACTTTCATAAAGTTTTCTGCGAAATCAATATCTTCTACAGCTAAGTTAATTAAATCAGTATCACCAATCAAGTGCAAGCCACTTTCTAAATCAACTTGAACTTCACCTAATGTTTTAATTGTTTCACTGATTAATTGCCCTTTATTACAAATTCCACAATATGCTCTTTGACTTCTAGCATCCATAATTACTTCAACGTTTTCTAAATCACCAGCATATAGTTGGAAAGTTGAAATGGTATATAAGGGTAAATTCTTACTCGTGCATAATACTTTCGCAATGCACATAGCAATCCTCTCACCAGTATAACTTCCAGGACCTTCAGTAATCACAACTTGATTGATATCATCACTATTCCAATTTGCTTTCTTTAAGCATTCCATAAGTTCAGGAAAAAAACGTTCTGATTGTTTTTTCCATGCCATTTCATTAACTTTAGCGACACATTGATTATCTTCATATAAACCAATGACTAAGTATTTATGAGTTGTATCCATACATAATGTTTTCATTATAATTTCTCCAATATTTCTTCGTATTGTTTACCTATTGCATTAATTTCGAAATTCCTCATCTCATCAGTTCCATTTGTAATCTTTATTGAAAGATGCTCTGTAGGTAGAATTTCTTGTATAAATTCTGGCCATTCCACAATTGCTATTCCATCACCTTCAAGCATTTCCTCAAAACCTAAGTCTTGGTGTAAACCTTCTAGACGGTAGGCATCGATATGATATAAAGGAAGTCTTCCTTGATAGATTTTTAGGATTGTAAATGTAGGTGAGTTAATTGTTTTGCTAACTCCCATTGCTTTACCAATTGCTTTTGTAAGCGTTGTTTTCCCAGCACCTAAATCGCCAGTTAAAGTCATGCATTGTCCTTTAGTTAATAAAGAGCCCAGCTTTTCACCAAATTCTTGTGTTTCTTTTAAAGAATGAATCTCTATTTGTTTCATAATTACCTCGCTATTTTCATATTCTTCTTAATCTTATACGCCCATTGTGAGCTTTTGTAAAGTAATTTGTTTACAGGTAAGTCAAATTCTCCAATGTATTCATCAATTAATGGATTGAAGTTCGACTTGAATTTCGTTAAGCCATCATCTAAAGTACCTTCAACGCCGCCCATATTACAGTAACGACAGCCATGATCAAAGGCCCATTGCATTTGATTCACATAGATTATATACTGTGGCATCATTTTTTTAAAGCGATCATCCATCCCTGCGTATAACATTTCCATAGTATCTCCAAATTTAATCGACAAACAACCAGCGATTACGATTCTATCACTTTCTTCATTATCAGATAATGCAATTGTTGATAATTCGTTAAGGTCTTTTTGGATACTTTTTATTTGATCATCAACACGTTTGAGCTTTTTAACTTGATGTTCTTCAATGAGCTTGATTTCATGTTCTGCTTCATCTAATTGTTTCTTCTTAGCTTCTATTTGTTCTTTAAGATTAATAACACCCAATACAATCTTAGCGTCATCACCATAAGTTTCCATTAAACGATTGAAATACTCATGGTTACGTAAACTGATTTTCTTACGACTCTCAGTCTTACTGACAACATTTGCGAATTCATTAGTAGAATCTATCCCTTTCATTTCAATCTGAACACCACGCTTTATTGCATCATTCATCAATCGTTTAGTATGACGTGGAAGATTATCTTGAAAGTCGCCACTCGCATAGACATTGGCTTGATAGCGAGGTTGTATAACACTCTTAATATCCTTTGAAAAACCCAAATGAAGAGCACCATTAGATTTTAAATCGCGTAATGTTTTTTCACACTCTAAACGCGTTTGTTCATTGGGTTCATTAATCGTATATTGATTTTTTAAAATTGATGGATCAAATTTAATATAGAGACAACGATGTTTCTTCCCCAGATTGACTAATTCTTTAAAATAAGCCTTCATTAAAGGAAGGTTATTATAATCCATAATTGGACCTCTTGGTATATAAAACAAAGTAAAACCAAAAGGCAAGGGTTTAACTAGAATCATGGCAGTAGCAACGATTTTATTGTCCTCACTCATTGATGTATAAATATGATTCCAGTTTGATTTTATTTTAGCCCATGATGAAGATTGCAACAGATTGCATAATGGGTGATTAGATACAAATTCATCATTCTCACTTGGTGTACAAAACTCATTAAATTGAAACATTTAATCAACTCCTCGTATTTTTTATTATACCACATAATTTATTTAGAAATTAAAAAAAGACTCACATAAGTGAGTCAATCATCTGGCAGCTAGTTATCTTC
>F157a_European_Toad__coassemble_3_pt1 | contig 49320 bp, 50 predicted proteins | sample F157a_European_Toad__metabat2_low_PE_002 | metagenome-assembled genome bin F157a_European_Toad | reverse complement strand
TAATAGAACCCTCCATACTTCCTCTATTATAACATAGTCATTTAACTAAAAAAAAGAGAAAGTTTATAATTTATCAATCCTTTCTCATTTCCTTCGTCATAATTCACTTTATCGCGACAATTTACAATTCTTTTTTCACTAAAATCACATCAGTACCGATCGTTGTTATTCGATCAACACCAATTTTTTCATAATTTTCTTTAAATAACCACGGAATAAGTGAAGCAAAACAACCTTTTTTCTCACCAACAAAAATAGAAGTTACAGTTAATTCAGCGTTCATTTCTAAATCTTGAACATTACCTAACGATTTACCTTCATTCATTGCTATAACTTTTTTACTTACAAGTTCACTATATCTCATTTTAATCACCTAATACAGTCTATGTAGTTTTGCTTAAAATGTTAATCAAATTCTTTCTTTAAACAAGCAATAGCACTTTTTTCTAGTCTTGATACCTGTGCTTGCGATATTCCAAGTTCTCTCGCTATTTCACTTTGCGTATAATCAAGATAATAACGTTTACGTAAAATATCTAATTCTTTTGAATTTAATTGTCTCATACTTTTCTTTAAAGTTAAGACATTACTTAATAATTCAATTTCATTTCGGTTATCTTTGATCTGATCCACGAGTAACATTTCATCTCCATCACTATTGTACATTGGTTCAAAAATAGAAATAACACTTTGGACAGAATCAAGGGCTTCCACAACATCTTTATTCTTAACATTACATTCATTCGCTAAATACTCAATGCTAGGTTCTTCACTATACTCATGGAGATATGCTTCCTTAATTCGAAAGATTTGATAAGCTAAATCTTTACAATGACGAGAAACACGTATCACTTGATTATCACGCAAATAACGTTTAATCTCTCCCATAATCATGGGAACTGCGTAGGTTGAAAATCTTACTTCATGTTTTAAATCAAAGTTATCAATACTCTTAATTAAACCAATACATCCTACTTGAAATAAATCATCCATATTGTCACATCGTGTCGCAAATCGTTGCACAATGCTTAGTACTAATTTTAAGTTTCCTTGAATTAATTCTTCTTTGGCATTTAAATCACCATTTTGTAAATTCAAGAATAATTCTGTCATTTTGGCATTAGTTAGAACTTTTATTTCGCTTGTATTTATTCCACTAATTTCCACCTATAACGACTCATGCTATCCCTCCTCATGTATATTCATTTTCCCCAAACGAGTCGTGAATATTCATGAAATAAGGGATTTCCTTTTATTGACAACAAGAAAAAAAGAACCTTTAAAAAGATTCTTAGTTCTCTAATTCATTACTTAAACTTTAATACCCTATGATTCATGAAATAATAACTTAATATACTTCGTTTTTAATTATTTACTATGATTTAATTGTGTTTTTAATTGCGCTATAATTCGCTTTTCTAATCGAGAAATATAGCTTTGAGATATACCTAGCTTAATCGCAATATCTTTTTGTGTGCATTCATCATGTTCAATTCCATAACGCATTTGTAGGATTAATTTCTCACGATCTTTTAATGTATTTAATGCTTTCATCAATTCCCTTTTATTCTCATTTTTCTCAAATTCCTTTGTTACTAAATCACCCTCTGTACCAATGATATCACTAAGTAATAATTCATTCCCATCATAATCAACATTCAAAGGTTCATCGAGTGATATTTCACCTCTTCGCCTACTTTTCTTTCTTAAGAACATTAATATCTCATTCTCAATACAACGGGAAGCATAAGTAACCAGCTTAATGTTCTTATCCGATTTAAAGGTGTTTACAGCCTTAATTAGACCGATTGAACCAATACTAATCAAATCCTCCATAAAAATAGGATTCGTTTCATAACGCTTCGCTATGTACACAACCAAGCGTAAATTATGTTCAATCAATAGATTTCTAGCTTCCATATCACCATTTTCAAATCGTTGAACCGCTTCTTTTTCTTCCTTTGCACTTAAAGGTTGAGGTAATACATCACTTCCTTGAATATAGTAAACATTGATATCATCCTTGCGCTTAAATAAAAACTCATACAATCTTCTTAGTAGGTTCATAATTTCTCCATTCTTGTCATCTGATTTAAATTTAATAGGCATTCACATCTTAAAGGAAAATGATCACAACTCGCTATCACAATAACTTCATTCAATTGGCTGCCTGGTATCAATGCATTAACAACCTTTCCACTAAATTCGCTATTATATCCTATTGTATGCAGATTTCCCGACACAATATGCCTACTCACACAAGTTCTGTAGAGTGATTCTGAGACAAAAAGGATTGGATATCCTTCCCACATAGCATTATTTCCACTATCTAAATAACCTCTTGTTTTATAATCATCAAATTTGATTTCATATACAAAACTCGCTTGAGTTAAAAGATGACCCCATTTACTTAAAAGCAAAGTAATAATGAAAATCATAAATAACCAAATAAAGATTGGATTATAATGAACAGGTGGGAAATACGTATAATTAGTAAAGGTACCTCCGATAAATAAATAAAGGGTCAGCATCATCAAAATATGCAAGCATAATCCACAACAATACATTGCAATAGCTTTATTAAATAAGGTGAGAAAGCAAGCTAGTTCAAGAAGAATATAAAGGGTTGGTATCCATTCATTAAAGAAGCAACAACTTATTAAACTTAGAATGAATGAATAAAGCATGAGTGATTTTACTTCAATAACACGACCCGTTGCATAACCCGCGATTAAACACGCTAAGAAATGGTTGAGAAAGGATTGAATGAGTGCGATCTCTACATAACTCTCCATACCTCACGCTCCTATTTATAGTATAGCGAAACTGAATGAAATTCTTTGTCACATTAAGGAGTTCATACAAAAAAACTGCGACGAGTTAAGTCACAGTTCTATTGGAAGATTGATAAGAAAGCATTAAATATTGAAACGATTGTATTAGTAATTGTTTGGTAAATAACCTTGATTACCTGATTAATACCTTGAATAATTGCACTTACCGATTCTAATAAGTTATCTACAAAACTAGCATTACTTGGTATTTCTTCTTCATTCTTAATACTTTCAATCACTTTTTCTTTATCGACAGGCTTTATTTCCTCTTTGATAATTGGAGTTACAATATAATCTTGCTTAAGTTGTTCTTGTTTTTCATAAAATACAACACTTTCTTCATCCTTATTGACTAATACTTCTTCAACCTTTGGCGGTATAAAAGTGATTGTCTCATCGCTAATTACTTCTTCTGCTTTTGGGAAAGGGACATCATCATTCGTTTCACGATCACTCTCATCTCTCCCACCACCTCCAGTAGTTTCATCAATATCTTCATTTCCAGGGCGTGGTGGCTTAGGGGGTGGTAATTTAATTGTGCTACCGATTGGAATCTCGATTATAGGAGCAAGTCGTGAGTTCTTCGTTTTTACTCTTATAACATCATCATCATGAAGTTCAAAATCTAGTATATAATAAGCTTCCCCATTATTTATCAAATTCGGATATAATTCATAATAAGAAGAATCATAATCTTCAATAACCGTTTCTTTTTTTGATGATTCACAGTATATATACGCGTCAAAATCCGTAAAATAATGCTGCTTGAAGTAAATAATTAGTTTATTGCCCTCTTCATTCTTATCATAATAACTCTCAAAAAGCTGACTTGTATAAATTGGCTCATCATAAATCAAATAAATATACAACTCTTCAAAACCATATAACCCTATCTCTGTATAGTCATTATAACTAGTTGGATTTAATTTGACAACATTCCCTTGATAAGCATCTTCACTTGCTTGAAAAGACGACACTTCAACATTAAACTGAGTAGTTCTCTCTATTTGTTTTTTAATCTCTTCATCAATATGAATCATATCCTGATTGTTAATAATGTTGGTATCATAAGTTAAAAATTTAGGTATCATATCCTCATAATTATCATAATTCTCCTTGGTAACATGAAAATTAAGTTGTGAAGAAATTGGCTCAAATAGCCGTTTAACAACATAATATTCATTGTTTATTGAACTGGTAAAAATTGTATCATCAACACTACACAAGTCAATAATTGTCATACCACTTCCCTTATTAAAAATTGTATGATAATTATAATAGTTATCCATCAACACAGAAGATTGTATCAAAATAGGTTGACTTGAATTAAAGAAAGCAGCCCCCGTTGAGTGAATGGTTATTTGATTTAAATAAAGAATTTCACTGGTTGAAGTAAAACTAATTGCACTCCCCACACCATTCATTATAATTGTTGGATTATAATCACTATGGACAACCTCATTAAAGCTATTACTTGTGTTTATTAATTTAGAATATGAATGGATTGTGATAGTAGCACGCTCTTCGTCCTCTGTAAGACCAGAAACAGACCCAGACTTAAAGTCCAAAATAGCACCATTAAATAAGTTGATTACTTCGTTATTTGCATTGATACTCATGTTCTCAAGGGTTAACGTTGGAACTTCTTCTTTTAAACTCAACAGATAATCGAGGATAGCTAACCATTCTTGATTAGGAGCTAGAGAAATTTGAATTTTTGTCTTTATTTCATTAAGTTTATCTACCATATCATCCATTGATGATTCAGAACTAGCTGTTAAGATAGAACTCCAATCAAGTCGCAATCCCTCTTCGATAATGTTTAGTTCATCTAATAATTGATTACACTGATTTAATGCGATAAACAGTTTTGGTATAACATAAATTGAATATTCATCAAAACTTACATTCGTTTTACGATCAAGTGTTGTATCCTCAAAAATATACAAATCTCGATCAACAATAATTTGTTTATCTTCAGTATCTCCCATTATCAAGCGAGAGGAAGAATTGGCTTGAATTAAATTGATTGTTTGGATACTGTCACTAAAGATATTCTCAGTCTTAGCTTTTATTGAGTCTGAGTAAGGATAGGAAGGTTGGAGTGAAACATCAAGTTCTTCACTTATTAACTCTTCCTTTGCTTCTTCTACCCAATACTCTTCATTTTCTAGGGGTAAGGTTTCGATGATTGACTCTTCTTCAGACGTGGGTTCCTCTATCGCATAAACACTTAAAGGAGATGTGAATAAAGCGAATATGACGATGAATAGAGCCGTTATTCTCATGATTTGTCCCTCCAATTATGAAAAACATATATATAAATTATATCACAGTATTTTACAATAGTTCCACAAACTCAAAATATCAAAAAAATCCTTGATTGCTCAAAGATTTATAATTGTTTTTTTCTAATTCGCAAATGACGTACTAGTAAAAATATTACGGCAGCACTCACACTTGTATAAAGACTATATTTAGAAGATAGTAATTCAAATAAATAGTCAGCATCAATATCTTCCATCGCATAAAACTCATAAATCCCTAATGTTTCTCCTGCTAAGGAAATCGTTAGTTTCTGAATCAAATCACCTTGGTGAATAGGAGCATTTATTTTATTCCATTCATAGTAGTATTCTAAATCACTTCGGTTCTTATCCTTTTCCATCAAGAAACTAATTTCTTCATGAGCTTTTACACTTACCTTTGTATCTTCTAACTTACGACCAATCGGTAATTGTTGAAGTTCTTCATTCATTGATATCGCTTTAACTCGATGATATTCACTAAAGGCTTGCTCATACAAAGTTTTAGCGTCTAATAAATGAAGAGGTTGATAGCCAAGTTCCGCAGGAGCATGCGCTGTTACTAAGATTAAATCCATACCATCCTGTGTTGCTGTACTAGCTAAACATAATCCTGCTTCTAAAGTAAAACCAGTTTTACCACCTTGAATATATGTCATACCCTCTTCTGCCGCAGCAAATGTTGTGCTTGTTAAATAAAGACCCTTTGTATGGAAATTGGAAGGAGTTGTTGTGTATGTTTTAGATTCAAAGATAGCTTTAAACGTTGGATTATTCAAGGCTACTTTAAGTAATGTAGCAATATCACTTACAGATGAAACATGGTTATTGTTATGCAATCCAGTCGCATTAGTAAAATGGGTATTCACCATACCTAATTCTTCTGCTTTCTTATTCATTTCTTTTACGAAATCTACTTCACTTCCACTTACTCTTTGCGCAATGGCTTCGCACGCATCAGCACCTGATGGTAAGATAATACCATAGAGTAGATCTTTAATTGTTATGGCTTCTCCAACCTTAAAACCAGCTACAGAGGCATTTGCTTCTTTTAATCCTATGAGTACCGTAGGATTAATAACAACGACTTCTTCATAGTCATCTAGAAACTCTAATGCAACAAGCAACGTCATTATTTTAGTCATACTTGCAGGATAGATAATTTCATCTTTTCCTAATTCATATAACACGTCTCCGCTTTTAACTTCAATCATTATATAATTACTACTATAAATTATTTCTTCTGCTCGAAGGTCTATTTTCCAAAAACTGATACTACAAAGGATAACGAATAAGAAAATTAATGTTTTTTTCATATTGACCTCCTTCTATAAAGATAATCTATCTTGAATATTATACTATATATATACGCATTATTTGGCATAAATTCTGAATTTTATTCGTTTCTTCATCCATTCTTCACAATTATATGGCATAATATTAAAAAGAGGTGAATTTAATGGGAAAATTACTCGTTGTCGATGATGAAGAAAAGATTCGTGCATTGATTAAAAAATATGCTATCTTTGACGGCTATGAAGTTGATGAAGCAGCTAATGGTTTTGATGCTATCCAACTTGTTTTTAAAAATACCTATGACTGTATTATTATGGATGTGATGATGCCTGAACTCGATGGTTTTTCAGCTTGTAAAGAAATACGCAAGACTAGTAAAACGCCCATCATTATGCTATCGGCTAAAGGTGAAGAATATGATCGTATCCATGGTTTTGAATTAGGTGTCGATGATTATGTAGTAAAGCCCTTTTCAAGTAAAGAATTAATGATGAGAATACAAGCCATTATCAAAAGAACACAAGGCAATGAAAATGATTGCTTTCTATATAAAGGTTTATCCATTGATTTTTCAGCACGAATTGTCCGTGTAGATAAGCAAAAATTACATCTTTCACCTAAAGAGTATGATTTATTATTCTATTTAGTTCGCAATATTGGTATTGCTCTTTCTCGTGAACAATGTATTTCTCAAGTATGGGGATATGACTTCTATGGAGATGATCGAACTTTGGATACACATGTGAAAACACTAAGAAAGAATTTGGGTTTATATGGTGATTGCATTGTCACTTGTCGAGGGGTAGGTTACCGTTTTGAAGTTGAATAGCTACTATAATCAAACCAAGAATAAACTTAAACGTTTCCACTTTGTTAATGCATCCATCCGATTCAAAATCCCTCTTTATCTATTAATCTTCGTATCAAGTATGCTTATTGTCTTATGGTTGAGTGAAGTTGTCTTTCTTAATGACATTTATAAATTAATTAAAACAAATTCTATCACAAATGCCGGTAATGATATTGTTGAAGAAATTGATCGTAAGCATATTGATAAAATGATTCAAAAAGTAGCTCGTGATAATGGTGCCTGCGTAACTGTTACTGATGATTTTGGTAATATTCTATATAAAGGTGACTTTAATAATAGTTGTGCCACACAGCTATCATTAAGTGAGTTTACAACAAGAATCAATAAAGCTCTTGAGAATAGAAATACTTATGTTGATAAAACCCAAAGAGAAGAACACTTCGTAAGTGAAATACTCCCTAATTTTGATGTGAAAATGGGAACTAGAATTATTAATGAAATTAAATATACAGGTATTAGCATGAAAGACAATCAAACTTACTTTGTCTTTGTCGATGCGGTTATTACACCTTTAAGTGAAACCGTTGATGTTATTCGAAAAGTAATCTTCTTTGTTACCTTAATTATGAGTGTCCTTGCGGTGATTATTGGTGTCTTCTTAAGTAAATTCATCACAAAACCAATCATTCAAATTCATGAACAATCAAAGCATTTATTAAACCCTGATGTAAAGCAAGAAACAGTTAAAGGATATAAAGAGGTTAATGAATTATCGAAAACATTACAAGAAACTTCTATCGAATTACAAAAGGTTGAAACTTTACGTAATGAATTAATTGCCAACATTTCTCATGATTTAAGAACACCCTTAACCATGATGGGTGGCTATGCTGAAATGATGGGTGACTTACCTAATGAAAACAATCCAGAAAACCTTAAAATTATCTTAGATGAAACTCGCCACTTAACACGTTTAGTTAATGATGTCTTAGATTTATCTAAAATGAAATCAGGTAATCAAGCCTTGAATTTAGTTTCATTCTCTATCACTGAATTGATCGAACAATTATGTCATCGATTAAATGCGATGAAGACAGTTCATGGGGTTAAGATTGAATTTATTCATAGTGAAGATATTCATGTTGAAGCTGATGAAATGAAAATAAGTCAAGTTCTCTATAACTTGATTAGTAACGCTATTAATTACTCAGGAGAAAGTAAGGTTGTTGAAATCAAACAAACTCGCATGAACAATGAAGTTCTCATTGAAGTCATCGATCATGGTCCTGGTATTGAAGAGGAAGCTCTATCCACAATCTGGGAGCGTTATTATCGAAGTAATAACAATCATGTACGTAGTTCTATTGGTAGTGGATTAGGCTTAAGCATTGTGCGTGAAGCCCTCATTGCCCACCAAGCAAACTATGGTGTACATTCCACCGTGGGTGTAGGATCAACCTTCTATTTCTCATTAAAAGTAAATCAATAAAGGCAATCATTCAATGAATTGCCTTTTTTTCACGGCATTCTTCTCATTAATTCAAAGAATCTTCGTGTAATGTTCAAGTAATCTTCACATCACTCTTTTATACTATTATCAAGGTGGTGAACAAATGAAAGCACGTCATGAATTGAAATACAAAATATCTAATTTTGATGCCGAGATACTAAAGAGTCGGATTCGAAAAATCTTAGAAATTGATAAACACGCTAGTCAAAATGGTTATATTGTTCGTAGTTTATACTTTGACAATGTTTATGATCAAGCATATTTTGAGAAATTGAATGGACTTGAGAAACGTGATAAATTTAGAATAAGAATGTACAACTATGATACAACTTATATACGCTTAGAAAAGAAGAGTAAGCAAGGAGCAAGTACAATGAAAAGTAGTGTTAGTTTAAATAAAGAAGAAGTTAATCGAATCCTAGTTCTTGATTATGAATGGATGAAAGATAAAATTGAACCTTTATTTCATGAATTCTATCTTAAATTAACTAACAATTTAATACGACCTAAAGTTATCATCGATTATCAAAGAATTCCTTTTATCTATCATTACGGAAACATTCGTATTACCTTTGATTCAAAGATAAAATTTAATTCAACAACCCTTGATTTCTTAAATCCTAATTGTATTATGCAATCTTTCCCTTTCTCACAAGGTAGTATTCTCGAAGTAAAATATGATGAATATATGCCCCGACTAATTACACATTTGCTTCAATGTGATAGTGCTTCACATCAAGCCTTTTCCAAGTATTGTACTTGTAGAAACTCATTATAAAGGAGAGTAACAACATGAATTTTGACGATATATTTAAATCCAGTTTTTTAGAGAAAACAACTTCTTTCTCACTTATTGATACTTTAATTGCCTTTGTTTTAGCTTTTATCTTAGGCTTATTTATCTATACAATCTATAAAAAAACCTATAAAGGAGTCATGTATTCCTCCGCCTTTGCTACTTCCCTACTAGCCATGACTTGTATCACCACTCTGATTATATTAGCCGTTACAAGCAATGTAATCCTATCATTAGGGATGGTAGGTGCTCTTTCAATTGTTCGTTTCAGAACAGCAGTCAAAGAGAGTATGGATATCTGTTTTATTTTCTGGTCAATCTCTGTTGGTATTGTATTAGGTGCAGGTCTAATTCCTTTGGCAGTCTTAGGTTCACTATTTATTGGTATCACAATGATTATTTTCCTAAATAAACATGAACGAGTGAACCCATATTTATGTATCCTACAAATTGTAGATAGTGAGTGTGAAGTCATGGCTATTGATCATATTAAAAATAGTGTTAAGAAGCAACTCTTAAAGGCTAAGAATATGAATAGTGATGGTATTGAGTTAACACTAGAGATTCAATTAAGGAATGAAGATGCTAGTTTTATTAAGAGTTTAATGGCAATGCAAGGAATTAAAAATGTTTCTTTATTAAGTTATAATGGAGAGTATATGAGTTAGTATGAATAAGCCAAAAAGTGACTTTAAGTTATTTGCCATTATCTTAATGATTCTAGCTGTATGCTTTACTTTAATCTTTACCTACTATCCCAAAATACTTCCAATGAGTGAAGCGGAGAATCAATTTACTTATCAAAGTCAAATATTTGATGAAGATGCGCTATTAAAAATTAACATCCTTGTTGATGAAACATCATGGCAGGAAATGTTAGATACTGCTAATGAAGAAAATTATATTCAAGCAGATATAATGATTAACAATGAAGTATTTAATCATGTAGGAATTCGTCCTAAAGGAAACTCTTCATTAAGTAGTGTTTATAGTTCCGATTCTGATCGATATAGCTTTAAGATTGAATTTGATCACTACCAGGATGGTAAAAATGCCTATGGCTTAGATAAGCTTGTTCTCAATAACATCCAATCAGATGCCTCATATTTAAAAGAGTTTATGAGCTATGACCTCTTTCGCTTTATGGATGTGCCAGCAAGTTATGCGGTAATGAGTGAAGTGTATTTGAATGGTGAATATTGGGGTTGTTACGTAGCCTTGGAGGCCATTGAAGAATCCTTTGCCATGCGTAACTTCCAAGCAAGCTATGGGCAGTTTTATAAGCCTGAGAATACAATGGGAATGCGAGGAGGTGAATCTACACAAAACAATGAAGGAACTGATTTAGCTTATATCGATGACAATGTATCTAGTTATTCCACGCTTCTAGATTCCGCTATCTTCGATCAAGATGCAGTGAGTGAACAACGTGTCATCGCTGCCTTAAAAGCTTTATCAACAGGTGAGAATCTTGAAGAAAGCTTCGATGCAGAAGAAATTATACGCTATATTGCTTGTAATACTTTCCTTAATAACATGGATTCCTATTTTGGAAATATGCTTCATAACTATTATTTATATGAAGAAAAGGGTCTTCTTCAAATGATTCCATGGGATTACAACTTAGCCTTTGGAGGTTTCCAACAAAATGATGAATCTAGCGTAATAAATCTTGCAATTGATACGCCTATTTCAGGAATAACCATAGATAAAAGACCTTTAATTAATCAATTATTAAGTAATTATGAATATAAAGCATATTATTATGAACAGTTACAGAAAATCATCGATGCGTATATTAACTCAAATGTATTTAGTAATAAGATCACTGAAATGGCTTCATTAATTGATCATTCTGTAGCAAATGATCCAACTTCTTTCACTAGTTATGAAGAATTCACTAATGCTATCCCTACCCTAATTAAGTATGGTGAATTAAGAGCTAAAAGCATACAAGGACAACTTGATGGAATTATCCCATCAACGACTAAGGAACAAAATGAAGCAAGCGAATCATTAATAGATGTTAGTGATTTCAGCCTTTCCAACTTGGGAACCCAAGGAGGACGTGGTAATAAAAAAAATGAATTAGCCCCTTCAGACAAACCTGAGGGTGATGATGAAATGCAAGACAAACCCATCGGATTTAATCCCGAATTAATGAAACAGGCTCGTTCTATTTTAGAAAATACTACCGAAATAAGTGATGAGCAAAAACAACAACTTTATGACTTAGGTCTAGATGATGAACAAATCAGTGAAATATTTGATATGCAACAAAATATGGATAAAAAAGATCGAGGTGAAATGCCTGAGGGCAGAGGTGAATCACCAACTGCAAGAACAACAACGATTGATAAAACCCAACTTGTCCTTGTAGGAGGCTGCCTTATCCTATCTATTCTAACCTGTATGGTTGCCATGAAGTATAAGCGAAAATAAAAGATGACTCACTTAGGTCATCTTTTTAACATATGATCGATATTATGAATTTAGATAAGCAATTAATGGCTCTAAATAAGCAGAATCACTCCAATCACAATCAGTTCCACCATTAATATAGTTCCACATTTTAGGATCAACAGATGCTTCTCCTTTTTTAAGATTCGACTTATTAATCATCTTACATACTGTGCGATCAATAAAATTCATATTCGCTACATCAAAAATACCTCTACCATAGAATAAAGGTATCTTATCACTTAATTCTTTCAAGTTATCATCCTTTAATTTCTTTAATTCTTCTTCATTATATATACCTGCTCCATTAGCAAATACAGCAATTTTCTTGTCCTTAATTTTCTCATAATTCTTCTTCAAAAAACCAACCCCTGCAATCCCGGATGCATGGATTCCACCAGCAATTACAATCGAATCATAGTTTTCTAAGTTTACTTGTTCAGTTTGAGCATATTCAACAAGATCACCGTTAATTCTTTCACTTAACCATGTTGCATATTTCTTAGTTGCTCCATATTTTGATTTATAAATTATAACCGTTTTCACATTCTTACCTTTCTTAAGAGTTTATACCTCTTTTAATTGTTCAACACTTTTATGCATACCCATCATTAACTTAAATAGCATCTGAATTTCTTCATCAGTATATGAACTAAATAGATTAGCTAAACACTGGTTATGATGCTCAGCTATCTCTTCAAAATAATCATGAAGCTTAGGTGTAGAAATCATCGAGTATGTTCTAACATCTAATGGATTATTTTCAATAACCACATATCCTTTCTTTTCTAATACAATTGCCAGTTTCTTAATATTTTGTCTTGAACAGCCTAGTAACTGTCCAAGCTTAGTCAATGTTAATGGAGCTTGTGATTGTCTAATCATAGTCAACAACATAAACTGTTTTAATGAAATATCACTACTATCATAATCGAAGATTGTCTGTAGTTTATTACTTATAATAAACAAAGAACTAAAAATTGCTTTTTCTTGTTTCTCTCTTGATCCTGAAAATGCTTTAATTAAATGATTTAACTCCATGTTCCCTCCTTTTGCGTAACTTGTTACTATTATATTAACAGTGAACGACTATCTTGTCAATAATAAAAAACCTAATCCCTGATAGAGATTAGGCTTATTGTTTGATTACAATTAACTTTGTTTTTGTATTGCTTGTTCAAGTTCTTTCTTCTTATTCTTGAAATTGCGTTGTTGAATATATAATATTCCAATAACTACAACAAGAACAATGAATGCTGGAAGATCCCATGAACAAAATCCTAAACTCATATTTTCGAACATATTGATTCTCCTTTTCTAGTTAAGATTTTTGCTTAACTTTTCTAATTCTTTTTTGTTTTCTCTGTTCTTGAAGATTGTATAAGCAGCAATAACAAGAGCTATTAATAGAATAATCCAATGTAGAATACAATTACCTTCACCTTCTTGACCAAAGTCTGGTTTTTGAACATCTTCAGCATTGTCATTGTCATCATTTTCTGGAGTGATAATTACTGATGGTTCATCAGGAGTAACTGGTGCTACAGGAGCAGGGTTAACTGGGTTTGTATCAGGATTTACAACTGGAACATTAACTTCTGGTTGAACTGGTACAACTGGAGTAACTGGTAATACAGGGACTTCTGGAGTCGTTGGATTAGCAGGCTCAATAGGAGTTGGATCAACTTCTGGTTTTGGGTCCGGTTTTGGGTCCGGTTTTGGATTCGGTTTTGGATTCGGTGTTTGATCCGGTGTTGGATCCGGTGTTGGATCTGGTGTTGGATCCGGTGTTGGATCTGGCGTTGGGTCCGGTGTTGGATTCGGTGTTGGATTCGGTGTTGGATCTGGCGTTGGATCCGGTGTTGGATCTGGTGTTGGATCCGGTGTTGGGTCTACTACAGGTTTCTTTTCAAAACGTGCTTCATAAGTAGTATCATTTGTAATTACTTCTTTAGATAAATTCGTTACTTTAGTATTTTCATTATACCAACCGATAAAATTAGCATTTTCATTAGCAATTGCCTTAGCAGCTGCAGTACCAATCATTTTGTTTTCTTCAATAACAGTTGAATTTTTATCTACACTACCTAAATCATTATCACTATTGCGAACTGTAAAGTTAACTGTGTATTCGTTAATTTCAGGAGCAACGTAATTTTCATCAATTGCAAATCTAGCTTCGAATGTGCGATTCTTAAACCATTGAGTTGATTTTAAAATATCGAGATTCTGTTCATTTCCAAGACCAACTGCCGGTGGTGCAAAGTACCAACCAACAAATTTTCCGCCTGGTTTAGCATTAGCAGTTACATTAGCAGAGCTAATAGATTCACCCTGTTTGATTCGTGCGTAAGGTTCACTAACTTCACCTAGGTGTTCATCCCCTTGACGTACTACGAAATTAAAGTCATATGAATGAATACCAGAATATACTACTTTATATCTATCAGATTCAGTTAGTCTATGAGTTCTAGCTTCATCAGCTAATATTTCAGTCCCACGATCACTCTCATCATGATTTTTTATAAAACCTGAGAGGTATCCGTATTTAGCATTTTCAAAGGTAACCCCTGCATCATATAACAAAGTACCAACAGGAACCGTAACAGTTACTGAATCAATACCTCCGTTAATATAACCTAACGAATCTGTCCCATCTTCTGTCAGTGATCCACTGTCTAAGAAGAATGTTATATCGATTAAATTAGTAGGTTCAGCATTAACTTCAGAAGTATCACCTTCTGTAGGATTAATTGTATCTAGAGTTGTATCCATCTCTTCTTTAACGGTTTCGTCTGTATTATCTGTAGATAATTCAGCATCCTCAATGATGTCTTCAACGATGACGTCATCACTTGGAGTTACAATACCTTCTGCTAAGATGCTGTGTGTTGAATTACAGAATAGTGCAAAGGCAAGTAATAAGGTAGTAAATTTTCTTAGATTTTTGTTTTTCATATTCATATCCTCCTTAGATTGATATTTGAATTGTTCTTTAACAATTTATTTACAGGTAATTATTCGTTTGTTAATTACATGCATATAATATACGATTGACCTTATCTTTTGTATTCAATTGTAATAAATTTGTAGCGAATTGTTATGAAACTTAATCAAATAAATGGCACTTGCAATAAACGACTTCAAAAGCGTAATAATCGACTTTAATCGAAAATATGGGTAAAACTTGTAAATATTTCTATCTAAATTAACGAGATTAAATGATTTCTATTAAAGAATTGATTTATTTAATAATTAAAGACTTTTAAACCTTATCTTTAAATTGAAAATTATGGGAATTTATAATATAATATATTAGGAAAGAATTACATATTGATTTATTATTCATGTATCCATTAAAGTTAATCATAAAACAGATAGAAGGGAGTATAGGAATGCATCTAAATGAAATGGCTGAATTAGTTATTCACACCAAGAATAATAATAGCCAAGCCTTCACTCTTCTTTTTGAAAATACATATCAGAAATTATATTATTTATCTTTATCAATGCTTAAGAATACACAGGGAGCTAAAGAGGCATTGCAGGAAGTCTATATTAAAGTATTAGGTGATATTAACACTTTAGATGACCCTAAATCGTTTATGGTTTGGAGTCATAAAATAGCTTATGATGTTTGTAATGAAAAGTTAGATAAACGCAGTGAGATAAACAATAGTGATGATTATCAGGTTTTAAATAACCAAATGAAAACTGAAAAAGAACGAGCGATGATGCGAATCATTGACTCATTGCCAATAGAACTAAAGAGTCCATTAGTTTTTAAGTATTATGTACGCTTAAAAGATAAAGAAATCTCAGAAATTATGGGATGTAGTGAAGATATCATCAAGTCGAGTTTAGTAAGTGCAAGAAGTAAGATAAAGTCAGAGATGAGTCAAAAGTATAAAACGATTAGTTTCTTTGGTATTACTCAGTTTCAACTAATTACTAAAGCTTTATATGCTTCTTCTTTACAGCACTCCTTTAATTCAGGAACAGCATTACAGATTCTAACCAAATCATTAGTTGCTAATCAGTTAGCCTCTGCCGTTAATTTTACGCCTGTGAGTGTGCAATCTCCTCCTTTGATGTCTATGGGTCAAGTTATTGGGATTGGGTCTGTTGCGCTTCTTATAACAAGCACAGCAACGATTACGCTTTATGCAGCTTATAATAAATTACCTGAATTTGTGAATGTCTCTTTTACCAGTGAATATACGACTAGTCCTATTCAAGTATCAGCGGAGCTAACTCAGATCCATCATATTCAGGAATTTTATGCTGTTTCAAAAACTCATCAAGAATATTACGGGACGCTTATTAATGAGACTACTTATCTTGTTGATGTACCCGATAATGGTGATTATATCCTTTATGCAATTACGGATAATAAAAAAGAAGTTACTGCTGCAATTACAGTGACTTCAATTGACGACGATTTACCAGTCGTTAAGAATTATATTATAGAAAATAAAGAACTTAAAATATATCTTGAAGATATTACCTCTGGCATTGATTATTCAAGCATCTATGCTTTAAAAGCCGATGATACAAAGGTCCTTCCGATTCGTACGAATATTGAAACTAGCGAAATCATCTTTGACTTCCCTGATTCCACATTCAATTTATATGTAAGTGATTTAGCTGGGAATATTTCTAAGCATCGAGTTGAAGTCGTCTAAGAGTACTTGTTTACTTATAAACGGTACCCTTCACCATTTTGCTATAAACCATGTACATATCTTGTGTCGCCTCGGCTCCTTGAATGATAGGATAGCAAGTCATCAATGTTACTGAATAGGGTTGTGAGTCTTGATAAGCGACTTCATTCCAATCATCGACAAGATGATCATAGATTCTGTTTCCAAGCACTTCATAGATAAAGATTTCTTGTTCAGTTTCAATTAAGAACAAATCACCTTCTTGAAGTTCAGGTAAACGAGTAAATAATTGGTAGTTATGAGCGCCTACTACAGCACGCCCTTCCTCGCCAAACATATTCCAGTTTCCAAGATATCCTGCAGTGGATATTTGCCAGTTATTATTAAATTTATTTGAACCATAGTAAATTGGCATTTCATAGTAATCCATTTTTGGAATCGTGATGGTTCCAACAATTTTCCCAGATTCTAGGTTTAAAGAAGGATAAGGATTAGGAGCCTCGTTAATGGTTCTATCCTCCCATACATCTTTGTACTTTTCCATCGTTGCCTCTGCGTTTTGTCGAGACTGAGTGAAAGTAAATGCATCGATAGCGAAACGATCGAAACCAAGAACTGCCATTAATGATAAAGTAATACATAAAGCAATGAATAATTTAATTTTCACGAGTCTCACTCACTTTCATATTTAATCCTTAGGAGGTAAAAAATGATACATATATATTTATGCGATGACAACGAAATATTGTTAAGAAAGTATCAGGAAATGCTGACAAGTATCGCAAAGAAACATTCCATAGAAATAGCTATTCGCACTTTCACTAGTGGTGAACAAATGTTATTTCATGTGGAAGCAGAACCCAATGAATCAGACATAATCTATCTTGATATTATCATGAAAGAATTAACGGGTATTGAAACAGCAAAGAAACTTAAAAAGTTAGATTGCCAAGCGGAAATTATCTTTCTAACTTCTAGTGAAGAGTTTGTATTTGATTCTTTTGATGTTTCCCCACTTCATTATCTTATCAAGGATGCAGTCGGTAGTAACAAATTTGAAGAAGTATTTCTTCGAGCAGTGAAAATCAGTTCAGAGAAAATCAATACGATGTTCTTCTGTGAAACACGTTACGCTAAGAAGCAAATTCCAGTGAATAAAATCTCTTATTTCGAAGTAAATGGGCGATTAATGAACGTCCATTATGAAAAGAATTCCTTTGAATTTTATTCTACCATAGACAAGATTGGGCTGTCAATGAGTAAGCATTCATTCGTTCGTTGTCACCGTTCCTTCCTCATAAACCTTAATTTTGTGGATGAAATTGGCAAAAATGAGATTACTTTAATCAATGGTGATATTATTCCTCTTGGAGCTACTTACTTAAAGGATGTTAAGTTAGCCTTCTCAACCTACTTATCTAATTCCTTTATCAAGGATTCATCATGGAAAAATTAGATATGATTATGTCTGCAATTTTACTTATTGCGACAGCCATCTATGCATGGACATTTTATAAAACGGCTGCTTTATTTTGGAAACCTAAATTTGGTAAACGTCTTGCTCCCCTTTTTGTATCTATTTTAGGGGCAATCACTATTTATGCACTTACCTATCTCAAGAATGAACCCATTATTTATTTAGCTTATTTAATGTTTGATACGATTATATTATTAATATTCTTCCGAATTTCAATAACTGCTGCTACTTTCGCATCACTCTTTGCTTCAATCAATACGATTTGTATTAAGGGTGTTCTATTAGGCATTGTTTCATTGTTTATGAAGAGTAATCTTTATCAAACAATCAATACACCGAATGTTGAAATTGCTATTCTTGCTATTATTGTTATTATAAAGACGATTATTTTTAGAAACTTCAGAAATGCAAATAATCGAGAACGAAGTAAGTACTTCTTTGATTCACCAAAGCAATTGAATACGACAGTAGTCATTCATTCAGTCTTATTTGTGTTTATGTTATTTTATAGCTACAATTATTACTATAATTTAGATTTGGTTTGGTTTTCATTTGCACAGACCTTACTTTCTGCCTTAATATTGATGATTTTCTACATCATCTTAATTTCACAAATACAAGTAAGTACCCTTATTTATAATGATATTCGAAATAAGCATGTTAGTGAACTTACTCAAGTTCGTTTAGCTCAGTATAAGCAACATGAAAATACTATTTCTAGTCTTACTAAGTTTAAACATTCTTATCATGAAATGATCTTATCAACGCAGTATTTGCTAGAAAAAAATGAAGTAAGTAAAGCTTATGAATATTTAAATACCAACGCTACTAAGTTCTTAGATACCTTACCTGTTTTTAAAGAGTACTCAAACAATCGTGTCTGTGACTCAATCATTTATGAATGGACTAATTTATGTGAACTCGCAGAGATTGGCTTCACAGGTGATATATACATCCCTGATGATACCCATTTGGATTTACAAGCTATCTATGATGCGCTGCAATACCTTCAGGAAATATTCTCTCCGTTAGCTATGAATATGAAAAACCCACAAGAGGCTAAGATTTCATTATCAAGTTCTTATGAGAATAACTGGTTAGTTATCACTTGTAAAGGTACGTATAACGGAGTTATAGAAATACGTGATGATATTCCTTACTTCATAACTGAACAAGGTGTAGATATCAAGACAAGTTATCGCCGCTTAATCACACTTACAGAAGCGAACAAGCGATTATTGACTTTTACGATTAATCCAACGCAAAAAATCTTTACTGTTGAAATATCGATGTATAATTAGGTGCAATTCAATAAAAAAAGATCTGTCAGATTTGACAGATTTTCTTTTGCATTCACTTAATTATGTTTAATCACATCACATAACATGAAAGTCAAAGTAAAGAATCCTTCACTATACCCTTTTTGTAGAACACCATGGTATTTATCAACAATACTTGCGATATTCTTTAGACCAAAACCATGGTTTTGACTATCTTCTTTCGATGTTTGGATATCTCCTAAATCATCAATTTTTGGTTCATTAGCAGTATTCGATAAAACAACATTCAATATTTTACGATGCGTTTTTAATTGAAAACGAATTATTTTTTCTTGATCACTTTCAATTGAAAGACAAGCTTCAATAGCATTATCAAACGCATTCCCAAATAGTACACAGATATCAAAGTTATCCATATCTAATTTGCTTGTTAAAAGGACTTGAGCATCTACTGTAATTCCATTCTTTTTAGCGTAACTTACTTTATCACTAATTAGCGAATCAAAGAGTGGATTTCCCGTATTCAAAATATAATTTCTAGGTTCAGAAACCATTTTTGATATAGAATTTAGATATTCTTTTGCTGAATCAATTTTATTCTCTTCAAGTAGATTATAAAGAGATAAATAATGATTTTTAATATCATGTCTAAACTTCCTTAATTCTAAATGAACTTCTTGAATCTTATCATAATATTCAATTTGGTGAGTAACTTGTTCACTCAGCATATAATTTTGTTGTTCAAGGTTTTTCTTTTCCAATTCAGAATTACGTTTTTGTAGAATTTCTCGAACTTCGATTTCAGTAATCATTTGATTAAACACTCGCGAATAATCACCCAAGAACTCAACCTTATTGCTGAAATCTCCTTGACTTAATCTTTCCATTTGCCACAACATGTGACGAAGACTCGATTGTAGATCTTTTAAAGGTCCCAAAAACATGTTTCTTCGTTTTGAAGAAACACTTAAGTTTCCATCAGCTAAATTAAGCATAAAAGAATTAGCATCCATAACATCAGCAGCTAATTCTTGAATATCATTCTGTAAGTCTTTATCATCAAATTCAAGATCATCTATCTTTGAATAGTCAAATTGCCTTGAGCGAATCATTTTAATCAAAGAAGTAATTCTTTCGATATCACTCATTTTCTATCTCCTTATTTGTTAGGTGTCGCAACAAATCGACAAACTCGATCCCCTTTTGCCCAACAATCTACTTCAATAGCTGTATAAGCAGTCTTAGAATATTCTTGGAAGATACCTTCTAAAAAACCTTCATCATAGTTACAAACGGCTTCTCCTAAAACAGGTAATCCTGAACAGTCTAAATCTTCACTGATTGTTAAAGTTATTTTTCCATCATCTTCAATACTTTCAATTCTTAATATTCCAATTTTCAATTCATTGAGTACACCTTGTAAAGATGAAACAAATTGATTGAATTCAAGAGTAATATCAAGTGCATTCTTTGTAAACGCATGCCCTGCGACACGCCCAGCCTCTCTTAGTATTTCAGCACATTCTTCTTTTCCATAGCGCGAAGTTAAGACTTCTCTCACGCTTAGCTCAAACAAACGATAAACAACTACAGGAACATCTCTGCCAAGGTTAGCCCTACCTATATTAACCTCTCCAAGCATCTCCCACTCGAAATGGTAATTATCTATTTTGTTTTCCATAACCAATCCCTTTCTATTTAAAGCAGCTACCTGCTAATTAGACTTACAAATATATACCTATAGTGAATTTAATAAAAGTTTAGCCATTTGAGCTACACTTAGTAAAGGTGACAAGAAATCCCCTTGTCCATGGTCACAACCTAAAGCTTCTAGTTTTTCAAGTTCAACTAATGAATCAATACCATTACAAGAGAACTCAATGGTCATGTTTCTACATGCATGAATAATTTCTTCAAGTACCATTCTATCTTCTTTAGAGAACTGAATCTTATTTAAAAATACACTGTCTATTTTGATTCCATCACACTTCATCTTATCTAAAAGTAAAGGTAAAGAGGAATCATAACTATTGCCATTTAGAATAATAGGAACTTGGTTAGCCTTAACATAAGATAAGCATTTATTTAATCCCATCGTATTCTGTAATAAACCTCTTGTATTAATAGCAATTCTAATAGCATTTTCAGGTAATTTATATTCTTTCAAACATAAGACAATATCATAAATTAAATAAGGATTATTTAAAATATCGAAAGTGAAGTTTATAACTAGCGGAACATAATTAACATGCGATTCAATCCAATTTTTTTGCCATTTACAAGTTTCATGAAGCATCCACAATTCAAAAGAACCAACTATCTTTGCTTTTTCATAAGAGCTTAAAAATTCAATCTCTTTAAATGTTGGCATTTCTTTATTAGCTAATAATAACGAAACTTCAACACTAGAAATTCTCTTCGTTAGAAGATGATATCTAGGTTTGAAAAACAATTCGATATTTTCACAATTCATATATTTACTTAAAGAATCGCTCCGCATATAAAACCCTCACTTTTTTTCTACTATAATTGTAACTTGCTTTCAAGTGATAAACAACTGAGTTGGCATAAAGAACCGTTTTTATGTAATAAACTAGCCGTTTTTATATAAAATGTAATATTTTATAGCAGAATTTATTGAACTGTTTAATACAACTGATACCATTATCCCACTCTAAGAACACTAAGTCAAGAATGAACTAATTATCGAAAACAAACGTATAATTATTACTATTGAGATTCGTCAACCTTTCTTCTCTCACTATTTGTTAAAGTCTTATAAGCTAGTGAATAAGACATATCAATCCAAGTTGATATAATCTCATCACTTATTTGTTCACTCAAGCAATCAATCATATTCCAATGGATTTTCTCCATGTAGTAATCTTGCTTCATCTCTGGATATAAAAATCGAATATGCTGAGTTAATTTCGGATCTAATTTCAGCAATAAAATAGCTCGTTGACTTGAATCAATCATTTCAATTGCAAAACAACGATGACTAATTAAATATCGGTAAACATTTAACTCACTATTATACTCTAGAAGTACCCCTTGTTTCGATAGCAGGTATTCATCCACATATTGGATATTCATAATAACACCTTCTTTTAATTAGTATAACATGCTTTCCATTTTTTGTGCTATAATAGCTTTCATAAAGGAGGTTTCTCATGAAAAAAGAGTATCAAAAAAACCGCCGTACTGCCTTAATCTTATGGGGTTCTTGTTTTGTATTAACCATGATTTTTAGAATGCAAGGGATTGCCTTCTTAACCTATTTCTTTGGAATAATATCCTGTGTCTTTTTAGTCATTAGTTCTATTTTTCAATATCGCATTCGCGAAATTGACCGAAACTCCCATAATTAGACAATGATGAATGGATTTAATTAAATGAAAAAATATTATATAGGAGTCTTAGTAGGGACTCTTGGAGCAACATGGAATACTGTTTTCTTGTTGATGGCATCAGGTATTAATAATAATGTCTATATTTCAATATTTTGGATGTGGATATGTATTGGTATATTAATCTCTGCCTGTGATTTTAAATTAAATGGAGCTATCAACAAATAAAACCCCAAGCACTTTAGTTTGGGGTTTTATAGTTTCACTATGAATTTTAAATAATCTTATTCTGTTTCAATTAATCCATAACCGCCATCATGGCGTTTGTATACAACAGCAACTGCTTTAGTTTCTTCATCTAAGTAAATAAAGAATGAATGACCTAACATCTCCATACGCATTGTTGCTTCTTCTAAATCCATTTCAGTAGGAATAATCGTCTTAGTCTTTACTAAAATATCATCATCACTTTCATTCTCATCAGAATCAATAAATGCTAGAGCTAGTTTGTCTTTATGTTTCCTCTCTAATCGAGTTTTTTGTCTTCGGATTTGATCTTCTAATTTATCAATGACCAAGTCAACTGCAGCATAGAAATCATCATGTGATACTTCTGCTCTTAATACTGCCATTTTTGTTGGAATTGTAACCTCAATTTTAATGTCTTTTGTGTGTACTTTTACTAACACATTTGCTGTTACATTTTCATCAATAATAAAATACTTTTCAAGAAATTTAAGTTTTGTTTCAACCTTTTCCTGCATACCAGGAGTTATTGCAACATTCTTACCGTAGATTTGGACTTTCATCATAAATCCCTCCTTATCTATACTTATATTATATGCCATATAAACTTAACTATAAGTCTATTCTTTTATTCAGAAATGTTGTATAATTAATACGCAAGGGAAATTTCATATTCATTGATAATCACACAGTGGCTCATAATTGTGTTTTTTTTATAGCTAAAAGGCTGATAAACTTAATTGTTATCAGCCTTTATTTCTATAAGTAAGCACTAAATTTTTCAACAACATTTTTATAACATACTCTCTCTATCTCTGTTTCATTAAACCCAACTTGACTTAATGCTTCAACAAAGTTTTGAGCATCACTAGCTTTCATTAAGTCCTTACATAAGATATCATCGCAATCATCAAAGAAATCCATGAAATCAAAGCCACAGGCTATCGTATCAATACCAACTAAGTCCTTTAAATAAACAGCATGCTTCGCTAATGTAAGTGCCGTTTGTTTCTCTTTATCTTCATCAATAAATATTGAGGTCGCATTTAACCCAATGAGTCCACCTTTTTTCGCAATAGCTAAACATTGTTCATCATCAAGATTACGAGGATGATTACATAAAGTGCGTGCATTGCTATGTGAAGCAATAACTAAACCTTTAGACAAGTTCATAATATCCCAGAAGGTTCGCTCATTCGCATGAGAGACGTCCACAATCATATGCAGTTGATTCATGCGATACAACGCATTTTTACCTGCGCTACTTAATCCTCTGCTTATATCGCCACGTACACCCGTTCCAAGAGCATTTTCATCATTCCATGTAAAGCTGGCTAATCGGATACCTTGATGATATAACCAATTAATCTTATTCACTTCATCATCCTTAATCCCACACATTCCCTCAACCGACATCAAAGCTAAAGGTTGAGTAGATAACAAATCACTCCCAGTTAATAATTGATGAAAGTGAGATGTTTCATTAAGTTCATTTTTAAGGGTTATTATTTCATCCTGCATCGTTTGCCAATCCTCTTCACCAGCAAAATAACTAGCCATACAAACACCCATAATTTCACCCTTAGACAGCTTATCTACATGATGATTCAATAATATATTCTTATTTCCTAATCGATGTTGACGAAAAACATCATCACCTAAATCGGCATGTAAATCAAATATTTTCATTCGTTATCCTCATAGATACAATCAAAAGCTATCATTTCTTTATCACCCTTTATACCTTTATCATATGAGCGATCATCTAATATTTGCATCAATTTTTCTTCATTATCTATAGCATTAATACAATCCAAGGCTAAATCAATCGCTTGATTGAATAAATCCATAAAAGAAGCCGTTGATTTAATTGAAGGATCAACAGGATAAACCCATTCACGATGCTCATTATTTAAAATATCATAAGTCTCATCCACATGAATAGGAACAATATTCCCACTATATAAATAAGGATGCTTCTTTGCTTTTTCATATACCTTTAGCACTTTAGTTTTCCAACCTTTAGGATCATACGTCAACTTAAGTAATTTTTCCCATTCTCCTAAACAGTCTCGAACTTCTTCTTTACCACATTGAATATTAAATAATTGTTTGGCAACAGGTTGATATATATTGGATATAACTCGATCACTAATTAAACCACTTCTAGCTAATGAGTAATAAGGAAATTTTCGTATATCCGTATTTAATAAATTCTTCAGCATCATCGCATCCATCATGGATTCAAAACGATGATGAGTCGCACCAGCATCACTAACGCCATCTCCGCTACGATAGAATATATAGGGATGAGTTACTGAATCAAGAGCCCAATGGCATAGATGCCCCGCTAAATAGGACAACATCGCTTGTTTTACATCAGGGTCTCTTTCCTTTTGATAGGAATTAAGAGCAATATGATAAAAATCATTAATATGAGATCTATGTAATTCATTTCCCATTTTTCTTATTTTAATGTAATTCGTATCTTTACTAAAAAAATGATAGAAAAAAAGGAAATCAGGACCATTACTTCCAATTGTATATTCTTGTGGATACTCCTTAATTGCCATTAAAACTTCTTCATTGTTTAGTTTATTTTTAACGCTTGTAGCAAAAAGATAATGTGTAATTATATTTGGCATATTTTCACCTCGTAAACAGTTTACATCATATCCCTTTAATTTGCACCTGTTTTTAACTATTTGGTAGGCATTTCACCTTTGCCCTTATTCATCCCTATCATAATCTAGTTTAGGAGGTGAATTATGGCAATCGGCTATTTACAAATTATGACAACTTACTCTAATTCAGAACAGCCTTTATCAAATGTGTTGATTACCTTAACAAAAGAACTCAACCAAGAAGTTGTTTATAAGTATTTCACAATAAGTGATCAAAATGGTAAAACAGAAGTTATTCATTGTATGTGCCCTTCAGCTGATTCACTAAAACCATCTTATGCAATCTATCATGTGGAATTAAAGAAGAACGGTTATCAACCACTTTCTATTCAATATGTGAAAATAGTCGAAGGTATTACTAATAGTTTAGAGATTGATATGATTCCTTTAAAGAATGATAAGAAGATAGATTCTAAATCTGATTTCCCGGGTCATACTATGAGTAAAGAAGAATTAATTAATATACAGAAAAAAATGAATCGAATAGCACAAGAACTTGTTGAAATCCCAGTCCATGATGAATATGGATTCATGGATGAAAATATGATTAAGAGTATCACTGCTTTTCAAGAACACTTCAAACTTGATTTAACTGGCTCAATTGATTTAATTACTTACAATAAAATCATCGAAATCTATCATCAGTTAAATGATGGAACAAGAAATTCATTAATCTATCCTCCATTTCCAGGTACAATACTAAGAATTGGAAGTCACGGTAGCGATGTTTCATTCATACAAAGCCGATTAAAATTCTTATCTATGTACTATAAATCATTACCTATTATCATTGAAGATGGCTATTATGGCTCTCTCAGTGAGCGATGTATTATCGCTTTTCAATCAATGTTAGGTATTGAAGAAGATGGTTTAGTTGGAATGATGACATGGAATAAAATAATGGGTATCTATAATGAATTAAATAGTTTATAAGAGTACTTTAATAAAGGTTTCATCCTTATTAGATGTAATAAAAGGTGCATTTCAGTTAGAAACTAAACATGCACCTTTTAACTTTTTATACTTCTTCAGGTTTAACCCATAAATGTAAATTAACACGGTTGACGTCAGTTAACAATATTTCAAAAAAATCTCCCTTGTCATATTTATCGACATCAACTACAAGTTTATTATTGCTTGAAGAATAAGTAAACTCTTGGTATTCTTCATAACCCTCAACATTTTTCATTTTTATCAAAAAGGTAATCTCTTCCCCAGAAAATAAGGCTTCATTTCTTCTAGAAAATTCAACAGTCAAGCATTTTTCATCAACACTTTGATTCACTTCGATTTGGGTAATAAACAGCACTGATTCAAATTGGGATAGATTTTCTTGGTTTGGTGTCCACTTTGGTTCTTTGAAATAATAAAACATTAAACATACATTTAAGGCAACAAGTCCTCCAATTATCCATTTGTTTTTCATACTATTGCCACCATTTTGGTAAATAATCCCACCTGACTTCGACCATACTTATCCGTAATTTCAATTGTCAATTCAACTTTTTTATCTTTCATTAAACTAAAATACAACTCTTGATTGTTTTTATTAAAATCAGTACTAATTTCAATATTTATGGGTTCGCCTTTAAACTTATAATCTTTATCAAAAGATAAAATTACTGAACTAATATTAACAGTATACTCTTCTCTAAATTTTGAAGGGTCGATACCACCTTCAAAATTAGCATAATATGAAAACCAAAAGAACAGATTCAATTCATCTGCACTAAATTCAACACTTTTTTTAGATAATGAAAAGGTCGTAACATGCAAATTCTCTTTTGATAAGTATTCTTCTATTTGCTTATATTCTCCTACAGCAATAATTACCAAAAACAAAGCTAATAACACATAGATTGCTTTTTTCATTTCGTCCCCCTTAGATCAAACGATCTTTATTTATTCTACTTTTGTTTTAGATTAGAATAAATAAAATGAATTCTTTCAGTAAAGATTAAATAAATTGAAAAAATAATACAAATAGTAGCAACTGCTAAAGCTGATTGACTAATAAAATCGGATTCAGTTTTTAAAATACCTAAAACTTGCGAGCCTAAGTAGGAATAGTATGATACTTTCGCCAATTGCAAGGTTAAAGTAAATTGATATAGTTCGTTACATTTAATGGTGACGCCAGTGAGAGTTGAACTCGACATTCTGCGATTGAGAGCCGCATTTCCTAACCGTTAGAAGATGGCGCCATAAGTTAGTTTTATTGTACTCCTAATTTATAAAAATGAAAAGAAAAAAGAAAGCATTTTAAAGTTTTGCTTTCTCTAGCTAATTAATTCGATAATTTTATGGAATACGATAACCATAGAATAAGTATCCATGGCGCAGTATTGAAATAAGGCTTGTTTGATTGATTCGCTTTCTAAGCTTTCATCACCTAAATCACGCCAATTCTTAACAGCTTCCATACCATGGCTAATTTCTAAATCACTGTATTTAAAATCTGAAAATAGTGAAACAAGTTTCTTTAAGCTATATGCTCCAGCCATTCTTATATCATAAATATTACCACTACTAAATGGAATTGATAAGTCAACCATTCTTTCCCAAACAGCTTGTAGTTGTTTTTTATACTCTGGGAATTGTTGAGCTAATTGTTGAAGTCGTAGTTTTTCTGCTCCTACTGCATTAAATACCATAATGGATCCACTCTTTGGAATCTTGCTTAAGAGATTTTCAATAAACTCTCTACGACAATCCTTTGTACCAATGTATTCTTCATGATGCAGATTACCTTGATGTTTCTTTTCAATATCCATTGAATATTGAAAAACAAGAACATCGTATGGTTTCATACCTTTATAAGGTGGATAAACATAGGTTTCCCATTCAAAATCTAAATAAGTAATTGGATAAGTAATTCGATTTTTAATCCATATCTTTAAAGCACTCTTATCAATAAACATGCCCTTATTCTGTGCTGCCATGATTTGAGCATATTGATGTCTTGTTCCTTCAATCATACTAGGGTCAACCATGGATAAGTCTTTGATACCTTTATCAAACATTTCATATTTTTGTTGAGATTGAACTAGATGATAAATTGAAGTTGGATTCTCACTAAAATTAAAACAAGTGTCGAAGTAAATACATTTGCCATGATGTGTACAAACAGAACTACGCTCACTTGGAGCATCGTCTTCGTTGCTCTGACGCATCTTGGCTAGTATTGGACCTAGATCTTGCATATAATGATTAATCAGTTCCATGACGCTGCGATGTCCCTTATTCTTATCATTATAAAGATGATCATCAATAATTAAACATTCATTAATATCAAAATGATCTTGACGTATATATTGAGCATTTAATCGGATAATAGAAACCTTCTTTACTTCAATATTATTTTGTTTAAGAATCCAAACAGCATTAGCTAAACGAATAGCTTCACTCTCTTTAGGATAACATTGATTAAAAGGAAAAATTACTGAATATCCATCTTCATTCTTCAACAAAAAAGGAATTGTTACTCTTAAATCCTCATAAGTAAATCGAGCATTAATCAATACATTATACTTAGATAAAGCTTCTAACGCTCTTTCTTTAGGGTCATTCGGTAATCCTTCATAGAATTCTGTTATATTTAATAATGTCTTACATAACTCCATTGTATTTTGGTTACAGTAAGCATATGGGAAATAGGGTTGTGGTAATCTTTTAGATAAATGAAAGTATTTACTACATCGAGTATACTTTTTAATATCGGATAAATGAAACATCTTACTCACCTTCTAACTTGTCTATTATAGCAAATCTGATAATAATTGCAAACGATAGAAAAAAATACCAATCAAATCAATCAAGATAATTTAAATAAGCGAAAATGCAAATAAAAAAGCGCCAAAGTGTAAGCGCTCTCAACATATTAATTATAACATAAATAATTTTTTATTAATAGACTATTTATTAAAGAATAATACGATATAATAAAGGTGTAAAAAGAAAGGACAAGGTGAGACCAATGGGAAAGTAAAATAGGTTTTGATGTAAATGATTAAATTTCACGCTAATAATCATTAAACAAAACCTAGAAGACAGTAGTTATTTTAACAACTGTGTAAGTCGTGAAAATAAATTGATAGCATGTAGTAAGAAAGATGATGATGCTTTTGAAACATGAATACTGATTTATAATTAGAATTGAATTATTGTAGATGGAATAGCTACAAAGAATAGTACCCTATTTTATAAGAAATTGCTCTAAGCAAACTTGAATGAGTTATGAAAAATAACCGTGAAATCATTCAAATACAACGAAAAGAAAAATAGATGTTGTACTAGAAAAAAAAGGTTAGTTTAAGCATACATATTCTAAATTAAATGTTTTATTAAAGGAATAGAATAAATTGATTTTAGATTAAAGAAAGAAAAGGACATACCAATGGATTCAAATAGTTAAGTCACCGGTTTCTCGTAATATTCGAAATCGGTGACTTTAAATTTATTCATATTGTTTTACCATTAATTGAAGATTGGTTTTGATTTTATCTTTTAATGGACAATCATCACTTAAGTGACAAGCAGATCCTAAAGATAGCACAAAACGAATTGCTTCAATTTCTCCTTCAATAATAGTCTCTAAATGTAATTCATGTTCATTCATCCATTCTTTAATCGATTGAACACCAATTTCACTTTCATAGATTAATAATGATAATTCACCTTTGATTAAACAATCTATTTTATGAAGATCATTTTTCATCAAACCTGATTCACCAATATAACTCATTACATTAAAGTCATGATCTCGAGTGAAGTGTAGATTGGTAATCTGACAGTTTGTTAATCTAGCATCAGAAAACTTATAGGTTCTAAACTCTTTGATACTACTATTATAACCTAAGACATAATAAGCACCTTTGATACATAGGATTTCATAAGGTTGTAAATTAAGTTCTTTAAAGGTATTCGCATGCATTGATTTATACTTTAGTGTAACACTTAATTGTTGTTCCTTGGCTTCTTCGCACATCGTAATCATTGAACGCATGGTCTCACTAAGGCGAAGACTAGGATTCCTAAACAAAATAGACGAATTCTTTGATTGATAATTAATGGCAGACTTCACTTTCATGATAGCCGTTTGGTAATCCTGTTGATTGAGAAAGTCTTGATGAGACTCTAAATAATTAGAAGCTTTATCTAAAGCATCTAATTCCGTATTTGTTAAATTAACAATGGGAAGTGTGCTTCCCTTTAGTAAACGGTAGCCTCCATAGCGACCATTCACACTCTCAATAACATATCCAGCTATTTCAAGCTCTTTCTTGAATTCCGCAATATTACGAACATTCGTTTCTAACTTTGCTGCTAATTCAGAACGATTAATATAATTAGTTCCATTAATAAGTTGTAGCATTTTAATACATAAGGCACTGCGATTCATAATTACCCCTTCCTATCTAACAGAAGATATCTAGTGGTGCATAACGATTTGGATAAGGCCCAAATACTTTTTTAGTCTTACAGCATTTAGGAACAATGCCCATAAATACTAATGGCCATACACAGTCTCCAATGCCATGTTCAAGTGCGAATCCAAGAGCTTCACTTGTTTGTGTGGCCCCGCGCTGTACAAGCAGCATCACCATCTCTTCACTTCCTGTAAAGACAGCATGGATAAGTAATGGATATCCATTGAATATCCAACTTGGATCGGCTCCTTTATCAATGGCTTGTCTTGCTTTAACACAATCACTCTCCCACACGGCATTTAATAATTCTTTAGCTAAACGATTTTCAGTCATAATCTAATCATCCTTCCTTTGATGACCTGATTATATCACTCATTATAACATCATTTATGTCATATTAAAATACTGGTTAAAATTATTTTATAAACATTTATTCTTTATTTTACTATCATTTAATGTTGAATAGCCTTTGTTTATAGTTATTTATTTATAATCATTATCATATTCACATAACTTCACATATTGTTTTGATAATCTTAACACATGAATCAGCTATACTTTAACCATGCAAGATATAATTGAACTTGCATTTATGGATTCAATACAATCCCTGATTGAGTCCAATATTCTATCCCCTTATAAAATATGAATAACGAAGCGAGCGTTCCCCTGACGCTCGTTTTGTTGTTTATCCCATAATTGTCCATAAAATTCTCATCTTCCCTTGACAATGTTGGTTTATTATATCAACAACAGGACTCTACCTGTGAAAACTGTTTGCAGAAGCAGACCGTATTTAATGATCCCTTTCATTACATAAAGCAACGGCATGATGAACCGTTGTTTTTTGTTGATAATTTATGTATAAAAAAAAGACAGTAGTCAATACTATGATTGGGCAAGTAAATGCCTAATGAGTAGTAAATTCCCTGCTATTTCATTTTTATTTCTATCCCTTTCAATTTTTTTGTAAAGAAGGCCTTTTCCCCTAAGGTCTTTTTTACCGTTTATTTAGATACTTTTCGCTAAGACTTGTTACTTTGTCATCTTTTTGTTTAATTAAGAAATCATAGACAACATCAAGACCTTCTTTATCTACCCATTGTTGGATAAACCGTTCCTCTTGATCTGTTATAACATTCATTATTTCTCGAATAGCTTCAAGTTTGTCCATTATTTTGCTCCTCTTTTTTTCGCGTTCGCGTATATAACTATGTGTTTGCATAGATATTAACATCATTTCCTTAGTTATGTCAATCCATATTGATATAATGGTAAAAACTGGAAAGATGGTGATGAAATGAGTATCAGATTTTATAAATTGTTTGACCTTCTAAATCGCCGTGATATTTTAAAGACTGAACTACAAAAAGATTTGAAGTTATCTCCGTCAACAATGGCTAACCTTTCAGCAAATAAGCCAGTAAGTTTGGAGATTATCAATCGATTATGCGAATACCTAGATTGTCAGCCAGGTGATCTTATGGAATATCATAAGAATAAGAAGCTTTAACAATTTAGTTTTATTCACTTTATAAATATATCACGAAACGTGATTATTAGCAATCCTTCTAGTATTATTCGGCCTTATAAGATAAAATATAGATACGGAGGTGCGCAATGAAACTAGAAAAACTACATATTAAAACAGCTCTACAAAAAGTAACGAGTCGCTACCCTTATCAATATTCCTTAGATCCTTATCGAGGGTGTGCGCATCATTGTGAGTACTGTTACGCAATATATACTCAGAAGTATTTAGGTGAGAAGGACTTCTTTGATACTATTTATGTCAAAGAAAACATCCTAGAGGTTTTAGAAAATGAATTACGTTCTCCTAAATGGAAACATCAAGTAGTTGCTATTGGTACTGTCTGCGATGCGTATCAGCCCATTGAAGCAGAATTAAAACTAATGCCTGCTATTTTAAAGCTTATGATTAAGTATCGTACCCCCGTTGTTATTTCAACGAAATCTGATTTAATCTTACGCGATTTTGACTTAATTAAAGAACTAGCCTCAATCACTTATGTCAATATCGCTGAAACAATTACTTGTTGTGAAGATTCATTAGGGAAAATGATTGAGCCTAACGCTGCTCCTTCAAGTCGACGTTTTCATGTATTAGAAAAATTCAAGCAAACCAATGCTACTGTTGGCTTACATGTTATGCCTATTATACCTTTAATCAATGACTATAAGCAGAACATTGAAGGATTATACCGTATTGCAGCTAATATAAAAGTAGATTATGTGTTAAATGGAACATTATATTTACGTGGTTCAACACGTTCTTCTTTCATGAATTTCTTTAAGCGCTATGATCATAAACATTATGAGGAATTTATACAACTTTATCATAATGGTGTTTTAGATAAACAATACAAGATTGCATTGTATAGTTGGATTAAGCCCTTAATGAAACAATATCATTTATCAAGTGATTATATGTCGATCAGTAAAGATAAGTTTCCAAAAGCTATTGAACAGTTATCTTTATTCTAATTCACATAATTAAACATATTGAAAATATATTAATTTGTTATTTATAGGGTATACTGTAATCAGCAAGGAAGACTTGCTATTGAAATTAAGACATCCCTAATCTTAAAGTTCAATCATATTCTATCCCCTGTTAAAATAATAAGTAAACGAAAAGAGCGTTCCCCTGACGCTCTTTTTGCTTGTCTTATTTTAATATAAAAGCTGCAATATCATCGCTCATCCTTGAATCAACTTCACTTGGAACAAGATAATCAGCAGAACCATTCGCTAAACTACCTGGCATAAATAAATGAGTTAATCCTGAATAACTTTTGAATGTCCAGTTTGGATTAGTTCCAAATGCCTCTTTCCATTGATTGAACTCACGCATAGGAACTTGATAATCTTCTTCACCTTGAAGAACTAGGAATTTTTGGTTTGATAATTTAGCTACTTCAAGAGGTTGATAATTGGCTAAGTCTTCCCAATAGGCTTTATAACTGCCTAAGACCGGAGTATCTTCAGCTAAGCCATCAAGATTCTTAATCTTATCAACTTCCATTTCATAAAAAGTCATTGCCTGTTTTTCTTCTATAGATACTGTACCATCAAGATTAGATAAGTAATCCACTTGTTCCAAGATTAAATCATCTAAAGAAGTCACTGGACCTGCTGCTAAGATATAACCAGCACAATCAGTTTGTTGCGCGATACGAGGCATTAAGTAACCACCTAACGAATGCCCTAGAACATAGATTTTACTTTGATCAATTCCTGTTTGTTTACTCATTAAAGTAACAGCATTTACCGCATCTTCAATGGTTTCTTCCTTCACAGTATAGGTCGTATTCGTTTGAAAATCACTTCCATAAACAAAACTGCGCTTATCATAACGATAACTTGCAATTCCTCTTTGTGCTAATTGCCATGCGATATCTTTAAAAGGTGTATTAGGCACGATTGTTTCATCACGGTCACTGGCACCAGAACCTTGTACTAAGATAACTACAGGAACGTTTTCTTTGCCACTTGGAAGTGTTAAAGTACCACCTAGTTGTTGAGTATCATTAATCTTAAGTACAACTTCTTTTTCCTCAACACCTTCAGGCATTACCTTTTCTGGGGCCTCGGGTATAACAGAAACTCCTTGAATTTCAAGTTTACCGTTAAAGCTTACATTAGCGATAAGCGAAATCTCTTCAAATACTGCTTTCATTTTCACTAAATTATTTTCTTCAGAAACATCTTTAATCTCGACTAATTTGCCATAGGGGGTAAGATTCTGTTTAATCATCTCAGTAAGAATACCTTCATCAATAACTTTACTCATTGCTGAATCAAAAGAGAAACGTTCTTTCATTCCTTCAATTTTCTCTTCTGCTAATTCTTGTACAAAATTACTAGCTATATCCTTTATATCTTCTTTAGGTTTAGTGGCACATCCACTGATTACACTAATAGACAATAAGAAACTTAGCATAATTTTCTTAAATTTCATTTTAATTTCCTCACTTTATAAAAATAGTATAGACCTAGTTCATATTCATGTCAATATCATTTAGATGGATATCTAAACGTATGACAATACTGTCATCGATTTCACATAATTTTCCAAGTTTCTTTGACAAGTTTTTTATATATAAATGATATACTTTAATTACGCAAGAGATGGAAGCTTGCCTATTAACATTTCGTTAATTCTATTCCCTACCCTATAAGGAAAAAAGCACTCTCATAATGATAAAATCCCACCTCCGTAGATTAATGAAATTTTATTTATTTCATCTGTCTACTTCATTGGGATTATATCATAAAGTGCTTTTTTTATTTCATAAATAATTTTAACCACTTCATCTTATTTCGATAAGGTGGATATTGAACAGGTATTTCAAAACGACTTTTTGCTAAGATGCTTTTCTCATGACTTAAACGTTTAAAACCATGATACCCATGATATTGACCCATTCCACTTTGTTTAATACCACCAAATCCTAAATGTGAATTCGATAAATGAAGAATAGTCGTGTTAATACAACCTCCGCCAAAGTTAAAACGATTCAAGATACGTTTTTGGAATGAGGTTGATGTACTAAATATATAACAAGCTAATGGATGCTCATGAACTTCAAGCTTCGTTATTAAGTCTTCTTCATCACTCCATGAAATGATAGGTAAAATAGGTCCAAATATTTCATCAGTTAATAATTGAGAATCAGGTTTAATTTGATCCATAATGGTACATTCAATTTTATTATTAATAGCATCAACATGGCCACCTGTGATAATATGTCCATCGCTTAACATCGCTGATAATCGAGAGAAGTGATGATCATTTATGATCTTACCAAATTCTTGTGAATGAAGAGTACCTTGTGGATACATTTTTTTCATAGCGTTTAGTAAACATTGGATAAAATCTTCTTTAATTGATTCATGAACATAGAGCGTATCAGGGCAAACACAGGTTTGTCCTGCATTTAAGCACTTACCCCAAATGATACGTTTTGCTGCCAAGTGCATATGAACGTGTTGATCAACAATACAGGGGCTCTTACCCCCAAGCTCTAAAGTCACTGGAGTAAGATGTTCACTAGCGGCCTTCATTACTACTTTACCTACATGAACACTTCCTGTGAAAAAGATATGATCAAAGTTAAGTTTCAATACAGCCTCATTCACAGCTCTTCCGCCCTCCACACACGCTATATAATTACGATCGAATATTTCATCAATCATCTTCTTGATAAGCGCACTGGTATGCAAAGAATAGCTGCTTGGCTTAATTAGAGCACAATTCCCTGCCGCAATACACGGAATAAGTGGAGCGATGCTTAACTGCAATGGATAATTCCATGGACTCATAATTAAGACAACCCCTAAAGGGTCATGATAGATTGTACTACTTGCAGGAAGTAACATTAAAGGCGTATGAACACGTGTTGGTTTCATCCATTTCTTTAAGTTCATGCAAGCTTCATCTATTTCCTTATAAAGGATACCTATTTCAGTCTCATAGCTTTCAAATGCTGATTTACCTAAATCAGCAGATAAGGCTTCAATGAATTCTTCTTCATATTTTTTTAATCCTTTTTTTAATGTAAGCAAAGAGCGAAGTCGAAACTCATAACGCTTAGTGATTTGTGATTGATAAGTATTTCTTAGATTATTAACAATTTGATCCATATTAATCCCTCCTAACTTCTAGTATAGCACAAATATATCGAATCAAAATTGATATTTTGTGATACAATAAACTTAATAAATATATGGAGGATTTTATGAAACAGTTTTTTAAAGATTTAAATGAAAAAATTGATTTAATTGCTTTACTTTACTTAGCGTTTGGTATTGTTTTAGTTTTATGGCCTACTACATCAAATACTTTAATAAGCTACATATTTAGTGGTGTTTGTATTCTTTATGGGATGCTATTCTTATACAGATACTACGTTAAGACAAATAAAGGATTTAAACATTATGCTAATTGTCTTATTGGTATAATATCAGCAGGTATTGGATTATTTACTTTAATTAAAAGTGATATTGTTTTATCCATCTTACCTTTTGTCTTCGGATTAGCATTACTTATTGATTTTATCTTTAATATGAAAGAATCCTTTGATTTATATAATAAGAAATATCCAGCATGGAAAATAACAATGATTCTATCCCTTGTGAAATTAGGGTTAGCCATTGTTATGTTCTACGATCCATTCGATAACGCTAAAGCGTTAACTATCTTCATTGGTCTAAGCTTAGTATATAATGGAATTACTAATTTATGGATTGGTGCTTGTTTTAGAAAAGAACCCCTTTATATTGAAGAAAATGCTGAGGATAATGAAGAAACAGAAATTATTGAAGAAACAGAAGTCATTGAGGATCCTGAAATTATTGATGATAAAGCAAACTAAAAGACCATCTCAGGTCTTTTTTTAGTATTCATCTACTTTTAAAGATATCTTAGAACTATGACACTCTTGCGCAATATTTAAAATATGATCAGAGATTCTTTCAATGTCAGTCAACATTTCAGAATACACAACAGTACTTCTAGCATCACTTTTCTTATCCTTCAATCGTTCAATTTGTTGTTGTCGATAGAAGAATGTTAAGTCATCTATTTTTTGCTCATCCATAGCGATAAACTCATATTTATCTTCATAATCAAAGAATGACTCTTCACTTAATTTAGCAAAGCACTCTTTTAAGATACGATGTAAAATAACTAATTCTTTCAGTATATCTTCATTTAGATGTACTTCTTTTTTCTTAATTAAAAGTGCATATTCACATAAATTAATCGCATGATCACCGATACGTTCAATATCACTTGATATTTTAAATAAAGAATTACAACGTTGAGATTCATTACTCTTCATCTCAAATGTAGCTATCTTAGCCATATACTTCGTTATTTCAACATTCAAGAAATTGATTTTATCTTCATTTCGATTAAATTTAGCTTCATCAAACTTCTCATTCTTAATGATTGAATTAAAGACTAGATTCACATTTTTTTGAGCAATCATGAACATATGAATTAACTCTCTTTTTAATTTTCCAATCGCAATCGCATAAGTCCCAATATTACCATCCTTAATATAGGACAATTCCATAGAATCGTCTTTCTCACTCTCTAACACTGGTAATATCTTGGTTGTAAGTTTAGCTAACTTAATGCCAAAGGGTATTAATAAAAGGGTTGTCGTCACATTAAACAATGTATGGAAATTAGCGATTTGTGACATAGGCGCATTGGGTGTAAAAGATTCCACAATACTCACAATAGGTGTTAACGAACATAAGATCAAAAAGATAGCCGTTCCCATAAAATTAAAAAGCAAGTGAATCACTGCTGTTCTTTTAGCGTTACGATTCCCATTTAAACTCGCTAAAACCGCTGTGATACATGAACCGATGTTGGTTCCAAACAAAATAAATGCTGATTGTTGAAGAGAAATCAATCCTCCACCTGCTAAAGCCTGCAAGACACCAATTGCCGCTGATGAGCTCTGTACAGCTGCTGTGAAGAGTGCCCCGATGGTCAATGCTAAGATAGGGTTATCAACCGTTGTAACGAAGTTAACGAACGAGGCAGACTCACTAAGTGGTTGCATTGCACTACCCATCGCATTCATCCCAATGAATAAGATACCGAAACCAGCCACTATTTCACCTAGACAATTTGTTTTCTTATTTTTGAAAAAGGTAGCTAATATAACACCAGCAAGAGCGATAATAGGCGCAAAGGCACCTAAATCGAGGGCTATTAACTGCCCAGTAATGGTTGTTCCAATATTCGCTCCCATGATAATCCAAACTACTTGAGACAGGGACATCAGTCCTGCATTCACAAAACCGATACTCATAATTGTCGTTGCTGAAGAACTTTGAATAATCGCCGTAATTCCCGCTCCTACTAAGACACCAAGAAAACGATTCGCTGTAAGTTTCTCAAGAATCATCTGCATCTTATCACCCGCTGCAGTTGATAAACCATTCGACATCATTTTCATTCCATATAAAAACAAGGCTAGTCCGCCTAGTAATATTAAAAAATTACTTATTTCCATAAACCCTCCAAGTATTCAATCCCCAAAACCACCTTAAGTATAGAATAGACCTATAGACAAGTCAATCAAAGACTTAAGTAATTAACATCAACTAAAGAAAGTAGTATAACACGAAGTTATACTACTTGTTAACTAATCATTTTTTTCTAGTGAAATTTTAGAAATACGACATTCCTGAGCAACATTCATAATGTGATCAGAAATACGTTCAATATCTGTCAACATTTCAGAATACATAACAGCACTTTTAGCATCACATTTTTGATTCTTTAATCGCTCAATCTGTTGTTGACGATAGAAGAAAGTTAAGTCATCAATTTTTTGTTCATTACGTTCTACATTTTCAAGATTGATATCATTCAAATAAAATTCAGGCATATTTAATTGTTCAAGTTCCATTCTTAATATTTCATAAAGAGCCGCAATCTCATTCATCACATCTTGATCAAACTTAACATCTTTTGTTTGCACCATATTAGAATATTCACTTAGGTTTAAGACATGGTCACCAATTCTTTCTAAGTCACTAGATACTTTAAAGTAGGCATTTACTTTAGCTGAATCCGTTGGCAATAATTCTAATGCAGCAATTTTTCCCATGAACTTAGTTATTTCCATATTAAGATAGTTTATTTTATCTTCATACTTATTTACTTTCTTAAGGTCAAGCGTTACTTCAGTTGAGAAACTCTCAAGAACATGTTTCATACTCTTTTGTACAACCACCATCATATGTACAATCTCTTTTTTTAATTGAGAAATAGCTAAAGTAATTGATCCTAATTGCATATCATCAATATATTCTGGCTTCATTGAATCTTCTTTCTCACTATCCTTAATGGGTAATAAAAGGGTTGTAACTTTCGCTAAATATGTTCCAAAAGGAAGCAAGATAAGCGTTGTTGTAACATTGAAAATTGTATGTAAATTAGCAATTTGAGCTTTTGGAAGTCCTGGTGTAAATGATTCAATAAATCCAATCAATGGTGTTCCCAAACATAAGCTAACAAAGATGACTGTCCCTAATAAATTGAATAGCAGATGAACAATTGTTGTTCGTTTCGCATTGCGATTAGCACCAAGGGATGCTAGGAATGCCGTAATACAGGTTCCAATGTTTTGTCCAAATAAGATAAATGCAGCACTATGTAAACCAATAACGCCACTTCCTGCTAGTGCTTGTAGAATACCAATCGAAGCAGACGAACTTTGAATGATGGCTGTAAAGCCAGCACCAATGAGTATACCTACAAATGGATTACTTACAGTCGACATAAGATGAATAAATTCAGCATTATCTCTTAAAGGCACCATCGCGTCACTCATCATTCCCATACCAATGAATAAAATTCCTAATCCCGCTATAATTTCTCCTAGACATGTAATTCTTTTATTATTGAAAAAAGTAGCCATTACTACCCCAGTAATAGCAAAGATAGGGGCAATAGCTCCAATATCTAAGGCAATTAATTGTCCTGTAATTGTCGTTCCAATATTGGCCCCCATAATAATCCAAACAGCTTGACTTAATTTCATCAGCCCTGCATTAACAAATCCTACGACCATGACGGTGGTTGCTGATGAACTTTGAATAATACAAGTGATTCCTGCCCCAACTAATACCCCAATAAATCGATTAGCCGTTAACTTTTCAAGTATCATTTGTAACTTATCGCCAGCAGCATTTTCTAATCCTACTGACATCATTTTCATTCCGTAAAGGAATAATGCTAAACCACCGGCTAGCATTAATGCATTTGATAAACTCATGACTATCCCTCTTTTTTCTTGTCATTATTATTATAATAATGCCATGAGTTTAAAGCAAACATAGAATTGTTAAATTTCGGTTAACTTTTGTTAATTTATCTGTTACATTTATATTAAATACTGCTGACTGTATCCATTAATACAAAGAGCGTTTCATGTTTTCTAAATTAGTTTTTGTATATAGATGCTATATCACTTATTTTATTTTTGATTTTTGTGCGAATATGTGGAGGTTCTAAACACTCGCATTTATCTCCAAAACTCAAGAGGATATCATAATGATAATCATTTTCTACAAAAGGAAATCTAACAATATAATGTTCATCTCCATCTATTATAAAGTTTTCATAAGAACAATAATCAAGTACCCTATCTATAATTGATTTATGAATACGAATTTTGATCTCTATTTGCATGGTTGCTAAAATAGTATCAAATTCTAACTGAGGTTTTTGATAATCTCGCAATATGAAAAATTCCTCTTTTATTTGTAGGTCTGACATACGAGATAATCTAAATAAACGAAAATCATTTCTTTCATGGCAATACCCATACAAATACCAATGGCTGCTTTTCAATACCAGCTGATAGGGTTCAACAATTCTTAAAGCTATATTTCCATGGTGCGCTATGTATTCAAATGAGAGAAGTTTATTAACCTGCAAAGCTGTCTTGATTATTTCTAAATAGGGTTGTATGCTAATGTTTCCCATCCACTGACTTAAATCTATACAAATTTGATTCACTTTTAGTTCAATTTCCTTTGCTCTATTGGCTGGGATGAAGCTTTTAACCTTCGCAAGAGCGTTTATCAGTTCATCACCTCGTATCATGTTGGAAAGACTGGAAAGACCCATTAGGATAGCTGATAAATCAGTCGTTGAAAAAACTTTTTTATCAAGTTTGTAATTTGGCATGATTTCAAAGCCCCCGCCGACACCTGATGTTGAAAGAATAGGAACACCTGCTAAGTCAATTGAATCTATATCACGGTAAATGGTGCGTAGTGAAACTTCAAACATATCTGCTAACTCTTGTGCACTCATACGTTCTTTATCAAGGAGAACCAAAACAATGCTCATCAGTCTATCAACTTTCATTGGGTACCACCTTTCAAATTTTCATTTTATTATATATCGTTGCCATAATGGTGTCAACAATTGTATGATATACTGAAAAAGTAAAGAATAGAGAAAGGAGTTATTCATATGCAGAATAAAGCATTAGTTATTATTGATATACAAAATGATATGACAAAGAATTACAAGGAGGTAATCAGCAATATAAATGATTCTATCGATTGGGCAGTACGCAATGACATCCATGTTGTTTATATTAGACATTATAATTTATCAGAGAAAACAAGAACCTTTAAACTCAATACATATGGGTCTGAACTAGCTTCGGATTTGAATGTAGTGTCAAATAATATTTTTGCTAAATCCAAAGGCAGTATATTGACTAGTGAAAAGTTCACTGACTTTGTTAATAAAAACGGAATATGTGAATTCTATATAAGCGGTGGAGACGCTGTGGGTTGTGTTAAATCAAGTACTTATAATTTAGCAAAAGCAAATTATAAAGTTAATGTTATATCAGATTGTATTACTAGCTATGATAAAAAGAAAATAGATGAAATGCTTCATTATTATGAAAGTAAAGGATGTAAGCTCGTTGTTTTATCTGATTTAATGAATTCATAAGTCTGAAAATCCTTGCTATATATTAAATACTCTGCCATTCAAGGTAGTGTTTTATATTTATAAAAAAGAACGTTATCCGTTCTTAGTTCTTCACTTTATTCTTTTTCTTAAGTAATAATTGATCAACCCAACCTTTTTTATATTTCAATGAAATATAACCAATGAGTGACATAATAAAGGCTCCTAGCGCATCAACGATTAAATCTTTCATACTATCCTTTAAAGCGAATCTTCCAATAAGCTGTGTGCCATCTTCAAGAGAGAACTTCTGCATATTTAATCCAAGAATCCCATCGAATGCAAATTCATAGATTTCCCAGAAGACCCCGAGTGTAACACCAAAACAGAAGGCAAAGATAGCTACAAATATCGGACTCATATTAAAGGGTATACGATCTGTATTATTCAGTAAGGTAACAAAAGAAAAGCCTAAAGCACCTAGCATTGCGCCTGAGAAGGTATGTAGAATCGTATCCCAATGATTGACAGTGTAATAAAAACTTCGTACTTCACCTAAGAAGATGGCTGCATATAAAAATAAAGCATAGATAATTAGCATCTTAGAAGGAATGGTTATTTTGAAACGATGTTCAAAAATGCCTGGTAAAGTCATAGCTATTATGCCTAAAATACATTGAGACAACATTAATAGATAATCACTTTTAACGCGGCCATAAGGTAATACTTTATCTGCTGGAGCTAAGAATACTCTCGTAATTAAAAAGATGATAGAGATTAATAGTGATCCAAAGACAAACCAATTAATCCATTTATTCCAATCAATTTTTTTCATAAATATCCTCCAGATATATTATATCATAATCATCATACTAACTAGTTCATCAAATTGGTATACAGTAAAAAAAAGGGTATGGTTAGATACCCTCATAATTACATAGTGTCGTGCATTGTACGATGAATTACTTCATCTTGTTGCTCTTTCGTTAATTTATTAAAATTAACAGCATAACCAGATACCCGAATGGTTAATTGTGGGTAAAGTTCAGGATGTGCCTGAGCATCTAATAAGGTTTCACGATTAAAGACATTAACATTTAAATGATGTCCACCACTTTGAGTATAACCATCAATTAAATGAACTAAATTTTCGATACGATCCTTCATATATTTTTCCTATTCCTTTCCTAGAGAATCAGGTACGATTGAGAATGTGTTAGATATTCCATCACGAGCATCATCGTAGTTTAATTTTGCGACAGAAGCCAATGAAGCTAATGCTCCATGACTATCACGTCCATGCATTGGGTTAGCACCTGGAGCAAAAGCTTCTCCTGCTTTACGTCCATCAGGTGTGTTTCCTGTTTTCTTACCATAAACAACATTTGAAGTTATGGTTAAAATACTCATTGAGTGAATACCATTACGGTAAGTGTGATGCTGTTTTAATTTGTCCATGAAGCTTTTCACAAGGTCCGCAGCCAATAAATCGACACGATCATCATTATTACCATATTTAGGGAAATCCCCTTCAATTACATAGTCAACAACAATTCCGTTTTCATCACGAATCGTTTTTACTTTTGCATACTTAATGGCTGATAATGAGTCAGCAACTACTGATAATCCAGCAATTCCTGTAGCGAATAAACGACGTACATCATAGTCATGTAGAGCCATTTCAAGCGCTTCATAAGAATACTTATCATGCATATAGTGAATCACATTTAATGTATTAACATAAAGACCCGCTAGCCATTCCAATGTTTGATTGTATTTTTTCATCACTTCATCAAACTCCAGATATTCACTAGTGATGGGTTCGAATCGAGGTGAAACTTGAACCTTTTTCTTTTCATCCACACCACCATTAATAGAGTAAAGTAAGGCTTTCGCTAAGTTTGCACGAGCTCCAAATAGTTGCATATCTTTTCCGATTCGCATACAACTTACACAACAAGCTATACCATAGTCATCACCCATGTCAGTTCTCATTAAATCATCATTTTCATATTGAAGAGCTGATGTTTCAATTGTTAATTTTGCACAGAAACGTTTGAAAGCTTCTGGTAATTGTTTAGACCATAATACTGTTAAGTTTGGTTCTGGTGCAGGTCCTAAATTAACAAGCGTGTGTAACATACGGAATGAATTTTTTGTTACTAATGTTCTTCCATCAACACCCATACCACCTACTGATTCAGTGACCCATGTTGGATCTCCTGAGAATAAATCGTTGTAGTCTGTTGTTCTCATGAATTTCACAAGACGTAATTTCATTACAAAATGGTCCATGAATTCTTGAGCTTCTTTTTCAGTAAGAAGTCCATCTTCTATATCACGTTGAATATATATATCTAAGAAAGTTGAAGTTCTACCTAATGACATAGCAGCTCCATTTTGATCCTTAACCGCAGCTAAGTATCCAAAATATACACCTTGAATAGCTTCTTGAGCCGTTGTTGCTGGTTTAGAAATATCAAAACCATAAATCGCAGCCATTTTCTTTAGATTTTGTAAGGCTCTAATTTGTTCAGATGTTTCTTCACGATCCAAAATTTTATCTTCATACATACTTCCTTGTAGACGAACATCTAAAACTTCTTTCTTATCAGCGATTAAACGATCAACTCCATATAAAGCAACTCTTCGATAATCTCCAATAATTCTTCCACGTCCGTATGCGTCAGGTAATCCCGTGATTATTCCACAAGATCTTGCTGCTCTCATTTCAGCTGTATATGCATCAAATACACCTTGATTGTGCGTCTTTCGATATTCACTGAATATTTTCTTTACCTCAGGATCTATTTCATATCCATAAGCCTCAAGGGCTAATTCACTCATTCTAATTCCACCAAAAGGTTGTAGCGCTCTTTTAAAGGGAGCGTCCGTTTGGAATCCAACAATTTTTTCTAAGTCTTTATTTAAATAACCAGGACCATGCGAAGTAAGGGTTGAAATAACCTTTGTGTCAGCATCTAATACACCACCAGCTTTTCGTTCTTGTTCATTAAGTTCTAAAACTTGAGCCCATAATGCTTTCGTTGCCTCAGTTGGTTCTTCTAAAAACGATTCATCTCCAACATATGGTGTGTAATTCATTTGAATGAAATCCCGAACATTTATTTCTCTTGTCCATTTTCCTTCGTTAAATTTTCTCCATCCTTGTTCCATCATCTTTCCTCCTCTTTCTTAAGATAATCACTGATTTTAATATCTACATAATAAGCCAATATTTCAAAGGGTTGATAGCCATGAACAATTCCTAAACACTTTTCATCTTTCAATAGTAACAATGAAGGTAAATGAGTGCATTGATATTGCTCCACATATTTTTTAATTTCATCTAAGTCACCAACCTCAATAAATTCAATATCATCTCTTTGAGCGATTATTTCTTTAATCCCCCAGAGATTTTCAGCACACCCAGCACAGGTATCGCCATTAAGTTGAACTAATTTAAATTTCATCTGACTCTCCTAGCAGAATTGCCTTGGCATGCGCAACTCGTTCCTTGTCACAAGCAGGTATTGATAACAATGGATACTCAATGCCTAATTGCTTATATTTCACAACTCCCATTGTGTGATAAGGTAATATCTCTACTTTTTCTACCATTTTAAGCGTATCTAACCACGCTTTTAAACGATACAAATGTTCATCATCATCACTTATTGTGGGTACTAATACATGGCGTATCCAGTAAGGTTTATGATGTTCTTCTAAAAATTGAGCAAAAGCGAAAACATTCTTATTGCCCATAGCGCATAATTTAATATGCTTTTTCTCATCCATATGCTTCATATCTAATAATACGAGATCACAAACTTGAATCAATGTAACATATCGTTGATCCTCAATTCTAAATGGACCACCGGAAGTATCAAGACAAGTATGAATGCCTTTTTCTTTACATAACGTAAATAACTCGATTAAGAAGTCAAGTTGAAGTAATGCTTCACCACCACTTACTGTAATAGCTCCTTGATTTCCATAATAATGACGGTACTTGAGAACCATATCCACAATATCGATACTTTCATAGAGGGTTCCCCCATCTTTAGTCCATGTATCTGGGTTATGGCAGTAGAGGCAACGCATTCCACAACCTTGCATAAATAAGACAAAACGGATTCCGGGTCCATCTACTGTCCCAAAGGTTTCAATTGAATGAATTCTGCCTTGCATATTTATCACCTCTATTTCGATATTATACACGAATTTGTTGGTCATTTCCTAATAGTATGCTCAATTTTTACTTTTTTTTTCATCATTCATATAATTAATACAACTTACCACAAAAAAAGCCAACTCATTCTGGACAATTGCCCAGACGGTCGGCTGTTACGTGCTATACTTCATGTGGTTAATTCCACTTCCGTCAGTTGTATAACTGCTTTAAAAATAGCATTTAAATCTTATTTTGTCAAGATTCAGTGTACTAATAATTAAATCTTTTAAAGTGAAAAGTTAAGTTCCACTTTAGATAGGATGAAATGGAAATTAATCATACAGGAACTTCTACTTGCATTTACCCTTACAGGTATATAATTTATTTGATACCTGCACTTTATAGAAAGGGTGATATATATGAATAAAAAAGGATCTCATTTTAGTTTTGACGACCGTCAAATTATTGAGAAAGGTATCTCTAATAGCTCTTCTAAAGTTGCCATTGCCAAAACACTTGGCAAAGACAAATCTTCTGTTGGTAAAGAAATCAAGCTCCACCGTGTTCTTAAACATAAATCTTCTATGCCTTTGGAATGTAATAACTTTCCCAAATGTTCTCATGGAAGAAACTGTATTGCCACTTGTGAGCACTACTCTCCTTTTCATTGTTCTCGTCGTGATCGCACTCCTGGTGCTTGTAATGGCTGTAATAATTATAGATATTGTCGCTTTGATAAATATTACTATGATGCGATTACTGCTCAACATGAATATAAAGATTCATTAGTTGATTCTAGAGAAGGTGTTAATTTAACTACTCAAGAAGCTATCTCATTAGGCGAAATCATTAAGCCTCTAATTCAAAAAGGGCACTCTCCTTATGACATCATCACCAATCATCCAGAATTGGGAATATGTGAGAAAACTCTCTACAATTATATAGAATCAGGTGTTTTCAAATGTGTTGGTATTCTTGATGTTGATTTGCGTATCAAACCAGGTCGTAAGATGACAAAAAAAAAGAAAAATACCTTTAAAAAGAGAGAGGATCGTAAATTCTTGATAGGTCGTACTTATAAAGAATTTCAACTTTATATAGAGGAGCACCCAACTTGTAGTATCGTACAAATGGATACTGTCTATAATGATGGAAGTAATGGTCCATTTATACAGACCTTTAAATTTCTTGACTATGGTCTTCTTTTCGCTCTTTACCATGATTCTAAAACCGCAGCCGATATGAAACAAGGGGTGGACCAGTTGGAAGACATCTTGGGAAGTGAGCTTTTTCATCAAATAGTAGAAGTCCTATTGACGGATAGAGGTAGTGAGTTCAGTGATGCATATGGTATGGAAACAGGAAAAGATGGAACTAGAAGAACACGAGTCTATTATTGTGATCCTATGCAATCAGGACAAAAAGGTAGTCTAGAAAACATACATAAAGAACTTCGTTATATATGTCCTAAGGGGTATGATTTAAGAAAATTAGGGTTACGTAACCAAGGTGTATTAAATCTAGTGGTATCGCATATTGATTCTTCACCAAAAGAATTCCTAAAGAACAAAACACCAATCGAAATGACAAGGTTTTTAAGAGAAGAGCTACTTAGTCGTCTATTTGAATTTGGACTACAGGAAATAGAAAAAGATAAGGTCGTCCTAAAACCCTATCTTCTTCAAAACAAATAAATTTAAATAAAGAGCAGGTATCATGAATGCTTCGCTACGTAGTGGAATTTAGTCGTTCCCATCAAAAGACCTCTAAATGTCCATAGCTTTTCATATACCCTTTTTTTTCTGATTTTATCAGAAAAATCAGAAAGAAGAACTTAATTCCATATTTATTAAATTAAAATATGGAGATTTTCTCTTCATCCCTATTATATATTGAAAATTTGTATAAGTAAATTCAACATATTTTTTTGAACCCTTAAAGTGGAACTTATCTTTTCACTTTAGCAATAATTAAATCTTTGATTAAAAATATTAATGATTAATTCTCACAAACCATTTGTTCATGTTCAATCAAAGCTTGCTTTCTAACAATTCCTCCACCATAGCCTACAAGTGTATTATTATGACCTATTACACGATGGCAAGGAATAACAATACAGATTGGATTTTTATGATTAGCATTTCCTACAGCTCTTACACTCTTTGGATTATCAATCAATTCGGCTATTTTTTTATATGAACAAGTTTCTCCATACGGTATTGTTAATAAAGCATTCCATACTTTTTCTTGATATTCAGTTCCATGAAATGAGAGGGGTAGCTCAAATTCTTTTCTTGTGCCATTAAAATATTCCCTTAATTGTTTAATGACTTTCTCTGAACATTCTGTTTTAACTTTTGGTTCTGTTTTTTCATTAACAAATTCTAATTCTACTAAACATTCTTTTTCGATCCCTATTTTTAATATCCCGATGGGCGATTTAAAATAATCGGTTGTCTTCGCCATATGTCTCCGCCTTCCAATAATAATAATTAATCATTAAATTTATTGT